>Ga0209298_10000503_pt1 | contig 26085 bp, 29 predicted proteins | sample S_140806_EF_Meta_FD_187325 | JGI IMG/M metagenome (GOLD analysis project Ga0209298, IMG submission 187325) | Freshwater microbial communities from Lake Simoncouche, Canada to study carbon cycling - S_140806_EF_MetaG (SPAdes) (version 2) | ecosystem: Environmental > Aquatic > Freshwater > Lake ...
GGCCGCGACTGCAGCAGTCAACAATCAAACAAAAACCAAACAACCCCCTGCATCAAGCCGGCCCCCTGCACCAAGACAGACCCCTCCACCACCACGAGTTTTTGCGCAAAACTACCAGGACTAGACAGCTTGTTCCCAAATTTATAGGGTGAAACCTCTTGATACTTCCCACAAGGGTAAAACTAACCAACAAGGGTGACAAGTAGGAAAGTAAATGGCTGAGGACAGAACATTTACACTGGTTGGCAAATTTGATGATCAAATTACGCCGTCCCTCAAGAAGTTAAATAAAACCTTTGCAGCATTAGAAAGGTCCATAAGTCGAGGCATGTCCAGATCTTTTCGAGATCTTGGCAAGGAGACGCGATCGTTTGCCAAAGAACTAAGCGGTCTCGAAAAAGTATTTGATCGCAAGAGTAGTCGTGGCATAGACAGTTTAAGGGACGGTATCAAGGCAGCTAACGCCGAATCCGTGATCTTAGGGAAAAACCTCAAAAACGCAATGGAGGCCGGTGCAGCAGCCGGATCCGGAATAAAAGATGGGATACGGTCGGCCCAGGGGGAAGCAAAAGTTCTAGGGGATATTCTTAAAGCAAACGCACTGATTAAAGTTGGGGAGGGTTTTGGAAATGCCCTGACTTCCGGTGCAAGAAGCACGATGGGGATCCTCGGGAAGGGGATGGGATTCGTTGGGAAACAGTTTAGTTCTGCTGTCAAAGATGAGCTTGAGGATATGCAAGCTCGCGGTTCTCTTTTCGGGTCACTCAAGAAAAGCGGAGTTTTCAAAGGAACCACCGCAGAGGAGGATACTCGTGACTACAGGCAAACTAAAAGAATTTCCAGAATCAACGAGGAAGTTATCGGCAACATTGTGCGTGATTCGCCTGTTAACACTGGGACGGTTTCGACGTTAAACCGTCAACTGACTGACAATCTACTCCCGCAGATGCTCAAGAGTCGTGGGATAACTGATCTAGGGACTCAGTCTGAAGCACAACTTGAAAAGACATTCAAGGGGACAGACAAAGAGAAAGGTGTAGGCACTGAACTTGCTAAGCTCTATGAGCAGATGGCCACACTTATGCCATCTCCGCAGTATGCAAAAATGGGGGCTATGGGTTTCACTCAAGCCCTGACGTCAGGAACCATCAATAGACAACTCGCGATATTTGAGGGAAACCCCGTACTGGTGGAGGCACTCAAAACTATTGACGGCGGTATTGCTGCCACCTCTGATATTGGAAAGAGGGTTCAAATCTTGAAAAAGGCTTTGGAAGTCGCCTCCCCGACGATGATGTTGGACGAGATGCGGTTGTCTGTAGCTGGAGGAATGCAGTCTATTGGAGACACTTTGACCAACCCCAATGTTGGTATTTTGTCATTTGCGATGGAAGTCCAGGGCCAAGGAAAAAAAACTCTTGAGGATTTTGGAAAAGTTAACGGAAAGGTAATAAAAAATTCCGCGTATGCCCTCAAGTTGGCTGACTTCGAGAAAAAACAGGATGAGAAAAGAGCTACAATGCTCAAAAAAGGCAACAGTCTCCAGGCAATTCAGACTCGACAAGAGAAGGAGAAAAAAGATTATATCGAAAAATTAGACGACATCCTAAAGAATGCTAACTCGCCTCTGGAGAGGATAGGAGTATCCTTGTCGCCCGTGCTGCAGTCTATCGCTGGAATGTTAAACGCTATGGGCAGCGTGTTCATGGGTCCAGTGAACGCAGCTATGAAGACTCTGGACATCGTGTTTGCACAACTAACGATAAACATTGACAATATTGCGTCCAATTTGAGGGCCAAGAAGTACACTGGCGCGGAAGGTATTGGTCGTTTGTTTGCGGAAATAGTCAAGACAATTGCAACTATATTTGATCCGGCAGGGTTAGGGGGCGCAGCTGGCGAAGGCATTGACAAGATGTTTGCTGACTTTATGAAGGGGTTCAACTCCGAGGGACTCAATGGGTCTTATTTTCTTGACCTGGTGATAAAGGGAATTCAAGAAATGATTATGAAACTCCTTTTCACCGAGGGGGATATGACGAAGGGTCTGACACCGCTGGGTGATGGCCTAGGGAAGATTTTCTTGCTCCTTTCCGCTCCAGCTTTTGTAAATGCCTTGATCATGGGTCTGGTTCCCTTGGCTTTGCAAGGTATGGGGGGAATGCTGTTCGGGACACTGAAGGGTCTGGGACCCAAACTCGCAACGGCCAAGGCAGCTAAAGACGCCGCCAAACTAGCAACGGCTCAGAAAGCAGCTGCGGCGGCGAGAAATGCAAGATTTGCAAATATGGCGTTAGGGGCTGCTCCAGTTACTGCAGCTGTAGGCGGTGAAGCTGTCGCTGGCGGAGGCATTCTTGCAGGACTGAGTTCTATTCCAGTGCTCGGGTGGATTGCTGCTCTTGGTACTGCACTTGTTATACTTGAAGGCCCTATTATGGCTTTCACCAAGATGCTTCAAAACATTGGCAAAAAAATGCAGACGTCCAGCAACTGGGTGACATCTTCGTTTGGACAGGTCGTTCAAGGTATAGGACAATTGTTTGGCGGTATTACCGAATTCTTTAACGGACTTTGGGAAATCGTGTCAGGCCTAGTTATGGGCGAGCCAGATCGTGTTGTTGCGGGAATTAAAAAGTTATTTAGTGGTGTTGTTGACACAATTGTAGGTATTGGGCGTCTTATTGGCGGAATGGGCGGCATTGTTGTTGCGGCAATTGGCAATATGTTTAAGACTATTGCTAATCTGATAAGTAGAGCCACACCAAAAAATGTGACGACGGTAAAAGATAAAAAAGGTAAAAACGTTGAAATTCAATTAAATTACGGACCAGGCGAGGCCGTCCCTGGTTCGGCCGTGGCCAAAGGTTCAGCCCATCCCTTCATGGGCAACCTGGGTCAGGCTGTCAACTATGAAATGGCGAACAAACCATCGGGTTCCAACCTCGTAGTAGCCAACAGCAGCGAGACGGTCATCCCTGCCGCAGGCGGTCTCGGAATGTCAGACTTCATGGCGACACTCACCAGCGGGTTCAGTCGAGTTGCTGCGTTGGTGTCTCAAACCTCTCAACAGTCAAAAGAGAGAGACGACAAGCAAACCTCAGCGTTCAACTCCTACAAAACAGTCACCGACAACCGTCTCATCGCAATGCAACAACAGCTTGCTAAGATGGGCTCCCTTGGTGCCGGCGGGGCGATGTTTGGCTCAGGCGGCCCCAACAGCGTAATTAGTGTTGGCAAACAGTTGCTGGGTATGGGTCTGCAAGTTGGAATGAATCCTTTCTTCCAGTATGGTCGTGGTTTCCTACCTGGTGGCGGTGGATACATTGGACAACACTCTCCAAACTCCCTTCACTATTCTGGCCGGGCAGTCGATGTCTCAGGGCCCCCTGCAATGTTGGACCAAGCGTATGCCGGTCTTCGGGGCACCAACCCCACCGAACTCTTGTGGCGTGTGCCCGGTCACTTTGACCACCTGCATGTAGCATATGGAATGGGCGCTGGTTCTCCAGCCTTCTTCAACTCGCAATCAGCAGCCCAACAATGGGAGAGCCGAATGGCTCCTTCTGATTCCCGCATTGCTTCGGTAACCAGCAACTCTGGCGAATTTGGTGGTGGTGCCACCATCAACGCCCCCATTACTATCAATGCTCTTCCAGGCCAGGACGAGAACGACATCGCAAATGCCGTCCTTGACGAGCTTGAGCGCCGTGTTTCTCGCGTCCGCACCTCCTCACTGTTCTTCTCATAACCCACTAAACTAATGACAGGCGATCTAATTTTTCCACGAGTTGAGGTGATTTGGGGGGATCTCAATCTTACCTCCCAAACTTTGCCGGGTGCCCAACAGGCAGCCCCGATTGTGTTCAATGTTCAAGCGCAACTTCACGATGGCAACTCCAATCCCACAGGTTCAATGGAATGGGAACCAACTGGGCCTGCTTTTGCCATCTATGAACAGTGTCTTAAAGATAGATTGCAGGAACAAATTGTTGTCAGGTTTTATTATTTGAATGGTAGATCCATTCCATTATACTTTGTGTGGGCTGGACAATCCATAACTTACGGCGAGACAATGAAAATCTCAGTCGATCTCAAGTCCGAACTTGATGGTATGGTCAATGGTGTGCCGCGTTCCACATCCTCGGCCAACAAAAATGAAAAACCAATATCTTTGGTAGACCAACACACAACGTTGGCAAAACAGTACAACATGGATTCAGGATTGTTGTTGTACTCCAAAACAGCCAAAAAAGACATGGGGACGGCAACGATCAAAAGCATGAACCAACCAAACACAACTTACGCCCAGGCAGTTAACAGTTTGGTTCAATCCAATGGGAACATCCTCTTCCCCAACAACATTGGCGGTGTTCACATGACTGCACTTGCACCTTGGTCGTATTCAGGTGAGAGCAAGACAGTGGTTGAGGTTCCCACCAACAAAGACCCTGACACAACAATCCGGTATGGTTACCTTTTGGGACCAAGCATGTATGTGTCTATTGACCGCAAGTACCAGTGGACACCCCCTCAGCAAACTAACACCAACCAAATCGGCGGTAACGCTAAACCCACAGTAAAGGGGAAAGGAAAAAAGTCAACTTCAACAAAAACAACAAACTCTGACGGGTCAGTAACAACAGTCACATTAAGACAAAACCGCAATGGAACAGTAACAAAAACCGAAACAAACAGAAAGAAGGTAGGAAATAAGGTCGAAACTACCACAACCCAAACTACAGAGCCAGCCAACACTCGAAACGCCCTGAGTGCAGCCACTGGTGGCAGTGCAGCACCCGGGGTTTCTCAAGGTCGTTTGAAGAAAGGAATTTTGAACGCAGACGACAAAGTAGGGGTTGCCAAGCAAAAACTGCTCAACGACGAGAATGCAGCACACCTCTCTGTCACTACAATGATGGTGCCTGCTCTGACTGGAATCAAACCTGGAGACATTCTGTATGTCCCCTCACTCAGTACAGCTACTGACTTGTTTATAGAAGATTGGGTGGTTCGCGGTGTAACTTACTCACAAACTGATGGTGGAGTTAGTCTTAGCATCGAGGCTACTCGTTGGTTCGGAAACCCTGCTTTAATGCAACCCAGCCCCGCTAAACCCTGGATTGAAAAGGCCAGGGACTTCAACTCTGACCCCACCTTGAGCAAGTGGCAACAATACGCTTGGGCGTTAGAACCTCAAACCCCAACCCCTGCACCCGTAGTTGCCTCCCCTGCTCTTCCGGTCCCTGCAACTCCTGCCCAACAAGCACAAGCAGAGTTCAACACCACTCGAACTGCTGCCATTGGGTAGTTTACTTGCTTGATTCTGTGGTATAATAAAAGTGAACGCGCGGGCGATAGGGTCCGGTCAACGCGTTCGTGACCCAAAGCTAACTAGACAAATGGCTACTCAATTTAAGATCAACCCGCAACTTGACGACAAAAATCGTGCTCGTCTGGAGTCAAAGTCATACACCCGTGCTTACACAGACGTTCCCAACTCAGCACTTCCTGAGTCTCTGCGAATCGCTCTCGGCACTGTGTTCAAAGCCCTGACCGGTGAAGAACTCGATCCCTCTGGCTCAACCTTCACTATTCGCGCTGACGCCAACGGCGTGTTCAAGCGTCTCTACTCTCCCACAGTCTTCTCCACTGAAGACAAGGGCTTGGTGATTCGTTGGGGTGACTTGGACATTCCACTTCTGACTTCCCCTGGTAAGATTACCACTGCCGCTGCACCCAAAGGTGTCAAGTTCTCCTTCAAAGAGGAGAACATCGGCAAGTATTCTGAGGCCGTCCTCTCTGTGGCCGTCACCGCTGACGGCACACTCTACTCGCTTCCTGTTCCAATTCGGAGCGCAGATTTCGACGACCGCCTCAGTGCTGACCTGCTCGACCTGCTGTTGGACGAGAACCCTGACTCTATCGCAGAGAAGGTTCAACTCGCCTCTGACCCCAGCAAACGCAGCGAAGGTGGCGGTGGTGACCGACTGCTTGGCGAGTTTGTGAAAGTGTCGCAACTCCCCCTGGGTGATTACAAAGTGACCACCTATCGTGTAAAACAACACGAACAATACGGCGCCCAATACTTCATGCAAGTGCAGATTCCCGAAGCCTTCAGCGCCGCAGTGCGCAAACAGGTGGACGGCGAATGGGTGGATGTTGAGGCTGAGATCTCTGACTGGGCTATCGTCAAGCCCAACACGACCCTGAAGAAGACACTCGCTGCTGAACCTCTGATTACCCCTGATTCCCCAGCTACCCTTCGGGTGTTGGAACATGGAACCTTCAACGGCTTTGCAACTGCCAAAGTCAACCTGAAGTGTCAGGCATTTGCAGAGGATCCTGACAGCTTTGCGTTAGATTTCTAGTCAACCTTAGGGGGTTTGGGTTTCCCAGGCTCCCTTTCTTGCTATAATAACTGAAACAACTTCACAAACAATGGCAGACAGATTTTCAGGTAATTTTGACGACCCCCAATCCCAGACCATCATTGCTGAAGCAAAAGAGAGGAAGAAGGGTCGTTCTTTTGAGAGTGACAAGAAAACAAACAGCAAAAAGACCGCTCCTGCCAAGATCAGTGAGCTTTACAACAAGGGTGTTGCTCTTCTGAAGTCACGAGGCTTCACCTTGGAACTCACAGAGGGGGGCGACCATGTCAATCACCGCATACTCAAACCTTCTGACCCTCCGATGTTGGAGGGAGTCAAGTATCACCACAGTTTTCAACCACTTCAAGACATTTCAACCGACATAGACTTTGAAGGTATCGAAGCAGCTTTTCACCCTGACTTGTGTGAACCAGAGGTCAGAGAATTTTGGGAACCACTATTTCGACCCAAAGCAGGTGACAGCAACCTTTTATCTTTCACAGAGCGACTGCTTCGTATGCGTCGTGTAAACGCAAACAAAAACATTCACCAAACACTTGAGTATGGACATACCTTTGATCCGGCTGGCCGTCTCGGTGGTCAACCTGTTCTCAACCCTCGTATCTGGGTTCCTGACCGGGATTGGTTTGACCCTATCCTTCATCAGGTCACTTTTGCTGACGTCTTCACCATCTTCCCTCCTGCAGAACAGGAAATCCTCCGGCTTATCCTCGGAAGGATTGGCGTTGGCCGCGCAAATCACTTGCCACCTGGAAGATCCGAACCCGTCGACCACACTGCTCGCATGGCAGGAGTTATTGTCGGCAAAGACGCCGGACTTGGAAAGTCAACTCTCTTCAACGGACTTACCGCAGCACTCCAACAGTGCGGATTCGTCACTCACACTTTCAAGTCCACCGAAGACCGATTTGGACTTAAAACAGCGGCACTCAGTGACGTCGCCTACAAAGACGACACTTCAATCGCCTCGCTCAAAAAGTTCCTCGCGGCAGAGGAAACCAAAATCCTAATCACCAATGGTTTGCTTCAGACAGAGGAGAAGTTTCAAAACGCAGAGCAAATCTGGCCCAAATGTGTAATTCTAGTAAACAGCAATGATTGGAACAGCAAGTTCGCCTACGACCTTGACCCAGGTATCATCGACCGAATTAAAATCATCAGCACCTACCGCGAGTATGAGGTTGCGAAGAACCGCGACACTCTGGAGGGAACTCTCTCGGATGGTTCGCCTGATCTTCGTCCACGCTCACACATCCCGTATTTGGCAAACAAGCTCGGGGTCAGTCAGGAGGCACTCTATCTCTGGTGTTTACGGCTTGCCACGGACCGATTCTGGGAAGTCATTACGGATGTTGAAGATCCGTCAATTAACCGACTCCAGGTCGAGGTCCGGTACTGGACGACACGCCAGCGCATCCGCTTCAAGGCTGATGTTACGCAGGCGCTTGTTAATGCTCTCACCTTCTCGTGGATGCTTCGCACTGGGGAGGATTTCATCCCGGAGCTTACACCGGAGATCCTTCAGGAGTGTTTAGACCACTTCTACTTCCTGGGTGTTGACCCCTCGGGTTATGAGGTTATGTCAAAGATGAAGAACAATTGGGAGCGAGCGGGTCGACCAAGCACTCATTATTACCAAGGTTTTCGAGAGGTTCGGTGGCCATCAGTGTTGAAAGCTATTGAGTATTATATTCAAAACCAAAACAGGGGTGACCGCACTTCTGCGGAAGTGGTGAAGGATACGATGGAGAAGTTGGTTCTTCGGGATGGATTCAAGATTGGTGCTTCGATGAGTTATGTTGTTGAGAATTGGGAGAACACTCGACATGCGTCTGAAGAGTTGTTCTTGGAGGCTCAACGCTTCTTGTTGGATACTGACCCCCAAGACAGAGAAAGGTTGTGCAACACCAACACCAAGTGTGATGACAAGTGGTTGAATGATAAGAAGTATTCTCCTGACAGAGCGGAGAAGTTCAGGAAACAGGCCAGGGAGAAACTTTATGGAAACTTGGGGGTAAAACTATGACACCCGCAGTTGTTGCGGTCCCTGCCGCCCTGGAAACCATTGAGATGGACGCTTTATCCTACGAGATGCAGAAGCAACTGCGACTAAAAGAGCAACTGGAATCCGAAAGTTTCAGCTGTATCGATGACCCTGCAGGATTGTACGACAAAATCGGAACTGTTCAAGAAGTAGAGTGCTTGTGCCAACTATACACTCCCCGCCTTCTTCTGAAGTTATACGCCAAAGGTACTGAACACCTGGACCATGCGTTTTACCTGGTTCCATTGTGGCAGGTTGTGAAGTTCGGTTATGTCGTCCCCCAGCCGGGGGAGTATTTCGTAACAAAGTACGTTGTGGGCATTCGTCGTGTAGGCGAAAATGCGTTCGTACCTTCACTTCGTCTGCCCTTGACCTGATGGAAGAGTTCCTCAACCAGAAACCTGACGCACCAACACCTATCAACTCTGTGGGTGGTTACGATAACGCCGCTGGTAGTTTTGATCTTAAAAAAGTGTTGCGTCGTAAGATCAAGTCTCGTGAAGATCTGCCCCAACCCAAGTTTGCTGAGAGTGGTCCCATGGCTACACCCGGCGGTGGAGAGGAGAACGCCACCGACCGTTACTTTGGGGCGTTCAGCATCTCAGCAAAACGCGATGTGTTTGACCTTCTGGCGAACCACCCCAAGTTCGACCAGAAAGGTAGTGTCAGAATGAACAGAATCCAGAACAATACCCGCGAAGTTATGAAAAACGACGCCATCAAAACCAGCGACCGATACTACTGATGACCGACTTCCCGCTCACACGATACCCAGACCCTGTTGCATACCTGTACAACGAGGTCAATACCAAAGGGTACTCCGACCTTGCTGGTGTAGTTCTTTCAAATGTTTCTGTTCTAGCCAGCGGCCGTCGCGATTATGGTTACGAAACCAGTGGAAACACTGCAAGAACTTCCATCAACGGCACTTCCTTTCAGTTCCACACTGTTGGAAACACACTTGACATGAGTGTTTTCATTCCTTCAGTCAATGTGGACTACTTTGCAGAAGATGTTGTGTTCGCACAGAATATTCTTCAAGAAACCGCAGAAAGTGTTGACTTGCCCACCGGCACCATTAACTTCACCCTTGGTTTTGTCACACTTCCTTGGGAATCGTTGACAGCTCGCGGGGACGCTGAAGAGTGCCTCGTGGAGTTTTGAGTTTACAGGGGGATCCCCAAGCTAGAATACTCTTGACTACCTACCTAAAATGGATTTAAACGACTACCAGGCCGCAGCGTTGAACACCGCAGTGTACCCTGACCAAGGGACCAACTTCGCCTACCCGACCCTTGGGCTTGCTGGTGAAGCTGGTGAGGTTGCTGACAAATTGAAGAAGGTTATTCGTGACGATGGCGGGGTTCTTACAGACCAAGTCCGCGATGCAGTAGCTAAAGAATTGGGGGATGTAATGTGGTATTTGGCAGTGTTGGCGTATGAGATGGACTATGACCTCAACTCCATCGCCCAACTCAACATCGACAAACTTAACTCACGTAAAGAGCGTGGTGTTCTCTCTGGATCTGGTGATAACCGATGATTGCGTCCGAAATTACCTTTGAACGCATGATGATCTACGCAGCGGGGAACTTTTCCCTCGCTGAACCCACCTCCTTTATTCAGGTTGAGTACGGCATCAAAGACCTAAAAGCCTGTTGGGATGGGTTTGTGGACACCTCAGACCATGCCAGTCTGGTGTTCAAAAACAAAAAAGATGTTTGCGAGTCTTTCGCTGAGGCACTTCATGACTACATCCTTTATCTGGAGTTCAGTGTTGCTGGATAAGTGGGATTTGCGGTTCTTCCGCGTTGCCCAAGAGGTTCAATCTTGGTCAAAGGATCCCTCAACGAAATGCGGTTGTGTTCTAGTACATGACCGCCGTATCATCAGCACTGGCTACAATGGACTGCCAGCAAGTCTCTCTGACTCACCTGACCGGTACAAAAACCGCGAGTTCAAGTTGGCAGCCATAATTCATGCAGAGAAGAATGCAATCTTCAACGCTGCTAAAAATGGTGCCTTGACTGAGGGTGTCACAGCTTATGTAACTTGGCCGCCGTGCGCTCAATGTGCTTCTGCACTGATTCAAGCAGGGGTCTCGAAAGTTGTTTGCCCAGACCCAAAAACTGGTCCAGAGCGGTGGGTATCGAACTTTCTTCTTGCTAACGATTTGTTATATGAGGCGGGAGTAAAAGTTCTTTACATTGGAGAATCTGACCTGTGTCCAACAGAAACTGTCCCGTCTGTGGAGCCTCTTGGATAAATAACCAGCTTTTTTGGAGGACTGGGAAACCTGGTAAGGAGGAGGATCTCAACGCCCTAGTCTGTCGTCGTCTGGAGGGTGCGAAGTTCAACTCCTGCGTAAACCCAGTCAAAGGCACCGAGGGAGGCGTAGGTTGGGAGGAGAGACTAAAAATGTTGGAGCAAGGTCTCGACGGTCTGTGACAGTTCACAAAGTGGCACACGAATCTCCCACTGGTCCCTGAAAGGGGCTATAGTAGTAACACAGTTCACCACAACCATGAAGATAGACAAAGACACCATCGCCAGGGCCGCCAAGGGTGACGCATACTCAATGCGACTGGTCTTAGACCAATACACCCCCCTGGTCCACAAAACTGTAAACAGGTACGCCTTCATGGCCCCCCGACACAGCAGGGAGGACCTGGTTCAGGAAGGATTTATTGGATTGGTGAATGCTGTTCGAGGTTATGACCCGGCATACAAAACTTGTTTCATGACCTTTGCATTCCCTTCAGTCCGCATGGCTGTTCAAAGGGTTGCCCGCAAAGAAAATCGCAACCCAAAATACCCCTTGTCTTTGGAACAGTCAGATTGGGGTGCCAACCTTGAAGACCCTTGTGTGTTTGAGGTCCAAGACGAAGTGGCCGCAGAGAAAGTTCGGGAGATTGTGTTGACAGGTTGTGGTTCTTTGACCAGTAAGAAAGCTCAGATGATTTGCGACCGTTTTGGTCTATTGGGACACGAACCCATGCGTCAGGGTGAAGTGGCAAAGAAGTACAACATGACCAAACAAGCAGTGCAATCTCACATGGCACGCTTTCATAGGAAAGTGCGGGCTGCTTACCCTGAACTACAGGGGTTTGTATGACTGACACACTCCTGGCCATTAAAGTCTTCGACGAAGATTGTGATATTTGTCAACACATGGAGCGTTTTGACTCCGCCGTGTTTCAGGGGTTTCCTGAAGTACAGTACGACAAGATAAATTTAAACAGACTCATAGATTCTGAAAGAAACCAGATACAAGACATCGTATACCAGTGTTTGGAGCGTTACGCCCTAAACCCTGATTATACTGTCGACCTTCCTGTCTATCTCTTTTTGACTACAACAGGAGAATACAAAGGACATCATGTGGGTTCTGCCACACTGAGTGAGTTGAGGGACAGGGTAAAAACTACTCTGTCTGTTGAATAAACGGGGTATCTATGATTGGGCCATCACGTTCTTGTTAGCCTTTATGGGATTTCTTTTCATCTTTTGAATGATCTTGCAGGAATCAAAGCAGCTTTTGAAAAAGCTGTGGAAACCTGCGGTGCCACTGTACTCAATCGGTTCTCGCACCAATTTCACCCGCAGGGCGTTACGATTGTTTACGCCTTAGCAGAAAGTCATCTTTCAATCCACACTTTTCCTGAAACAGGATCGTGTGCCATTGACGTTTATACTTGTGGAGACTTAGATTCAATGAAAGGCATGCGAGTACTCATCGAGTACTTCAATCCAATTAAAACCTCAATCCAAGAGGTGTCACGATGACAAAGAAAAGCAAACTTGCCAAGATAGCTCTGAAACGCCCCGACCTCTACTCTCAAGGGGAGTTGGCATACTTCCAACTCTGGTTGAAGGAAAAAAGAACGAGGAAAGCCGTAAAAAAGCGACAGAGCCAACTGAGACTCGAACAGATGTTCCTACTTTAGGTTTACTCTTGTTTCTTAATACTACAATAACCTTGATACTAAAACGACAATGACTGTCACCAAAAATGAGTTCGGGCAAAACAACATGTTTGCCAAAGAGCCACAAGTTATTATTGAGGAAAATTACGTGCCACATAATGAAAGAGCTGAAAAACTGAATGGCCGTCTGGCTATGCTTGGCGTCATCGCCGCCATCGGTGCCTACGCCGTTACCGGACAACTCATCCCTGGCGTGTTCTGATGACCGCCTCGGTTTTCACCATCACTTCAATCGCATTCTTCGTGCTTTTAGCTCATGCAGTCAACCGACTCTCTGAAACCTACTGAATTCTGGTGGCCTTCTCCCGAAGCTTTCGACGACCTTACGGTTGAGGACAACGAGGGGGGCTTCACTCTTGACGCTCCTGACGACACGAAGTGCGGGGAGTGGCTAGCCTACTGGAACCAATCTCCCGAACACATCGAACTTTTTACAGAAGTGGTCACCAAATCCCTTCTAAACCACGTTAATACCATTTCAGAACAACATGGCCAAACAGAAGAACTCCCCGACGGGCAGCACCAAGATGGAGTTAAAACCTAAATGCACCTCAATTGGTCGCTCTCGCAATACCAACCTAGCCGCCACCCCCACTCGCGGCAAAAAACGTCGTTACCGTGGGCAGGGCACATGACTTACCTAGCTATCGCTGTTGGGGCCGCTATTGGCTCTTTTATTGGTAACACTGCCGTCTTCTGGGTTATTGGCATGATGGCCGAGCGCAATCAGAAAAAACAACAAGCCGAACTCAAAGAGATGGAAAAGAATTTTATGGAAATGGCTCAGCGCGAACAAACTCGCATGGAAAACTACGCCAAAATGGAAGGTTGAGTTTACTTTTCCCCTTCTGTGTTATAATTAACCTACAGTTCAAAACCACATGAACATCTTCGCAGTTCACGCACATCCCGGTGTAGCAGCTCGCTCTCTACCTGACAAACTGGTCGTAAAAATGCCGACCGAAAGTCTCCAGCTGCTTACACCCTGGGCCTACAACGCACACGGAGCCTACATCCAAAAACCAGGGCAAAACGAACTCTTTGACACTGATAAAAAATACTACGGCATAAAAGGTTTCGCCCACCACCCCTGTGCCAAATGGTTGTACGAAAGTCCTGCCAATGTTGCATGGTTGCTTCGGCACGCTTTGGAGATGTGCAATGAGTACACCAACAGGTATGGCAAACTTCACGGTACCCTTTATGGACTCAACCAAGTCTTGAATCTCTTCATCGAGACCTACAGCGCGGACGTGTTCTGGGTTGATCACACACCCTTCGTCCTGGCAATGCCAGAACAATACAAGAACCCTGACAACCCTATTCAATCCTACCGCGACTACCTCCTCAACGAGAAAGGTTATGCAGTGTGGAAAAACCACAACGAACCTGATTGGTGGGACCATGATATTCACCGTGCTGCCCGTGAGCGGTATTTAGCAGAACAAGAAGAAAAACGCATTAGGAGAGCAAATGTTAAGCATCAAGGAGTACAGGGAAGCATACAAAGTGGACGGGGGATTCGAGTTCCCGCAATTCTTTGAAGCTTACCACAAAGCGCAATCCTCACAGTGGCGACCCCAGGAAGTCAGTCTGGAGTCTGACATCCGAGACTGGCAGTCAGCAACTACTGAAGAAAAAGAAATCGTGGGTGGCATACTCAGAGGCTTCACTCAACTTGAATGTCATGTCAGCGACTATTGGTCAGGGATACCAAACTGGTTCCCGAAGCATGAGATCGCTGCAGTTGCCCGAGCCTTTGCACTTTCGGAAATCGTTCATGCCGAAGCATACAACTTGCTCTCAGACACCCTCGGTTTGGACGAGTTCGAGGCGTTCCTTGGAGATCCCGTGGCCCAGTCAAAAATCGGCTACTTCCTCAACGAGAAAGGGATTAAAGAATCGCTCGCTATCTTCAGCGGAGCAGGTGAAGGGGTTAGTTTGTTTAGTTCCTTTGCTGTTCTTCTTAGCCTTAATCTCACAGGCAGATACAAGGGAATCGCTCAAATCATCTCATGGTCAGCACTTGACGAGCAGCAACACTCCGACACTGGCATTGCCCTCTTCCGAGAACTTATCAAAGAGGATCCACTGACTCCGGAAGAGGCAACATCAATCTTCGACGGCTTCAACACAGTTCTTCGTAATGAAGAAGCGTTTCTTGACCAGATTTTCAATGGGAGAAACCTCGGCACTATCACCCTTCACGACACAAAGCAGTATGTTCGGTGGCGGGCAAACGAGAGGCTGACAAAGCTCGGTATATCTGTCCCCATGTTTCACGTTGATAAAGAAGCGGCAGACCGCATCAAATCTTGGTTCCACCCAATTATGGCTGGAGCAACAAGCACCGACTTCTTCGCTCAATCCAAAGACGGAGGCAATTACATTAGTAAACCTACACAAGATTTTATGGGCGTTAATCTTCGCACTCTCGACCTTACTCTAACATGATAGAAGCTATCTCACCCAGGTGGCTCTCTGAGGAAGGAATGCACACCCTTTCTGCTGGTTACCTCCTGCCTGGAGAAACTCCCCGTAAAATGTTTCAACGAGTGGCGAAAGCTGCTGCAATGACTAACGAAGATGAGACACTATTTGACGATCTATTTACGTGTCTTTGGAACGGTTGGCTTGGTCTCGCTTCTCCCGTGGCTGCTAACTTCGGCACGAATCGAGCCCTTCCGATTAGTTGTTATTCAGTACACCTCAGTGATAGCATTAGCTCTATCTACAGTCACCTCAAAGAAGTTGCCCAGCTCAGCAAAAACGGAGGAGGAGTAGGTGTCTACATGGGCGATGTTCGCCCTGCCGGTGCTCCCATCTCGGGTGGGGGTAAGTCCACCGGCATTGTGCCCTGGGCGCAGCAGTATGACTTAGCTGCTCGGGTGGTGTCGCAAGGTGGCGTTCGACGCGGTTCGTTTGCTATTTACCTTCCGATAGACCACCCCGATGTCCCAGAGTTGCTGAGAGCAAAAGACCACAGCAAAGGGGATCCTCGTAAGTTTGTCGACAGCAATGTTGCTCTCACCATCAGTGATGAGTGGGTGGAGTCAATGATTGCGGGGGACAAAAAGAAACAGGAATTGTTTGGTGAAGTCCTAAGAACTCGGATGATTTCTGGGTCTCCTTACTTGGTGTTTATAGACAACGCCAATGCACAGAACCCTGAGTGTTACAAAGATCGGGGATTGAGTGTCAAAACTTCCAATTTGTGTTCTGAGATCTTCCTGCACACTGATGAGCAACACTCGTTCGTTTGTGTGTTGAGCTCACTCAACTTGGCTCGTTATGATGAGTTTAAGAATTGGAAGTCTCCCACCACTGGACGTACAGTTCCTCAAGTTGCTATTCACCTGTTGGATGCTGTGGTGAGTGAGTTCATTCGCAAGTCCAAGGACAAAGTTGGTCTGGGTCGGGCAGCTCGGTTCGCCGAGAAGTCTCGGGCTTTGGGTTTGGGTACCATGGGTCTTCACACTTTGTACCAGAAATGTGGACTGCCTTTTAAGTCACCACAAGCCAGGGAGTTGAACATTGAGTCTCATCAGTGGATTCGCAACGAGTCAGAGACTGCATCACGAGAGTTGGCAAAAAGATTGGGTGAACCCGAATGGTGTGTGGGCAGCGGACTTCGTCATACTCATCTTCTTGCTATTGCTCCTACTCGGACAAATTCGGTCATCAGTGGAGCGTTTAGCCAGGGGGTGGAACCCGTGGACTCCAACTATTTTGTTGCCAAACAAGCGAAAGGAACCTATGTTCGAAAGAACCCAGTTCTTGAAAAACTGCTCTGCGAGAGGGGGGTGGATGACACAATTTGGGAACAAATCCTTGAAGCCAAGGGCAGTGTGCAGGAACTTGACTGTCTCAGTGACTTTGAGAAAGAAGTGTTCCAAACCGCTCGCGAGATCGACCAGTTCGAACTCGTTAAGCAAGCCGCTGACCGCCAACCCTTTATCTGCCAAGGTCAGTCACTGAATCTGTTTGTGGATCCTGAAAGTGATGCCGCGTACATCACAAGACTTCACCTTTCTGCTTGGAAGATGGGTCTGAAGTCTCTGTACTACTTGAAGTCTTCCTCTTTACTTACAAACAAAAAGGTTGTTCCTGCTTTAATTGTGTCAAAGGAAGGTTGTCCTTGGTGTGACAAGTTAAAGAATGCTTTAAGGGAGGACGGAGTACAGTTTAAGGAAATTACAAAGACTGAGGCTGAAGAAAAGGGTTACTGGAACCCTGAGTGGAAAACTGTTCCACAAGTCTGGATCTACAAAAAACACGTGGGCGGTTACAATGACTACATCTCTCAAAAGTTGCAAAACACAGAAAAGTACGCGGATTGTGCCGCCTGTGAGGCCTAAGATGGCTCGTCGCCTTAAACAACACACACCTCTGTCAAAAGACCAACAAAAATTGGTTGAAGAACATCGTTGGATAGCAGGTCGTTTAGCCCATAGTGCTAAATGTCTTACAGGAAATCAAACAGGGAGTCTAACAAGAGACGATCTTGAGTCAGTCGGACTTTTTGCTCTTTGTGTTGCTGCCGGACGGTACGATGTGAAACGCGGTTTCAAATTTAGTACTTACGCCTGGAACATTGCTCGGGGGTACATTCAACATGCGCTTCGTGACCACTCCCGAATGGTGAAAACTCCCAGGTGGATTGCAAGTTACAAAAAAGAAGTTGATTCTTTGTTGAAGGGTGGAATGTCTTATGGAGAAATCTCTAATCAACTCGGAATTCCCATAGACAAAGTGATGATGTGTGATGAGTCTACCTTCAACTATCACATCTCTTACGACTCTCGACCCGAGGATTGGATGACGAAGGAGTTTGTGTTTGAAGTTGATGAAGCCAAGACAGTTCTGGTGTCTGAACCTCTGGTGAAAAGAATGAAAGACATGACAGATGCCGAGATGAAGATCATGGAAAAGTTTGTCGATGAGAAACCATTGAGCGAAGAAGAGAGAGAGTGGGCTGCTGACCGATTTTATGAACTATCTGCAATTGCTCATGGATTTTCCGAAGATTGACCCATTACCTCTTGAAAAAGAATTCAGTGTCTTGTCAATCAAACGACGATTGAGCTCACTATCCAGAGAAGAACTTGAGGAGTTTCTCTCGGAGACACTGTTTCTGATGTCAAAATTAACGCATCAGACCCAACAGTTGAAGGACTTTATTGATGCGCATGGGTAAAACCAATCAGCAACAAGGATAACCATGTCTCTCGCCGCCCTCCTCGCTTTCGCCCAATCCAACGGCACCACCCTTCTGGGTCTTTGGGTGTTGTTTGAACAGTACCTCGCCGCCAATAAAAAGATCAAGGCCAACTCTACAGCTCAACTTGTTATCGGGGTTGCAGACACTTTAATTAAAAAAGCTGTTAAGAAGTAATGGACTTCAAAGATCTTCCATCTGGCCATTCCATGGCGGCCCATAAGGATGAAGTAGGGCAGATAATGCACCGATGGAAGCATCACGACCCCAAGTCACTCCACTCTGGTCGCGGGAAAGGTGGGAAAGAGGGCAAAGTGGTCAAGTCGCAGGACCAAGCGATCGCGATCGCGTTGAGTATGGCAGGGAAGGGGAAGTCAAAAACTTCTGACCACGCCGAACGACTGATGTCGATGGGATACACAGAAGAGGTTGCCAGCAAAGTGGCCTCAATGCTTGACTTTTCTGATGTCAACCTTGACTGGAAAAGACAATTTGACACAGGAAAAGGACCAGGATCAGGTTCTGCCGTGAAGGATGTTGGTCCCGAAGACCGCCACCATCCTGAAGAGTTGGTGCCAAATAAAACCAGAAAAAACAACCCCAAGCAGGACGAACCAGAAATGTTGTCGGGTCCTGCTTTGCCGAAGGGTCCTGGGAATCCTCAAGGCGGTAGCAGCAAGGAAGTATTTGGTTTGAGGATGTTGGGATGATCAACGCTACCTTCTCACAACAATCCCTCGACACAGTTCGCACCTTATTGTTTGAGGAAGGCACTCAGCAAGCCCCACAGCCACAGCCGTGTCCGCCCAAGCAACCAAAACCAGCTCAACCTGTGCAACCACCGGCACAACCAGCTCAGCCAGCACAACCACAACCAGCTCAGCCGGTAACTGCTACACAGCAGGATCCTACAGTGGTGAGGCAGAAGAAGCCGAAGTGCGCCCCACAAACGCAACAGACTGGACAACAAAACGCTGTCAATCACAACGAGTGGATGGATTTCACTCGTTGTCAGAGACCCAATGGAACACATTATGGTACTGCAGGACAGTGCCGCAAAGGAACACAGGTAGGCTATGAAGAATGGGATACTCTCGCTAAAGGAAATTATGGCGAGATTAAAGTTGATCCGACGGGAACTCGTGTCGTCAAGACATTGCTTACTCACAATGGACAAAAAGGGGAATTTGGTCCTCACGAAGTCGAAATCGCAAAGAAAATGGGGGAACTCGGACACTCGCCCCGGATCTACGCCCACGACGAAGACCACATAGAAATGGATCGTGCCCAAGGTGCAACCTTGTGGAAAAAGTATGCACGAGCTGAGGGTGAACCGCAAATGAATGCTGTTCAAGCAACCAAAGCCGCCGCGTCTATTCGTGACCTGCACAAAATGGGATTTGCCCATGGTGACCTTCACTCTTTGCAGTTTATTGTTGATGGCGACAATGTCAAATTGGTTGACTTTGGGCTGAGTGTTCCTACAATTAGACAACCCGCGCGGGTTATGCAAGACCTGGCTAAGATTGGGCCACTCCTCAATTGGAAAAACCCAGAGTTGAAGGACGACCCCTATGTTCAACTGGTGAACAAACATCTGGATCGATACAAAGAGGTTCAGGGGCAAAGCAAAGCGGCAAAAGCAAAACGAACACAAATTGGCGAAGAGTACCTCAAGGAATTGAACACATTATGAACAACCAAAGCGTCAACCTGAAAGCCATGATCAAACGCAAGGAGTTGGTCCGCAAAGGAACTCCTGAATCGGAAGCAATGGCAGACCGCATCCTTGAAGCAGTGGAACGCAAAGGCGGTCTCACAGCTGACGAAGTGATGGCACTGATGGTTTACTGAAGGGCTACAGGGGGTAAAATAAAGTAACAGCCTTAAAAACCGTGAAACTTGACAAGATAATTGGCGGTCTTGCCCAATCAGGTGACCCTGGTGCTTTCTTGGCACAGGAGCTTGAGCAGGGACTTGAGCCAATCATCAAGCGTGTTGATGCCCTAGAAAAGAAACTGGACCTTATTATCCTAACCCTTGGCCGGATTGAGGCTGGGCTGAAAGCGGTTCAACCAGTTATTGAGTTCGTGAAAAAACTCCCGTTCTTTAAGTAACCATGCCAGCATTCGACTCCAAGAAGTTCTTCGACTTTGCGCTAAACTCTGACCCGTCTAACCCAAAACACCGGGCAGCCTATGACGATCTGTACGCTAGGATCAAAGCTCTCGACCCTGACCTCCTAACTGACGAAGCCAACTGGGTGCGGCTACACCGCGCACAACCTGCTGTAGGTGCTGTGCTGAATGTGCCCTACTTCTCACAACGCGACAATTACCGCGACGCTGCCCGCACTTGCTTCAGCTCAAGCTGCGCGATGCTAACCGAATTTCTCAAACCCGGAACACTACCTGGAGCCAAAGGCGATGACAAGTACATCCAATACGTTTTCTCGATCGGTGACAGCACCGATGCGTCCGTCCAGATTCAAGTGCTCAAACACTTTGGCGTGGTTGCACGGTTTGTTACTAACGCAACGTTCAACCTTCTCGATTCTCAACTCTCGCAGGGTATTCCCGTACCCATTGGAATACTCCATCATGGCCCAGCATCGGCCCCGTCTGGCGGAGGGCACTGGATCATCGCCATCGGTAAAGATGGTAGCGACTATATCTGTCAAGATCCCTGGGGAAAAATCAACAACTCCAACGGAACCTATCCCTCAACCGACGGCAAACACGTCAAGTACAGCAAAGATCTGCTCAAGGCAAGGTGGACTGTTGAAGGTGATGGAAGTGGTTGGGCGATTGTTGCCAAGAAAGGGTAAAAGACGCATAACAAGCTAACTTCTGGCGACGCAGGGCAATGTCAGAGAAAAGAACCTGGAGCAACCCTCATAGGGACCCCTGGAACGCCCCAATAGCAAATATACTAAAGGCAATAGACGAACACAATAGAGAGTACTTCCGCACAGGAAATCCCTGGCACCTGACCAAGGCAGAAATGTTGCGAGAGTATCTCGTTGAGTTGAAAGGGTGGGTGATGCGGAAAGAGGGTAAAAGTAAGTACGACACGTTGTAAAGAATGAACGGGTATTTCTCTCAGGAGGCTATGGAGACCTTCACAAAATCTGTAGGGAAGGAGAATTTTTCTGAAGGGCTCTTTGATTTCACCCGTTGCATCCGCCCCGACGGCAGTGCCTACGGCACTGGTGGAACATGTCGTAAGGGAACGGAAGGGAAAGTTCCTTTACATCAGCATGAAAAAGGGTCTTCCGAACCCACCCCCTTAGAGAGAGGGTTGGCAAAATTGAAAAGGTTAGAGAGACGAATAAATGACCCTGACTACTCTCCAACTGACGCTGAAATGGAAAGGTATGGGAGACTGAAAAATGCCATAGAGGGGGCCAGAGCAAGCTCCGAAAAAAAGGACAAACAAATAAATATCCCAACAAAATCCCCGGCATTTTTAGAGAGTGATCTTCGAAAAATAACAAACAACCCCAAAGCCTCAAAAAGAGATTTCAAAGATGTTTTGGATGAGGTCCAAGACAAAATAGAGGAAGTCAAGGCAACAATTGGCACAGGAAGAACTATGCTCGGCATCTTGAGGGGGGGTCTAAACGAAGCATCCGAGACTGCTAAAAAACTCAAGGTGAAAAACTTGGAAAGAATGCATGACGAATACTCAAAAATCTACAAAAGAAAATTTGAGGCATAACCCACGGAAGAGACCAAAGGACCCAGTTCACAAACTGGCACAAAGCTCCTTCCAAAAGTCAGAGAAGTAGGGTATAATACATAAAGAACAAGTACACAGCATGGACCAACCCTTCGGCGGATTTACAGAAGAGGCACTTGAGGCTTATCAGCAGGCCATCGCAGAAGCAAAAGGAACAGACTTCTCCGAGGGTGGCTCATACGACTTTACTCAGTGCGTAAGACCTGACGGTACTGGATTTGGAACAAAGGGTGCATGTAAGCCTCCCAATAGGCCTGGCAAAGCTAGCAAGCCAGACACGGGATTTTTTGACCCCAAAAATGCAAAAAGCAATAGGGAGCGTCGTGGAGAGGCAGGTCGCAGGCAGGTTCAAGCAGTTGCAAATGTGGTTGAGAAAGGATTTAGAGCGGTTGACGCCGCGGCACGTAAGCGTATAGGTCTCCCGCCTGCTAACTTCATTGAAGAAGACGAGGATTGATAGGTTTCCATACCCTGATATTGGGACAAATTACTGATGTAGGCAGGGTCAGTTCACAAACTGGCACAGGGTCTTCCCCAAAGGTCAGAGAAGTGGGGTATAATACATAAAGAACAAGTACACAGTATGGACCAACCCTTCGGCGGATTTACAGAAGAGGCACTTGAGGCCTACCTGAAAGCTTTGAGTGATCAAGCAGGAATTGATTTCTCCGAAGGTGATACTTACGATTTCACTCGCTGCGTTCGTTCTGACGGTTCATCCTACGGTACTGGTGGCAAGTGTCGGAAAGGCACTGAAAGTGGTCCTGCTCAGAAGAAAGAAACTCCAGGCAGAAACAGACCCCCTGCCGCGCGGACGAAAGCTCAATTCAACAAGGAGGAAATGGAGAACCCCAAAAACCAGGCCGACATGGACCATGAGGGTCTGAAAAAACTCATGGCCAAATCTCCCACTGCACAACGCAAACTCAAGGAAGATGCCGCGAAGAAGTCCACTTCAGGTGGTATGCGTGACAGCAGTGTTGCTGAATCACGCAAAGCAATGAAGCACCAACGCGAGCAAATGAACCTCCACGGCAATAAGATCGCTGAATTGGAAGATGCAGGTAAGAAGGTGCCACCAGCTCTCAGAGCCAAGTATGACTTGGCCAAAGCTTCTTACAATTCACACCGCAAAGCTATCAATGCGGCAACTGGTGTGGAGAAAAGCCCAGTGATGCAGGCCGCTCGTGAAGCTGGCAGGGCCGAAGAGAAGAAGAACCAAGAAAAGCGGGCGATTCAACGAGGTGAAGAGCGGGTTGCACAAGCAGGAGCCGTGTCCAAGGTTCGTGACAAAATCAAGAGCAAAGTTGCTGAGTTGAAGTCAAATACATCCAATCGCGACCGTGCGCTCACCCCCAAAGAGCAAGCGGCGGTTGATGCCAAGGTTGGTAGGAAACCCGGTCCCAGCAAGGTTGCTGAGGGTCTTCAGCGTGAGCAGATGCGTGCTGACAGGGCTGCTCGTAAGTCAAGTGAGAGTGTTGGTCAGAAGGTTGAAAAACTCAAAGCCGCGGAGAAAGCTGCAAAAGACGCATATTATGCCACTGCCAAGTCTGGTGCAAAAGCAGACAAAGGGTTGTACGATAAAATGGTGGCAGCTACCAAAGCTCGTCAACAGGCTATGGCCGCCGCAGTTGCACCCCCTGGTATGGCTGCGAAAGTCAAAGCGGCGAAAGAGAAGCTGCGTCAACCCGCAAAAAAGTAGCAGCCCCACTAGGGGGCCAAAACCTGGCAAACAAAATGATGGAGTACCAAAACATCTCTAACCGTGTGGCTGCCAACCACAGTGGGGCTATCAGGACCAAAGCGGCCAAGGAAGAACTCGCCACCGAGCTGAAAAAAGCTGGTGTGCCGGACAGGGCCACAATTACGGCTGCGCTCAAGGCCCAAAGAGCCGAGGAAAATTAAGCTTACGAACCAACACAAAAGGGTATAATACATGTGTAGGGGGCGGTCCGAGTGCAAGGATCCCTGCCCCTGAGTCATACTCCGCACATGTATTTATTATGACTAATGGCTTCTTCTGTTTTAACTCGTTCCAGTAACAACACTTGGAACAACTTCTGTGAGTGGGTAACTTCGACCAACAACCGCATTTATGTGGGTTGGTTTGGCGTTCTCATGATTCCTACGTTGCTCGCTGCAACAATCTGCTTTATTATCGCCTTTGTTGGCGCACCCCCTGTAGACATTGACGGTATTCGCGAGCCAGTCGCTGGCTCTCTCATGTATGGAAACAACATCATCTCCGGCGCTGTTGTGCCCTCTTCCAATGCCATCGGACTCCATTTTTATCCAATTTGGGAAGCTGCTTCCCTTGATGAATGGCTCTACAATGGTGGTTCGTTCCAACTCGTTGTCTTCCACTTCCTCATTGGCATCTATGCTTACATGGGACGAGAATGGGAACTTAGCTATCGACTAGGTATGAGGCCTTGGATCTGTGTCGCTTACTCTGCGCCAGTTGCCGCAGCTTCGGCTGTATTCCTTGTCTATCCATTTGGCCAAGGGTCTTTCAGTGACGCAATGCCTTTGGGTATCAGCGGAACCTTCAACTACATGCTGGTTTTCCAAGCCGAGCACAATATCCTCATGCACCCGTTCCACATGCTCGGGGTTGCTGGGGTCTTCGGTGGTTCGCTGTTTAGCGCCATGCATGGCTCTCTGGTTACATCTTCTCTTGTTCGTGAGACCACTGAGAATGAGTCACAGAACTATGGTTATAAATTTGGTCAAGAAGAAGAAACTTACAACATCGTAGCCGCTCATGGATACTTTGGCCGTCTTATCTTCCAGTACGCGAGCTTTAACAATAGCCGTAGCCTTCACTTCTTCCTCGCTGCTTGGCCGGTTGTTGGTATCTGGTTTACTGCTCTTGGTGTATCGACTATGGCATTCAACTTGAACGGTTTTAACTTTAACCAGTCAATCGTTGATGGTCAGAACCGTGTTGTCAACACTTGGGCCGATGTGCTCAACCGTGCTGGCCTCGGTATGGAAGTTATGCATGAAAGAAATGCACATAATTTTCCCCTTGACCTTGCAGCTGCTACCACTACTCAAGTGGCTCTGACTGCTCCCTCAATCGGCTAATTTACTCCCCGTCCTCCATGGCATAATAGTTATGGGGGATTTTTATGGGCAAGCCTGCTGTGCCAATTAACAAAGCGGCACAAGCCCCCTTGGCTTTCCCTGGAAAAGGTGGTATAGTAAATACAGATACAAACCCCACACATGCAAATCACCACTGTCGACGTCTTCATGGCATTCATGGGCCTGATCGGCCTCGCCACCGCTCTAATCGTCATCAAGACCGCCTTCGCCAATGTCAACAAGTTCGAACGTAACCGCAAAGGGTAAAACCCATACATGAATCCTCACAGTCTACGGCCAGTCATCGACGAGGTGACTGGCTTTTTTATTGCCCTAATTCTGTTGTTCGCACCTTTATTAGTTCTCTTGATCCTCTGAGGGTAAAACCCATAAAAGTTGCGGAACCTTTGTGTTCATTATTGCCGACTATACGTTCTTCCCGGGTACACCATTCCTTGGGTACATTATTGTCCCTGGTGTTTACAAAGCTGAAAACTTTGTACTCATCAACAACGTAACTCGAAATATCCCCTTGTTCATTCCGAATGAACACCAATGTACTGTAGAAACTGACGAAGAGGGCGCATACACCAAAGTATCTTTCTACCAGAACACCTCGTTTTGTCACTCTGACGATAACATCCAGATCGTTTGTTACCCCACAAACACAGGCGGGGGTGTGGGTACTGATGTTAACGTTCTGAACTTCCCTGCTATTCAAGCAGTTCAAGGCACAGTAGAAGTTACCAATGACACAGGCAACCCTCTTCCTGTTACCTTCCCTGGCGGTGTTTCGGTTAACAATTTTCCTGCAACGCAGACTGTTGACGGTACTGTGGATGTTGGTAACTTCCCTGCAACACAAACTGTTGACGGATCCGTAACGATAAGCAACGACTCCGGCAGTCCCGTACCCGTTACTTTCCCCAGTGGAGTTAGCGTTAGCAACTTTCCCGCAACACAGACTGTAGATGGCACTGTTGACGTCGGCAACTTTCCTGTTACCCAAACCGTAGACGGTTCTGTCTCAGTTAGTAATTTCCCCGCTACCACAACAGTTGACGGAGCAGTAACTGTTAGTGGGACTGTTGACGTTGGTAATTTCCCCGCTACCCAAACTATTGACGGTTCGGTCACAGTTAGTGGCACCGTTGATGTTGGTAATTACCCTGCAACGCAGACTGTTGACGGCACTGTGGATGTTGGTAACTTCCCTACCACCTTTGACGTTGGTAACTTCCCGGCTACCCAGACAGTAGACGGGACGGTAGATGTAGGCAATTTCCCATCTACCCAAACTGTCGACGGTACTGTAGACGTTGGCAACTTCCCCGCCACTCAGGCTGTCACCGGTACGTTCTTCCAGGCTACTCAACCTGTATCGGGCTCGGTGTCCGTTAGTAATTTCCCTGCGACACAACCTGTCAGCGGTTCCGTTACCGTTTCCAACTTTCCCGCGACTCAAGCAGTTACCGGCAATTTCTACCAAGCAACGCAACCCGTTTCCGGCACAGTTACTGCCAACCAAGGCACTTCGCCATGGGTCGTCTCAGGAACAACCTCTTCGAACGTTGCCTCGTTCCCCACAACCAGCATCGACGCTTTCGGTCGCCTGCG
>Ga0209298_10000505_pt1 | contig 26048 bp, 23 predicted proteins | sample S_140806_EF_Meta_FD_187325 | JGI IMG/M metagenome (GOLD analysis project Ga0209298, IMG submission 187325) | Freshwater microbial communities from Lake Simoncouche, Canada to study carbon cycling - S_140806_EF_MetaG (SPAdes) (version 2) | ecosystem: Environmental > Aquatic > Freshwater > Lake ...
GCTCTACGCCTACTATGAATTCACTGCCTGTCATACGTCGTGAGTTCCGCTCTAGCTGCTGAACGCAGCTGCATTTTCATCAGCTACCGCCGCGATGATGCCCGCGGAGCTAGCGGCCGTGTGTGGGACTGGCTGCGAATCGGTTTCGGTCGAGAGCGGGTATTTCGTGATGTGGCAAGTATCGGCGCGGGGAAATGGCGCAAACAGATAGACCAGGCCCTGGCTGCCAGTAAGGCCTGTGTGGCCGTCATCGGTCGCCGCTGGGCCGACGCCACCAACCTGCCACGTCTGCAGGATCCCAACGACATGGTGCGCCACGAGCTGGAGACAGCCTTGGCCAGCGGCGATCAGGAGGTTCTCACGGTGATTCCTCTGCTTGTGGAGGACGCCCAGCTGGCTCAGATCCCCGCTGATCAGCTACCGGAGAGCCTGCGGCCCCTGCTGGCTGATTGGCATGTGTTGGCCCTCAGCGAGGGCGGCTGGGATCACGACACACGCCGCCTGATCGAAGCCATCGCTGCCGCAACTGGGCTGCCGGTGAATCCGGAGTTGGAGGAATGGATGGCGCTGATGGCTGGTGCTCAGCAAGGCCTCTCGATGGCGCGAGGCGCAGAAGCATCTGGTGCCGTGGGCCGCCAGGGTGAAGAACAAGCACTGGAGAGTTTGTTGCACCGTGCCGCCGGTGCCGATCCAGAGGAACGGCCAGCCTTGAAGGCAGCGCTGGCGGCACTGGCCAATGGCGACACGCTGCTTGCAGAAGCCTCGTTTGAGCAGGAGTTGGAAGCCAGCCGGCGGCTCAGGTTGGCGGCAGAGCAGGTAGCGGCCAGCGAGGGCCGCCGGGAAGCGGATGCCGCCCGCAATGTGGCCAGCCTGGCGGTGCTGCGGGGTGATCTCAGCAAGGCTGTGCGCTACTTCCAGATGGCACTGGAGGCCAATCCCGAGGATCTGGATGCAGCCCTGCAACTGGGCTATGCCTGGATCAGCGTTGGGGAACTGGATCAAGCAGGCGCTGAATTCGCTGCTGTGATTCAGCAGGCCAAGGCTGCCCAAGATCCTCACATGGAAAGCTGGGGGCTCAGTGGCCGGGGTGATGTGCTGGTGGCGCAGGGTGATGGGCCAGGGGCGCTGGCGGCTTACCAGGCGGCTCTGGCGATCGCCGAAGGCCTTGCAAAGCGCGATCCGGCGAACACGGAGTGGCAGCGCGATCTCTCGCTGAGCCATGAGCGGATTGGTGATGTGCTGGTGGCGCAGGGTGATGGGCCAGGGGCGCTGGCGGCCTACCAGGCGGGGCTGGCGATCGCCGAAGGCCTGGCGAAGCGCGATCCGGCGAACACGGGGTGGCAGCGCGATCTCTCGCTGAGCAACAACAAGATTGGTGATGTGCTGGTGGCGCAGGGAGATGGGCCAGGGGCGCTGACGGCGTACCACTCGGCGCTGGTGATCAGAGAAGGCCTGGCGCAGCGCGATCCGGCGAACACGGAGTGGCAGCGCGATCTCTCGCTGAGCAAGGACCGGATTGGTAAAGTGCTGTTGGGGCAGGGTGATGGGCCAGGGGCGCTGGCGGCCTACCAGGCGGCTCTGGCGATCGCCGAAGGCCTGGCGAAGCACGATCCGGCGAACACGCAGTGGCAGCGCGATCTCTCGCTGAGCCATGACCGGATTGGTGATGTGCTGGTGTCGCAGGGTGATGGGCCAGGAGCGCTGGCGGCCTACCAGGCGGCTCTGGCGATCGCCGAAGGCCTGGCGAAGCGCGATCCGGCGAACACGCAGTGGCAGCGCGATCTCTCGGTGAGCCAGGAGCGGATTGGTGATGTGCTGGTGGCACAGGGTGATGGGCCAGGGGCGCTGGCGGCCTACCAGGTGAGCCTGGCGATCGCCGAAGGCCTGGCGAATCGCGATCCGGCGAACACGCAGTGGCAGCGCGATCTCTCGGTGAGCAACAACTTGATGGGTGATGTGCTGGTGGCGCAGGGTGATGAGCCAGGTGCCCTGGCGGCCTACCAGGCGGGCCTGGCGATCGCCGAAGGCCTGGCGAAGCGCGATCCGGAGAACACGGGGTGGCAGCGCGATCTCTTTGTGAGCAAAGCCAAGATTGGTGATGTGCTGTTGGCGCAGGGTGATGGGCCAGGGGCGCTGGCGGCCTACCAGGCGGGGCTGGAGATCGCCGAAGGCCTGGCGAAGCGCGATCCGGCGAACACAGGGTGGCAAGTGGATGTAGCCGTTTCGTGCAGCAAGCTTGGGAGTCTTGATTCCCTTCTATTAATTCAGGAACGACAGGAGTATCTTTCCAGAGGCCTCAATCTGCTCACTACACTCAAGCAGGCAGGAAGGTTGCACGCAAATCAGGATTGGTCGGATTGGTTTGTCAATGCGCTGCATTCACTAAACTGAAAGACGATGCGCTTGCTGTTACACCAGAAGCCCTCCAAGCAAGCCCCTCAAATGGACAGGCCTAAACCATCACAAGCATCCTCAATGACACGATTTGGCCTTTTCTGTCCTGCTGCTATCGGACACTTGAACCCTATGTGCGCTATCGCCCTCGAACTCCAGCGGCGTGGTCACATCGTGATCCTGTTTGGGGTTCCCGATGCTTTAGGCAAGGTATTAAGCCTTAACATCACAACCCATGAAATTGGCACATCTGATTATCCCAAGGGAAGCATCGACTCAGCTTATAGAACTCTAGGAAAGTTAACCGGGAAGGCAGGGCTTCAATTCTCAATTGATTTTTTCAAGCGGGAAACACAAATGTTTTTTCGCGAGGCACCACAAGCAATCCGACAAGCACATATTGATGTCCTCGTCATCGATCAAATCTCCTCATCAATGGCAACCGTTGCCGACTACCTTGGCTTGCCTTTCATCACGGTGTGCAACGCAATGCTGATCAACCGTGAGCCAGGCGTGCCTCCCTACTCGACTCATTGGGCTTACTCAACAACACCTTGGGCTCGCTTGCGTAATCGATTAGGGAACGCACTGGTCGATTTCCTCGCCCGCGATTTATGGCAAGTGATTGTTGAGCAGCGCCGCGAATGGAACTTGCCTCCATACCAAAAGCGTAAGGATGCCTTTTCACCTTTGGCCCAGGTCTGTCAACTTCCAGAGGCTTTTGACTTTCCTCGTGAACACCTGCCAGATCACTTTCACTATATTGGGCGCTTTCAGGATCCATCGGGAACAGAACTAATTACTTTCGATAACACCGACTTTCCTTTTGAGCGACTCAATGGCAAACCCCTGATCTATGCTTCATTGGGAACACTACAAAACCAGCGCCCTGAAATTTTTGAATGTATTGCCAAATCCTGTTTGGCATTGGATGTTCAGCTTGTTATCTCGCTAGGAAATCCGAAGGCGCCATTAATTGAGCTTCCCGGCAATCCCATCATTGTGCCATTTGCGCCCCACCAAAAACTAATTGAGCGTTCAAAAGTTGTTGTTACCCATGCCGGGATGAACACCGTGCTGACCGCCCTCGGTTGTGGCGTTCCGCTTGTAGCGATTCCGATCACCAATGAACAACCAGGGATTGCCTCAAGGCTGGCACGAACAAAAGCCGGGAAAATGTTGAAACTTAGTGAGCTCAGCGAAATTTCACTTCGCACAGCGATTTCGGATGTTCTTTCTGAATCAAGCTACCGTAACAATGCTCAGAAAATGCAAAGGATCATTCGAGAATCAGGTGGAGTCGATCAGGTTGCCGATATTCTCGAAAAAGCTGCTCAAACACGACAACCCGTGACGGGACGATCAGGCATTCAACATTAGACTACCCGAACAGCTTTGTCGGACCCCGCACCGGCCTGTACAACAACCTCATCTGAGCATGGACATAGCGACCTCCGCTGCCGATCCGCTTCCCTCCTGGAACGATGGCGCCGCTAAACAGGCGATCCTCGCCTTCATCGCCAGGGTGACAACGGCTGGATCCCCCGACTTCTTGCCACAGGCAGAACGCATCGCCGTGTTTGATAACGACGGCTGTCTCTGGCCGGAGAATCCGATGCCCTTTCAGGCAGCCTTTGCCTTCGATGAGCTGAAGCGCCGCATCCTTGTTGAGCCTGCGCTTGCTTCCGATCCCATGGTGCAGGCCGCCCTAGCCGGCGATCTTGGCAAACTCCTGAAAGGCGACCACTTTGATGGCCTGATGCAGATCCTGGCGCTCACCCATACCGGGATGACGACCGACGAGTTTCGTGACGCCGTGGAGGCCTGGCTCGCCTCGGCCAAACATCCGCGCTATGGCAGGCCCTATGACGAACTCACCTACCTGCCGATGCAGGAACTGTTGAGCTATCTGCGGGCTAATGGCTTCAAGAACTTCATCGTTTCCGGTGGTGGCGTCGACTTCATGCGCGTCTGGGTGGAGCGTGTGTACGGCATCCCTCCTGAGCAGGTGATCGGCTCCACGGCCCGGACTACGTTTGAGCTACGGGACAGCGGCCCGGTGCTAACGAAAACCCTCGACTACTTGTTCGTGAATGACAAGGCCGGCAAGCCAGTGGGGATTCATCAGTTCATCGGCCGGCGACCGGTCATCTGTTGTGGGAATAGTGATGGCGATCACGCCATGTTGCAGTACACCACGATCAACAACCCGCGCCCTAGTTTCGGCCTGATTGTGCACCATACCGATGATGAACGCGAATATGCCTATGACGCCATCACCAAGAGCACCGGCAAGCTTGTTTCAGCCCTTCGGGAGGCTCCCACGCGCGGCTGGGTCGTTGTGGACATGAAGCAGGACTGGAAGGCCATCTTCCAAACCGACTAGAAGATCATCAGCGGCGGGACAGCGGTGAACACCCCGGGCCAGCGCAACCGGCCAACCGACAGTAGAACCCCTACTCCGGATCCGGATTCCAGCATGAAAAACCCCCCGACCGCAGTCGGGGGCAGGGGATCTCATCACCGTGGAAGGGTGCCGGCGTTCGGGCCGCCGGCCTCCACTCAGCCCTCCACCTTCACCGAAACGGTGGAGACGCGCTGGGCCTTGGGGGCCCGCACGCTCAGCAGGCCGTCGCGATAGGTGGCCTGCAGCTGGTCGCGGTCGATGCTGACGGGGAAGCGGAAGCTGCGGCTCCAGGTGCCGTAGCGGAACTCGCTGAGCAGCAGGCCACGGCCGGCGGGCTCGGGAGCCTGGCTGCGGACCTCGCCCTCGGCGGATGCCGGGGCGGCCTGGCGGGGATTGCGGCGCTGGGCGCTGATCACCAAGGAGCGGTCGGTGGCCTTCACATCGATGGCCTCCTTATCGACGCCGGGCAGTTCCAGCACCAGCTCGTAGGCCTCCTCGGTTTCCTGCACCTCGGCGGCCGGCACGCGCTCGGCGGATTGGAGCTGCTGCTCAAGACGGTCGAACAGATCGAAGGGAGAGGTGGTGCGGAGGGACAACATGGTTCGCATTGGCGAGGGTTGGGCGGGGTCCGTGCCCCGGTGAGATCACTGTCGGGGGTTTGGACGCAGGCCCGGGTCGTGCCAACCGCCCCTGGAGATTCGGCCCTCACCACCTGGTGCGGCGAACCGGATCTCCCGGTGGGGAGAACCGTCAGGGGAGAACCGTCAGCTGCGGGGAGGGAGCATCCGGGAGCCGCGGGTGGCGTGGTGCAAGGTGCGCTGCCCGATGGCGGGAGCAGGCTCTTGTTGAGCGTGCCGATGACGGGGCTGTCGAGGCCGTAGACCCTGGGGGATGGCGATGAGGCTAAGAAGCAGTCGGGCCCGTGGCGATCGGGCCGTCAGCGCTAGGAGATAACTTGCAATTTTATGCAGAATTTGCATAAGCCCCAGAAACTGCTAAGGGCGCTCTGGCTTAGATTGACCAGCGCAGGGTGGCTCAAATCCTTCGTGCTCTCTTCACCCGGTCGATGACCCATGCCGCTTCGCTCGGCCAGCGACTTTCCCTCATCTCCGGCCCCCGAGGCACTTGAAGGCACCTACCAGGACTGCCGTGCGGCCTTGGTGTCCGCCAACCGCTCCAGGGGAGCCCTGAAGGCTCAAAGCGATCGGCGGGGGCTGGTGATTGCCGAGCTGCAGCGAGAGCTGGTGGAGCTGGAGGCGGATCTGGCCGATGAGGCACGGGCCAAGGCCAGGCTTCATGCCCTGAACGCCAAGCTCGGCACCGTGATCCGCGAACTGGAGGCAACGGGCGACGCCATGGTGGGCCTGATCGATGAGAGCGAGCGCCAGAGCGGCTACTGGCTCGTGGAAATGTTCCGGCGGTTGATTGAGCAGGCCAAACGCTGGCGCGCGGTGAAGGCCCAGGCTGCCGAACTGGCGAGCGAAGCGGCGGAAGCCGAAACTCCCTCCAGCCAACTGGGCCCTCAGCCATGAGCGCGGGACCCTCCATCGCCGATCTGCTGGAGCAGACCCACCGCGAACTGGCGGGCACGGATGCCCGCGTGTATCGCCGGGTGGCGGAGCATCTGCAGCGCTCCGGTTCAGCGCTGCAGGATCTCCAGGATCCCCACCCTGCGGAAATCCAGGCCCCGAAAGCCCTGCTGGGCAAAGGGGACTTCCTGAAGCAGTCCGTGGCCAGTCTCAAGCGGCTGTGCAAGGAGCATGGAATCAAAGGCACGTCCAAGCTGCAGAAGGCAGCCTTGGCCAAGGTTCTTGAAGACCATGGTGTGGCCCCACCGCCGCCGCCGCTGGAGAGCTTCACCAAGAAGGAGCTGATTGATCTGGTGAAGCAGTTGCTTGGGGAGGGCTGAGACTTGGCCACCCAGCGTTACGGGGAGGCGGTGGATGGCCGAGAAGATCCGGCCAGGGGTTGCGGTGTGATGAGCACGAACTTCGCCCATCTACGCCTATACGACGATCAGTTGTTCCGGCTGGGTTCGCTCGCGGAACGGTATTTCCCCGAGGATCCGAATACGGCCCTGATCAAGCTGCGGCAGCTGGGTGAACGGCTGGCCCAGCAGGTGGCGTCGCGCTTTGGGGTGTTTACCAGTGCCCAGGAGTCGCAACTGGCCTTGATTCGACGCTTGGAGTTTGATGGCCTGATCGAGCGTGAGGTGGCAGCGCTCTTCCATGACCTGCGCACGACGGGGAATGACGCCACCCACGGGCTACAGGGCGACCATGCCAGCGCCCTGAGCACCCTCAAAATCGCCTGGCAGTTGGGGGTGTGGTTTCACCGCACCTTTTCAGACCCTGAGTTCCGCAGTGGGCCATTTCGCCCTCCCCAGCCCCCGGCGGATGAAAGCGAGGAGCTGCGCAAGGAGCTGGCCGCACTGCAGCGTGCGCTCGATGCCTTCCGCGCCGAGGGAGGAGCCGTGGCTGAGCAGCTCAGCGCCACAGAGGCCCAGCTGCAACAGGCCCTCGACGAACAACAGCAATGGGAACAGTTGGCCGAAGCGGCCGAGGCGGACAAGGTTGCCCTCGCTGCTCAACTGCAAGCCCTACAGATCGCCGCAGTTCGGCAACCGGCAGCGGTGTCAGCTGGTTTGCTGCAGGCTGCTCGTAAGGCTTCTGGCTCGATTGAACTGGATGAGGCCGCCACCCGCCAGCTGATCGATGAGCAGTTGCGGCAAGCAGGCTGGGAGGCGGATACACAGACCCTTCGCTACGGGAAGGGAGCCAGGCCGAAAAAGAACCGCAACCTGGCCATCGCCGAGTGGCCCACCAGCAGCGGTCCTGCTGATTATGTGTTGTTCGTTGGCTTGACGCCGTTGGCGGCCATTGAAGCCAAGCGGGCCAACACCGATGTGGCCGGCAAGGTGTCCCAGGCTGAGCGCTACTGCCGGGATTTCCAACCAAGCAACGAAACGGAGCTGGGGAGCGAGGGTTGGGGACCTGAAGGCGAGTACCGCATCCCCTTCGCCTTCTCCAGCAATGGCCGGCCCTTCTTGAAGCAACTGCGAACCAAGAGCGGCATCTGGTTCCGCGATCTACGCCGCAGTGAAAATCTCGCCGGCCCCCTCGAACGCTGGTATTCACCTGAAGGCCTCAAGGCGCTGGCGCGTCAGGACGTGGACCTGGCCCATCAGCAACTGCGGCGGGAATCATTCAGCTTTGGCTTTCCCCTGCGCCCTTACCAGCGCCGTGCGATCGAGGCCACCGAAGCGGCAATTGCATCTGGCCAACGGGAGATCATGCTGGCCATGGCCACCGGCACGGGCAAAACCAAAACCTGCGTTGCCCTGATCTATCGGCTGCTCAAAACCGGGCGATTCCGGCGTGTGCTGTTTCTGGTGGACCGCTCGGAACTCGGCACCCAAGCCGCCGATGCCTTCAAGGAAACGCGGATGGAAAGCCTGCAGAGCTTCGCTGCCATCTACGGCATTAAGGAACACGGCGAGCGCGAGGTTGAAAGCGATACAAGGGTGCACATCGCCACCGTGCAGGCGATGGTGCAGCGCCTGCTGCTCGGCAGCGAGGAAGACAAGCCCACGGTGGACACCTACGACCTGATCGTGGTGGATGAATGCCACCGGGGCTATCTGCTGGATCGGGAGCTGAGTGAGCGTGAGCTTCGCTTCAGAGATTTCAACGACTACGTGTCGAAGTACCGGAAGGTGATCGAGATGTTTGATGCTGTCAAGATCGGTCTCACGGCCACCCCTGCCTTGCACACGGTGATCATCTTTGGCCAACCGGTGTTCGTGTACAGCTACCGCGAGGCGGTGGTGGATGGCTTCCTGGTGGACCACGAGCCGCCGATCCGAATCACCACCGAGCTGTCCAGCGAAGGCATTGCATGGGCTGCTGGGGAAGAAGTCAAGATTTACGATCCCTCCACGACGCAGATTGATCAATTCACCACGCCCGATGAGTTGCATTTTGAGGTGGAAGCCTTCAACCGTAAGGTGATCACCGAACCCTTCAACCGCGTGGTTTGCGAAGCGCTCGCTGATGAGCTGGATCCGTTTTCCCCCTACAAAACCCTGATCTTCTGCGCCAGCGACCCCCATGCCGATCTGGTGGAGATGCTGCTCAAAGAGGCCTTCCAGGCTCGCTACGGAAGCGTGCCCAATGATGCGGTTGCCAAGATCACCGGTGCCAGTGACAAGCCCAAGGAGCTAATCCGCCGCTACAAAAATGAAAAATTTCCCAATATAGCCGTCACGGTGGACTTGCTCAGCACTGGTGTGGATGTGCCCGCGATCTGCAACATCGTGTTCCTGCGGCGCATGAACAGCCGCATCCTCTACGACCAGATGATCGGCCGCGCCACCCGTCTTTGTGATGCGATCGACAAGACCCACTTCCGCATTTTTGATGCGGTGCGGATCTACGAGGCCCTAGAAAAGTTCACGGACATGAAGCCGGTAGTGGTGAACCCCACCATCACCTTCAGCCAGCTGATCCAGGAACTGGAGACCACGGAGGGCGAGGAGAGCGAGCTGGTGCGCCAACAGCTGATTGCCAAGCTGCGGCGTAAACAACAGCGATTGAGCGAGAACCATGCGGCCCAGTTTCGGTTGCTCACCGGCGAGGAACCCGCCGACTTCATCAACCGCCTGCAGCAGCTGCCGATCACGGAGGCCAGCCGCTGGGTCGGGACCATCCCCGGCTTGGCTGAGTTGTTGGATCAGCAGTGGGACGGGCCCGCCGTGCCCCAGTTCCTCTCCGACCACGACGACGCCCTGCGCTCGATTGAACGGGGCTATGGCGAGGCCAGCCGACCGGAGGATTATCTCGATGGCTTCGCTGCCTTTGTGCGCGATCCCGGCAACGATCTGCCGGCCCTCACCACCGTGTTGCAGCGGCCATGGGATCTCACCCGCAAGGACCTGCGGGAGCTGAGGCTCGCCCTCGATCAGCGGGGCTACAACGAGGCCACCCTGGCCACGGCCTGGCGCGAAACCACCAACCAAGCCATGGCCGCCTCGATCATGGGGTACATCCGCCAGGCGGCTCTTGGGGATGCGTTGGTGCCCTACGAACAGCGGGTGGACAAGGCCCTGCAGCGCATCCTGGCCTCCCGCAGCTGGACCACACCCCAACGCCAGTGGCTGCAACGCATCGCCAACCAGACCAAGGCGATCACGATCGTGGATCGCGAAGCGCTCGACGACGACGCCCTGCTGTTCCGGCGCGAGGGGGGCGGCTGGCCGCGGTTGAACAGGATGTTCGGCGGCGAGCTGGAGCAGGTGTTGCACCGCTTCAACGAAGCCGTGTGGGAGGCAGCATGAGATCGCGGCCTCGATCTAGACTCGGTATCGATCGCCTGGGGGGTTGGGCCATGCGCGCCAAGCTGTTCCGCAACGGCCGCAGCCAGGCGGTACGCCTGCCGGCCGAGTTTCGTTTTGAGGGGACTGAGGTGGAGGTGCATCGCGATCCCGAGAGCGGCGCGGTGGTTCTCACACCGCTGCGACCATCGGCCAAGGAGTTGCTGGAACTCAGGGATGCGCTGCTGCAGGAGCCTGGCTTTCGGGAAGAGATTGATGCCTTTTTCGAGGGATTGCACGACACAACTCCTCCCGAACCGGTGGACTTTCCCTGATGGCTGCAGGGAAGAGGAGGTTGATGCTGGACACCAACGCCGTGAGCGCCTTTCTCAGGCGGCGCTCGCCACGCCTGGATGGCTGGGTGCGTGAGCAACGTTGTTGCCTATCGGCGATTGTGGTGGCCGAGATCCGCTACGGCCTGGAGAAGCGGCCGGCGGCGACGCGGTTGCGGGCGCTGGCGGAGTCCACCCTCGACACCCTGGAGATCCTGCCCTGGACCGAAGCCTGCAGCAGGATCTATGGCCGGCTACGCGCCGAACTTGAACGCCATGGCAAGCCGCTGGCGGCGCTGGACCTGCTGATCGCCAGCCATGCCCTCAGCGAAGGCTGTGTCCTGGTCACGGCGGATCAAGCTTTTGCCCATGTGGACGAACTCACCCTGGAGGCCTGGTGATGCCCACAAGCTCCCCCGGCAACAGCCACACCCACGACAGGCTCACTCAGGACATCGTCGGCAAGCTCTGGAACCTCTGCAACGTCTTGAAGGACGACGGGGTGACCTATCACCAGTACGTGACGGAGCTCACCTATCTGTTGTTCCTGAAGATGGCCAAAGAAACGGTCCAGGAGCAGGGGATTCCCGAGGAATGGCGCTGGGATGCGCTGGAGAGCCTGGATGGCCCCAGGCAGATGAAGCACTACCAACTGCTGCTGCTGGAGCTGGGCAGCAGCGAGAGCGGCAGTTCGCCGCTGGTGCAGGAGATCTACGCCAACGCCAGTTCGTTCATCAAAAAGCCGGTCACGCTCACGAAATTGGTGAGCGAGATCGACAAGCTCGATTGGTACAGCGCCCGCCAGGAGGGGCTGGGCGATCTCTATGAGGGCCTGCTGCAGAAGAACGCCGAGGAGAAGAAATCGGGTGCCGGCCAATACTTCACGCCAAGGCCCTTGATCGATGCGATGGTGGCGGTGATGCAGCCGCGGCTGGGCGATGTGATCCAGGATCCGGCGGCGGGCACCGGCGGCTTTCTGATCGCCGCGCAGCACTGGATTCGCGAGCAGCAGGATGTGTTCGAGCTGGATGAGGCGCAGCAGAAGAGGTTCTACGAGCGCACCTTCTTCGGCATGGAGCACGTGCAGGACACGCACCGCCTGGCGCTGATGAACCTGATGCTGCATGGGCTCGATTCCCGGCCCGGCCAGGGCGGCATCTGGTATGGCGATACCCTCAGCGGCGACGGCCAATCCCTGCCGCCGGCCAGCTTGATTCTCACCAACCCACCCTTCGGCACCAAGAAGGGTGGCGGCCTGCCCAGCCGAAACGATTTCACCTTCCCCACCAGCAACAAGCAGTTCTGCTTCCTGCAGCACATCTATCGGGCCTTACAGCCGGGCGGAAGGGCGGCGGTGGTGCTGCCCGACAACGTGCTGTTCGAGGGCAACGTGGGCAAGCAGATCCGCGCCGATCTGATGGACAAGTGTGATCTGCACACGATCCTGCGCCTGCCCACCGGCATCTTCTACGCGCAGGGCGTGAAGACCAATGTGCTGTTTTTCACCCGCGGGGCTGTTCAACGCAATCAGGGCGATCAAGGGACCACAGAACAAGTGTGGGTGTACGACCTGCGGGCCAACATGCCGGCTTTCGGTAAGCGCACCCCGCTCACCCGCCAGCACTTCGCCGAGTTCGAAGCTGCCTACGGCCCCGATCCCCTGGGCCGCTCGCCCCGCACCGCCACCGGTCCCGAAGGCCGCTGGCAGTGCTTCAGCCGCGAGGAAATATCCGAGCGCGGCGAGAGCCTCGATCTGGCCTGGCTGAAGGACGACTCCGCCGAAGACGCCGCCGACCTGCCGGAACCCGCCGAGCTGGCCCGCGACGCCATGGGCGAACTGGAAGGCGCCCTTGATGATCTGCGCGCGATCCTGGCGGAACTGGGGGACGAGTTGGAGGAGTTGGTGTGATGGAGGAAGGGCGAGAGCTGCCGGTGGGGTGGGAAATAGTGCGACTTGAGGAAATTGGTGCGTGGGGCAGTGGTGGAACGCCAAAGCGGACCAACCAGAACTTCTACACTAACGGGACAATTCCCTGGCTTGTCATCGGAGACTTGAATGACGGCCTAGTGACAACTGCTGCTTCGTCCATAACCGAACAGGCTCTAGGCAGCAGTGCCGCGAAGATTGTCCCAAGGGATAGTTTACTGGTGGCCATGTATGGCTCTATCGGCAAGCTGGGAATCACCGGCGTTGAGTGCGCCACCAACCAGGCCATCGCTCACTGCAAGCCATTTCGAGAACTGATCGAACTTCAATACCTTTTCAATGCACTGATGCATGTCAAGGAGGACTTGATTTCCAAAGGCCAAGGAGGGGCGCAGCAAAACATCAGCCAAGGCATCCTTCGAGATCAAGAAATCCCCCTCGCTCCCCTCAACGAACAACGCCGCATCGCCGCCAAGCTCGACACCACCCTGGCCGCCGTTGACGCCTGCCGCCAGCGACTCGATGGCGTGGAGGCCCTGCTCAAGCGCTTTCGCCAGGCGGTGCTGGCGGCGGCCACCTCGGGGGAGTTGACGCGGGAGTGGCGGGAGGAGAATCCGCTTGACGATGACGCTGCCAATAATGAAATCGCATCCATCATCGAAGCGCGGCTTTCCAGGGGATTGAAGGCGCGAACTCCATCGGAGCCAGACCTGAGTTACTGGACCTGCCAACCGCCTGCTTCTTGGATGATTGGAAGCGTGTCAATGCTTGCCGAATGCCTTGATAGTCAACGCATACCAGTCAAGAAAGAAAAGCGCAAGAGCGCCAAGGGGCTTTATCCCTACTACGGCGCCAACGGGATGGTTGACATGGTTGATGAATATATTTTTGATTGCGAGATTGTTCTTGTGACCGAAGACGAGACTTTTTACGGGAGGGAAAAGCCGATCGCTTATCGCTCATCCGGTAAGTGCTGGGTCAATAATCACGCACACGTTCTCAAGCCTCAAGACGGCGACGCGGCTGACTACCTGTGCTATTGCTTGATGTATTATCCAGTTCTTCCTTGGCTTACAGGAACAACTGGAAGGGCAAAGCTCACTCAGGCAGTCTTGAATAGTCTTCCCATCGCGATTCCTCCAGCGGCAGAGATGCGGGAGATCGTCATCCGCGTCGAATCCCTCTTCTCCCTCGCCGACCAACTCGAAGCCCGGCTCACCGCCGCCCGCAGGATCGTGGAGCGGCTGACGCCGGCGCTGCTGGCCAAGGCGTTCCGCGGCGAGCTGGTGCCCCAGGACCCGGGCGACGAACCGGCGAGCGCACTGCTCAAACGGATCCGGGCAGCCCGCCAGGCGGAAGCTGCGGCGTCCGGTCCCTCGCGGCGTGGTCGGCGCCAGGCTGCAGCCAACCCGGTTCCGAGCCCTGCTGAGGCCGCCCCCGTCACTCCCGATCGGCTCGCCAATCTCCTGCGCGAATGCGGCGCCCTGAGCGAGCGGGCGTTGCTGGCGGCGTCGGAGCTGGATCCCGCCAGCTTTCAGGCCCAGCTGGCCCACGAGCGCCACCTCGGCGCCATTGGCCATGTGGTTGACGACGGCCAGGAGCTGCTGGAGGCAGTGGGCTGAGCCCCTGGGCTGACAGACCTGCGTTCACAGCCCAGCGGCGATCTGCCAGGCACTCCCCGAGCGCCCCCCTGGCGGCCGTTCCCTGGCCTCGGCTGCGTCGCTACGGCGCGGCGGCCTCCTCCTCGATCCGGTAAGACTCCCGCTCATCGGAGCAGCAGAAATCGGCGTTATATCGCTCGAGCACGGTGTAGGCCTCGTCGTAGCTGTTGAACATCTGGCCGGCGATGGCATCGCTGAGGCCGTCATCACGCAAGATCACATACCGGGTCATGGGGCGGGGAGCAATCAGTAGTAGCGGCCGGGATATTCGCCCGGATGATCGATGCGCTGCACCCGCACACCCGCAGCCGACTGACCGGAAAAACGCAGGATGTCGCTGCCGGATACCGAAAAGCCCAGATCCTGGGCCAGCCGCGCCACCTCATCGGCGGTGATCGCCTCCTCCACCTGCCGCCTCAGGGCCGGGTCGCGCTGCACCCGCGAGAGGAAATGCCTGAACTGCTCGAACGTCACCCCAGGCCTTCGGCTGAAACGCAGCCTATGGCGGCGGCTGAAACGACGACCCCGATCTCCAACAGAGCGCCTGATCCCTTCGGCGCCCCGCCCTGAGACAATCCACCCCTGCCCACCCGATGCGTGAATCATGGCCGTGCTCGGGAGAGGGGCGATCCTGGAGGCGATCGAGCAGGGCGCGATCACGATCACGCCCTTCGATCCCGAGCTGGTGGGCCCCGCCTCGGTGGACCTGACCCTCGCCCCCAGCTTCCGCGTGTTCCGCAAGGTGCATGCGGTGATCGAAGTGGGCGAGGACACCGACTACCGGCAGCTCACCGACAAGATCCTCGTGCCCGACGGCGGCCACATCCTGATCATGCCGGGCGAAACGGTGCTGGGCATCACCCGCGAGCGCCTGCGCCTGGGCCCCGGATTGTGCGGCTGGCTCGAGGGTCGCAGCCGCTTCGCGCGGCTGGGCCTGATGGTGCACATCAGCGCCCCCTTCATGGGCCCCGGGATCGACAGCCAGCAGGTGCTGGAGATGAGCAACTTCGGCCCCGCTCCCCTGGCCGTGCACCCCGGCACCGCCATCTGCCAGTTCGTGTTCCAGAAGCTGGAGGGCAGCGAGAGCTACGCCGGCCGCTTCGCCGGCCAGACGGAGGACTCCTTCTGAGCGGCACGCAGCCACTCCTGGCGCAGCTCGGCGCCTGGGTGCGGCGCCTCAGCCATCCAGTCGCAACCAGGTGGCCGCATCGCGAGCCGCCTTCTCCTGGCCCTGCCGGTGGCCCAGGGCAAAACAGCCGGAGGCCATCAGCAGCAGCGCCAGGGGCACGGTGCTGTGGCTGTGATCGCGCGGCCCCTCAGCCCCCAGCGGCGCCTGGGGAGCCCAGAGGGAACTGGCCACCGTGGCCAGCAGGAAAGCCCCGATCGCCTGGGTGGTGAGGCCGTAAAGGAAGGGGATCAGGGTGCGGTGCCGCCGGCCATGCCACACCAGCAGGGGCAGCCCCAAGACCGGCAGGGCGCAGCCGGCAGCCCAGAGCCAGCGGCGGCCGGAACCCTCCTTGAGCCGCAGACGCATGGCGGCCTCCTTGCGGGCCCGCAGCGTGGAGGGAAGGCTGGAAGACATGCCTCACTCCCGCCGGGGGGCGCCGCGCCGCGCCGCCAGCACCGCCTGCACCTGACGCCACTCCACGCCGTGGTGGGCCAGGGCCACTTGCAGATGGAACACCAGATCGGCCGCCTCGCCGGCGATCTCGGCGGGGTCGCCGTCCTTGCAGGCCATCACGAATTCGGCGCTCTCCTCACCGATCTTCTTAAGGATGCGGTTGTCGCCGCCCTCGAGCAGCTTGTTGGTGTAGCTGCCCGGCTCCGGATGGTCGCGCCGGGCCTCGATCACCCGCATCAGCTCCGTGCAGGCATCGGCCGGCGGGGGAGCGGCGCCGGGCCCACCGCCGCTGGGGCTGGGGCCCTGGTCGTAGAAGCAGCTGCGGGCGCCGGTGTGACAGGCCACCTCCCCCACCTGCTCCACGCTGAGCAGCAACACGTCGGCGTCGCAGTCGTAGCGGATGCCCCGCAACTTCTGGAAATGGCCGCTGCTGGCGCCTTTGTGCCACAGCTCCTGCCGGGAGCGGCTCCAGTAATGCACCTCCCCCGTGGCCACGGAACGCTCTAGGGCCTCCCGGCTCATCCAGGCCAGCATCAGCACGGCACCATCGAGCCAGTCCTGGGCCACGGCCGGAATCAGGCCGGCCTCGTTGAAGCGCAGGGCCGCCGCGAAGGCCGGATCCGGCAGGGGGGAGGGAACCCCAGAGGGAGCACCTGAGGGCGCACCAGAAGCAGCACCAGATAACGGAGAAGGCATCGATCGGATCAGAGGAGGGGGGAGGAGGCGGCGGGCCGACGACCCCAGGTGTTGTGCAACGTGGTGACGTTTCGCCGCACCGTAACCAGGGACGGGCCAGCCGGCCGATGCCCCGTGGAAGCGCCGGAACGGTTCCGCTCCTCGGTACGGTTTGGTGCATGGATGCCCCAGCCGCCCACACCTGCAGCAAGCGCTTCAGCGGCTACCCGTGCTGCCACCGCCAGTGGCGCCACAGCGGTCACTGCCGCTTCGTGCATGGCTATACCCGCAGTTTCACCGTGTGGTTCGCCGCCATCAACCTCGACCAGCACGGCTTCGTGGTGGATTTCTCCAGCCTCGGTGACCTCGAACGGCGCCTGGCTGATCAGTTCGACCACACCTTCCTAGTGAACGCCGACGACCCCCTGCTGGCCACCTGGCAGTCGCTCCATGAGCAGGGTGCCCTCGACCTGCGCGTGATGGCAAACGTGGGAATGGAAAGCACCGCCGAACTGGTGTGGGGCTGGGCCAATGCCCTGCTGCGCGAGCGCGACGGTGGCCGCAGCTGCTGCTGGCGGGTCGAGGCCCGCGAGAACGAGAAGAACGCCGCCTGCTACACCGCCACCCCCGCCTGGTTCATCCGCAGCTGATGGCGGCGCTCCAGCTCGCCGCCCTACCGCTGGAATCCCCCATTCAGCGAGCCTGCCTACGGGCCAGGGAGGCCTGGAACGCCGCCACGAGCTGCCGGGAATTGCCCCGCTGCACCGTGGCGTAGGGGCCGAGGGGATCAGCGGCCGTGGCCGGAGGGGCATGGGCGAAGCCCGCCTCCATCGGATCGAAGGGCACGGGCTGCAGCCCGAGATCGCGGCCCAAGGCCCCCATCGAGCCGCCGGTCTCGCCCGACTCCACCACCAGCGCCCGCGGACCGGTGCCAGCCAGCAGCGCCAGCACCCGCCGCAAGTCGCCCGGGCTGGGGCTGGCCTCCGGGTTGGCCACCAGGCCCTCGGCCCGCAGGCCGTAGCGATCGGCAAAGGAGGCCAGGAAGCTGTGGGGGCTCACCACCACCCCACCCCGATAGGGAGCCAGCTGCGCGGCCAACTCCTGGTCCAGATCCTGCAGGGAACGCCGCAGCACGTCGGCGTTGGCGGTGTAGCGGGCGCGGCAGGCGGGATCGGCGGCGATCAGGCCGTCACGGATGCTCTCCACCTGAGCGAGGGCCCGGCGGGGATCGAGCCAGATGTGGGGATCGGGATGCCCCTGGCTCAGCACGGGGGTCACGCCCCGGCTGCTGTCGATCAGCCGCAGGGAGGGATTGGCCGCCGAGCGCAGCAGGGTCGGCAGTTCCGGCTCTAGGCCGAGGCCATTGATCACCAGCACCCGAGCACGGCCCAGCCGCAGCAGATCGGCCGGGGTGGCGTGCAGATCGTGGCTGTCGCGGGCACCGGAGACCAGCGGCTCGACCCGGGCGCAGCCGGCCCCCACCGCCTGGGCCAGCAGGTTCACCGGCGCTGCCGTGGCCAGCACCGGCAGGAGGTCGCCGCCGCTGCGGCCCACCGGCGTGCTCTGCCCTACAGGCTGCGGCGTGCCCCGGCCCACCGGCTGCGCCGCGCAGCCCGGCAGCAGGAACAGCAGCAGCGCGGAGCGGAGCAGCAGGGCGGCGGCAGTGGGCTCCCCAGGAAGCCGGTGGCGCTCATCGGTACGGGCGACGGTGCGGGCGGTACGGGCGGTGCAGGCGTCAGAGCGGACGGCGGAGCGGACTACGAGGCGGGCGGAGCGGACTGCAGAGCGGCCAGAGCGGACGGCAGAGCGGCCGGAGCGGCCGGGGAGGAACCAATGGGGCATGGCCGGGGGCTGGTGGTCCATGTCTATCGTCGTGCCAGGGCGTCGGCCCTGGCGACCCTGCGGCCGTTGAGCCCTCCCCTCCCGATGACCACCACCCGCCCCCCAGCCCCGGCCACCGCTGCCTATGACAGCTATGCCTCCGGCACCCAGGCCGCCGCAGGCATCGATGCCGTGATGGAGGCCCTGCCCACCAGCCTGCCGGTGACGATCCTCACCGGCTTCCTCGGCGCGGGCAAGACCACGCTGCTCAACCACATCCTCACCAACCAGCAGGGCCTGAAGACGGCCGTGCTGGTGAATGAATTCGGTGAGATCGGCATCGACAACGACCTGGTCGTGGCCACGGGTGACGACATGGTGGAGCTCAGCAACGGCTGCATCTGCTGCACGATTAACGGCGAGCTGCTGGAGGCCGTGTACCGCATCCTGGAGCGCTCCGAGAAGGTGGACTACCTGGTGGTGGAAACCACCGGCCTGGCCGATCCGCTGCCGGTGGCGATGACCTTCCTGGGTAGCGACCTGCGCGACCTCACCCGGCTCGATTCGATCATCACCCTGGTGGATGCCGAGAACTTCGGCCCCGAGATCCTCGAGGGCGAGGTGGCGCGTTCCCAGGTCGTCTACAGCGACATGATCCTGCTCAACAAGTGCGATCTGGTCGATGAGGCGCGGCTGGCGGCGGTGGAAGCGGAGCTGCTGGCGATCAAGCCCGAGGCCCGCATCCTGCGCTCGGTGAAGGGGGAGGTGCCCCTGCCCCTGCTGCTGAGCGTGGGGCTGTTCGAGAGCGACAAGGTGGTGGCCCAGCAGAGCCACGAGGCCTGCGACCACGACCACGGCGTCTGCGTGCATGAGTCCGGGGCCGGGCATGAGCACGCCCATGGCCTGGGCCACGGGCACAATCACGGCCATGCCCATGGGGCCCATGGTCACGACGGGCAGGATCACAGCGCCTGCGACCACGACCACGGCCACTGCGAGCACACCGGTGCCGAGGACCCCGGCCATGGCGAAGCGGCCCACGCCGGCCACGACCACGCCGATCACGGCCACGAGGGTCATCACCACGGCCACGATCACGGCCATGGTCATGGCCACCACGACCACGCACACGATCACGGAGCCCATCCCGACCACCAGACGATCGAGGGCTTCACCTCCCTCTCCTTCGCCAGCGAGGGCCCCTTCGCCCTGCGCAAGTTCCAGAACTTCCTCGATAACCAGATGCCCAAGGGGGTGTTCCGCGCCAAGGGGATCCTCTGGTTCAACGAGAGCGAGCGGCGCCATGTCTTCCACCTAGCGGGCAAGCGCTTCTCCCTCGACGACAGCGACTGGACGGGCCCCCGCAAGAACCAGTTGGTGCTGATCGGCAAGGGCCTCGACCACTCCACCCTGCGCCGCCAACTGCAGGCCTGCGTAGCCAAGGATGCGGGCAAGGGCTTCGGCTGAAGGGGGGCTCCCCTGGGGGGCAGGCGGGTTTCCCCCCATCCCGATGAATCATTCGCTACTCCACCACTGGTCACCCCGGCTAGGCTGCGAGTCACCGAAAGGCCGGCATGACCGAACTTCTCCTCACCTTGGTTGCCATCGGTTTGCTCGGCTACGTGGTGTGGCTGGCCTTTGGCTCCGACGACGACAACGGCGGCGGCGGCCTGATGGCTCCGGTGCTTGTGCCCGTGCGGGTGCGAAATTACCGCTGATCAGCCGGCCCGTTCCTGTGCGAACAGCCAGCTGACAGCGTCGCAACGCTCGTCGTTCACCCGTCTTTTCGCCAAATCCGCCAGGGGGGCCCCCACCCAAGGACGGCCTCGTTGACTCCGGACTACCCAACCCTGAGCCAGCCCCCTGCCCCCAGGGTGTGACCAATGGCACAGCGAGGATGTTCATTCGTACGAAAACCGCAGAGGGGTCTGCCTAGGTTCCTGTAGGAACTTTGTCGCCTCCGGTCCCACGGATGCCAGCCCCCTTGCGCCGCCGATCTCCCGCTAACCCTGCCTCCGCCATCGTCCCCGCAGCGCCGCAGCGCTACTTCCACGGGTGTGGCCGGGCCTTGGTGCTGGGGCTGATCGTCCTGCTGGGCGGCTGTCGTGGAGCTTCAGGCCCCTCCGCAACACCGATCAGCCTGGGTGTGTATTCAGGCCGCCACTACAACACCGATCAGGAGCTCTACCGGCGCTTCACCGCCCAAACGGGCATCCAGGTGAAGCTGCTGGAGGGCAAAGACGACGCCCTCATTGAGCGGGTACGCACCGAAGGGAGCAAGACGCCCGCCGATCTGCTGGTGCTGGTGGATGCCGCCCGGCTGGTGCGGGCCGCCGATCAGGACCTCTTCCAGCCGCTGAACTCCGAGGCCATCCGCCGGGATGTGCCGCCGGAGCTGCGCGATTCCGCCGGCCGCTGGAGTGCCCTCACCCGCCGGGTGCGGGTGGTGGTGGTGAATCCGAAGCAGGTGGATCCCGCCCTGATCCGCACCTACGCCGATCTGGCCCGTCCTGAATTGAAGGGCCGCCTCTGCCTGCGCAATGGCCGCAGCGTCTACAACCAGTCGCTGGTGGCCGACCAGCTGATCCTGCGGGGCGAGGCCGAAACCCGCCGCTGGCTCACCGGCCTGATCGCCAACCTCAAGCCCCCCTTCTTCAGCTCCGACATCCCCCTGGCCAGAGCCGTGGCTAGCGGCGACTGCGGCGTGGGCGTGGTGAACAGCTACTACGTGGCCCGCCTGCTCTCCGGCGACGGCGGTGCCGAGGACAAGGCATTGATGCAGGGCGTGAAGGTGGTGGTGCCCGATCCGGCCCACATCAATGTGAGCGGCGCCGGCGTGACCCGCCATTCCAAGCATCCGGAGGCGGCCCGCAAGCTGCTGGAGTTCCTGGCCTCCCCGGAGGGCGGCGGGGCCGGCTATGCCCAGGCCAACCATGAATATCCCCTGGTGGGCAGCGGCAACGATCCGGTGGTGAAGGGCTTCGGGCCCATGCGCGGCGATGGCGTGCCGATCGAGCAACTCGGTGCCCGCAATGGCCAGGCCGTGCAGCTCATGCGGGCGGCCGGATGGCCCTGAAGCCGCAGTTGGGGCAAAGAAACGGCAGCGAACCGCCCCTGGCCCCACCAGGCCCTGTGGAATCAGGCGTCAGAACGCTCTGGCGGGTCGACCAGGAAAGGGGCTCCGGAACCAGCACCCCCAGCGCCGCCAGCCTCTACCTGGGCTCCAGACTCCGCCTGAGCCCAGGCCTGAGCCTGAGGGCGAGCTTCGGCCGGGGCCGCTGGCCCCTGTTGCTGCTGCTCCTCGTGGTGGCCGCTCTGGCCCTGTGGCCGATCCTCGGCCTTGGACCCTACGCGCTGCTGGGCGGAATCGGCAGCAGCGACGCCGGTGCTGACCCCGGCGGCGCGGGGGGAGCTGACGCTGGCTCCGGCAGCGTGCTGGGCCACGCAGTCCTGGCAGGCTTAGGCGCCGGCGGCACCGAAGCCCTCGCCCACACCGCCGGCCTGGTGGTGCTGGTGGGGCTGGGCGGTGCCCTGCTCGGCACCGCCACCGGCTGGCTCACCTCCGCCTGCAGCTTTCCGGGGCGCCGGCTGCTGCGCATCGCCCAGTTGCTGCCCCTGGCCGCCCCCCCCTACCTGCTGGCGGCCACCCTGATCGATGGGGGCAGCCGCTTCGGCCTGCGCCTCCACGGCGACCTCTGGGCGGCGGCGGTGCTGATCCTCGGCACCTACAGCTATGTGTTCCTGCTGGCCACCGAGAGCTTTAGCGCCGGCGGCCAGCGGCAGCTTGAGGCCTGCCGCAGCCTCGGGGTGGGTCCCTGGGGCAGCTTCCGCCGGGTCGCCCTGCCGATGGCCGCCCCCGCCATCGGCGCCGGCGTGGCCCTTTCCGGCATGGAGGTGGTGAACGAGCTAGGGGCGGTGGAACTGCTCGGAGTGCCCACCCTCTCGGGCACGATCCTGCAGCGCTGGCAGAGCGATGGCGATCCGCGCGGCGCCGTGGGCCTGGCCCTGATCACCCTGGCCCTGGTGAGCCTGCTGGTGGCCTGCGAACGCCAGCTGCGCCGGCGCAGCCGCCGCTGGCTGGCCGGTGGCGACAGCGAGGCGGGGATGCCCTGGACCCTGGCCGGCTGGCGGGCCCTTCTGGCCCAGCTGGTCACCCTGGTGCCGCCTGCCCTCAGCCTCGGGCTTCCCCTGGCCTGGATGCTGCTGAGCCATGACCAGCTCCAGGCGGCCGATGGCGCGGATCTGGCTGCCCTGGGGCTGCGGAGCTTCACCCTGGCCCTCGCCGCTGCCCTGCTCACCCTGGCGGCGGGGCTGGTGCTGGCCCTGGGCCGCCGCTGGTTCGCAGGCCCCTGGCTCGGGCGGCTCGCCTTCCTGGCGGGCATGGGCTACGCGGTGCCCGGAGCGGTGCTGGCCCTGGCCCTGCTGCTGCTTGGCGCCCCCCTGGGGGTGGCTCCCCTGCTTCTGCTGCTGTGGGGCTACACCGATCGCTTCCTGGCCGTGGCCCGCCAAGGCCTCGATGCGGCGCTCGAACGACTTCCCCCCAGCCTCGATGAGGCCGCCACCGGCCTGGGCTGCGGCTGGTGGGCCGTGCTGCGCCGCGTTCACCTGCCGCTGCTGCGGGGACCGCTGCTGGTGGGGGCCCTGCTGGTGTTCGTGGATGTGGTGAAGGAACTGCCGCTCAGCTTCGCCCTGCGGCCCTTCGATTCCGACACCCTCTCGGTGCGGGTCTACCAGTACGCCAGCGATGAACGCCTCGGGGCCGCCCTGATTCCCGCCGGCCTGATCCTGGCCCTGGGGCTGGTGGCCTCCCTGGCGCTGGTGCCAGGACTGGAACGGCGTAGCCGAAACGTTGCGCCAGACATTGAAGACCGGAAGCCCTCATCTGCCGGGCGCGAACAGCGGAACGGTGCCCTGGACGGCCAACGAAGCTGAGGGTTTTGCGGCAGGGCCCCATCAGGGGGCTTGGCAGCCAGCCGAACAACACCACGGCTTGCGATCCCGGTGCCCTTGAGGTTTGCGTGAGAGGAGCTTGGATCGGTTGCCGGCCAGCGGGTCGACTGCCGAGACGCCCCACGGCAGGTCCGGGAGGGTGGCCTGGGATTGGCGGAGGCTCTCGGGCTGATGCAGAAGCCTTCTCAGGCCGCCGCCGCCAGCGGCGCCGATTCCACCAGGGCCGGTGCGAGCCTGAGGCCGGTTTCGCCGTTGGGCACCTGCAGCAGCTCCTCGCGGCGGATGCGGGAGAGCAGCCGGGTGGTGGTGACCCGGGTGGTGCCGATCAGCTCGGCGATCCGCTCGTGGGTGAGGCGGAAGGGGAGGTCACACCAGTCGCCGCAGCGGCGGCCCAGGCGCCGTACCAGCAACCCCAGCAGGGCATGGAGACGCTGTTCGGCGCTGCCGAGATGGCGGATGCGCAGCAGCTGCAGCGTCCATTCGTTCACCGGATCGAAGCCGTGGCCCGCCACCGGCTCGGCATCACTGCGGAAGAGCAGCGGCGTGAGCGCCTCCACGCAGACCCCCTCGCTGCAGAGGCGGTCGGTGCGGAGCTGGTCACCCGGCTGCAGGAAGGCCAGGGTCATCCCTTCCGTCTCCTCACAGGGACAGTAGACGCGGGCGATGCCTTCCAGCACCTCCAGACAACTGGCCCCGCTGCCACGAGCGGCGGGATCCAGCAGCACGGTTTGACCAGCGGGCATGCGCAGGGCGGCAACGGGCTGGTCGGGCAGGAAGCGGAAGGACATCGAGGGGAGGGCGGCGCGAGAGGCCCTATTGCGAATGACTCGCAACCTAAACAAGACCCCGACCTTTTTGCAAGTGGCTCGCAACAAGCTCACCTGCGATCAAGGTTCCATCATTTGAAGTTCCATTACTTGAGGATCACCACATCCACCCCTGGCGAGCGCCGCCGCACCAGCACCCCCACGTCGTGCTCACTGCGATGCAGCTGCAGGTCGATCTCCTCCTCCCCAAGCCGCAGACCGCTGATCTCCAGCAGGTTCACCGGGCGGGGCAGCACGGGATTGCGAAAGCGCACCTGCACCCGGTCGCTGTCGGGATCGCGGCCGATCGCCATGCCAGTCATCGCCTCCAGCAGGCCGAACACACTGCCGCTGGCCCAGGCCTGGGGACTGCAGGCCACCGGATAGAGCGTTGGACCCTCATCATCCCGGCGGGGAAAACCGCAGAAGAGCTCCGGTAGCCGCAGCATCGGCATCGCCCGGGCCGTGTCGAACAGACCGCTGAAGATGCGCATCGCGTCGGCGGTGCGGCCGTAGCGGGCCAGCCCGAGGCCGATCAGGGCGTTGTCATGGGGCCAGACCGAGCCGTTGTGATAGCTCATCGGGTTGTAACGCACCTCCCGCTCATCGAGGGTGCGCACACCCCAGCCGTTGAAGATCGAGGGGGCCAGCAGCTGGCGCGCCACCGAAGCCACCGCCCCCGTCGGGACGATCCCGGTGAGCAGGCAGTGGCCGGCGTTGGAGCTGCGCACGGCACAGGGCTGGCCATCGCCATCGAGGGCCAGGGCATAGGTGCCGATCGCGTCGCTCCAGAAGGCCGCATGGAAGCGGCGGCGCAGGTCCGAGGCCTCCTCAAGCAGGGTCTCCGCCTCGCCATGGCGATCAAAAGCACGCAGGATCCGGGCCATCGCCCGGCGGGCGCCGTAGGCGTAGGCCTGCACCTCACACAGGGCGATCGATCCCTCGGCGAAACGCCCGTCGGCGTGGTGCACCGCATCGTCGGAATCCTTCCAGCCCTGGTTACGCAGGCCCCCCTGGGCCGCACGGCGATAGCGCAGAAAACCATCAAAGCTGGCCGACTCCGCGGCCCGGATCCAGGCCATGGCGGCCTCCAGGGCCGATAACAGGCCGGCGATGAAGCCCCGATCGGCGCTGCGCTCGAGGTAATCGCCCGCCAGCATCACGAACAGCGGCGTGGCGTCGACCGTGCCGTAGTACTGGCGGAAGGGCACCTCGCCGAGGGCCGCCATTTCCCCCAGCCGCGCCTCGTGCAGGATCTTGCCGGGTTCGGCGTCACTGGCAGGGTCGTGCTGATGGGCCTGGTTCTCAGCCAGGAACCCGAGCACCCCCCGGGCCAGGCGGGGCTCCACCAGGAGCAGCTGGCGCGCCGTGATCAGACCGTCGCGGCCGAAGGGACAGCTGAACCAGGGCACGCCGGCAAAGGGATAGAGCCCGTGCTCCAGCCGGCTGGAGAGCAGGTGCACATCGGAGTAGGAGCGCTGGATCCAGCCGTTCAGGGCCGGATTGTCGGTGCCCAGAGCGGCGGCGCAGCGGCGGGCCTCATCAAACCGCTCGATCGTGGCGGCCAGGGCCGCATCGAACAGGTCGGCGGGTGTGGCGGAGTCCGCCGCCAGCGCGGGGCCGTCGGGGTGGAAATCGAGCACCAGGCAGAAGCGCCGGGTCACCCGCGGCTCCAGCTCCAGATGCAGGCTGAGGTGGTTCTCGCCCCGGTGCTCTAGTGGCGCTCCGAGCCGCAGGAGGGTGCGGCGAGCCTCCCCGTCGAGCCCCCGGTAGGTGAGCTCGAGGCCATCGGCCAGCCCCCGGGCCACCAAGGCCCCGCGCCGCTGCCGGGGCATGCCGCGCACCTCGAAGATGTCCCGGAAATCGGCATCACAGCGCAGGGAAAGGGGCATCCGCACCGGCTCCGGCTCGAAGCTGGTGAAGCTGAGCTGCTGCACGCAGGAGGTGGGGGTGAGCAGGGTGCTGCGCTCCAGGTGCACCGAACCGCGGGAGGGGGCCGTGCCGCCCTCGTTCTCGTTGCTGAGGTGGCTCACATGCAGCCCCATCTCGCCCCGTTCGGTGGAGCTCAACACCGTGGGAGGCCGCTGCCAAAGCAGCAGCTGCAAGCGGCTCAGATGGCGGGTGCCGCGGTGAAAGATGCCGG
>Ga0209298_10000508_pt1 | contig 25877 bp, 24 predicted proteins | sample S_140806_EF_Meta_FD_187325 | JGI IMG/M metagenome (GOLD analysis project Ga0209298, IMG submission 187325) | Freshwater microbial communities from Lake Simoncouche, Canada to study carbon cycling - S_140806_EF_MetaG (SPAdes) (version 2) | ecosystem: Environmental > Aquatic > Freshwater > Lake ...
ACCCTCATGCCAATCGGCGCCAAGGCAATCATGGCCAGCTTGAACTGCTGAAAATCAGCCCCGCCAAACAGCTAAATGGTGGGCGAGCGATCCGGAGCTGCAACGCAGACATGCTTTCCAGATTTGCAGGCTTAACCTTATTTATCTTGGCTTGATGATGAGCAGCTGCCGACTCCTGTGCCAGGCAAGGTCTCTAATATTGGCAGTCAGAGAATCTAGCTGCGGCTGGAAAGTTGTCCACTCAGTTTGACTGTAACGAGCTGGCGGCCGAAATCCATGCAGCTGACCTGGGTGCCTTCTTTCAAAGCCATCCAAGCCTTGCTTCTCAAAATATGGGTCGCCTGAGATTCGAACTCAGGACCAATCGGTTAAAAGCCGAATGCTCTACCGCTGAGCTAGCGACCCGTTTGCCGCCGTTTGCCGGACCAATGGGGCCCTGAACCAACGGGACTGAGCGACGGTATCACCCGGCACGAACACCCACAATGGTTGAAGCCCTGCGCATCTGCTGTTCATGCCCGAAACTGCTGACGACGTGGGGGTCCTGGGGGCGGTTGATGCCGATGGCCAGTCCAAGGAGGTCCCCTGGTCCGACCCTTGCATCGACCCAGAGGCGTGGGTAGCGGCGTCGGCGGTGGTGATCGGCGATGTTTACCTCGCCGCCGGTGCCAGTCTTTGGCCCACGGCCGTCGCCCGGGGAGATGTGGCGCCGATTGTGATTGGCGAGGGCAGCAATGTTCAAGATGGGGCCGTTCTGCATGGAGATCCGGGTCAGCCCGTCACCATCGGCAGCGATGTCACCATCGGCCATCGGGCCGTGATCCATGGCGCCAGCTTGGGTGATGGTTGTTTGATTGGCATCGGCTCGATCGTGCTCAACGGCGTTTCTGTGGGTGCCGGCGCCTTGGTGGGGGCGGGTTCGGTCGTGACCCGGGACGTGCCCGCAGGTGCCCTGGTGATGGGGGCCCCTGCAGAGATCCGCCGGCAGTTGAGTGCTGAGGCCATTGAGCAGCAGCGCCAGCATGCCCGTCGTTACCGCCAACTGGCGCGTGCCCACGCAGGCCTTGGGGGTGGCACCGGCTTTTGAAGGGCTCTCATGGCAGCCGCCTTTGGATAGAATTTCAATACTTGAATTTTTGATGGCATGGACCTGAGGCTGCTTCTGGTTGTTGCTCCCATCCTTCTGGCTGCCTCCTGGGCCGTGTTCCACATCGGCCGGGCAGCTGTAGGTCAGCTGCAGCTGTTCATCAAACGCGCCCAGGCTTGACGGTCCATGTGCTCGGTGCTGGCCTGGCTGGCACCGAAGCGGCCTGGCAGATCGCCTCGGCTGGAATTCCGGTTCGGCTGGTGGAGATGCGGCCAGTGCGCCGCTCTCCAGCCCACCACAGCGAGGAATTTGCCGAGCTGGTCTGCAGTAACAGCTTTGGTGCCCTCTCCTCCGATCGGGCAGCTGGCCTTCTCCAGCAAGAGCTGCGCCAACTCGGTTCCGTGGTAATCCACACCGCCGATCAGCACGCCGTTCCCGCAGGCGGAGCCTTGGCGGTTGACCGTGGCCGTTTCAGTGCAGCCCTCACCGCTGCCCTAGAAGGCCATCCGTTGATCACCGTCGAACGGCGCGAGCAAACCGAGTTGCCACCGGCCGATTCGATCACCGTGTTGGCCACTGGGCCCCTTACCTCAGAGCCCTTGGCCGACCAGCTGCGGGCCTTCACCGGTCGTGACGAATGCCATTTTTTTGACGCCGCCAGTCCGATTGTGGCTGGAGAAAGTATCGATCTCAATTTGGCCTTTCGTGCCAGTCGCTATGACAAGGGTGATGCCGACTACATCAATTGCCCTATGGATCGTCAGCAATACCTCACGTTTCGTGATGCGTTGCTAACGGCGGAGCAAGCGGCACTCAAGGATTTCGAACAAGAATCGGCTTGCTTCTTCGAAGGCTGCCTGCCCATCGAAGAGCTGGCCAGGCGCGGTGAAGAGACGATGCGCTACGGCCCCCTCAAGCCCATTGGTCTCTGGGATCCCCGTTGGGGTGACGTGACAGACAGGGAGGTGAGGCGTGCCAAAAGGGCCCATGCCGTGGTGCAGTTACGTCAGGAAGATCGGGACGGTCGCCTCTGGAACCTGGTGGGCTTCCAGACCAACCTGAAGTGGTCCGAACAAAAGCGGGTGTTACGACTGATCCCAGGTCTGGCCGATGCCGAATTCGTGCGCTTTGGGGTAATGCACCGCAATACCTTCCTCGAATCCCCCCAGCTCCTTGCTGCCACCTTGCAGTTTCGCCGCCGTCCCAGCCTGTTGGCGGCGGGCCAGATCACAGGTACGGAAGGGTATGCGGCAGCGGTGGCAGGGGGCTGGTTGGCTGGAACCAATGCGGCCCGGTTGACCCAGGGCAGGGAACCATTGACCCTGCCTCCGACCACCATGGCGGGTGCCTTGGTGCACTTCATCAGCACCCCACCGCCTGGCGACGCTGCAGCTGCCAAAGGACGCTTTCAGCCGATGCCGCCTAATTTTGGATTGTTACCCGAGCTGTCCTGCCGGATTCGCGACAAGCGGCAGCGCTATGGCGCCTATCGCGACCGTGCCTTGGCGGATTTGGCCGAGCGACTGGGCAGGGAACCCCTGGGGGCCTAAGCCCGATGGCAGGTGAGGGTCTCGGGGTAGAGATTTCGCAAATTATTAAAATTGCCCGTTGGCCGTTTTCGGGCGGTGAGGTCAAAAAACGAACAACTAAATGTGAAGACTTGAGCCGCAGAGGCGATATTCCCGATATACATTCATTGAAGACTGGACTCCTCTCAGGGAGTAACCTTCTTTCCCCCACCATTTCGTTTGAAAAGGGCTGTTCTTCAACAGGCATGAAAAACCACTTTCTCCCGGTTCTGGCCACCGGCCGAACATTCCGAGCGGCTTCGAGAACGGTTCTCGCTGCCCTCGCCGCCTTGTTCTTCTCCTGCGGCTTGCTGGTTCACGCCCCCTTGGTCTCGGCAGCCACCTTGGCCGAAGACATGGTTCAGGTGACTAAGGATGCCTGTGTCAATGTTGCCAAGAAGCGTGGCTACGCAGTCGAAGAAGTCACCTCAGCCGTTCCCGCAGATGGGGACAGCTCCAGTGTCGTGTTGCGACTGAGCAAGGGCGGCGAACGTTTCGAATTCAACTGCGGTTTCTCCCAGAACATTCGCGAATACGTGGCCCCGGCCCCCGCCCGCGAGACCGCCGCAGTAGCCCAGCGCAATGAGCGCGTCGCTACCCAGCAGCCTGCTCGTGTCGCGGTGCAACAACCTGCTCGGGTGGCCGTGCAGCAACCTGAACGGGTCGCCGTTCAGCGTGATCGCGACCGGGTCGTTGAGACGACCGAGCGCAAAGGTGGTTTCAATCCCCTGCTGCTGCTGCCTTTGTTGCTGCTGCCCCTGCTGTTCTTCCTCCGTCCTAAGGAGGCTGCAGACGTCAGCGCCACCAAAATGGGTAGCTATGTGAACCCCACTCCCGTGGCTAAGCCCACCACGAAAACCACCCCAGCGGTGGATACTGTTGTGGCCAAGGTTTTTGATGCCATCCTGCGCACCCAGGATGCCGCCATCGAGGTTCGCTCCGGCGCTGGCATCACCAACGCAGTGACCCGCAGCCTCGCTGCAGGTAGCACCGTCAAGCTGAGTGGTCGTTATCTCAACGACTGGGCCGAGCTGGCCGATGGCGGCTGGATCGACATCAAGTCTTTGGCTAAGGATCCCCGCGCTTGATTTCGCTTAGCAGCAATTCTGCCACCGACCCCACGAAAACAGATTTTCAAGATGCCGGCAAAACCGGCATCTTTTTTTTTACTATTTTTTTATCAATGGTTGTAATGTTCAGCCGGTTACAAATCAACCACAAAGATGGATGTGCTCCCTGACACAAGCCAAGAAAACGCACAGCACTTATCAGCTTGCGAAATCCCAGGTTGTCCCAAGCCAATGCCAGCACCCAAAGCAATAGTGCCCCATTTGCTCAATGGGCTGAAGGCGAAATGTTCCTGGGCTGTGGTCTGACGCACTTGACCATTTTTCTCTTGAGCCCCTAAGGTTGGTTCAAGGATGCCGCCTAGGCGTTCCAGACTGTTCGCCCAAATACGAAGAATGAGCTCCGACACGGTTTAGTGTTCGGTAAACTTTTACGGATGTTCCTGAGATCCGTATAGGCGTATTTGGTCCAGTCATTTTCTCTCACTCCCAACACAAAATGTCTACCCGCACCGTTATCGGCCTGTTTGCCGAAAACGCCCATGCCGCCAAGGCCCTGGAAGACCTCGTTGCCGCCGGCCTGCATCGCGATGCCCTTGACCTGCTGACCGCTGACGATGCTTCCGATGCTCCCAAGCTGCGGGCCCTTTCCGATCTCGTCCCCGAGCCCGACCTCGGCGTGTATCTCGCCGGCGTCAGGGATGGTGGCACCCTGCTGACCGCCCAGGTGCCCCTTAATGCCGAAGCCCGCGCCGCCGAAATCATCGGTGGTTACAATCCCGTCAACATCCGCGAGCACGCTGTCGCTCTGGCTGCCAAGCATCCCGAAGTCAAGGCCCAACTGATCGACACCGCCAAGGACCCCAACGTTCTTGAAGTTGTTGAAGAAGTGGTTGAGCTGGGCAAAGAGAAGGTCGAAACTGGCCGTCTGCGCATCTACAACGTGGTCTCCGAGGCCAAGGTCTCCAAGTCCATTGATCTGGTCGACGAAACCGTCACCGTTCAGCGCCGCGCCGTCAATCGCGCCGCCCTGGAAGATGCTTTCAAAGAGCGCGTGTTTGAACTTTCCGAGTTCGACGAGCGTGCCATTGTCAGCAAGCGTGCCCAGGTTGTTGAGGAAGTCAACCTCGCCAAGCAGGCCGAAACCAAGGGCCAAACCGTCACCGAAACCGTGCGTCGTTCCGACGTGCGCGCCGAGCGTATTGGCGCCGATGGCAAGGTGATCGAAACCGTTTCCACCACCGAACGCTGATCTCGCCTCAGGATTCCCCTGTTCGAAGGAACAGGGGATCCGATCTGTGCCATTCTTGGGCCCTTACAGTGGGAATTCCCCCTATAGGGCCCTTTTGTCCGTACTGATCTGTATACTGGATCTGATTGACTGTGAATTGAATGTTGAGAGAGTTACTTTCCTTGCTCGGCTTTACGAGTTCTGACGATAGCGAAGATCGCAGGTCGAAATCTCCCCCAGCAGCTTGGTCTGCCTCCCAAGTCCCAGCTTCGTCGGCGCAAGAGCCCGCCAGTGGCTTCATGCCCAAGTCTTCCCCTTCTCCCCTACCTGCCCTTTCCAGTCCTCGGAGTTCCGAAGTGAGTGCCTTTGACAACCCTGTGAACGCTTCCACCCTTGTCATTGTTGGTGAACGGGGTGAGAACTACCGGCTGTTGCAGCAAACGAGCCAGGCTGGGGTCGAAACGTTAGTGCTGGGCCTTGAAGATGGCTCCCAGATCACCCTGCCCAGCAATGAACTTGTTTGGCAGGGTGCTGGGACCTGGCTCCTTACCAATGCAGTACGTGATGCCCGTGGATTGGTTATCCCGGTTGTCGAAGAAACGCTGGAATTGGCCAAGGAGAGGGTCGAAACCGGAAAGGTGCGCATCACCAAGTCCGTTCAATCCCGCGAGGTTGTTGTTGATGACCCCCTTAACAGGGAAAGGGTGAGTGTGGAGCATGTGCCCATCAACCAGGTAGTCACCGGCGATGTGCCCCAGGTTCGCGAAGAAGGCGATGTCACCGTGATCCCCATCCTTGAGGAAAGGGTCGTGACCCATAAGGAGCTTGTGCTGGTGGAGGAGGTTCGCATTCGTCGCGACCGCAGCCAATATCACGATCCCAAGTCCGTCACCTTGCGCAAGGAAGTCGTGTCTATCGAACGCCTAGCTGAAGACGGTCGGCTCCTGGACTCCCAGGCTTGAAGCCTGTTAGAGGCCTGCGTCCAAGCCTAGGAAGCGTTCTCTGCGTGACCGTTTCCTAAGGTTGACCCATGTCTCTTTCCGCGGTGTCAAATTCTTCTATCGCCTTGCCCGCTTCTGATCCTTTGGATCAGGATTTGTGGGATGTGATTGTGATTGGTTCAGGCCTTGGTGGCTTGGTCACCGCCAGCCAACTGGCCGCCAAGGGAGCGCGTGTGTTGGTTCTGGAGCGCTACCTGATTCCAGGGGGGAGTGGTGGCAGTTTTCGCCGGCAGGGTTACACTTTCGACGTTGGTGCTTCAATGATTTTTGGCTTTGGCAGCCAAGGCCATACCAATTTGCTGACTCGTGCCCTAGCCGATGTTGGTGAGCATTGCGTAACCATCCCAGATCCTACCCAGCTGGAATACCACTTGCCCGGTGGGCTCAATGTTGTTGTTGATCGCGATTACCAGTCTTTTGTTAACCACCTGACAGCTCTTTTCCCCCATGAAGCCAAGGGAATACGTGCTTTTTATGACACCTGCTGGCAGGTTTTTCGCTGCCTCGATGCGATGCCATTGCTATCGCTTGAGGATCCCAGCTATTTAGCTAAGGTCTTTTTTCGTGCCCCGCTGGCTTGCCTTGGACTTGCCCGTTGGTTACCCGTGAATGTGGGCGATGTGGCCAGACGCCATATCAAAGACCCGGACCTACTCAAGTTTATTGACATGGAGTGCTTCTGTTGGAGCGTCATGCCGGCGGACCTCACCCCCATGATCAATGCGGGCATGGTCTTCTCTGACCGCCATGCGGGAGGTATCAATTACCCCCAAGGCGGTGTGGGGGTAATTGCCGAGAAATTGGTGGCAGGATTGCAGCGTCATGGTGGCGTGATTCGCTATCGATCCCGCGTCACCAAAGTGCTGCTTGAAAGGGCCAGGGTGGTAGGGGTTCGTCTCGCCAATGGCCAGGAAATCCGGGCCCAAAAGGTTGTAAGTAATGCCACACGTTGGGATACCTTTGGCGGGGAAGGCGGCTCTGGCACTCCCCTGGTTGCGGCCGAAAATACCCCCGCCGCTGAACAGACCTGGCGTCGGCGTTACAAGCCCTCCGCTTCTTTTCTTTCCCTTCACCTCGGTGTCAGGGCCGATGTGGTTCGGGCCGGCAGCCACGTCCACCACCTTTTGCTCGAAGACTGGGCCGCGATGGAGGCCGAGCAAGGCACTGTGTTTGTCTCTATGCCTTCACTACTAGATCCTTCCTTAGCACCTGCGGGACATCACATTGTTCATAGCTTCACGCCATCAGCGATGGATAACTGGCAAGGCCTCTCCCCTCAGGCTTACCGGTCCAAAAAACAAGCGGATGCCAATCGGCTGATTGCAAGGCTAGAGACCCTGTTACCTGGGCTTGGGGCAGCCATCACGCATCAGGAGGTGGGCACACCCCGCAGCCACCGCCGTTTCCTAGGGCGTTTCGCCGGTAGCTATGGGCCCATTCCCGCCCTGCGCTTGCCTGGCTTGCTGCCGATGCCCTTCAACCGGACGGGTATCGAGGGCTTGTATTGCGTTGGCGATTCTTGTTTTCCTGGCCAGGGACTCAATGCCGTCGCCTTCAGCGGCTTCGCCTGTGCCCATCGACTTGGTGCCGATTTGGGTTTGAATCCCTGGGCCCTGCCGGATTAGACATCCCCCGTTCTTGTCCCTTGCCCAGCCTTAGTGATGAAACCCTGGGCTGGCCTCGATCGGCCTGGGCATTGGCGCCGTGAGACTTTCAAACCACTCGACGGCACGCTCAATGTCGGCCAGTAACTGGTCGGCCATGTCGCGACTGAAGCCAGAGCGAATCACAAATCGCAGAACCGTCAGCTGTTCACAGTCGGCCGGCATGCTGTAAGCCGGTACCATCCAGCCCCTTTCCCGCAACTTGTCGGAGAGATCAAAAACGGTCCAGTTGCTAACACTGGAATCCAGGCTGGCGATAAAGACCGGCAACTGACCGCGGGGGTGGCTTAGCAGGGTCAAGGGCTTGAGCCTGTTGATGCCATCGGCCAGGTGGCAGGCGATCAACTCAAGCGTGGCCATGCGGTGCTTGAATCCCTGACGGCCGAGATGGAGAAAGTTGAAATATTGGCCGATCACTTGGGCGCCTGGCCGTGAAAAGTTGAGACCGATTGTGGGCATATTACCGCCTAGATAATTTACATTAAAACGCAACTCTTCTGGAAGTTGTTCGCTGTTACGCCACAATATCCAGCCAACTCCAGGTAAAACTCCGCCATATTTATGGCCACTGCAATTGATCGAAACCACTCTTTCGAGCTGAAAATCCCAGATTAATTGTGGTGAGTTAAAGGGAGCCACAAAGGCGCCGGAGGCTCCATCAACATGGATTGGAATGTTGAGGCCACTGTGCTCTTGGAGACCATCCAGCCGTTGCTGAAGCTCTTCAATCGGTTCGTAACTGCCATCAAAATTACTGCCAAGTATGCCGATGACACCGATCGTATTTTCATCGCATAGGGCAACTGCTTCGCTGGCACTCAATTGGAGTCGATCGGGTTTGATCGGCACGAGTCGAGGTTCAACATCGAAATACACACAGAATTTCTCCCAGCAAATCTGGCTATTCGTACCCATGACCAGATTAGGTCGATTCGTGTCTTTGCCTTGGGATCGTCGCTGCCGGCGCCAATGCCAACGCATGACCAGCCCAGCCAGCATGCAGGCTTCACTTGAGCCCGTGGTGGATGTACCGATGGCCGCATCGGGATCGGGAGCGTGCCAGAGGTTGGCAAGGATCTTGAGGCAGCGTTCTTCAATTTCGGCTGTCTGGGGATACTCATCTTTATCAATCATATTTTTATCGGCGCATTCTTCCATTAGGCGCCTTGCCTGAGGCTCCATCCATGTGCTGACAAAAGTTGCTAAGTTGAGCCTTGAATTGCCGTCAAGCATTAAATGCTCATGAATAATATCGTAGGCTAATTCGGCATCAACACCATGATCTGCAAGCTCGTGGCGTAGTATTTCCATAGGCAAATTTATAGTGCTCAGTTTATTGCTCAGTCCGCTATGGACGCCAATGTGTTTGGATCGGTTTTGAGCTACCATGGTCCGGTTGGATTTGAATCTATAGTATCGTCGAGTTAGTGGCGATCGGCTGCTATCTGCCCTGTTCATGCATGCCAATTTCTGCGTGAAGTTGCAATATCGCATCCAAGCCTTTCTGCGTGCCGCTCCCCCCGAGCCAGGCTTGGGAATTCGCCTGGCCCTCTGGCAAAGTCCTGGCCAGGCGGGCAGTGAAGCGGCAGTTCTCGATAACCTTGCCCGCCTGGAAGCTGTCTGTGGCCTTGCGGCGGCCCAGGCAGTTCAGCTGCTTGTGTTCCCCGAGCTCTATCTCAGCGGCTATCTGCTCACCCCAGATGCGGTCAGCAGCTTGGCCGAGTCTGTGGACGGTTCCAGCCTGGCCAGGGTGGCCGCCGCCGCTCGTCGCCATGGTTTGGCGGTCTGCTGTCCCTATCCGGAACGGGCCATAGTCGGCGGCGTCGAACGTTTTTATGACGCCATTGCCCTGTTCGGTGCCGATGGCTCTCTGTTGCGTAATTACCGCAAAACCCATCTGTGGGGCCCTGACGAAAAACGTTGTTGGACCCCCGGTTACCTCCAGCCTGAGGAGGGACCAGCTTGGACCGTACAGCAGGTCCACGGTGTGCCCGTGGGATTGTTGAATTGTTATGAAGCCGAATTCCCGGAACTCAGCCGCCTTTTGAGCTTACGAGGGGCCAAACTTCTGGTGATTCCCACCGCAGCTGATGCCTGGGCCCAGCTCAGCAATGGTGAACGCACAGATCGCCCCTACCCCGATGTCTCCCGCACCTTGATTCCGGCCCATGCTTTCCAAAACCATTGTTTTGTGGCCTATGCCAACCGTTGTGGTGAGGAATCAGTCCACGGCAGCGTGGTGGCCTCCTACCTGGGCAACAGCATCATCTGCGGTCCCCACGGAGATGTCCTTTGTGCCGCCAGATCGGAGCCCACCCTCCTCGTTGCCGACTGCCTCCTAGATGAGTACGGCCCGACCCATCCGCTGGGGACCAGCTATCTGGAGGATCTCCGCCCTGATCTGTTCGCCACCCTGGCCACGACCAAGCCCCTGGCTCCATAGCCTGGATCCCGAGGAAATCCAGCCCATGAGTGCAGCTCCGTTGCCCAGCTCCGCCGATCTGGCCAAGTATCTGGAGGCCCGAGGCCAGCTGGGTAAGCCCTGGATGTGGCATCTTTTACGCCTGGTAAAGATTAAGGAGCAGCGCGATTCCATGACGCCCGAAGACTTTGTGGCGACGCTTGCAGATGCCCATGCCGATCTGATGCGTCTGGGGCCGTTCTGGAAGGGTCGTGAGCAGGAGGTGTTTGGCGGCCTCTATCAACCAGCTGCCGAGATCGAACCTCTCCCAGGTTCTGATCAGGACCGATGAAGGAGATGCAGTCCGCCGCTGGTGTGCATCGTTACCCGATGGCACCCCTGATTCGTTACGGCCTGCTGGGCCTCTATGGAGCCTTGGTGTTGCCTTTACCCCTGCTGGCCCCAATCCACTGGCGGTGGCCAGTTGGTACTGCCGTGTTGCTTGGCTTCTTGCTGGTGCTGGCGGCTACCAGCGAGCAGGTAGAAATCGCTGACACTGGAATTCGGGTCGGTCACCCTGCTTGGTGCCGTTGGCTTCTGCGTCGAGGCTGGAGTCTTGCCTGGGGAGACATTCAAGCCCTCAATTCTGTTGCCACTAGCCAAGGGGGCAGGGTGTTCTATGTGCGAACGTCCCCGGATGCCGCTGGCAATACTAAGTCCTGGCTTTTACCCCAGCGTATCGCCCATTTTGAAGACTTTCTGGCCCGATTCTCGTCGGCCACTGGCTTGGATGTAAGGGACGTACAGCGATTGACGCCCCCTTGGACTTATCAATTATTGGCCGTGTTCAGTGGGTTGTTGCTGATATTTGAAAGCCTAGCTTTGCTTGGCATACCTCACCCTGTCATTCCCTAGTAACGGAGCGGAGGAGGATCGGCTTGACCAGCTAAGGCCGGCGCCAAGGAGATCTGAACGTTAGGGGGCATGTCTGTTGGATCAGGGATGGTGTCGAGGCTAAAGCGATAACCCTGTTGGCGCATCGTTTCGATGCCACCCCCTTCTCCCAATCCGGCCTGCTCAAGCTTGCGTCGCAGGGTGAGCACCTGGGTATCGACCGAACGGGGGCCGCCACTGAAGGGAGGCCAGGCCATACGCAGCAACTCTTGGCGGGTGCGCACCACGCCAGGGGGCATCAGCAAAGCGCATAGCAGGGCAAATTCCCTCGGGCTAAGTTCCACAGGCTGGTCCCGCAGGGTTACCTGTCTCAGCAACAGGTGCACTTCCAGGGGGCCAACACAAACCCGCTCCTGCAAACCAATGCCACTGCGTCGCAGAAGCGTGCGGCAGCGGGCGGCCAGTTCCTCCAGGCCAAACGGTTTGCGCAAAACATCATCCGCTCCCGCATCCAGCAGGGAAACAATCGGTTCTGATCCGGATCGGGCCGTGAGCACCATCACGGGGCAATGCAATTGGGCGGCCAGCCTCAGGGCCGAGGTTTCCTCCAGCAGCTCGGCGCTCACCAACAGGTCGGGGGAGAGTTCTTGGCAGAGTTCAATCGCTTCGACAGCTGTGGCTACAGCTGCCGCCATGTGGCCATCTTGGCGAAGGCGTTGGGCAAGAACTGTCCGCAAAGTGGCGTGGGGATCGACCACCAACACCCGCTTGGGATGGCCGCCGTTGTCATTAGCATTCGGCTCAGCCATGGCAGGGGTTGGCAGCTCCTGGTTCAAAGTAAATCAGCTTAATATTAGCGGAAATAAACCTGACCTTTGAGTATCAAGCGATGCCTTTCAAACCGTCCCCCCGCTTCTTTGCGCTATTGGACAAATTCGCGACCACGCCCTTGAGGTAGCAGAATAGGAGCAAGGGCTTGCCCATGTCATGACCGCGCTGCAACATCCCGACGCCATCCGGCAGTTCCAATCCCTCTGCGATGCGCTCCAGAGCCTGGCTGACAGGTACCACAGCCCATCGGAGCTCAGGCTTTATGCCGACGGCTACCTCCATGCCCTGCGCCGGACATCGGTGCTTGATCACCAGTCCCAGCGGCGGCTGGAGGAGTTGATTGAACGCTGGATCCTGGATCCCTCGGCCTTTGTCAGTCCCGATGGCAATCCTCGCACGCTTTTTGAAAGCGGACGCCACTGAGGCGGTTGCAATGAAAACGGCTTGGATTCCCAAGCTATGCCTGGAGCTGGATGGACAGACGAAATTCTGCCCGACCCATTACTTGCGTTGTCCTGCCAAGCCAAGCCAAGCCAAAAGCCAGACGGAAATCCGCCCGGCCCATCGCTTGCGCGGCTTGGCAAGCCGGTCAGGACGCCAAGGCGACGGTGAGGTTTTCGCGTAGCTCGCCGCTGTTATACATCTCGATCAAGATGTCAGAGCCACCGATGAATTCACCCTTCACATAGACCTGGGGAATGGTGGGCCATTCGGAATATTCCTTGATGCCATTACGGATTTCACCATCGGCGAGCACATCAAATGTTTCAAACGGCACCCCAAGGGAGTGCAGGATTTGGACGACGTTGTTGGAAAAGCCGCACTGGGGCATCAATTTGTTGCCTTTCATGAATACGAACACCGGGCTGCTGGCAATCAGCTCTTCGATGCGTTGCTTGACATGGTCTTCCATGGCTTTTCTGGGTCGGGGGTCAGTGGGCGAGGGGGGTTGGGGGCAGGGCGGTCTGCAGAGCGAGGGCATGGATGGCCTCGCTGGCCAGTTCGCCCTTCAAGGCGTTGAACACCAGTTGATGCTGGCGAATGCGGTTAAGACCCGCAAAGGCTCCGCTGACCACCTTCACTTGGAAGTGGTCGCCGCCTCCGGTGAGGTCCTCCACCTCAACGGCGGCATCGGGAAGGGCATGGCGAATGGCATCCTTCACCTGATCCGGATGCACCATGGTGGGACTGAATGGGTCTGATGGAATCTAGAAGCTAGGGCTGCAGACGGCGCAAATCAAAGCTTGGCCTAGCGGTCCAGGATTCCCGGGGCTCAGTTGCCTGAGGTGGGAACGTTGTAAGGAGTGGTGACAAAACCCATCTCACGAAGCTGCTGATAGGCCTTCCGGCCCGCTTCGCTGGAGGGGGTCATGGTGGTGATCACCTCTACCAGCAGGGGCACCGCCACCTCCGGTTGGCCCTGGCGCCGAAACAGGCCTGCCAAGCGCATGTTTGCCTCCACCAGCACATCCAGGGTCTGGCGGCCCTTGTCATCCATTTCGCGGGGGATGCGGGCGTCGAGTCCCCGGAACGCCCCGCTCAGATCCCGATAAAAAATCAACAGACGCTTGGCGGCGTCACGGGCTTGGTCGTACAGACGGCGGGCTTCCTGGAGGTTGCCGGCGGCGGCGGCGGCGTCCCCCCGGGCGATCAGGGCGCGGACGGCGTTGGCATCGAACACGCCGGCCACCATCGGTCGGCGGTCCTCCTGGGCGTGGACGAGATTGGGCTGGACCAGGGTCACCACCAGGGCCAGAATCGCCGCGGCACGGCCGCAGGCCCCAATCATCCGGGGGGCGACAGAGTGGCTGATCAAGGGGCTTGCTCGACGGGGCTGAACTTTACGGGGGGTCCATGGGCCGACCTACCAGGGTCCTGGCCGCTTGCTCGGCCGACCGCATGGCCAAGGCAAGGGCTGCGGTGAAATCACGGGCCCCCTGACGACCCTGCCCCTCGGCCCTGAGGGGGGCTCCCACCCAGACCGCCGCCTGCTCTCCAGCTTGGGGCACCTCCTTGGCATAGGCGATACCAATTGGCACAACGGGAACCTCCCATCCCTGGGTGCGGGCCATCTGGGCCAGACGGGCCAGTCCCTGTTGGAGGGTGATGGGGCCGTCCCGTCGTTGAATGCGCCCCTCCGGAAAAACCACCACCTGTTCACCCTTGCCCAGCAGGTCCAGGGCCAGTCTCAAGCTGGCGGTGCCTGGGTGGCCCTGGTTTACCGGGAAGCAGCCGAGGCGATGCAGAAACCAGCCCTGAACCCCAGCCATTTCGTCGAGGGTGACCATGAAGCGACAGTCCCGACCGGTGACGCGGCGGCCTGCCGCCAGGGGCACCAGCAAGGCATCCCAGCGGGCCCGGTGGGTAGGGGCCAACAGCAGGGGGCCGCTGCTGGGCAAATTTTCACGGCCAACCACTTTGATGGCACTGAAGAAGGCAGGCAGGGCCAGGTCCTGGGTGACAGCCATGGCCAGGGGCGCTAACCAGGGGCTGACGCCATTGCACAGAACGCCTTCCCGATTTCGGTTTGCCTGTCCGGTCGCATCCGCCGCCAACACCTGCTTAGACCTTTACAAGAATCCTTTTGAAAGTAGGGGCCCCTTCCAGCCGATCGGGCCCCTTGACGGGCAGTTGAACCTGCGGCCGATACGGTGATCTCCCCTTCGCAATGCCATGGCCAGTCTCGGGGTCAACATCGATCACATCGCCAACGTTCGTCAGGCACGACGCACCGTTGAGCCAGATCCGGTGACCTATGCCCTGTTGGCCGAGTTGGGCGGGGCGGATGGCATCACCGTTCACCTGCGGGAGGACCGCCGTCACATTCAGGATCGGGATGTGGAGTTGCTGCGCGCAACCGTGCGCACCCGCCTCAACCTGGAGATGGCCGCCACGGATGCCATGGAGTCCATCGCCCTGCGGATCCGGCCCGACATGGTGACTCTGGTGCCCGAACGGCGCGAGGAGGTGACTACCGAAGGGGGCCTGGATGTGGGCTCCCAGATCGCCAGCCTTGGCGCCATGGTGGGACGGCTGCAGGACCAGGACATTGGCGTGAGTCTGTTTGTTGACCCCGATCCGGTGCAGCTGGATGCCTGCTGCGCCTGTGGAGCCCGTTGGGTGGAGCTGCATACCGGTCGCTATGCCGAGGCACGCTGGGGAAACCAGGCTGCCGAATTGGATCGCCTCATGGAAGCCACCGTCCTGGCTCGTCAGCTCGGCCTGCGGGTCAACGCCGGCCATGGTCTGACTTATCAGAACGTCGAACCGGTGGCGGCCATCCCTGGCCTGGAAGAACTCAACATCGGTCACACGATCGTGGCCCGGGCCCTGGCGGTCGGCCTGAGTCAGGCGGTGCGGGAAATGCGTTCCCTGATCCAGAATCCCCGACGGGATGCGCTCTGCGGCGGTCCTGCTGACGGCGTGACGCTCTCCTCCTGACTCCTGCCTCCCCTATGACGCTTTACCACTTCGTTGCCGCCAGTGAAGCTTTCCTCACCGTGGAGGAACCCCTGGAGGAGGTGCTGCGTGAGCGGGTGCGCCATTACGGCGAACAGCAGAAAGCCATCGATTTCTGGTTGTTGCGTCGTCCCCGGTTTTTGGAGGCGCCCGAACTGGCCGCCCAGAGCGAGTCCGTGCCCCGACCCGCCGCCGCCGTGGTGTCAACCGATGAACGCTTCATCACTTTTTTGAAGTTGCGCCTTGAATTCGTTCGCCAAGGCTCGTTTGAGGCTCCCTCGGCGTCGATTCCCGACCCCCTGGCTAGCCAGGTGATGCCGGTCTGAGGATCGCGAGCTGCAAAAAACCGACAGCTTCAGACGACAGCTTCAGAAAAGTCCCAGAAACCGCTTGCGTTCCCCTGGCCCATCGCTAGGGGATTGGGTTTTGCCTTGGCCGCCATCTTGTTGGTAACGCGGTTTATTGTCGCCAATAGTTAGTACAGCTTCCTTATTCTTCCACCAGATCCAATCTCGGATCGGTGGGGTATGGCGCAGATCCTCACGGTCCAGGCCCAGGCCCAGCCGCGAGGAAGCATCCACCAAGACATCCAGCATTTCCTCGCCATCGCGGCAGCGGGCCAGGGCTTCGTTTGTGCGTCGGGCCCCGTTGAGGGCTTTGACCAACAGGGCGATGCGACGGGTAGTAGGCAGGCTGCGGGGATCCGCTGAACTTGACCCATTCTTGTCGTCCGCCCCCATCTTGAATCCCTTTTTTGAGAATTAAAGTTATTTGAGACTTGACATTATCAGTGCCACCTGGTTCTTACAGGGCCTGGGTAAAATCTTGCAACCGTTCATGGCTGCTGGCCCCTGCGGGGGCTGACAGATGGGGGGAGGATGAGCAATAATAACTGAAAATGACCCTCTGCCTTCGCTTCCCACAACGATGCGTCATTGGGTGATCGCAGATGTCCATGGTTGCCACGCGGCTTTGCAATGCCTGCTGGCGCTTTTGCCTGAAGACGATCGTTTGATCTTCTGCGGTGACGTAATCAATCGTGGTCCCGCCGTCGCCGCCACCATGGAGACCGTTTGGTCATTGGTGGAGCGGGGTCGCGCCGTCTGGTTGAAGGGGAACCATGAAAACGGCCTTGTCAGGGCCCTGAATCGCCCCACGCCCCTGTCCCGACAAAACCTGGAGGCTTGTGAGACTTACCGCCAGTTGGGGGATTCCCTCTGTCGGCTCTGGAAGCCGCGGCTGGCGGCCCTCCCCCTTGCCTATTGGGGAGAGGGCTGGGTGGCCACCCACGCAGGCTTTGATCCCCAGACCTGGCAACCGGACCTGACCATTCGTTTGCCGTTCTGGAACGCCTATGACAAACGCTTCGGCGATGTGATCGTGGGCCACACCCCCGGTCCCGGCATCCGACGCCTCGGGTCCATCGTCTTGATTGACACGGCAGCCTGCTACGGCGGCCAGCTCACCGCCTATTGCCCCGAAACCGGTTTGAACCTGAGCGTTCCGGGGGAAACCGTTGCCAGCCAGCCCCATTCCCTTGCCCCGGGTTTGACGGCACGATGAGGTCAGTCGCCTCGCCTTGTTGACAATTTTGCCTTGTTGAAGATTTTGCCTTGCTAACGATTTACCGAGGCAATCGGGCTGAACATCTGGCCCAGTTGCTGGCGGCCCAGCTGCGCCTGACGCCCCCGCCCCCCCTGCAAACCGTCCGGGTTGTGGTGAACACCTGGCCCACCAGCCGCTGGTTGGGTGAGCAGTTGGCCACCCACCTGGGCGGCGTGGTGGCCAATGTGCGTTTTCCTTTTCCCGCCAGCACCCTGCGCCAACTGGTCGACCTGGTGCTGGAGGAAGCGGCGGCATCCCAGCAGGCGCCTGGGGCCCTCCCTGGCGCAGGCCAGGACCCGTGGCGCGCCGACCAGTTGGTTTGGGCCGTGCTTGAGCAATGGCCGGCCCTCGCCAGTGATGCGGTCGCCGCCCCCCTGAACCGCTGGCTGGGGGAGCGGGACCTGGGGCAACGTTTGGATCTGGCCAGCTGGCAACTGGCCCGTTCGATCGCCGATGCGTTTGACGACTATGCCCTTTATCGCCCGGAGATGTTGCAGGCCTGGGACCAGGGTCAGGACGTCGATGGCCGCCTTCGCCCCCTGGGCGCCAGTCAGTCCTGGCAGCCCCTTCTCTATCGCCTCCTGCGCCGCAAGCTGGCGCGTCAGCCCTTTGGCCTCAGGGCCCTGGCCGCGATGGAGCGGTTGCGTCAGCCGCCATCGACGGCCCTGCGTGCGCGCTTGGCACCCTTCGCCGGGGGGTTGCGGTTGTTTGGTCTCAGCAGCCTGGCGCCGGTTCAGGTGCAATTGATCCAGGCGCTGAGTGCCGTCTTGCCGGTGGATCTGTTTTTGCTGACCCCCTGCCAGGACCTTTGGCAACGCTGCGTTGACCGCCGCCAGCAGTTAACGGATGCCCTAGCCCTCAAGGAACCCCTAGATCTCGATTGGTTGCTGCAGGCCCCTGGCCTGGAGGCCCGCTTCGGCCGCCTCGGCGCTGAATTTCAGCAATTGCTGGAGGGTACCGGCGAGGCCCTATTGGCAAGACAAAAGGAGCTGGATCTGTTCTTTTTGCCGGTTACGGCCCGGGCCCAGGGCGACCCAGCGCCGACTGCAGAGCCGGCAGCAGAGCCGTTGCTGCTGCAAATGCAACAGCAGTTGGCCGATGCCGCCAACCCCTGCCCCCTACTGCGTTCCCCGCAGGACACCTCCCTTGAATTTCATGGCTGTCCGGGGCCGCTGCGCCAGGTGCAGATCGTGCGGGATCGGCTGTTGCAGTTGCTAGCGGCCGACCCCAGCCTTGAGCCTCGCGACATCTTGGTGATGACCCCGGATGTGGATGGCTTCGCGCCGTTGCTGGCCTCGGTGTTTGGTGATCGGGAGGCGACGGGGGTGGATCTGCCCTGGCGCCTCACCGATCGCAGCCAGCAGAGTGAGGCGGGTATCGCCCGCACGCTCCTGGGCCTGCTGCGGGTGTCCGGCGATCGCCTCACCGCCACCGCCTTGGAGGGGTTGTTGGAAGCCCAGCCTCTGCAATGCCATTTTGGCCTGACGGCCCCGGAGCTGACGGAGCTCAATCAGTTGCTGCAGCGCAGTGGCTTCCGCTGGGGCCTCGATGGCAACGAGCGGGGCGGCGACCCGACCCACAGCCTTGCCTGGGTGATCGACCGCCTCCTGCTCGCCCTGGTGTTGCCCGAAACTCCCGGCCTGGCCCCCGGTGGCGTTGCCCCCGCCGCCAGTGGCGCCGACCTGGAACGCACCGGTCGCTGGTTGCACCTCCTGACCCGGCTGCGCCATTGGTTGGGCCAGCTGCGGCAGCCCGGCAGCAGCGCCATCTGGGCGGCCCGGCTGCAGGAACTGCTGCTGGATTTATTCGGCGATGGGGGTGCAGCGGCGTGGGAATTGCCGCTGCTGCAGGCTGCCATCAACACCTGGCAGGAGGCCGCTGGCGAGGCCAATCCCCTGGTGCTGGAGGCGGCCGTGGTGGCGGCCCTGCTGGACGAGCAGTTGGCCATCGACAGCGGTCGCTTCGGCCACCGCAGCGGCACGCTCACCATCAGTGCCCTTGAGCCGATGCGCGCCATCCCCCACCGCGTCATCGTGCTGATGGGCCTGGACGCCGATCTGTTCCCCCGTCAGCGCAACCGGCCGGCGTTTCACCTGATGGAGCAGCAGCGCCTGCTGGGGGATCCCCACCCGGCCGACCAGGATCGTTACGTTCTGATGGAAGCCCTGCTGTCGGCCCGGGACCATCTGTTGATCACCTGGAGCTGCCGGGATGAACGCAAGGGGGAGGAACGGCCGCCCTCGGCCCCGGTGCGCCAGTGGCTGCAGTGGCTCCAGGAGCAATTAGGCGCCCAGGCCGCAGGGCTTGAGATTGTCCACGCCGCCAGCCCCCTCGATCGTCGTAATTTTTTGCCCCGCGGCGATCTGCCCCCCGCCAGCTGCGACCGTCGCCTCCTGGCCGCCCGCCAGTTGCTGGAGCAGCATCCCCCCCCGAGCCAGCCCTGGGCGACCGGGCCCATGCCCGAGACCCCTCCCCAGTTCGCTGCGGCGCCGGACCGGAAGTTCCAGCGCCCCTCCAGCCCAGAACCCACCCTGCAAGAAGCGCCCCAGGAGCATTTTGAAGCCCTGCGCCAGTGGCTGATGGCCCCCCAGAAGACCTGGTTGAGCGAATTGGGACTGCGGCCCGGGGAGTGGGCCCGACCGATCGAGGACCTGGAAGCCCTGACCCTGCCGGAGCGGGCACGGGTCGCCTTGCTGCGTCAGGGGCTGGTGGCGGATGGCCCCATGGTTGGGCCTGGGGCGAGCGGCGATTGGTTGCTCTGGTGTCGCGGCACTGGCCAGCTGCCCCCCCTGGGCGGCGGCGAGCTGGAAGCCCGCACCCTGCAACGTCGCTGGCAGACCCTGCAGAACGCCAGGGCGGCCTTGGGGCCTCCCAGTTGCGAACCGCTGACCTGGGGGGAGTGGCAGGCGGCGCCCCAGTGGCAGGGCGACAGTGTGGTGGTTTGCCACCCCGCCAAGGCCAGCACGGCCCAGTTCGTCGATCTTTGGCTGCAGTTCGTCTTGGCCGCCGCCTGCGCTACTTCACCTCGCCAGGGGGTGTTGATCGCCCGCGACAGCGCCGATCGCTTTGCCGCGGCCCTCATCCTTAAACCCCTGGAGGTTGAGGCCGCCCGGCTGGAGCTGGAGCGGTTGGAGACCCTCGCCCGGCGCGGCAGGCAGGTGTGCTGGCCGGTGCCGCCGGATTCAGGTTGGGCCTGGATCAGCCACGAGCAGGCCAAGGCCGGCAGTGGCGACGCCCAGGCGGCGCAGGTCTGGGAGGGCCATGTCCGCCGCAGGGGGGAACGGCTCAGGGAGGAGATGGTGGTCTGCTTTGGCGCCGATCTACCCGCCAGCAGCTTGATCGATGGGGACTTTGGCCCCTTGGCCGCCCAGCTCTACGGCCCGATCCTGGCCGCCGAGGTGAAGCAAAACAAGAAGCCAAGCGTGACGTCATGAGCCCGCGCTTGCAACCCTTTGAGGCCAACAGCTTTCCCCTTGATTGCGGCATTCGCCTGCTGGAGGCGAGCGCCGGCACCGGCAAGACCTTTGCCTTGGCCCACCTGGTGTTGCGCCTGGTGACGGAGGAGGGCCTGAGCCTGCGCCGCTTGTTGGTGGTCACTTACACGGAGGCGGCCGCCGCCGAGCTGCGCGATCGCATCGGTAGGCGGCTGCAGGAGGCCTTGGCCTCCCTGGCAGGGCCGGCCCCGGATGCGGCCAGCGTCGATCCAGTGCTGCAGGAGTGGCTGGAGCGGCTGTCCAGGCAGGCTGCCCGGCCCGTGGATCGCCTGCGGGGCATGCTGTTGTTGGCCCTCGAAGAACTCGATGGGGCCGACATCACCACCATTCACGGATTCTGCCGCCGCACCCTGGAGCGCCAGTCCCTGGAGGCTGGCTGTTCCCCCCAGCAACGGCTTGAGGGCGATGCCAGCCGCCTGATCGAAGAGGTGGTGCATGACTACTGGCAGCGGCAGGTGCTGCCCTTGAGCGCCCCGAGCCTGGCTGGTTTGGGGGCCTGCGGGGTCAACCCTGAAGCCCTCGCCTCCCTGCTGCTGCGCCTGGATGGCGATCCGGCCCTGGCGCTGGATCCCCTGCCCGCCGACCTGGACCTGGAGGTGCCCTTCGCCGACCAGTGGCCCGCCCTCTGGCAACGCAGCTGGAGCCTGTTTCAAAAGGAGTGGCAGCAGCGCAGTGAGGCCCTGCAGCAGGATTTCGAGGCCGCCGCCGAGCAATGGCATAGCGCCACCGGCGCCAAAACCGGTTTGTATTCGCGGCGTTTTCGCAATGGCGGTCCCAAGGCCAAAGTGGAAGCTTGGCTGGCCCAGGCCGAAGCGCAGATCGCCGCCGGCGATTACGAGGCGGTGCTGCAGCAGAAGCCCCTCACCGACATCTTCCATCCTGGGGCCTTCAGCAGTCAGGCCCGCAAGGCCGAGGGCCATGGGTCGGCTCCCAGCCTGCCCCAGCGCCCCCTGCTGGAGGCGGTCGCGGCTCTGGTGGATGGCCCGGCGGAGGCGTTGCTGGCCCACGCCTGCCATTGGGGTCGGCGCGAGATTCGCCAGCGGCGGCAGCGGAGTGGAGCCACCAGCTTTGCCGGCTTATTGGAGGCCCTTGATCCGGGAGAGGAGTCCTTGGGGCAGGGCACTCCCCTTTTGGCTGCCGTGGCGGTCCGCTACGACGCGGCCCTGATCGACGAATTTCAAGACACCGATCCGATCCAGTGGCGCATCCTGCGCCAGGCCTTTGGGACTGGGTCCCACCGTCTTGTCATGGTGGGGGACCCCAAACAGGCGATCTACCGCTTCCGTGGCGGAGACCTGGCCACCTATCTGGCGGCCAGGAGCGAAGCGCAGGCGTTGTATCAGCTCGATGAGAATCGGCGCTCGACGGCGGAGTTGATCGACGGGCTCAACCGCCTGCTGGCGCCCGGACTGGTGCGTTCGGGCCTGGAGGTGCCAGCGGTGCTGGCCCGCGCCGATCGCTCCGGGCCGCCTGGGCCGGCGATTGAGTTGCTCTGGCTCGGTCCCAAGCTGGAGGAGGAGGAGGAAGAGGAGGAGGAGGAGGAGGAGGAGAAGGAGGAGACAGATGGCAACCAGCCCGAGGCCAAGGCGCCCAGCCGCACGGAATGGGAAGGGCGCTTGCCCAGCTTGATCGCTGCGACCACCGCCGGTTTACTGGCCCGCCGACCCCTGTTGTGCCAGGGAGGCCAATCACGCCCCCTGGGCCCAGAAGATATCTGTCTTCTGGTGAGCCGGCACCGCCAGGCGGAAGCCTTGCGGCAGGCCCTGCAGCGCCAGGGCATTGCCTCCCGCCTGGTCAGCCAGGCGGATGTCTTCGCCACCGCAGGGGCGACCCTGTTGCAGCGCTTCCTGGATGCCCTCGCCGATCCGGCCGATCCCAATCGCCTGCGGCTGCTGGCGGCCTCGCCCCTGATCGGTTGGAGCGCCCGCAGCGTTCAGGCGGCGGATCCCGGCCGTTGGAGTGCCCTGGCGGGCCGGCTGCAGGCCCTGGCAGCCGGGCTGGAGCGTCGCGGCCTGTTGGGGGTGCTGGCGGACCTGCTCGGCAGTGACAACCTGGCCCGGCTGTCGGATGGGGGGGGCCGTTCATTGGCGGATCTGGAACAGGTGGCCGGGCTGGTGGAACGCCAGCGCCATGCCGAGGGCCTGGGTCCCGCCGCCCTGGCCGATTGGCTGCGGCGGCTGCGCCACAGCGAAGATCGCCCCTTACCGGAAGACCATCAGGCCAACAGCGACCGCATCGACGACGCCGTGGCTGTCGTCACGATCCACCGCAGCAAGGGCCTGCAGTTCCCTGTGGTGATCTGCCCCTATCTCTGGCAGGCCCCCGGCGCCAGCCGCAGCGGCGCCGCGCCCCTGGGCTGCCGTTGGCAGCCCAGGGGCGCGGCCCAACCCCACCTCGATCTGCACCTGGATCGGCGCTGGGGCGTCGGCTATGCCGCCCACAGCCAGGAGCGTGCCGCCGAGCAGGCCGAGGCGGAGCGCCTGGCCTATGTGGCCATGACCCGGGCCGAACACCTGCTGCTGCTGGCCTGGGGACCGGTGGCCCAGCAGGGGGCCAGTCCCTTGGTGCCCTGGTTGTTCCCCGAGGAGCCCCTGGCTGCCCCCGACCACGACCCCCTCGATGGGGTTTCCGCCCTGGAGTGGCGGCGACGACTGGAGCAGCAACTGGCCCAAAGGGCCCTGCCCGTTCGGCTGATTGATCCGCCCCCTGCCCCAAATCAAGTACGTGCTGCGCAGGGCAATGGGGCGCCCCCCCTGGCCCTGGGTCCCGTGCCGCTGCGCCCTTTCGATCGTCGCTGGGGGCGCGCCAGCTACACCGCCTGGACCCACGCAGCGCCCGAGCCGGGCCGTCCCGTGACCGCCTCGGGGGTGGCCCCCCAATCTCTCGACGAGGGCCGGGACACCCTGGATCCCAGCACCGAGCTTGAAGACATCCAACTAGGCGCGGCGGTCCCAACCGCGGGGCTTGTTCCTGGCCGCCAGTGGCCGGACAACGGCCCTCTGGCGGATTTTCCCCGGGGGGCCGCCGCCGGCGATTGCCTACACCGCATTCTGGAGGGTCTGGACTACAGCATCCCTTGGCAGCTGCAATCGGTGGGGGAGCAGGTGCAGGCGGAACTGCGCCGGGCGGGGCTGGCATCCCACCCCATCGAGCCCCTGCTGGCGGGATTGGAGCAGGTGCGTCTCACCCCCTTTGGCGGCCCGCTCGGGGGCCTGCGGTTGGCGGATCTGGCGGCGGGCCAGTGGCTCAATGAGATGAATTTCGATCTCACCTTGGGTTCGGTGCGGGCTGAGGCCCTGGCCGCCGCCTTTGCAGATCACCCCGGCGGGGCCTTTGGTGCCGATTACGCCAATCGGGTGGCCCAGTTACCGATTGCCAGCCGCGGCTTCCTCACCGGCTCCATCGACCTGCTCTTCCAGGCCCCTGATCCGGCCGGTCGGGGTCGCTGGTGGGTGCTCGATTGGAAGAGCAATTGGTTGGGACGCCGGGACAGCACGGGCCGGCCCGTGGCCTGTGGACCCAGGGATTACGACCGCAGGGCGATGGCCACCTTGATGGCCGCCAATCACTATCCGCTGCAGGCCCATCTTTATCTTGTGGCTCTGCATCGCTACCTGGGCTGGCGCCAGCCCGGTTATCAGCCCGAGCGGGATCTGGGCGGTTACGCCTATGTGTTTCTACGCGGTGCCCCCGGGCCCGTGGCGCCGCAGGATTGGGACGCTGGTGTCGCGGGCAGCCCCGAAATCCCCGGCATGGTTGTCGAGTGCCCCCCCGTCGGTCGTTTGCTGGCCCTTGATGGGGCCCTGGCGGCGCCGGAGCGCAGGCCATGACTAACCAGCCAGACCCAACCAGCCCAGACCGCAGCCCAGGCACTCCAGGCGAGGGCGATGACGCCGCGCAAACCAAGGAACCGCCCTGGCTCACCGCTCTACAGGAGTCCCTGGTCGAAGCTTTGCCAAGGCTCTATGGGGTACCGGCGGATCCGCTGGTCAGCGAGGCGATTGCGGCCTTGACCTTGGCCTTGGCGGGCGGGGAACTGGCATGCCCCCTCCCCCTTTCACTGCAGCAGGGCCAGGGATTGGCCCAGGCGGATGGGCCCGATTCGCTGGCCCGCCTGCAGCGCTCAGCCCTGCTCCAGGCCAGCGACAGCCCCCTTATTTTGGAAGGCCAGCGGCTGGCTTGGCGCCGCTGGCAGCAGCGGTTGCAGCAGGTGCTCGATGCCCTGATTGAAAGGGCCCAGGCCCCCCCTCCCGCCTGGTCGGTTGCGGCAGATGAGACCGCGCCAGCAGCAGCGACCCTGGCCGCAGCGCCCCCTGCCGCCCCCCTCGATGACCAGCAGCGACGGGCGGTTACGGCGGTGTTAGCCAAAGGATTGGTTCTGCTGGAGGGGGGCCCAGGAACGGGCAAGACGAGCACCGTCGCCGCCATGATCAACGCGGTGCAACAGCACTGCCCCCAGGCCCGCATTCACCTGGCGGCCCCGACGGGCAAGGCGGCCGCCCGACTGGGCCAGGCCACCTACGGTCGCCAGCCTTGTTCGACGTTGCACCGCTTGCTGGAGCAACGGGGCGACCGCTTTCTGCGCAACCGCCACCATCCCCTGCGGCTGGATCTGCTGATCGTCGATGAGGTGTCGATGGTGGATCTGGAGTTGATGGCGGCCCTGCTGGAGGCCCTGCCCGCCAGCTGCCGGCTGGTGTTGGTGGGCGATTCGGCCCAATTGCCGCCGGTGGCACCCGGTGCCGTGCTGGCGGCCCTACAGCGGCCCGCCCCCCGCGCGGCCCTGGGCGAAACCGCCGTGCGACTGGAAACCACCTATCGCCATGCCGGTGCCATCGCCTCTGTGGCGGCGACCCTGCGCCAGTGGGGTGGTGCCGATGGGCCGGATGCCCCCACGGCCCCTGACGCCGAGGCCCTGCTGGAGCTATTGCGTCCCCAGCTGGAGCACCTGGGGGAGGGCGACAACCTGCAATGGCTGGAGGTCCCCTGGACCGGTTGGAGCGCGTCCCTGCCCGAGCCGGTGCGGCAACGCCTGCAGCAGCACCGCCTCAAGTTGGCCGAGCTGGCCCAGGAGGCTGAGCTGGCCCGGGTGCCACGGGGCCCCGGGGCCGGGGACCAGGCGATCGGGAATCAGGAGGCGGCGTTGGAGGCGCTGTTGGCCCAACGCGATCGGCTGTTGCTATTGACCCCCCAGCGACGGGGACCCTGGGGGGTGGAGACCCTGCATCGACTGCTGTTGGGGGAGGCCGCGGCGGATCCGGCCCGCTGGCCCTGCGGCACCCCAGTCATTTGCCTGCGCAACCGGGACGATCTGGGCCTGGCCAATGGCGATCTGGGGGTGGTGGTGGGTGATTCGCCCGCTACCGGCCCTGATTTCAGCTTGGATTCCAACCGAGAATTCCAACGCTGGTTGATATTTGGTCCCGACCCCAGCCAACGACTCCATCCGGCCCAGTTGGCGGGCGCCGTGGAGCCGGCCCTGGCCCTCACGGTGCACAAGGCCCAGGGCAGCGAAGCGGAGGAGGTGATCGTGCTGGTGCCCCCCGGCGAACCGCGGGATCCGCGTTTGCTTTAC
>Ga0209298_10000514_pt1 | contig 25746 bp, 23 predicted proteins | sample S_140806_EF_Meta_FD_187325 | JGI IMG/M metagenome (GOLD analysis project Ga0209298, IMG submission 187325) | Freshwater microbial communities from Lake Simoncouche, Canada to study carbon cycling - S_140806_EF_MetaG (SPAdes) (version 2) | ecosystem: Environmental > Aquatic > Freshwater > Lake ...
CTCCAGCCCCGCGATGTCTTCCGCGAACTCCTCCACGAAAAGCACATCGAAGGCGACGAACTCACCGCCGTGTTTGATGAGCTGCTGGCTTTGAGGGAGGAGAAGACGCAGGGATGATGGCTCTCCGAGCCAGAGGCTCGAAAGAGATGAGCCGGTGGTGCAACCACCGGAAACACGCCGTCACCCCATCCATCCTCCGCTGCGCCCTGGAAGGGCGCGAGAAGGGGGCGGATGCAAGACCGCCATCGAATGCTTCTCGCGCTCCCTTCGGGGCGCGGTGGCATGGACAGGACGGTGCCCTCAAATCCGGTGGTTGCACCACCGGCTATCCTCTTGCGAGCCTTCGGCTCGACAAGACGGACAAGATCGAATTACAACGCCGACCACGTCAGCCCCATCGCCTGCGCCAAACGACTCTGTCTGCCGTCCGTGGTAATGAACTCCGCCGCCTGGAGATCTGCGGCGATTGCGCAGTGAAGGATGTCGAGCGAACGACAACCAATCGACGGCGTGTGCGACATCGAAAGCTGCACTGCAGATTGGAAATGCGTCTGCCACACCGAGGCCGGTGCCACGAGCACGCCTGACGCAAGATCCGCCTGAATCAGCCCCAGTGCTGCGGCCACCTGCATCTCCGCAGCCTGACCGTGAAAGCGTTTCTGATTCAGCGCATTGGTCAGCTCCAGCTCATGCAGCGGCGTGTAAAACACCGGTCTGCCAGCGACTCGACGGACCACCGCCGCGCTTTCTGGCTCCGGGTAGTAGAGCTTGACCAGACAACCCGTGTCCAGATAGATCATCGCGTTCCGCGCCCCTCCTCCACGAGCGCGCTCAGCGGTGTCCCTTCGGGCTGTTCACCCCAGATCACCTGGGCACGAGCCAGGAAGTCTGGCGCGGCAGGCACAGGCGGCAGCACGCGGGCGACGGTCTTGTCGCTGTCCGTGAGCTGCACTTCTTCTCCGGCAGTGACCCAGCGGAGAATGTCAGACCAGACCTTCGGAAGCTCGCTGATGGCGGCGGTTTTCATGGGGCCAAGAATACGACCGATGTGTCGCCTCGCAATCTGCCATTTCCACCACACCCGGAGCCGTTTATGCATAAGCACTCCATGCACCTCACCACCCGCCCCGCGCTCCACGACCTCCAGCCCCGCGTCGTCTTCCGCGAACTCCTCCACGAAAAGCAGCTCCCCAGCGACGAACTCAGCGCTGTGTTTGATGAGCTGCTGGCGATCCATGAGGAGAGAGTGACGAAATGATAGCCAGCCTCATTTATGTCTGACTACGCCAAAGCAGTTGGTGAAGAACGAAAGCGCATCAAAGCCGCCTTCGGAGCATTATTTGATCAGACGGTTGAACTGCTGTTCCGACACGATCCGATCCACATCAACTTTGAAACCAACACTGATGAGTATGAGCCTGAAGCCAGAACAATTCTTCCTCAACTCCAAAGCTGTAAGTCACCTCATGATGTTCGTCGGGTCGTGCATGGTGAGTTTGTGAGATGGTTTGAGGCAGATATTGCTGGGGCTGAGAGTTCATATTCAGAAATTGCAGAGGAACTTTGGCGGTTGTGGCAAAAATTTCTGGGACAGAGTGACTGACTCGAATTCCAACACGCACTGACAACACTCTGATACCCATGCGCCTCCTCGCCGTCCGGCTCCAGAATATCAAATCGCTAAGCGGAGCGCATGAAGAGCGGTTAGATCAGATGCCGTTGAGGGGGGCGTGATCCTGCCGAGCCGGAGGCTCGCAAGAAATGAGCCGGTGGTGCTACGAAGTCGCGAAGCGAAACCACCGGAACCACGCCGACACCCCATCCATGCTCCGCTGCGCCCTGGAAGGGCGCGAGAAGGGGACGAATGCCACACAGCCATCGAATGCTTCTCGCGCTCCCTTCGGGGCGCGGTGGTCGTGGGCGGCGATGTCCTGGAATCCGGTGGTTGCACCACCGGCGACCTTCTGGCGAGCCTCCGGCTCGGGCGGCTGCCATCCCACGCATCCTATCGGTGACCACGAAAACCTTCTCCTCACCACGGCGTTTGGCTCGCCTGATTTCTGTCCCGCCGGAATCATTTCTCGACAGCCACAGGGGCCATGATGTAGTATCCCGCCATGCCCTCGCTGTTCCAAGAAACGCTGTTTTACCAGAACCTGTATGCCACGCCTGCCGACTGGCAGCGCGATTTGTTTTATTCGGTGGTGAGGGCGGGGCACCTCAAAGCGGGGATCGATCACCGCATCGAGCGGGAGACTTATCCCGGCCATGAATTCATCCTCTGCCTAAGTGGCAGGGGCTGGCTGCGGGTGGCGGGGAAGAAGCATGACGTGGGCCCCGGCTCGCTCGTCTGGGTGAACTGCCATCACCCGCATGCCTACGGCGCGGTGACGCGGGATCCGTGGGAGCTCTACTGGCTGCGGGTGGAGGGTCGCCCGCTGGATCGCATCTCGGAGCTGCTGCAGATTCGCTCGCAGCCGGTGTTTGAGAAGGTGGATGCGAAAGCCGTGGCGCTGGAGTTTGAGCGGGCTTTTGACCGCATGACGGGCCAGCGGCCGAGTGATGGAGCGCTGACGAGCGCGGCGGTGGCGGCGATCATTGGCATCCTGTTTGATGCGCGGCTTTCCGAGCCTGGCACCATCCAGCCGGAGCTGCCGCTGGCGGTGCAAAAGGCCGTGGAGCGCATGCGCCTCTACTTTCACATGCCCACACGAGTCGTGGAGCTGGCGCAGCTCAGCGGCATGAGCGAGAGCCACTTCAGCCGGCAGTTCAAAGCGGCGCTCGGCACGAGTCCGATCGACTGGCTGCGCCGCGAGCGCATCCATCAGGCGAAGCGCCGCCTCATCGAGAGCGATGATCCGGTGAAGGAAATCGCCCGCCAGGTGGGCTATCACGATCAATTCTTCTTCTCCAAGGACTTCAAGAAGATGACCAAGCTCACGCCGACGCAGTTCCGCGAGCAGGAGCGGCAGGGATGAACCCATCGACACGGCCAGATGACTCAGTCCAGCTTCACCCGTCTTCTTGTTCGCGTGCAAATCGGCTCGCTCGTCGTCTTTCTCCTGGCGGCAGCGGTCGCCGTGATTGTCATGCTGCCCTACTTTGCGGATGGGGCCGTGATGAAGCGTGATGGTGTCTATGTGGACCGAACCGGGGCGATGCGCACAGCGGTGGAATTTGAAAAGTACTCGGTGCGTGAAGGCATCGCGAAAGGTGCCGGCGTGTGCGGTCTGGTCTCTGCCGCCGCGTCGATGCTGGCGGGCTTTTGCCTGCGCAGCCGCTGAGCAGGCGAGTGGATGCCAATAAAGGCTTGGCGTTTCGTCGTCATCGTGAGAGAACGCATTTCACCTTTCCTGAAAACCTCTCTGCCCACCATGAACGCCCCCGTGAAGCATCCGCCTGGATTGATGACACTGTTTTTCACCGAGATGTGGGAGCGCATGAGCTACTACGGCATGCGGGCGCTGCTGGTGCTGTTCATGGTGGATCAGGTGCAAGGGGCCAAACTGAGCGATGCGCAGGCCACAGCGGTTTACGGACTCTACACGGCGCTCGTGTATGTGATGGCGCTGCCGGGCGGCTGGGTGGGAGATCGCCTGCTGGGAATGAAGCGGGCGGTGTGGTGGGGAGGTGTGGTGATCGCTCTCGGGCACATCACCTTGGGCATTGAGCGGCCAGAGGCGTTTTACATCGGCCTGGTCATCGTGGCGGTGGGCTCTGGACTGCTGAAATCAAACATGAGCAGCATGGTGGCGCAGCTTTATCCCGAGGGCGGAGCACGGCGAGATGCGGGCTACACGCTCTTTTACATGGGCATCAACATCGGCGCCTTCATCGGCATGATCCTGTGCCCCTGGCTGGCGCAGCGCTTTGGCTGGCGCTGGGGCTTCTCGGCGGCGGCGGTGGGCATGGTGTTGGGCTTGGTGCAGTTTCATCTGACGAAACATCGCATCGCCCACATCGGCGTGCAGCCGGAGCATCCGGCCGCGCACATGCGTCGTGACAAACTGCTGCTCATCCTGAGCATCGCCGCTATCGGTGTGTTGACGGCCCTGTGTGCCACGGGCGTCATCGTCATCGACCCGGTCTCGCTGGCGAAGGCCACCGCCACGATCATCTCCTGCCTCGCGGCCGCTTTTTTTGCCTGGGCCTTCCTGCTCGCTGGTCTCACCTCCGATGAAAAGAAGCGCATGGTGCTCGTGGTCGTGCTGTTTGGAGCCTCGGCGCTGTTTTTTGCTGGGTTTGAGCAGGCGGGCTCGTCCTTCAGCCTCTTTGCGGAGCGCTACACGATCCGCACGGTAGGTTCGCTCGGCACCATCCCGGCGGGTCAGTTCCAGTCGCTGAACTCGCTGATGGTCATTGCCCTCGCGCCGGTGGTGGCGATGCTGTGGAGCAGGCTGGCACGGCGCAAAGCGGAGCCGCTCATGATCACCAAATTCGCCTGGGGTTTGTTTGCTCTGGCGCTCGGCTTTGTCGTGGCCGCCTTCGCTGCGCAGAAGGCGCTGGCTACCGGTCCGGTGCTGCCCACCTGGCTGATCTCCATCTACCTGCTGCACACGCTGGGTGAGCTCTTCCTCAGCCCGATCGGCCTCAGCGCGGTCTCCAAACTGGCTCCCGAACGGCTCGCGGGTCAGACGATGGGCATCTGGTTTCTCGGCAGCTCCTTGGGGAATATCCTCGCTGGTCTGCTGGCCGGGGAGGTCACCGGCGATGCCTCCGCGCAGATGCCGCACATCTTCATGCAGGTCGTCTATCTGGCCGGAGCCACCGGCGTGCTGCTGCTCATCCTCTCGCGACCGCTCAGCCGACTGATGAAGGGCGTGAGTTAGGTTTCAGGTTACAAGTTTCAAGCGTGGGCTGCGTTAGCAGGCACCTGAAACATGAAACTTGGTACTTCTGCCCTCTCACTCCTCTTTGCCGTCTCCGCTTTCGCGAAGCCGAACATCGTCTTCATCCTCTGCGATGATCTCGCGCAGGGCGATCTCGGCTGCTACGGCCAGAAGATCATCCAGACGCCGAACCTCGACCGCATGGCGAAGGAAGGCACGCGCTACATGCAGGGCTATTCCGGCACCACGGTGTGCGCTCCCTCACGCTCCGTGCTCATGACGGGCCTGCACACCGGCCATTGCCCCATCCGGGCGAATCGCGAGGTGCAGCCGGAAGGCCAAAAGCCGTTGCCGGAGGGCACGATCACCGTGGCGCGGATTTTGAAGGATGCCGGCTATGCCACCGCCGCCTGCGGAAAGTGGGGCATGGGCATGTTCGATACGAGCGGCAGCCCGCTGAAGCTCGGTTTCGACCACTTCTACGGCTACAACTGCCAGCGCCACGCCCACAGCTACTTCCCCACCTACCTTTACGACGACGACCAACGCTTCGACCTGCCCGGCAACAACGGCAAAGGCCTCGGCAAGACCTACGCGCAGGAGCTGATCTCCGGCGAGGCATTGAAATGGGTGCGTGAGCACAAGGACACGCCTTTCTTTCTCTACTACGCCATCACACTCCCGCATGGTCGCCACGAGATCGACCAGCTCGGCATCTACGCGGACAAAGACTGGACGCCCACGCAGAAGGCCTACGCGGCCCAGGTGACCCGGCTCGATAGCGATGTGGGCCGCCTGCTCGATCTGCTGCGGGAACTGAAACTCGATCAAAACACCCTCGTGATGATCGCGGGCGATAACGGCTCGTCCTTCGATCCGAAGTCCGAAGTCGGCAGCCTCTTCAACCAAGCCTCCAATGGCCTCCGCGGCTACAAACGCGGTCTTTATGAAGGGGCCTTGCGCCAAGCCGCTCTGTCTTGGTGGCCCGGCAAAGTGCCCGCAGGCCGTGTGAGCGATGAACCCTGGGCTTTTTGGGACTTTCTTCCCACCGCCGCCGAGCTGGCCGAAGCCAAAATCCCTGCTGAATGCCGCACCGATGGCCTTTCACTCGTGAACTACCTCCAAGGCGGCCCCGCCCCCTCACGCGATCATTTTTACTGGGAGCTTCACGAGGGCACCTCCCTGCAAGCCGTCCGCCTTGGCACCTGGAAAGCCGTCCGCAACGGCCCCGAAAAGCCCATCGAGCTCTACGACCTCTCAAACGATGCCAGCGAGCAAACCGACCTCGCCAAGCAGAAGCCCGAGCTGGTGGCCAAAGCCGAAGCCCTCATGAAATCCTCCCGCACCGAGCATCCCGATTGGCCGCTCGTGCAGCGTGTGGCAAAGAAGAAGGGACGGAAGTGACCGAAGCGACTCAAGCGACACGGCCTACCGCCCACGGCCCACCGTTTACCGCTCCTTCTCCTCGTCCTTCACTTCCATCTCGACCCAGTCATCGCCATCGCGTTCCATGCGGAGGCCGTTGATGATCATCACGAGGCCGAGGCCGCCGATGAAGAGGGTGGCTTCGAGGATGAAGGGCGTGGTAATGAAGGCGAAAAGATAGCCGACGGCTTGGAGCACCACCTCGCGGGCCGTTTCATTCACCCGGCAGGCGATGTAGAGGCCGACGAAAATGGCGAGCGACCAAAGAAGCGGGGTGATCCACCAGCGGCGGCGTTCAACGGCGGGAGCAGTCATGGCTTAGAGGCCGTCACCGGGTTGCAGCACCGTATAGCTGCGGGGTTTCGGCTGAAGGGTGATCGGATCCACCAGAATCGCCAGCTGCACCTGCTCTCTGAGCGGAGCCTCGTTGGCCATGTTCATCGGCTGCTCCACAGCGGAAGGCAGTTTTTGATCCTGCACCGTCTGCTGCTTCGTGAGCGTGCGCTGCGAATCCATCTCATACTTTCCAAAGATGCCGCTGGCCGCCAACACGCAGATAAAAACAGCCAGTGCGGCAGGAACGGGAGATTTGATCGTTTGCAGTCGGCCCACCACCGGATCGGCGAGTTTTTCCATGCGCTGCGGCTTTTCACGGAGCCAGGGGCCAAAGGAGTCCACCAGGTGACGGTAGTCCTGCGGGCCGCCAAGCACCGCAGAGGGCAGCTCTTCGAGCACCTCGGCGGCATTCACGTCGAGAAAATCGCTGTAAAGCTTCAGGAACGAACGGGCATAGGTCATGCTGCCGAAGGAGGCGTAATTTTCCGCCTCCAGATGGATCAGCCGCTGTGAGGGGATCCGCGTCTCATGCGCCGCATCTGCAAGCGAGAGCCCGCGAGCTTCGCGGGCGGCTTTGAGACGCTGGCCTAAGGTAAGGTTCATGAGTGTCTGTTGGACGGGGTCGAATCTGACACGCTGACGAGCGGGATGCGATGAAATTTTTTTCAGAAAATGACCAACTAAATTCTGGAGACTATAAGCCGCAGGTGGCCGCAGAAATACTGGGTTCACCGCATCCCGGCGCTATGGCGCTTCCATGCGGAGCATCACTCGGCGCAGGCGATGGACTGGACCGCCGGGGCGCGGATGCATTTCTTCGAAATCCTGGCTCTACGCAGCACCACCGTCATTCCGATGATCGTGCTCGGCTTTAGCCAAGGCGCCGTGAATGCCTACGTCCTCGTCGTTTACCTCTACGCCGCCTTTGTACACTCGAATCTCGGCTGGAAGTTCGGCTTCCTCGAAAAGTTGCTCGTCACGCCACGCTTCCATCATTGGCATGACGGCATCGAAAAGGAGGCCATCGACGTGAATTTCGCCGTCCACTTCCCCCTCTTCGACAAGATCTTCGGCACCCACCACATGCCCGAAAACGGCCGCTGGCCCTCGGGCTACGGCATCGGCGGCCATCCCGTGCCCAAAGGCTACTGGCAGCAGTTTTTGCATCCGTTTCAGAGGAAGAAACAATGATGCTGGACTTGGCGGGTGGATTTCGTTTTGAATGGGTGTTCGCATGCACTGGACCCAAAACTACGATCCCCTCGGCCATCTAATTTTCTCCTCGCTCGTGGCGGCGGTGCCGGTGGTGGTGCTGCTGGGGTTGCTGGCGTTCTGGCATGTGCGAGCGCAGTTCGCGGCGCTGGCAGGTTTGATCGCGGCGCTGGGGATTGCGGTGTTCGTGTATCACATGCCCGCGCCACTGGCAGGCATGGCCGCGGTGAATGGCGCGGTGTTTGGCTTGTTTCCCATCGGCTGGATCGTGCTGAATGCGATGTTCGTTTACAATCTGAGTGTCGAGACCGGCCAGTTCGCCGTGCTGCAGCGTCAAATTGCGGGCTTTTCGAGTGACCGACGCATTCAAGCCCTGCTCATCGCGTTCAGTTTCGGGGCTTTCATCGAAGGCGCGGCGGGTTTTGGAGCGCCGGTGGCCATCACGGGCGCTTTGATGATCGGCCTCGGCTTCAAACCTCTCGAAGCCGCGAAACTGGCGCTCATCGGCAACACGGCACCGGTGGCCTTTGGCTCGCTCGGCACGCCACTGACGACGCTGGCGGACATCACGGGTCTAGATCTGCTTTCGCTCAGCGCGATGGTGGGACGGCAGTTGCCGCTGTTCTCGCTCATCGTGCCCTTTTGGCTGGTGGCGGCACAAGCGGGATGGCGCGGCATGCTGGGCGTGTGGCCGGCGTGCTTGGTGACCGGCGCGAGCTTTGGCGTGATGCAGTTCGTGATGAGCAACGACCATGGCCCGTGGCTAGTGGACATCGTCAGCGCCGTGGCGGCGATGGTGTCGCTCGTGCTTTTCATGAAGGTGTGGAAGCCGAAAACGAAGACGGCGGAGGACTCCGCAGTTCCTGGCGCATGGAAGGCTTGGCTGCCGTGGATATTCCTCACGACCTTCGTGTTCCTCTGGGGCATGCCGCAGGTGAAGACTGGCCTCAACAGCCTCTTCAATCGCGAGATCGAGGTGCCGCTGCTGCACAAGGCCATCGAGAAGGTGCCGCCGGTCGTCATGCACGCGGAGGTCGAGAAGGCGGTGTTCAAATTCAACGCACTATCAGCCACCGGCACCGCCGCGATGCTCGCGGGCCTGCTGGCGGGCCTGTGTCTCGGCCTGAAGCCGGGACGGGTGGTGAAAATCTACTTCGAGACCATCTGGAAGCTGCGTGTCTCTCTGCTCACCATCTCGCTGATGCTCGCCCTCGGCTATGTGACCCGATACAGCGGCACGGATACGACGATGGGGCTCATGATGGCCTCGACCGGATGGTTGTTTCCGTTCTTCTCGCCGATCATCGGTTGGCTCGGCGTGGCTCTCACCGGCAGCGACACCTCTTCTAATGTGCTCTTTGGCAATCTCCAGCAGGTCACCGCGAACCAGCTCCATCTCTCACCCATTCAAATGGCTGCGGCGAACAGCAGCGGTGGGGTGATGGGCAAAATGATCGACGCGCAAAGCATCGTCGTGGCCAGTGTGGCGACCGGCGGGCATCCCGAGAGTCCCGATGCAGGCACGGTGCTTCGCAGTGTCTTCTGGCATAGCATCGCGCTGGCGCTGCTCATGGGCCTGCTCGTCATGGCACAGGCCTACTGGCTGTCCTGGACGATCGTGAAGTGATCCCGCTTACTTCTTCGGGGGCACCGCAGGCTGATTAGGCTGGAAAGGTTTTACCTCCGGTGCGGCGACGGGCTTCGGCGCATCGGCGGGCCGCACGGTGACCTCGGCCTTCTTCACGGATTGGAAGAGCAGGTTGTAGTTATGACGAATGGCCGCAGGAAAGGACACGCGGCCTAGCTCGACAATTTTTTCGCGCAGCAACTTCGAGGACAGATCGGCCACGAGGTCCGTGCCGATCTTCACCGCCCGATCCACATACGGCGTGGTCACCGTCGTCGAAGCGGCGGCGGTGCCTTTGATGAGATCACTGCTGATGGTGATGCCTTGCAGCGCGATGCTGCTTTGCGCCGCCACGATGGCTCCATCGGGTGAAATCGTAACCTCTAGGCTGGCGTGGTCATCGGACGCGAGGAAGCCGCGCATGTGATCGATGCGGAGGGAGACAAACAACCCGCCATCCGGCGAAGGAGACACCTCCGGCTGGTACGTGCGGTAGCTGGCGCCCGAGAGCTCATACTCCATCGCACGGCCCTTGAGCACCTTGGCCCCATCAAGGCTTTTGAGAAACGTCTCCGCGTCGATTTCCACCGCCATCATGGTCGAGGCGGCGAGCAGCAGGCTGGCGAGGCAGGCGCGGAGTTTCATCGCCGCATTTTATGCAGTCCAAAACGGGCGAGTTCAAGCCATGATATAGGCGGTGGCCCGGCCTCGTATGCCTCGCGCATGAAATTCACCGCCGCGCTCTGCCTCCTCGCCTTCACACTCCATGCCGAGGACTGGGCGCAGTTCCGCGGCCCCAATGCGAGCGGCATCTCCAGCTCCAAAAACCTGCCGCTGGAGTTCAGCGCGGACAAAAACATCGCGTGGAAGGCACGGCTCGGTGATGGCGTGGGCTCGGCGATCATCAAAGACGGCATCGTCTATGCCAGCGGCCTGGCGGGCGACTCAAAGGCCGCGATGCATGCCTTTGATGCCGCCACCGGCGCTCCGAAATGGCGCACGGAATTCGAAACGGGCACGCTGCCACGCATCACGCCGCCAAACAGCCACGCCGCCGCCACGCCGGCCACGGATGGCGAGCGTGTCTTCATCCATTTCAGCACCATCGGCCTGTTGGCGTTTGATTGCGCCACGGGCAAGGAAGCGTGGCGCTACTCGATGCCGCGTCCGGCTTACCTGATGGACTGGGGCGCGGCGTCCTCGCCTATTGTGCACGATGGCATGGTCATCTTTTGTCAGGATGATGACCTCGCGCCCTTCCTCGTCGCCGTGGATGCCAAAACGGGAAAAGAAAAGTGGAAGACGCTGCGCAAGGACATGCTCGCCGGCTATGCGGTGCCCGTCATTTGCCAAGGCGACATCGTCGTGGCCGGCAGCGGCAAGATGAAGGGCTATGACCCCGCCACCGGCGTGGAGAAATGGACCTGCAACACGCTCCTGCGCACCATCATGGTCACGCCGGTCGTGCAGGACGACATCATCTACATCGCCGTGCAAAGCTACGGCGACAGCACTCGCACACTCAAACATGCGCTGCTCGAATGGCTCGACACCAATCAGGACAAGATCCTCGCCCGCGACGAGACGCCGAAGGAATTCCACGAGCGCTTTGACGCTTCCGACAAAAACAAAAACGGCCTCATTGATGCCGACGAGATCGACACCGCCTTCCAAAGCCCCGACAACATGGCCGCTGGTGGAAACATCATCCAGGCCATCCGTGGCGGCGGCAGCGGCGATGTGACGAAGACACATCTGCTCTGGTCGATCGATCCCAAGACGCCCTCGAACATCTCCAGCCCGCTGTTTTACAACGGCCGCCTCTACCTCGTGAAAAGCGGCGGCATGTCGAGCTGCTATGACGCCAAGGACGGCAAGTCACTGTGGGATCGCAGCCGCCTCGGCAACTTCGGCGACTACTTTGCCTCCGCCGTCGCTGCCGATGGCAAAGTGTATGTCGCGGGCAAAAACGGCTTCGTCGTCGTGCTCGAAGACGGCCCCGAATTGAAGGTGCTCGGCAAAAACGATCTTGGTGAAGAAATCATCGCCACACCAAGCATCGCCGATGGCCGCATCTATGTGCGCACGCGTGAAAATCTCCTCTGCATCGCTCAGGGCGGCTCCGCGCTCGCGAAGGCTGAATCGAAGCCCCAAACGCTCGAACTCGCCTCGCGACCCGTCAGCGGCTCTCGCGTGTGGAATGGCTACACCGGCACCGCGATGGGCCAGGAGTCATGGAGCGATGAAGAGCTCGAAAAACGCCTCCAGCAGCTCAAAGCACTCAACTACACCGCCGTGGCCGTGCCGAAGAGTGTGAAGCCCTTTGCAGCCATCCGCGTCCATGGAGACACGGCCGGTCGCAAAGCCTTTGGAGGTGCCAAAACCTTCGAAAATGCCGACGTGGCCGCCATCACGGCCCGTTTCCGCGAAAAAGCCGCGAAGATGGGTTTTGAGGTCATCGAGGCCGAACCGCTTCCCGGCACCTTTTTGCCGCAGATGGAGTTCACCGATGAAAAATCCCTCAGCGACCTCATCACGCCGATGTGCGGCGAAGGCGTCGCCGAGCGCCTGTGGCTGGGCTTCCAAGAGATCGCCAAAGCGAACGCCTTGATCGAAAAACACGCCGCCACACTCGGCCAGCCATCGCCCGACATGCTCACGCGTCATCTTGATTCCAAAGACCCACTGCCCGAGTGGGTCACGCAGCTCAAAACGCACTACCTCACCGCGATGAGCGAGTTCTACCGCGCCAACACCCGTGCCCGCGAAGGCAGCCGCACGCTCACACTTTACTACGCCAAGAAGCTCGAGTTCGCCTTCCACTTCGCGAGCTGCCTCGAAAACCTCTACAAAGCCCACGAGACCCGCGCCGAGTCCCTCGATGCCGCCGTCGAGTCCATCTACAACGCCCTCAATTCCCTCGCCGATGCCGCTCGTGATTCGAGTGATCGCGGGACGATTGCGCTGCTGAACGAACACGGCTACCGCGTGCTGCGAAAGGCCCAGTGATGAAAAAGCCCGCTGCCAAAAAAGCCAAACGCATCGTCCGCACCAAGCCGGACGCTTCCATGAGCTTCAAATCGCTCGTGGACGCCATCCAGCACGTCCACACCGAAAGCGCCGCCGTGGTGAACCGCACGGTCAACACGACCCTCACGCTGCGGAACTGGGTGATCGGGGCTTATATTCACCATTATGAACTGCACGGACAAGACCGCGCGAAGTATGGCGAGGGATTGATCGATGCCTTGGCAAAAAGCCTCGAATCCACCGAAGTGACCAACGCCGGGCGGAGGCAGCTCTACCTTTATGTGACCTTCTACCGGACCTATCCCCAGATTGTGCAGTCAGTGACCGCACAATCCTTTTTCGCTCTGTCTAGAGTGGAAAACAGTCCATTTGCAATTGTGCGGACACTGTCCGCACAATCTACCAACTCAATTGTTCGGACAGTGACCGAACAATCTGGGAAAGACGAAAATCTCCGTTTAGTAACCGGGAAATCAGAGAAGAACCAAAAAGTGCGGACACTGTCCGCACAATCTGCGGAGACAGTCGCGGGAGACTCTATTGGGCACTGGTGGCGGAAATTCAGAAGCCAGTGGCCTCTAAATTCACCACGGATGGACAGCTATTGATCGAAAGACTGTCCTTCTCCCACTTTGAACTTCTGGTTTCCATCGACCAGCCGCTCAAGCGTGCCTTTTACGAGATCGAGTGTATTCGCGGCAACTGGTCGGTGCGGGATTTGAAAAGGCAGATCGGGTCGTTGTATTTTGAGCGTTCGGGGCTTTCGAAGGACAAGGAAAAGCTCTCGAAGATGGTGAACGAGGGCATCGAGGCGGCGGAGCCGAAGCTGGCGATCCGTGATCCGTATGTTTTTGAGTTCCTGGGGCTGCGGGCGAAGGACGCGGTGGCGGAGAGCGATCTGGAGGCGGCGCTGATCGAGCACATGCGGGAGTTTTTGCTGGAGCTGGGCCACGGCTTCTGCCTTGAGGCGCAGCAAAAGAGCATCGTGATCGGCAAGACGCGCGGGTTTGTCGATCTGGTCTTTTATCACCGCATCCTGAAGTGCCATGTGCTGGCGGAGCTGAAGATCGAACCCTTCACGCACGAGCACCTCGGTCAGCTCAACACCTACGTCACATGGTATCGCGAGCACATGATGTCGCCGGGGGACAATCCACCCATCGGCCTGCTGCTTTGCACGGACAAGGACCACGCGCTGGTGCGTTACGCCACGGCGAGCGTGAACAATAAACTCTTCGTTTCCAAATACGCCGTGGAGCTGCCGTCTCAAAAGGAGCTGGAGACTTTCCTGCACGCAAAGCACCTGGAGATGCTCGGGAACACGAAAAAGTAAGATCAACCTCTTGCCGCTTCAGCAGCTCAGCGAGGCCGACGTGTCTTGCTGAATGCCGAGCGACCCTTGGGGCGTTCGGGCTTCTCCGTCCGCTTTGGACCAGCCGGGCGAGGGCGGCGTGGGGCCGCCTTTTTGGCGACTTTTTTGGAGGGCGCGAAGGTATCCGAATCGTCTTGGACGGCCGGTTTGCGAGCGGTCGTAGGACGAGCACGTTCGCGAGGTGCGGCAGCGGTTTCTTTGAAGAAACGCTCCACATCAGCAGGCTTCAATTCTTTCCATCCACCAAGCTGGAGGCCGCGCAGTTGCAGCCAGCCGATGCGGATGCGGGTGAGGCGCTCGACCTCGTAGCCGAGGTGATAAAACATGAGACGAATCTGGCGCTTGAGGCCCTGCTTGAGCACCACATGTGCTTTGTTTGGCTTTTCCAGCCAGGCACGCTCAGCGCGGGCGTGACCTTCCTCGGTGAGCATGCCCTTGATGAGCTTGGAGAGCACCTCGGGGTTCAGTGGCTGGTCCACGACCACTTCGTATTCTTTTTCCGCCCCCATGCTGGGGTGCATGAGACGGTGGGAGAGATCCCCACGGTTCGTCATGAGGATGAGGCCTTCGCTCTCCTTATCGAGCCGGCCCACATGATGCAGGTTTTGATATTTCAGCGGCAGGAGATCGTAGATCGTCATGCGCTCGTGCGTGTCGCCATGCGAGCAAATGTAGCCACGAGGCTTGTTGATGGCGATGACGATGGGCATCTCTGCCTGGACGGGTCTGCCATCGACCACGACTTTGTCCTCGGGGGACACCTGCGTGGCGAGGTTCTTAATGACGTGGCCGTTGATGGAGACTCGTCCTTCGAGGACGATCTGCTCGGCTCCGCGTCGGGAGGCGACGCCGCACTGGCTGAGGTAGCGGTTTAGGCGCACGAGAAAGCAGGGCTGGCGGGGTCAGGATCGCGCCGCCACAAGGCAGGCGCGATGGCTTACTCCGACTTGGTCTTTGGCAGGTTGGTGGGAAGGCGGCCTTCCTTCCAAAGCCCACGGGACTTCAGGAGTTTGATGCGTTCGCCGCGTTTCAAAACGCTGCGCTTGGTGCCGACGGAGCCGGAGGTCTTGAGGCTGCGATGCTGTGACATGACGGTGAACGGGGTAAGAAGGGGGGTGGGCTGAAAATGGGCGGGGAGACTAACCGCGACCAGCTTGGACGCAAGGGTTTTGTTCCCCTCGACCTTGGCCCGCGAGGTCAAAGGACGGCTGGAGAGCCTTTTCAGGCCACCGCGTTCATGTCGAGAAGGGCCTTCACGAAGCCTTTGGAACGGTAAAACTCCACTTCGGCAGCGCCGGCGGCTTCGAGATCCGCCCGGATAGCAGCGGCGGGGCGGGCGGCCTGGACGTGTTCGCGGATGAGGGCCGTTTTGCGGGCCTGGAGATCGAGGAAGGTGGGATCGACGACCGGCGTGGCGGGCCATTTGCCCGCGGCCTGACCTTCCCGGAGCACCTGCTTGAAGGGCTGGCCGATCTTTTGCGCGTGCTGTTTGGCATCGTTGATGCCGGCGAACCATTCCGGCTCGACGAGGCGGTAGTAGTCCCGCATGGCCTGCTTGTTGAAGTGGACCACGAGCTTCCGGCCCTCCACCTCAATGAAGGAGGTGCCGCGGAAGGAGTCGGCGTCGATGGTATCGACGAAGAGCAGGTCCTCGCCATCGACGGCGAATTCCCACTTCAAATCCCACAGCAGCAGACCGGCGGTCTCCAGCAGCTCACGCACCGCCCAGCCGCCGAGGATGGACATCTTGATCGTATCGAGGAAGTCCTGGCTGCTGAGGCCGCTCATGATGAGGGCTTCTTGCTTGCTCACGGCTCGATCTTCCGGCTCGTATTTGCTCGTGAGATCATACACGGGGCGCTCCAGCATCTCCCAGACCTTCATCGGCTTTGTGAGGCCCATCTCCTGCTCGTAGGCACGCTTCGCGGCGTCACCGAGGCTTTGATACTTTTTGAAGATGGAGGAGCCGCTCGTCACGCCAAAGCGCACGATGTACTCCAGCGGAATGACGTAGCTGCTGCTCTGGTGGAACTGGGCGTAATCAAAAACAAACGTGCCGAGCATCTGGCGCTGCGGCGGATGCATCACGGGGAAGCGGCGCACCACATTGAAGCAGCTCGGATGCTCCGGCATGCCCTCGCGGACAACCGCGCCCGTCACCGCATCCACCATGCCGATGTGATGCGTCACCGCACCCTGCTCCAGCATCTTTTCAAAAGGCCCCGTGAGCAGTTCCTCGCGCAGTTCGGGGGCCATTGAGGAGGCTTCGATAGCCGCTTTCACGCGTTTCCACGTCTCCGGCTGGGCGAGGCGGGAATACATCGCGTGGCGGAAGATGGCGCGATTGAGGTCATTGCCCTCGATTCTGAAAATGGAGCCCACGTCGAAGACAGAGCCGGCCTCCGTCGTCTCGCACACCACAAAGCCGGGATGGCCGGGAGCGGCGTGGAGATTCTGCACGGAGCCGCGATAGACGGGCTCGCCAAAGCTGCTCAGATCGATCTTCGTGGGCGCGGGGGCGGGATGGGACATGGCGGGCAGTGAAAACGCCGTTTCCACCTCCATGCAAGTGCCGAGCATGCTCGCATGGCCGAATCATCCTTGGCTTTGGACAATCAAACCCTGCCGCGTCTAGATCCCCTCTGCCGCGTTCATAGCGGGCCATGATCCAGACCACCACCGTCGGCTCCTATCCCATCCCCGAATGGCTCGCCGCCCTGCCCAGCGAGCAGGCCGTCATGGATGCCACCCGCGTCGTCTTCGACACGCAACGCCAGGCCGGGATCGACCTGCCCACCGACGGCGAGCTTTACCGCTTCGATGTGAACCATCCCGACACGAACGGCATGATCGAGTACTTCGTCCACAAGCTCGGCGGCATCGACCGCCGCGTGGGCCGGGCGGATACGGCGGCGTTTCGTGCCAAGCACGAGATGGCCTTTCGCAACAAACCTGCCGCCGTCGTGCGTGGGCCGATCACCGAGGGCGTGCTCAATTTGCCCGAAGACTGCGCCCGCGCCGCGAAGGTGGCCGGTGGGGCCTTCAAATTCACGCTCACCAGCCCCTACATGCTCGCACGCACGCTGCTGGATGCGCATTACCACGACTTCGCCGCCCTGAACATGGCCATCGCCGATGCCCTGGCCGCGCAGGTCGCCAATTTGCAGTGCGACTGCGTTCAAGTCGATGAAGCCAACATCCCCGGCAACCCCGCCGATGCCCCCCTCGCCGCTGCGGGCATCAACCGCGTGCTCAATGCCGTGAAAGGCCGCAAAGCCGTTCACTTCTGCTTTGGCAACTACGGCGGCCAGACGATCCAAAAAGGCGAATGGGCCACGCTCCTCGCCTTCTTGAACTCACTGCATGCCGACCACCTCGTGCTCGAGCTCGCGCATCGTCCGCCGGCCGATCTCGATGCCCTCAAAGGACTCGATCCGAAAATCGGCGTCGGTCTCGGCGTCGTGGACATCAAGGTGAACCACATCGAAACCGCCGACGAGATCGCCTGTCGCATTGAGGCTGCGGAAAAGAAGCTCGGCGCAGGCCGCGTGAAGTTCATCCATCCCGACTGCGGCTTCTGGATGCTGAAACGCAGCATCGCCGATCGAAAAATCGAAGCGCTGGCGAAGGGGCGGGATCGGTTTGAGGGGCGTTAAGCGAAGGCTTTGGAAGGCTTGCCTGTCTTGGCCCGATCACGGATGGCCGGCACGCTCGACTGACTGCGGAACCAGGCCATGCGCTCGGCAATGCTCATGCCTGCGGTGCTATCGGCCACGGCCTCTTTCCACTTCCGGCTCTCAGCCACGGCGTCAAACGGCGTGGCCTCATTCTGGCTGTTCTTGGTCTGCATAAATGATCTCCTTGGGGCTGACGATACGGATGATTGGCAGGCCGCGCAACACGTTCACCGCATTGAATCCATCCTCGCGACGCACGTTGACCAGATGCTTGAAGTTCCAGCTCACGATCAAACGGATGCCGTGAACCGCGGCCATCGCCACGTGCAACGCATCATCTGCGAACTTGGGCGGCACGACGGCGGCCTGCATGTAGGCTTCTGCCAGCTCTTCGACTTCGTCACTGGTGTCGAGGATGTTGGCAGCATTAAAAGTGTCGGCAAAAACCTGGCGCACCTGGGGCGGTGCGTTCTTCACCTCCGCCTCGGCCACGATGGAGGTCATCAATTGCCAGTGACCGGCTTCGGCCTGCTGCCACAGCAGGCGCGTGTCGGCCATCCACAGCGGATCGTGATACCCGCCGATCACGGAAGTGTCGATATAGAGCTTTCTCATGCTTGGCATGCTGGCCTGTTACGTTCGGTTTGGCGAACAAAAGTGATCGGACACCCCCTTACCACAACCTCAAGGCCACCAGCACCTTGTCATCCCTCGCAAACAGCATCGAACCCGCGAAAGCCGGATGCGCCCACGTCTTGCCGATGATCTGCCAGCGGGCGAGTTCCTCGCGTTTTTCGGGCATGAGCTTCACATAAACGAGTTCGCCGCTGGCGTTGAGCAGCGCGGCGAGGTTCTGCGGCTCGTCCATCCACACGAGGCTCATCTGCGGATTGCGATCCTTCGGCGTGAGCGTGTTGTCATCGCTCCAGAGGATCTTGCCGGTCTTCAGCTCAAAGGCTTGCAGGCCATGGTTTTTATCGAGCAGGTAAACGACGCCGTCTTTGAAAAACGGCGCGGACATCAGGCCGCAGATCTCGGTTTCGTTTTCCCACAGCAGCTTCGCGCCGTCGGCATCCGGGCGCAGCGCCTTCGTGCCATGCCAGTAGCAGGAGACGAGCAGCACGCCATCGCGGTAGAGCGGCTGGGCAATGCTCACACCGTAGGTGATCTTGTAAGGGTAGGTCCAAAGCACCGCGCCGCTGTCCGGGTTCAGGCTTTGGATGTTTTCCGGTCCCCAGGCAATGAGCTGGCGCTGGCCTTCGTGCGTGATGATCTCTGGCGTGCAATACCCCGCCGGATCAGGACCGCCGCGCCACACTTCCGCGCCTGTTTTGGCATCCAAAGCGATCACACTGCCGTTCTTCGCGCCCACATGCAGCAGCACGCGACCCCCATCAAGCACGGGCGAGGCCGCCAAGCCCCACGTCGGCACCTTCGCGCCGCAGGTTTCCACCGTGTTCACCTCCCACACCACCTTGCCACTCACCGCGTCGAGGCACAACGCCATGCCGGTGGCTCCCAGTGCATAGGCACGGCCCTCGCTCACGTTCACGGAGGCTCGCGGTCCCGTGCCGTAATCCATCCCGCCGTAGCTTACTTCCCACTCGTGCTGCCACAGCGGCTTTCCACTCGCCGCATCGAAGCACAGCACGCGCTCCACCTCCTTCGGCGACTTCTGACGATCCATCAGATAGACGCGACCTTCACTCACCGTCACCCCGCCAAAGCCCGCGCCGATCTCCGCCTTCCACCGCCGCTGCGGTTCCTTCTTCGCAAAATCCGCCGGCAGCCCCTTCGGATTCCACCGCCCATCCGCCGTGGGACCACGCCAGCGCGGCCAGTCCTGGGCCTGCGAGATCGAAATCGCGATGAGGAGGAAAAGAAGAGCTTTCATGTGCCTCGAATACGTTCCAGCGAAGGGAAATTCAAACTGGCGGCTTGTTCCAGCCTCCTGTATTTTTGATTTTCAGCCTCTCCGCCTCCTTTCACGCTCTCATGGCCACCCCCACCATCATCTTTGAAGACGGACAAGAGATGGCATTCTCCGGTCCTGAGCGCCTCACCATCGGCCGGGCGGAGGACAACAACGTCATCGTCGATGACGCCGAGATGTCCCGCCATCATGGCGAGATCATTCTGCATGCCGATGGCACCGCCGAGGTGCGGGATCGCGGTTCCCGCACCGGCACCTTCATCAATAACCAGCGGGTGAACAGCCAGATCCTTCGGGATGGAGATCGCCTCTCCTTCGGTCCGCTGCATGCCGTCTTCCGTCTCAAAAAAGCCCCGACCACCGTCACCACCCGCATCCCTCTCCGCAACGACACCGCCCAGCGTGAAGCCCAGGCTGCACTGGATGCCATCAAAGCCAGCCACGCCGCGAAAGCCGCCGAACTCGATCAACTCACCGCCGAGGGCGATAAGGCTCAAGCGAAGCTCACCCAGCTCACCACAGACGCTGCCAAGGCAAAAGCCAAGCTCGATCAACTCACCACTCAGACCTCCGCCGCTCAGTCAAAGCTAGACCAGCTCAACGCCAGCGCCGTCGAAGCTCAATCCAAGCTCACTCAGCTCACCATCCAGGCCTCCACCGCTCAGTCAAAGCTCGAGCAGCTCACGACCGCTACCACCGAAGCTGAAACGAAGCTCAGCCAGCTCACAGCGGAAACTTCCACCGCTAAATCCAAGCTCGATCAGATCAAAGCAGACGCCGCCAAAGCTCAGGCCAGCTTTGATCTCCTCGCCGCCGCCACCGCCAAGGCACAAAATCGACTCGATCAGTTCACCGGCGAAGCCCAGGCCGCTCAATCCAAGCTCGATCAACTCACCGCGCTTCACGCCGAGGAAGAAAAGCATCTCCAGCAGACTCGCGAGACCACCGCGCAGGAAAACGCACGCCTCGATGCCCTTCGACAGCAGCTCAGCAAATCGGAAGCGCAGCTGCAGGAGCGCCAAACAGCCCTCAAACAGCACGAAGGCCAGATCCGCATCAGCCAGGAGACGCTGAACCGCCTGCAAGACACCACGGTCAAAACTGAGCAGGTCATCGCCATGCTCTCCGCCCAGCAGGAGCAAAAGACCGCATCACTAGCGAAGATCACGAGCGAGGCAGCGGAAGCTCAGCAGCTCCTGGAGGCCCTTTCCAAGCGCAAAGCCGAAGATACAGCGCAAGCGGAAGCCGCTCGCCGTGAGTTGGATGCCGCACGCTCGGAATCCGCGAAGCTCCGCGATCAGGCCCGCATCGCGGAGGAATCCCTTTCGAAGCTTCAAGCAGCGGCGGCGAAGTCCGAAGCCTGGCAAAAAGAACGCCAAGTCGCTCTCGATGCCCTCAACTCGCAGTACGATCAAAAAACGACCGGCCTTCAAGCCGCTCAAAAACGCCTCGATGAGCTTCAAGCCCGCGAAAATGAGGCCACCGCCCGTCTTCGTGATCTCGAGCTGAAAACCTCGCAGAAGCAGAAAGAGCATTCCACGAGCCTCGCCAGCCTTGAAGCCGATCTCACCGCCAAAACCACGCAGCTCAAGCAGGTTCAAAAAGACCTCGAAGTCGCTGAAAACGATCGGGCAAATCAACAAAGCAAGATCGAGACCTCTCTTCGTGATCTCAAGCGAAAGCTCACCACCGCAGAAGAGCAACTCACCTCCGCCCGCCGCACGCTGGAGGAGGAGAAAGCCGAGCTCTCGGAGGTTCGCTCGCAGCTCGAGGTCGCTCAATCCAAGCTCGTCGTGGAAAAGCAGGAGAGCGAAACGCACACGATCAAACCGAAGACCTCCCGCACCACCATCACGCTGCGTTTGTTTTTGATGCTCGTGCCCTTCGCGGTGCTCGGGCTGGCCTCATGGGCCTCCGAGCAATCACGCACGGTGCGTGCGATGCGCGGTGAGGGCGTGGTGGCCATGCTCAGCGATCCAAAGCCCGCGATGCATCCCTACGCGCCACGCACGGAGGCGGAGCGGCAGATCATTGATCTCGTCCACGAGCCGCTCATGCGCGTGGGAGGTGATGGCACGCTGCAACCCGCGCTCGCCGAGCTATGGCGCTGGTCGCAGGATGTGACGTGCTGGTTTGCCGATGAAAAGATCGCGAAGCAGGCGCAGGAGCGTCTTCAGGCACAAATCGGCGAGAGCAATCGCTGGGCGGAATGGCGGCTGAGTGCCGTGCGCCTCGCGGCAAACAGCCTCGTGCTCAATTTCAATGACGCCACACACGCTGGCACCCCGAAAGCGCTCGAAGTCATCGGCGATCTCCAGCCGCAAACCGTCGCCTTCTGGCGCATCGAATGCCAGCAGCCGCTCAAAGAGCTCGCGGCGAGCTTTTTCAACAGCTCGCCGCTCGCCAAGCAGATCCGCCGCATGTGGTTTGATCGCGACAATGTCTTTGAGATCGTCACCGTCGGGCCGGCGCAGCGCTTGCTGGATGAGTTTCGCAGCCACCTCGCCGCGAGAGTGCCCACCGAGGTGCGCATCAGCCTGATGGGCGAGGTTTCCGCGCTCAGCGAGCCCGTGCTCGATCTCGACATGCGCCAAGGCCAAACCTGGCATGATGGCACGCCGGTGACCGCGTGGGATGTGAAGACCACCATCGAGCAGGTGAGCCGCCGCCCGTGGCTGCTGCCGAACCGCGAGGCGCTGCGCCACATCCAGGACATGGAGATTCAAAACGGCGGGAACCAACTCCGCGTGACCTTCCGCAGCCGCTACGGTCCCGCGCTCTGCGTGTGGGCGGGTCTGCCGGTGCTGCCCGCCTCATGGTGGAAGGCGCATGAGCAGGATGATGACAAGGCCTTCACCCTCTCGCCGCCGCCTGGCGCAGGCTCGTTCCGCCTCACCCATCTCGATGCACGCACGCTCTCGCTCACGCCGGTGAGCACGCAGCAGGAGTCACCGCGCTTTTTGTTTCACTTCAATGCCTCGCCGCTGATGACGGAAGTCGGCCTCGGCACCAAAACCACGAACCTCGTGTGGCCGGCAACCATCGCGGGAAACCATGACGATCTCCTCGCCTGCCTCACGCCACCGCATCGCCGCCTCGTGGTGCTTTGGAACACGAAAAGCCCCGTGCTGGCCGATGTGCGCACGCGTGAGGCGCTGGCCACGATCACCGATGTGGCCTCGATCACTGCCGCGCTGCCGGGAAAGCATACCCTCTCCGATGGCAGCCTCTTCCCACCCGGCATGTGGCTGCACACGAAGGCACCACGCGTGCCGTGGAGCGCCGCGAAAGCCAAACGTGTGCTGGCCGATGCGGGCTGGCTGCCGGGTGTGGATGGCATCGGAAGAAACGCGGGGCACAAATTTGAATTCGCCCTGCTGCTCGTGGCCGGTGATCCCGTCGTCTCGCAAACGGCGCATCAACTCGCCGCGCAGTGGCGTGAACTCGGCGCGAGCATCCGCGTGGAGACGCTCGCCTCCGCTGATCTGCTCGCGGGTCGTCTCGCGAGCCGTGAATTCGACGCGGTGATGCTCGAACAAAGGTTCGAGGTTTCGTGGGATCAATTTCCCTGGTGGCACTCCTCGCAGGCCAAACCGGGCGGAACCAATTTCGCCGGCATCGCGGACCCGCAGACGGATTTGCTACTCGAAGCACTCGCCACCGAGTTTGAACCCGCCGCAGCCGGTGAACGCGTGAGGCAGCTCGAAGGCCGTTTGCTGCCGCTGCAGGCCATGCTGCCGCTTTTTCACACCGTCGATCATACTGCCGTGAATGCCACGCTGGCGGCGAACAAGCCACGCACCTCATGGACGCTGCGCGAGCTGGCCTTCAAATCGAAAACACCTTCCCGCACGCCCTCCACGCTCGAATTGAAGCTGCCTGACGAATGATCTCCACCGCCCTGCCGAATCCGCCACGCTGGCTTCCGGTGCGCATCGTGCTCGGTGGCATGCTCGCGGCATGCGTGATCGCCCTGAGCGGTGGTGCGGGCTGCTTTGCCGGATGGTCAGGGCTTTTCGACCCAGCTCTGCTTGCTCGCGGCGGACGCAGCGCGATCGTTTTCGCCATCGCTCTGCTCACCGCAGCGAGCGCTGGCTACACGCTCTCATGGCTCGCCGAGTCGTGTGGACGCGTGGTGACGAGCATCGTCGCCATGCTGGGACGTGCGGTGGCCCTTTTTCCCGTCACGGCCCTCGCATGGAGCCTCGTGGGCTGGTGGATCGGAGCGCTCGGCAAGCCGGTGGAGACCTTGATGCCCTTCCAGCTCGGCGCGGAACTGAATGACTGGCGCTTGATGTTCGGCGCAGAGCTTTGGGAATACCTCGCGCCCGCGCTGGTGCTCGCCGTGCCATTGTTTGGCGAGGTGCTCGGCGGTGTTGGCAAGCCGCTGCGAGCACGTTTGCAATCGCTCTGCCTGCACGGCATCGCCTGGCTGATCCTCATCGAGGATGTGCTGCACTTCATGGGCTGGGGCGGCTGGATGGCGCAGGCCATCCGCGCCGGTGAAGCCGCGAACGTGGCCGCTGGGGTGGCGATGATCGCCTGGCTCTCCGCGGTGTTTTGCACGCTGCTGAATGCCTTGCCCGCGAACCAAAGCACCGGCGCGGGACCTTTCGCCACGATCAGTTGGCTGCCCTGGCCGCTGTGGGTGCTGGCGCTGAGCGTGAGCATTGCCTCGCAGCAGTTTTTGTGGCTCATCATGTGGCTGGTGATCGGCGTGATGAGTTTCCCGGCATGCTTTGCCAAGCTACGCGGACAGCCCGCCACGCAGCAGACCTTTCATCTGGCCGCGTGGAGCTTTGAGACGCTCTCCCAGCTCATCGTGTGGCTGGCCGCCATCGCCACGCTGCATCCGCAGCCGCTCAATGGCGGCGTGATGCGCACCTTCCAGCCGCTTTTAATCACCACGCCCGCTCAAGCCGCCCAAACCCTCTCCGATCCCACCCGCATCCTAAACGCCGGCCTCGTGCTTCTCGGTGCCTCGTTCGTGCTGCATTTGCTGAGCATGGCGTGGCAGTTCATCGCCGCACGTAACGCCACGCCAGCCCAGCCATGAGCAGTGCTCCGAGCACGACTGCCCAAGCCCAACTCCAGCCTTCGTCACGTTTGGCCTCCTCCTGTTGCACAAAGGGATCCCCCGCGAAGCCGGTATCATACGTGTACTCCGGCTCCTGAAAGCTGAAGGGCACCTCCATGATTTGGCCGTCCTGCTCATACACGCCGCGAATGGCCTGCATCGGCCCGGTTTGGTCGAAGAAGGCGAATTCGATCCAGAAATCCTCCAGCACCGCCTTCTGCGGCAAAACAAAGGTCACATCCACATTCCGCGCCGCATACTCGATCTCCGGCATGGGCGGTGTTTTGGCGAAGTTCGGCCACAAGTAGCTGAACGCGGCCTTTTCACCCCAGGCGGCCGGTTTTTGATTCACCTCCAGGTGGATGTGCTCGTTGAGGTACTTCGTGAAAACAGGCTCCGCCGCCTTCAACTCGTCCACACTGAGCTTTTGATCGCCATCGGCATCCACCCGCACGCATTTGGTGAGCGTGAGCAGATTGAAGGTGAAGCGCACCTCCAGTGCATGCGGCAAGACCTTCGCCTGCATCTCGCTTTGATCCGCTGGATGAGCGTGGGCGGATGCCTGCATGAGCAGCACCGCCAACCAGGGCATCGAGAGAAGAGGGATAAGGCGCATCAGAAAGATCACTCCATCGCCCGCTTCCACTTCATGAGCCGGTTCGCCAGCTTTTGGGCGGTGGCTTCTTCGGTGAGGCCGTCGGCGAGGGTGAGCTTCTTGCCGAAGGTGGTCTCAAGACGCAGGCGGTAGAAGTGGACGTTGCCGGAGCGCAGGTAGTTATCGTGCATGAACTGCACGATGTGCCGCGGCTCGAAGGTCTCGGTTTTGGAGAAAAAGGGGCCGACTCGATGGGTGAGGGTCATCGTGCTGCCGCTGAGTTGCAGGCGACGCGAATGGAGGAGCAGATACACGGCCAGCAGCAGGATCGCCGGGGCGGTTAGGCCCCAGACGAGCTTGAAGATGAGGGGGGCGTTTTGCGCAAAGATCATGATCATGGCTCCCATCCAGATCGTGCCGAAGAAGAACAGGAAGATCGCGATGCCGCGATTCCGGCCCGGCGGGCAGGTGAGGGACTCGGGCGTGCCCTCGGCGGTGAAGCTCGCCTGAATGCCGCGTGCCTGGAGGCGGGCGAGGAGCTGCTCGGTGAGGTCTTCTTCGACGACGGGCTTTGCCACTGCCGTTGCCGCCGCAGTCATGCGCATTTCTTCACGAGCATCGCCAAAGACCGGC
>Ga0209298_10000517_pt1 | contig 25580 bp, 25 predicted proteins | sample S_140806_EF_Meta_FD_187325 | JGI IMG/M metagenome (GOLD analysis project Ga0209298, IMG submission 187325) | Freshwater microbial communities from Lake Simoncouche, Canada to study carbon cycling - S_140806_EF_MetaG (SPAdes) (version 2) | ecosystem: Environmental > Aquatic > Freshwater > Lake ...
CTCAACGGTTGAGCTGCCAACGCGATCACGATCAAACAACCGTCACACTCCGCAGTTGGCTGTCGCGTGAATCTCGCAGCTGAGATGTGTCGGTCAGCCAGGTCTGCAACTGCTCTGTTCTGAAAGACAGCATTGCGGCCAAGATGGAATCAATCAACCTGCGCATCGATGAGCTGGCAGCCATGAAGGATGAGCTGGCGCGGCTTCTGGGCAGCTGGCAGGACTGCGGTGGCTTGAAGCCTGATCGCTGATTGCCATGGGCTTCCGCTTCCGCAGCTCCTCCCGCCTAGGCCCCCTGAGGTTCAACTTCTCCAGCGGGGGACTGAGCTCGATCTGTGTCGGCGGGCGCGGGGCCGCCTGGCGCCAAGGAGCCTGATACCAACTACCGAAACCGGGTGGAGAACGCCCGTCCGAGCAGCTTCTTCCGCGATGCGCTGCGCAGGTTCGCCGGGATGCTCTCCTTCCTTGAGTACCTGGCCCTGCCAGCCTCGCTGCATCGGGTGATTTCCGATCTGGACGGGTGCGGCACCAATCTGAGCGTGTTCCTATTCATCGCCGATTTGCTGGTGCCGCGCGGTGATCTGCTGGATTGGCAGCTGCCCAGGTCTCGCCAGCACACCATGCCGGTGATGTGGTGGCCCGCCGATGCTGCCGCTATCTGGTGGACATTCGCAGTGTTTCCGCCTCAACAGCCCACCGCCCCCGCGAATAGATATAGGTTTGAAGTTGTTTTATTAAAACCAATGTACAGACGATCTCTTTTGCCCGCGCTGGCTTTCTTGACTCTTCTTGCTGGAGAAGCAAGAGCTTTATCAGTATCATCCTACACAAATGTCGATGATCTGGCCCAGTCCTTGCTCGTGCCTGGCTGGTCTCCGGTGCCTGGTTCGGTAACAGCCACTTTAGCGACAACTGATGCGATCGGCACCTTTGATAACGCCGCCGATATTGGCATCACGAATGGTGTTCTATTGACATCTGGAACTATTTTCAACGCACTCGGACCAAATAATTCACCATCTGCGACAGGGCCCGGGGCACTCTCCAGTCTTAGCTTCGATTTTGTTGCTGTTTCGCCGGGCATCTCTTGGCGGTATGTCTTCGCCTCTGAGGAGTATGAGGAATACGTGGGGAGTGTGTTTAACGATTTTTTCAGCCTTACACTGAATGGCGAAAATCTGGCATTGATTCCAGGAACCTCTTCAGATGTTGCGATTAATTCTGTCAATCAATTGTCCAACACCGCTTTCTATCGCTCAAATGTTGGCGCAGCGCTGAATGCCTTCGACACCCAATACGATGGATTGACTACAGTTTTAACGGCTTCTAAAGATGATCTAACTGTGGGAGAGACGTATACGGTGGAATTCATGGTCACTGACGTTGGTGATGAAGCTTATGATTCTGGAGTCTTCATAGGTGCAAATTCCGTAGTTTTTGATGGTGGCTCGCCTGACAGTCCTTTGATCCCCCCGGCGCCGGCCGAGCCCGGGGGGCCGTGGGTTTTCCCCGACTTCTTCGTGTTTGATCCCAACTTCACGTGGTGGCTCGATCCTGATGTGGCAGTTGGCTACACCTACAGTGTTACCGGCGGGCCCCTGTTTGCCACTTATCAGGCACCCACTCTTCCTTTTAACAATAACTACGATCTCTTCGGCTCCACCAATTCTTGTTCCACCTTCACGAACCTCCTTGGTTCAATTTCAGGTGGTACACCATACACGTTCGGAGCCCCAGTAAGCTGCTTCGCGATCAAGGGGATTGATGTGGCCAACATGCTGGATCCAGCCGATACGACAGCCTTCGTCGCTGGCGTCACCTTTGACTCTATGGGAACAGCGAGTGTTACCCAAACTCCAATTGTTCAGTTCGTAGATCCTGCCTCCGTACCCGGTCCCCTGCCCCTGCTCGGATTCGGAGCAGCCTTTGCTTATAGCCGCAAACTGAGGAATCGAATCAAAACCAGCAAGACGTCTGAGGTGATGGGCGCCATCGCTTAAGCTCTTCTACTTGAACAATGGCTCCATTGCCGGGATCATCAAGATCTCCAAAGCCCCGCTCGCATGACGGGGCTTTTTTTATGGCTGATGCCGGCAGTATTTCATGACCCGGGCTCCCTTCCCCATGGCAATCGTTGGCGATGGCCAGATTCAAGAGGAGGTTGATGCGCTACCGACCCGCCGCTTGCATGGCCCAGGGCATCGACACCTCCACCTGGGGTTCCGTTGCATCGTGGGCCCGCCGGGCCATTCACGACTCAGTTCCCGCGGGAGCAGCTCAGCGGCTTTTCGTATAGCGTTCCGTGAGAAGTGAGTCCGTCCTTTCAAAGCAACCAAAACTGGTCGTGTACGAGGTGGAGAATTTGCACCTCACAATCCCCTCTTAACGACTGCGCTCGAAGGGCTCTGCATGCTGTTTCAGAGGACACCCACTCTGTTGATAGAGAGTCTTGAGACGCCTCTTGGACTCTGCCATCCAGGTCACGGCTGAGCAGGCCGATCCCAGGGTTAACGCTTCGGATTTTGTTGCGGTTGGCCCTCAGCCCAGGCCTCCCAGCCGGATCAGGGCACCCACCACCACGAAGGCGATCGCCAGGGCGGTGATGCCGCGGATGTGCCAGGCCAGGCCGTTCAGGTTGTCGTCGGTGAGGTTGGGGATCAGCCGCAGCCGGGCATGAACGGCCAGGGCCGCGGTGCTGGCGAGCAGCAGCAGCTTCACGCCCACCAGCATCCCGATCGCTTTGGCGGGGCTGAACAGCCCCTGGAAGCCAGGGAGAACAATCCAGCCCATCCACAGGCCGGTGAGCACCTGGATGACCAGGGCCGTCAGGCCCAGCGGCTCGAAGGTCTCCTCAAAGGCACGAATCTGGGCCGCACTGCGCTCTCGCAACGCCCTGGGCAGCACCCCCAGATCCAGCACCAGATGCCCTCCGGTCCACACCGTGGCGGCCAGGGCATGCACGATCACCAGCAGCGGAAAGACGGACACGGCAGCTCCTGGCAGTTGGTCCACGATGGGTGCAATTCGGCACCGGCATCGATGTGATCGCCCGCTTTGGGCGGTTTCCCCATCTCATTACCACCCTGGGACGGCTGTCGAGCTCCGAGGCGCTCGCCTTCCTGCCGACGCTGAGCTCTGGCTTCAGAACCGGCTCAGCGGAAGAGCCGACGATGAGAGCTGTCATATGGCTTTCGCATCGCCCCGCCATCAGAGCGGGTGGCGGCTCAGCCAGCCCAGCATCAGCAGGCCCGAGGCGGCGATCCAGCTGCCGACCACCCGCAGGCCCAGGGCTAGCCAGCGGGGATGGGGTGGGTCCAGCGCCATCAGCAGCAGGGCCGTGACCACCGCGATCGCCACCGCCTCCCCCAGCAGGGCCGGCAGGGCGCCGCCATGACCGGCCAGGCTGGAGCCGGCCACCAGGCCGAACAGGAGGGGCAGCCCTGCGGCGGCAGTGAGCAGCAACCGCTCGCCCAGCCGCTCGCCCAGCCGCAGCACCGGCCCCAGAGTCACCAGCACCCCCATGGCGGTGACGATGGCTGCACACGGGAGCGCCAGGGGCAGTTCCACCCCCACGATGAGGCCGCCGAGCCCTCCCACCAGCCAGCCGAGCGGCAGCATCAGGGCGAGCCGATCCAGCCAAGGCCTGCCACTCTGGAGCGCCAGCAGCACCAGGGCCAGCAGCAGCAGCAGGTCGAGGGGCTGCAGCACCAGCCGCGCCATGCCATCGCCCCAGGGCCCCAGGCCGGTGGGCACCAGGTGGGCCAGGGGCAGGCTTCCAAGGGGCGACCAGAGCATTGCCGTGGGACCTGATCCGCTCATCCGAGGGCCCGCACTAGGAACCACAGGCCCACCAGGGCCACTCCGGCGCCCGCTAGCCGCACCAAAGCCCGCCCTCCCGGCCAGCGCCGTGCTTCACCCAGCAGGATTCCCACGAGGTGCAGCAACCCTGTGGCGATCACGAAGGCCAGGCTGTAGTGGAGGGGATGGGCGCCGGCGGGCAGTTCGGCGCCGTGGGCGTGGCCATGGAACACCGCGAAGGTCGCCACGATCAATGCCGCCAGCCACAGCGGCGGCCTGAGCTCAAAGAGCACCATCAACCCGATCACCAGTCCGGAGAGGGCAATGCCCACCTCCCCGCCGGGGAGCGGCATCCCCAGCAGGGCCAGCAGGCCGCCCAGGGCCATCACCGGCGGGAAGGCCAGCGGCAGCAGCCAGAGGGCCGGAGGGCCCAGCACCGCGCCCCAGAGCCCCACGGCCACCATCGCCACCAGGTGATCGAGGCCGGTGATCGGGTGGAGGAAGCCCGCCACGAAGCCGCCGCCTGGGTGGTGGTCGGCATGGGCCCAGGCGGCAGCGGGAGCCAGCACGGCGGCCACCAGGGCCGGCGGTAGGGGCGAGAGGCGGCGCTGCATGGACCAGCGACTGGGATCCCAACCTTGCCGCATCCCTCAGGGCCTGCTGGCCAGCCGTTCGCTCGGCACCACCTCCATGCCGATCGGGGCGAGGGCGATCAGGGCCAGCTTGAGGTGCTGGAAGCCGAAGGGGATGCCCACGATCGAAACGAAGCAGGCCAGGGCGGAACTCACGTGGCCGATGGCGAGCCACCAGCCCGCCACCAGAAACCACAGCACGTTGCCCAGGAGGCCCAGGGGGCCGTGGGCCAGGTCGGGGCGGCCGGTGAGATCGCGGCGGTTGATCGCCTCCCGCCCGAAGGGCCAGAAGGAGAAGCTGGCGATCCGGAAGCAGGCGCTGGCCCAGGGCAGGCCCACGATCGTGATCGCCGCAACCACCCCCGCCAGCCACCAGCCCACACCCATCACGAATCCCCCCAGCACGAACCAGAGCACGTTCAGCAGGAAGCGGAGCATGGGGAACGGGAGGACCCGAGATCAACGCCAACCGCACCGTAGGTGGGCTGAAACGCCTCCCCACCGGGGGGACAACCGAACGACCGGGCTCCATCCACGATGCCGGCGCCTCCATCCACGACGACATCAACGATCCGGGGATCTGCCCAGGGCGATCAGGGTCAGGAATGGAACAGCAGCACGAGGCCCGATTTCACCTGGTGGAATTCCCGTTCCTCCCGGCTCAGGTCGAGGCCCACCTCAAGCCCCTCCTTGAGGGCCATCTCATAAGGCGGTGCGGCGGGTGCGGCGCCGGCGCACCAGAGGGCCGCGATGCCCACTGGCGTGGCATGCCAGCTGAACCGCTCGGTGGTCCCGATCGTGGGTTCCTTGAGCGCATCTTCGAGTAGCTCTCGAATGGCCATCGCTGCCGGCTTGCCCCTGCGCACTGGCCACAGTTTCCGTCGCTCCTTCGGGATGGACAGCGACCTGAGAGCTTTCGTGATGCACCATCGGCCCCCTGCTCGGTGACATCGCCGCCTAACCTGATGCCAGGCAGGGGTTCGGCATGAGCGCGCTTCCTGGCCCGATCGCCCTGGTGCACGAGTGGTTCACCCCGCGTTCGGTCGGTGGATCCGAAGCGGTGGTGCGGGAGCTGGATCGTCTGCTGGCGGAGCGGGGCCACAGCCCCCGCCTGTTTGCCCTGGTGGATGGCGAGAGTCGCCGCCCCGGCAGCTGGCTGGAGGGCCGCCCGATCACCACCAGCTTCATTCAGCGCCTTCCCTGGGGCATCAGCCACGTGCAGCAATACCTGCCGCTGCTGCCCCTGGCGATCGAGCAGCTCGACCTGGTCGGCTACCCCCTCGTGCTGAGCAGCAGCCACCTGGTGGCTAAGGGGGTGCTCACTGGCCCGGACCAGCTGCATGTGAGCTATGTGCACACGCCGGTGCGGTACGCCTGGGATCAGATGCACCCTTATCTCGAGCGTTCCGCCCTGGCGCGCGGCCCCCTTGGACCGCTGGTGCGGCTCCAGCTCCACCAGCTGCGGCAGTGGGATGCCCTCAGCGCCCAGCGAGCGGATGGTCTGGTGGCCAACTCCCGCTTCACGGCCCGGCGCATCCGTCGCTGCTGGCGCCGGCGGGCCGAGGTGGTGCATCCGCCTGTGGAGGTGGATCGCTTTCGCTGGAATCAGTCTCGCGAGCCGGTTTATGTGAGCCTCTGCCGCCTGGTTCCCAACAAACGGGTGGATGTAGTCGTGCAGGCCTTCAACCGCACCGGCCTGCCCCTGGTGGTGATCGGCGACGGCCCGGAGCGGCGGCGCCTGGAGGCGATGGCGGGTCCCACCATCCGCTTCTTGGGCAGCTGCGGCGATGCCGAGGCCAATGCCTGGCTGGAGCGTTGCCGGGCCTATGTGTATGCGGGTCTGGAGGATTTCGGCATCGCCCCGGTGGAGGCGATGGCGGCTGGTGCTCCGGTGATCGCCTACGGCGCCGGTGGCCTGCGGGACAGCGTGCGCTGCTTGCAGGAGGGGGAGCCCCACCCCACCGGTCTGCTGTTTCCGCAGCAGAGTGCTGAGAGCCTGGCGGCGGCATTGGAGCACTTTGAGTCCGCCGCTCTCTGGCGCCGGCTGCCGCCCGAGGGCCAGCGCCAGTGGGCGGAAAACTTCGCCCCCGAGCGTTTCCGGGAGCGCATGGCCACCGTGCTGGAACGTCACTGGCATCGCCATAGCGAGCGGTTGCGGCGCGAGGGGGCCGCCATCCCCACCGGCGCGTCTGTGCCTCTGGGATGAGTGGCCCTGCGGGCTGGAGTCTCAGCGCGGCCGATCCTTAGATTCGTGTGCCGACAGGGGTTTTGATGCTTTCATCACTCGGGAATGGCGCTGGAACCCGATCGCCGCAACCGGTGCGATCGCTCCACGCCGCCCCGACGGTTGAGGCCGAACCCCTTGGCAGATCTGTCCGGGTGCTGCGTGCTGATCAGCTGATCCAGCTGCAATCGAAGCGCTCCCGGGTGATGAAGCGCAGCGGCGATATCATATTTTCCCTTGCCGTTCTCGGCCTGGGTTCACCGGTTTTTATCGCTCTGGCGCTGCTGGTAAAGCTCACCTCCCGCGGACCGGTGTTCTATGTGCAGCAGCGGGTGGGGCGCGATTATCGCAGTTTCGGCTGCATCAAGTTCCGCACCATGCGGCGTGATGCTGATCGAATTCTCTCGCGCATTCTCTCGGAATCCCCCGACCTTCAGGAGGAATTTCGTAATGATTTCAAGCTCAAGAACGATCCCCGTATCACCCGGCTGGGTAAATTCCTGCGGCGTTCCAGTCTCGATGAACTGCCCCAGTTTGTGAATGTTCTGCGTGGCGAGATGAGTGTGGTGGGTCCCCGGCCGATCGTGCGGCAGGAGCTGCCCCGCTATGGCAACCGCATGGAGGAAGTGCTCGCCGTTCGCCCCGGTCTTACCGGTCTTTGGCAGGTTTCCGGCCGCAATAATCTCACCTATGAGGAACGGGTCGTCCTCGACCTCCGCTACGCCAGCCAGCGCACTTTCGTTCTTGATCTATCCATCATCGTCCGCACCCTCCGGGTGATCTTCGATCCCCGCGACCGCGGTGCCTACTGAGGCTGTCCCCAAGGAGGACCCAGGGCCACCAGAACGGCGCACACCAGCAGGCCCACCCCCAGCCAGCAAAGCTCCAGTCGGCGGCTGAGGTCCAGGATCCGTTCCACGCCGGCCCGGTCAGCAACGGCGCAGTCGGCGGCCAGCACCGGTTTGGCCTTCGCGATGCCCCCATAGTGGTTGACACCCCCCAGGCGCACGCCTGCGGCCAGGGCGTAGGCCGCCTGGGAGACCCCCGCATTGGGTGAGGGGTCTGGCGCTCCCTCCCGCAGGGCCCTGCGGAAGCTTCGCCAACTCCCCACAAGCCCGGCACCGGCCAGGGGCGGCAGACTCAGGGCCACCAGACGGCAGGGCAGCCAGGTGAGCAGATCGTCGAGCCGGGCGCCGGCGGTGCCCAGCCAGCGCAACCGGCCGCGGCGGTATCCCAGCATCGAATCGAGGGTGCTGGAGGCCTTGTAGGCCCAGGCCAGGCTGAGGGGCCCCGGACCCCCCACGGCCCCCAGCACGGCCCCCACCAGCATCCAGAAGAGGGGGCCGAACAGCCCATCCACCCCGTTCTCCGCCGCCGTTTCGGCCAGGGCCCGCAGGATGTCGTTCTCCTCCAGCCCCTCCACATCCCGGCCCACGATCCAGGCCAGCCGAAGGCGGGCTTCTTCCAGTCGCCCGTTGCCGCGCCCATCCAGGGCCGCCAGCACGGCCCGAACGGCCTGCTCCAGGCTGCGTCCCGCCAGGGCGCTGCCCAGGCCGATCAGCAGCAGGGGGATTCCCAGGGGCGGCCAGCGGCGGGCCAGGGCTTCCAGGCAGGTTCCGGCCGCGGCGCTGCCCCCCACTAGCATCAGGGTGATCAGACCCCCGGCCAGGCGCAGTCGGCAGGGGTGATCACCGGCCCAGCGTTCGGCCCCGGTGCGTAGGCCCGTCATCACTGCTCCCATCACCTGCACCGGGTGAAGCAAGCCGTGCGGGTCGCCCACCAGCCGATCGAGGCCACAGGCCACGGCCACCAGGAGCCAAAGGCCGAGCGTGCCGGAGGGCGTGCTCACCCGGCGCCGCTCCGTCCGATCGGGCCACCCCGCGAAGAGCGCGCCTGGCCGCTGGGCGAGGCGATCGGAATCAGGAATGTCGCATTCATCAATCCTGCTCCTTCGGAGTCGCCGCCCCTGGCTCATGCCAGGGGACGCTCGACACGGGTGGGATTCAGGCCGCCTTCAGCCAGCTGAACATCGAGCGCAGGCCCTTGCCCACCTGCTCGATCGGGTGCTGGGCATCACGCTCGCGGATGCGGTTCATCTCCGGCTTGCCGGCGTCGCATTCGGCCACGAAGTTGCGGGCGAAGGTGCCGTCCTGGATGTCGGTGAGAATGCGCTTCATCTCCGCCTTGGTGTCGGCGGTGATCAGGCGCGGACCGCTCACGTAGTCGCCGTATTCGGCGGTGTTGGAGATCGAATCGCGCATGGCGGTGAGGCCGCCCTTCACCATCAGATCCACGATCAGCTTCACCTCGTGCAGGCACTCGAAATAGGCCAGCTCCGGCTGGTAGCCCGCTTCCACCAGGGTCTCGAAGCCGGCCTTCACGAGTTCGCTCAGGCCGCCACAGAGCACGGCCTGCTCGCCGAACAGGTCGGTTTCCGTTTCTTCCTTGAAGTTGGTTTCGAGGATGCCGGCGCGGGTGCCGCCGATCGCCTTGGCGTAGGCCATCGCCAGGGGGCGGGCGTTGCCGGAGGCGTCCTGCTCCACGGCGAACAGGCAGGGCACGCCTTGGCCGTTCTGGTATTCCCAGCGCACGGTGTGGCCGGGGCCCTTGGGCGCGATCATCACCACATCCACATCGGTGGGGGGCTGGATCAGGCCAAAGCGGATGTTGAAGCCGTGGGCGAAGCTCAGCACCTTGCCGGCGCTCAGGTGGGGCTCAATCTCGGCGTCATAGACGGCCTTCTGGAACTCATCGGGCAGTAGCACCATGATCCAGTCGGCCCGCTCGGCGGCCTGGGCCACGCTCAGCACCTCCAGGCCATCGGCCTGGGCCTTGGCGGCCGAGCGACTGCCCTCGTACAGGCCCACCACCACGTTCACGCCGCTGTCCTTGAGGTTCAGCGCATGGGCATGGCCCTGGGAGCCGTAGCCGATGATCGCCACCGTCTTACCGGCGAGAAGGGACTGGTCGGCGTCCTGGTCGTAGAAGAGCTGGGCCATGCTGGGCGGCGCTCGGAGCAAAGAACGAGCCTACCCAAGTGCCCTGCCGGCTCCGAGCGTCTCGAGAGACGTCCTCTGACGGGAAAAGCCGCGCCGTGAGCCAGGCTGAAGTCTCCGGGGTCGCGCCAGCCTGAGTTTCCCCCACCCGCCAGGCCTGCTGTTGGCCGCTCCTTCCCCCAAGCATCAGCCTTGATCAGCAGGCGATCGCCGATCTCTTCGATGCCCACATGCGGGCCGAGCTGGATGGAGATCTCGATCGCACCTTGGCCACGATGGTGGAGGACCCCCACCTGCTCAACCTTCCCCCCGGCACCGGCGGGCTGGGGGCTGAAGGCGTGCGGGCTTTTGACGCCAACGACCTGATTGGCCAGTTTTTCCCCCCGATGCCGTGTTCCTTCCCATCTCCCGCACGATCGATGGCGAACTGCTCCATCACCGCCGCCCGCCCGATGCGAATCGCTCCGGCGGGGCCAAGGTCGGTGATGTCATCGGCGTCCGACCAGATCGCTTCAAAGGCCGACGCATCACCTGCCAGCAAGCGGTTGCCCGCCGCATAGAAGGCGACGGCGGCATCCTCGAGCGTGGTGGGCATGGGGGATCAGGCTTCGCTGGGATGGGCGATCACCCGGTCGATCAGGCCGTACTCCTTCGCTTCGGCGGCGCTGAGGAAGTAGTCGCGGTCGGTGTCCTTGGCGATCTTCTCGAGCGGTTGGCCGGTCATGTCGGCCATCGACTGGTTGAGCATGTCCTTCATGCGCAGGATCTCGCGAGCCTCGATCTCGATGTCGCTGGCCTGGCGCTGACTGGTGCCGCCCAGAGGCTGGTGGATCATGATCCGGCTGTGGGGCAGGGCTAAACGCTTGCCCTTGGTGCCGGCCGCCAGCAGAAAGGCCCCCATGGAGGCGGCCAGGCCCACGCAGATCGTCACCACCTCCGATTTCACATATTGCATGGTGTCGTAAATGGCCAGGCCGGCTGTTACCGAGCCTCCAGGAGAATTGATGTAGAGGTAAATCGGTTTGGAGTTGTCATCCGAATCGAGGTAGAGCATCTGGGCCACCAGGGCGTTGGCCATCCCGTCATTCACCTCGGAGCCGAGAAAGAGAATGCGCTCCACCGCCAGGCGGCTGTAGATGCTGATCCACTGCTCGTATTGACTGCCGGGCAGGCGGTAGGGGACCTTGGGAACGCCGATGGGCATGGCTGGTGGGGAGGGGTGGGGCCCGGGTGGGGCTGGTTTGGATGTGGGGTGCCCGGCCGGGAACCGGGGCTTTGGGGCTGGATGGAACCTCTCCCGCTTCAGCGGGATCAGGCCTGAAGCATCAGCCGATGCCGGCAGCCGTGGGCAGCGGCGTGGGCAGTTGTTTCTGGCTGGTGAGCACCCGGTCGATCAGGCCGTAGTCCTTGGCCTCCTCAGCGGTGAGATAGGTCATGCGGTCGGAATCACGGGACAGTTGCTCCACGCTCTTGCCTGTGTTGACGGAGAGCATCTCGAGCATGGTGTGCTTGTTTTGAAGCACCTCCTTAGCCCGGATCTGGATGTCGCTGGCCTGGCCGCGGGCGCCGCTGCGGGGCTGGTGCAGCACGATCGAGGCGTGCGGAAGGGCGGCCCGCTGGCCCTTGGTGCCGGCGCTGAGAATCATGGCGGCGGTACCCATCGCCTGGCCGATGCAGATGGTGTGCACCGGCGGCTTCACATAGCGCAGGGTGTCGCAGATGGCGAAGGCCTCGGTCTCGAAGCCGATCGCATCACCGGAGTACCAGCTGGTGCCGGTGGAGTTGATGTAGAAGAAGATCGGCTTTTCGGGGTTGTCGAATTCGAGGTAGAGCAGCTGGGCGATGATCAGCTCGGTCACATCAACGCCCATCTGGCGTTTGGCGTCGTCGTCGGAAAACAGCGGCAGACCGAGATACACGATCCGCTCCTTGAGCAGCAGCGACTCCAGGTCCGGAGGCGGAGTTCTCATCACGGCGGAATCGCCGTAGTAGGGGGCCGACACCGTCATTTCTGGAATCATCCGTGCCGTCTCCGCTGGTCACCAGGGTGATCACGGGAGCCTAGCCGGGGCCGGTGGGCTGCGGTCCACCGTTGGCCACGGGTTTTCCGCCCTGCCGGCCGCTGGGCCTGTCGCAGCGGGCGAAAACCATCCGTCCCGTAGGGGTTTGGAGGGCTCCGGTCACGGTCACCGCGAGCCGGTCGCCGATGCGTTGGCGGGCGTCCTCCACCACCACCATGGTGCCGTCCTCCAGGTAGCCCACGCCCTGGTCGGCCTCCTTGCCCTCTCGCACGATCTTCAGCTGCAGGGCATCGCCCGGCTGAACCTCGGGCCGCAGGGCGATCACCAGCTCGCTGAGGTTCATCACCTTCAGCTCCTGCACCTGGGCCACCTGGGCCAGGTTGTAGTCGGCGGTGAGCAGGGTGCCGCCCGTGTCGGCCGTGAGCTTGAGCAGCTTGTCGTCGGCACCATTGCCCTCGTAGCGGGTGCTGTTCACCACCAGACGCCGCCCGTAGGTTTCGCGCAGCTCGGAGAGCAGCTTCAGGCCGCGGCGGCCCTTGCCACGCTTCTCGGCGTTGCTGGAATCCGCCAGGGCCTGCAGTTCATCGATCACGGCCTGGGCCACGATCACCTGGCCCTCCAGCAGTCCCGATTCCAGCAGGCCCCTGATCCGGCCATCGATGATCACGCTGGTGTCCAGAATCTTGGCGGTGGCCGGCAGGAGCACCCCATCGGCCACCAGCAGAGCTTCGGTGCTGGTGGGGTTGAAGAGCCGCAGCAGGGTGCGGCCGTGCACCTCGGCCAGGTTGTAGCCCAGCACTCCGAAGAACACATTGCTGAGCACCGCCGCCAGGGGCTTCACCAGCACCACCTCCCAGGGCAGGGGCAGCAGCAGGATCGGAGCCAGGAGCAGGTTGGCCACCAGCAGTCCGAGGATCAGACCAACGGCCCGGCTCACCAGCAGATCGGTGGGCATGCTGCGCACCTGGGCCATCAGTCGCTTGCGCAGCTGCTGGAAGAAAAAGCCCGCCAGCAGCCCGAAGAAGGCCCCGAAGCCGGCCAGCACGGTGCGCAACCCTTCGAGGTTGGTTACCTGCTGCAGCAGGTTTTCCGGCAGCAGGTCCACCCCCAGCCAGCCGGTGGCGGCGCCGGAGATCAGGAACAGCAGCAGGATGAGGGAGTCCACCATGGGTCCAAGGGGCCGATTTCGCGTGGCTGCCCATCACGTCAGCAACGAAGCATGCCCGATCCCGGGCGATTCGGCCGCAGGGGGTTACCCCCCGTGACCGAGAACCCTCACCAGTCCGCCCCCGCCACCCCGGCCCCATTGAGCCCGCCGCCCTGCGGATCGCCGGAGTTGTTCCCCGACGGCGGCTTCGGCCTGCCGCCGCTGCCGCCCGCAGGAGCCGCTGCAGCCTCCAGCGCAGCGGCTCTCCCTCGCCCTGCCTGTGCCGCTGTCCCTGCCGCATCCGTGGTCCGCCCTGCCCCTCCGCCGCTCCAGGCGCCCCCCCGCAGCGCCTACCTCCACATCCCCTTCTGCCACCGCCGCTGCTTCTACTGCGATTTCCCGGTGGTGCCCCTGGGGGATCGGGCCGACGGCGCCAGCGGGCCCGGTGCGGCTTCGATTGCCGCCTACCTGGAGCTGTTGCATCGGGAGATCGCCCATTCGCCCGCGGGGCCGCCCCTTTCCACCGTCTACCTCGGCGGCGGCACCCCCTCGATGCTCACCCCCGACCAGGTGGGGGGGCTGCTGGAGTCCCTGGCGCGCCGTTTCGGCCTGGCCCCGGCCGCCGAGATCAGCCTGGAGATGGATCCAGCCAGCTTCGATCGGCCCCGGTTGGCCGGCTACCTGGCCGCCGGCGTCAACCGTGTGAGCCTCGGCGGCCAGAGCTTTGATGACGCCGTGCTGGCCAGCCTCGGCCGTCGCCACCGCCGCGCCGACCTGCACGAGGCCGCCGGCTGGCTGGAGCGGGCCCGCCGGGCTGGGGAGCTGCGCAGCTGGAGTCTTGATTTGATCCAGGGGGTTCCTCTGGCGGGCGGAGCTGCTCCCGGCGGCGAGCTGGCGGCCGGTTCCTTCCCTCCCCGGCAGGAAGTGCTGCGCCACTGGCAGTCCGACCTGGCGCAGGCCATCGCCGTGGGGCCTCCCCATCTCTCCCTTTATGACCTGATCGTGGAACCCGGCACGGTGTTCGAGCGTCTGCAGCGGCTGGGAGCCCTGCCCCTTCCCGATGAGGACACCTCGGCGGACCTGATGGAGATCAGCCAGCGCCGCCTTGCCGCGGCGGGCTACGGCCACTACGAGGTGTCGAACTACGCCCTGCCCGGCCATGCCTCCCGCCACAACCGCGTTTATTGGAGCGGCGCCGGCTGGTGGGGGTTCGGGCTGGGTGCCACCGCGGCCCCCTGGGGCGAGCGCCAGGCCAGGCCCCGCACCCGCCAGGCCTATGCCGACTGGCTGGCATCCGCCGCTCCCCCCCGGGGGGAGGAACCGGTGGAGGCCGGCGAGGGCCCGCCGGGGGCTGGGGCGGTGCTTGGGGCTTGGGCCAGCCGACCTTCCAGCAGCGGCATGCCGTTCGATGAGCGTCTGTTGGTGGGCCTCCGCCGCCGTGAGGGGGTGAACCTGGAGGCCCTCGCCGCCGCCGATCAGGTCAGGCGAGAGGCGCTGGCCGACCTGCGGGATCGGCTGCAGCCCTACGAGCGGCAGGGACTGTTGCGAATCGAAGGACCCCGCTGGCGGCTGAGTGACCCGGAGGGTCTGGCCCTCAGCAATGGGGTGCTGCGGGAGTGCCTCGAATGGTGGGAGAGTGCTGGCTGCCGATCCAGCCCCGCAGCGCCTCGATCGCCAGACCCCGCCCATCGATCAGAGGAGGCGAGAAGGGGGGCTGGCGGGGGGTGAGCCCCAGCAGGTCGGCGGTGACCCGCACCTGGCCGTCGCAGCCTTCACCGGCGCCGATACCGATCACGGGGATGGTGAGCAGGCCGCCGATGGTGGTGGCCACTGAGGCGGGCACGTGTTCGAGCACCAGGGCGAAGCAGCCGGCCGCCTCGAGGTCGCGAGCCTGGCGTTGCAGCCGCTCCTGGGCCACCGGATCCTGGGCCTGGCGGCGATAGCCCAGCCGATGCACCGACTGCGGCGTGAGCCCCAGATGCCCCATCACCGGGATGCCGCTGCGCACCATCCGGTCGATCACGGCCAGGGTTTCCGGTTCGGCGCCCTCCAGTTTCACGGCCGCCGCCGGCGTTTCCTTCAGCACCCTGCCGGCGGCCGCCACGGCGTCGTCGGCGCCGCATTGGTAGCTGAGGAAGGGCAGATCGGCGATCAGCAGGGGGCGTTGGCTGCCGGCCGCCATCGCCAGACCACGGCCCACGGCCCGACAGTGGTGCAGCATCTCCTCGAGCGTCACCGGCAGGGTGGTGGCGTGACCCAGCACCACCATCGCCAGGGAATCGCCCACCAGCACCGCATCGGCACCCGCTTCGGCCACGATCGCCGCCGAGAGGGCATCCCAGGCGGTGAGCACGCTGATCGGCAGGCCGGCCTGCTTGCGCTGCAGCAGGTCATGCGGGCGCTGGGGCACGGCGGCGTAGCGGGCTGGACAGCCTCCATGGTGGCAGCCCGCCGCTGGCCAGCCCGGCGGCCGGCCTTGCTAGGTTGAAACCGACTCGGACCCACGCGGCCAGGACGCCCAAATCTGGTCAGGACCGGAAGGGAGCAGCCACACGGGATGCTCCGGGCAGGCGTGGACTCCGGGTCACCCCCTTCAGGGCGGGTAGCGGTTCGGAACGCTCCAATTTTCGCCATGTCCAGGCCAGTCCGCTGCTAGTGGCCCGACAGCTGCCCGGCCTATACGCGATGAGCGCGGCCTTTCCGCTATTCGCGAGGCCTCTCCACTGCCAGGCCGGCCGGCACGCTGAACGTGGGTCTCTCTGAACGGCAATCCTGCCCGTGGAACCTCCGGGCATCCCATCGCAGCGCTGCAGCCCGAGCCTATGGCGGGGCTGACCTGATGGCTGCCGCCGCTTAAAGCCAGCGGAACCTCAACCCTGGGGAGGCTGGTCTGCACCGGATGGCAGCCGACCAAGACGAAGCCCTCCAGCCTCCGCGACGATGGTGGGTCGAGCGGCTGGCGGGGATTAGGTCCTATTCGGGACTCGACTGGCGGTTGAGCAGGAAGGGTGGAATCTTCGCCCCACGCTCCTCGCTCACCGGCGCCTGGTAGGGGGTGCTGAAGCTGCTGTTGCGCTCCGGCCGGTAACTGCCGCCGCTCTCGAAGCCCGTGGCGATCACGGTCACGTGAATCTCACCCTCAAGGCTGTCATCCACCACGGCCCCCACGATGATGTTGGCATCGGGATCCACCACGTCGTAGATCACCTCCGAGGCGGTGGTCATGTCTTCGAGGGTCATGTCGCGGCCGCCGCTGATGTTGATCACGCAGCCCCTGGCCCCGTCGATCCGCGCCGACTCCAGCAGCGGGCTGGTCATGGCGGCCTGGGCGGCCTCCGTGGCCCGGGAGCGGCCCGAACCCACGCCGATGCCCAGCAGGGCGGTGCCGGCTTCGGCCATCACCGAGCGCACGTCGGCGAAGTCCACATTCACCAGGCCCGGCTTGGTGATGATGTCGGTGATGCCCTTCACGCCCATGCGCAGCACGTCGTCGGCGGCGCGGAAGGCCTCCTGCAGCGGGGCACCGGCGATGGCATCCCTCAGACGGTCGTTGGGGATCACGATCAGGGTGTCCACATGCTCAGCCAGCCGGGCGATGCCCTCCTCGGCCTGGCGCTGCCGTTTGCGACCCTCGAAGCCGAAGGGCTTGGTCACGATGCCCACGGTGAGGGCGCCGCACTCCTTGGCCACTTCGGCCACGATCGGGGCGGCGCCGGTGCCGGTGCCGCCGCCCATGCCGGCGGCGATGAACACCAAGTCGGCGCCTTCGAGGGATTGCAGCAGGTCGTTGCGGGATTCCTCAGCCGCCTTCTGGCCGATCATCGGATTCCCGCCGGCCCCGAGACCGCGGGTGAGCTTCTGACCCAGCTGGATGCGCTGCTGGGCCGCCGATTGCAGCAGGGCCTGGGAATCGGTGTTGAGCACTCGGTAGCCCACGCCCTGCAGATCCGACTGGATCATGCGGTTCACGGCATTGCTGCCCCCACCCCCCACACCGATCACTTCGATCCGGGCCGTCTGGCTGGGAACGATGCCATTGCTGCTCGGCACGGTCTGGCTCATCGCTGTGGTCTCCTGGGTTTGCGCCTGCGGGGGCAATGGATCGACGGCGCCGGGCCTGGAGGGGGCCAGGCCTTCTGGGGGACTGAAGCGGCCTGGATCGACAGGCGCGGCGCTGGAACTCGGTGGGCTGGTGCCGTTGATCTGCGGCTGCATTATGTCGTTGGCTGGAAAGGCCAAAGATTGAGATCCAGCCTGCCCTGGAAGCGGCCGGGGCGCAACATCCTGTGTGGGTTGGCTCGCTGGGCTTCCTACTGGCCACCGCGGGGGCGGACCGCGGTGGCCGGACCGGAATCGGCCACGGGCTTGAGGCCGGTCAGGCTGAGTTCAGGCTGGTCGGGGTCGCTCAGGTCAACGATCTGGGGACGCCGGCCGCGCAGATCGGCTGGCAGGGTGGCATTGAGGTGGGCCGCCACCGCGAGGCGACGCTCCAGCTGGCCATCCACAGGGCCCAGCCGCACGGGGCCCAGTTCCTTGGTGCTGAGCCACAGGCTGCCCTCGGGATCGAAGCGGATTTCCCGCAGCCTGCCGCCGAAGGTCTGCCTCTGCTTCAGCACCTTGGCCAGGGCCGGGCGATGGCGCTCATTCCAGCCCACCACGCGAATCTCCTGGGTTCCTTCGAGCCGCACGCCCAGGTTCTGCTGCAGGCTGATCCAGTTACCCAGCCGATCGACGTAGCCCTGCTCCAGTCCGGCCTTGGTCCGCCGTTCGGCCCGGGCCACCGCCGAACGATCGATCAGTTCGACCCGCAGCCGGGGGGGCAGCATCAAGCGGCTCACCCGCACGTTCTCCACCGGCAGGGCCATGGAGAGGGTCTGGATGATCTGGCGGGGCTGAAGGGCTAGCAGGGGCTGGGGGAAGCTCAGCCCGGCAGCCTGGATCACCTGGTCCCGGCTCACCAGCCGGCTGCCGCTCACCTCCACCTGGCTGGGGGATCGAAGGGTCCAACCCTGGCTCAGGAGGCAGTAGCCCAGCCCGCCGGCCATGGCGCTGAACACCACCAGCCGCCAGAGATTCCGCAGCCGATCAGCCCGGCGTTCCTGACGCAGCTGGCGTCGGCGTTCGGCACCGGGACGTAGGGAGGAATCGCTCATCGTTGAAAGCCCACCGTTCGCAGCTCCGTTCGCAGCTCCGTTCCCAGCTCCGTTCCCATCTCAGAGCTCGCAGCGCGAGCGCGCCATCAGTTCATCGATCCAGCGGCGGGCCCGCTCCGCATCGGAGAAGGGCAGATCTTTCTGCAGTCCGCCGCCCACCAGCCGCAGCCGGCAGGCGCCCTGGCTCTCCGTGGTGAGCGGGGCCTCCCCCGAGCCGAGGGAGAGCAGCTCCACCAGCTCGAGCTGCTTGATCGGAAAGCTGCCGGCCGGCTGGAAACTGCCGGCCTGGAAGGTGCTCCAGCTGAGCTCGCCATCGATCAGGCGGGCCGCCCCGCAGCCATCCAGTTTGGCCAGTTCGGCACCCTCGGCCCAGTCGCGGAAGAGCTGCTGGCGCCGGCGTTCCAGCCAGCCAAGGCCGGTGAGCAGCACGAAGACCAGCAGCAACGGCAGCCAGAGAAGGCCTTGGGTCATGGCACTTGGTTCGGGGAGAGCGGGATCCCGCCCGATTCTCGCGCCCCTTGCACGAGGTCGTGCACCAGCTCCACAAGGGGCAACCCACTGGCCTCCCACAACATCGGATACATGCTCTGGCTGGTGAAACCCGGCAGGGTGTTGATCTCATTGAGCCAGAGATCGCCGCTGCTCTGGTCGTAGAAGAAATCCACTCGCGAGAGGCCGCTGGCTCCCACGGCGCGGCAGGCGGCGATCGCCATGGCCTGGGCCCGCTCCGCCAGTTCCGCCGGCACCTTGGCCGGAATCACGGTGTGGCTGAGCCCCTCACTGTATTTGGTGGTGTAGTCATACCAGTCGGCGTCAAAGCAGATCTCGCCCAGCACCGAGGCCCGCAGTTCCGTGGTGCCGAGCACGGCGCATTCCAGTTCGCGGGCGCTCACGCCCTGTTCCACCACCAGCCGGGGATCAAGGGCGGCTGCCTGCCGCAGACCCTCCAACAGGCCGGCCCGGTCGCTGGCCTTGCTGATGCCCACCGAGGAGCCCATGTTGGCCGGCTTCACGAAGCAGGGATAGCCGAGCTCGGTTTCCAGGCGGTCGATCAGGCCGCCGCTGCCGCTGCTGCTGCCCGAGGCTTCGGCGGCGACCGCCTTCGCGAGCTCGGAGGCCTCCACGCAGGCGTAGGCCACCTGGGGCAGGCCGGCCGCGGCGAAGGCGGCCTTCATGGCCTGTTTGTCCATTCCCACAGCTGAGCCCAGCACGCCGGATCCCACATAGGGCACCTGCATCAGGCTGAACAGCCCCTGGATGGTGCCGTCCTCGCCGTTGGGGCCATGCAGCACCGGAAACCACACCTCCACCGCCAGGGCCCCGTCGGGAAAACCGCGGAAGCCGCCCGGAGCCAGGGGATCGGGCAGGTCGGCCGGTTCGGCGGGCACCCCCCGCTCCAGCACGGCCTCGGCCACCGCAGGAGGCCACCAGCGGCCCTGCCGGTCGATGTAGAAGCAGCTCAGTCGGTAGCGCTCAGCGTTGGCGCCCCGGCGCAGGGCACCCACCACCGTATGAGCCGAGCGGATCGACACCGCGTGCTCTCCGGAGGCTCCCCCGAACACAACCCCCACATGGCAGGCGGATGGCGGCACGGGATCGCTGGGCATGGGGACATCGGGGCGGCGCCAAACGTATCAGCCCATTTCCCCAGGGGCGAGGTCAGTGCGGCCTGCCGGCGCCCGCCGCTGCCCGGAAGGGCCGCTCAGGCGAGAGTGCCGCTCAGGGAGAAGGCACGCACCGTATCGATCCTCACCCGCACCAGCTCACCGGGGCGGTGGACAGGGCCCTCCGGCCGGGCCGCCGGGAAGAAGGTGAGCCGGTTGTTGCGGGTGCGGCCCATGAGCTGGGTCGGATCCTTCGGATTCACCCCCTCGGCCAGCACCTCTTCCACCCTTCCCTGGTAGCGGCCACTGCGATGGAGGGCCACCCGCTCCACCACGGCGTTGAGTTCCTGGAGCCGCTCCACCTTCACCGCTTCCGGCACCTGGTTGGACCAGTCGGCGGCGGGGGTGTTGGGACGCGGAGAGTAGGCGGCGGTGTTGACCTGATCGAAGCCCACCGTTTCCACCAGATCGAGGGTGCGGCGGAATTGGGCATCGCTCTCGCCGGGAAAGGCCACGATCACGTCGGCACTGATCGCCGCGTCCGGCATCCGCTGGCGGATGCGGTCGATGATGCGGCGGTAGCGGTCCACGGTGTAGCCCCGGGCCATGGCCCTCAGCACGTCGTCGTCGCCGCTCTGGAAGGGGATGTGGAAATGCTCGCACACCTTGGAGAGGTCGGCGCAGGCATCGATCAGGCGTTCTGTGAAGTAGCGAGGGTGGCTGGTGGCGAAGCGGATGCGGGCGATCCCGTCCACGTCGTGCACCGAAGCCAGCAGGTCGGTGAGGGTGTGGGCGCGGCGGCCCTCCGGGGTGATGCCGGGCAGGTCGCGGCCATAGGCGTCGATGTTCTGGCCCAGCAGGGTGATCTCCCGATAACCGCGGGCCGCCAGGCCCTCCATTTCCAGCCGGATGGCCTGGGGCAGCCGGCTCTGCTCCCGCCCCCGTACGGCCGGCACCACGCAGTAGGTGCAGCGCTCATTGCAGCCGTAGATCACATTCACCCAGGCGCAGACACTGCTGTCCCGGCGGGCCGTGGTGATGTCCTCGAGGATGGTGTGCTCCTCGGTGGCCACCACCTGCTGGCCGCTCTCCACCCGCTCCAGCAGGCTGGCGAGGCGGTTGGCGTGCTGGGGGCCCATCACCAGATCCAATTCGGGCACCCGCCGCAGCAGCGCTTCCCCCTCCTGCTGGGCTACGCAGCCGGCCACCACCAGGGTGAGGTTGGGGTCGGCCCGTTTGCGCAGGGCCTGCCGACCCAGGTAGCTGTACACCTTCTGCTCCGCGTTGTCGCGGATGGTGCAGGTGTTGTAGAGCACCAGATCGGCGCTGTGTTCGTCGCTGCCGGGGGTGTAGCCCATGGTCTCGAGGATGCCACCCATCCGTTCCGAGTCCGCCTTGTTCATCTGGCAGCCGAAGGTGGTGATCCAGTAGCTGCCGCGGAGCCGGGGCCTGCCTAGCGGGGGGCCTGGCTCCGCGGCCATCCCGGTGGCGCCGGGTGTCGGTTGGCCAGCGGGAGGCTCCAGCGTTGGTCTGGAGTTGGAGTTGGGGAGGCTCATGGGTCCATCTTCCGACAGCATCCTTCCCACTGCATCCATCCGACAGCATCCTTCTGACAGCATCCATCGCCCAGCATCGTTTCACTTGTTGCAGCAGGCTGGCCCAGCCGCCCGCGGCCGCGCACGGCTCAGTAGAGCTCTGGTTCTCATCGACGTGGAGCCGGCACCAGGTCGAAGCGGAAGGCGAGCAGGGGGGCCTCCGCTGCCTCGGGATCGTGCTGCCAAATCTGGGCGGCGGTGGCGATGGCGCCGGCATTGAGCGTCGGATTGCGGGGAATGCCGCTCACCGGATCGAGGCTGATGGCGTTGAAGGCTTCGCAGGAGTGCTCCATACCCACCATGGCTTGCATGGGCTCGCGACCTTGGCCAGCTCGGGGAGGGTATCGGCCACCTTGCCATCCCGGGAGCGTCCACAGAGGCGAACATGCACCGTCTCTGATCGATCAGACCACTGCCACCCGCAACACCTTCGACAAGAAGTACAGCAAGGTGGAAGACGCTGCCTGGGAGACCTGCGCGTTAGTGCTGAACCCGATCAGAGTTAGGGAGCTGATGGAGGCAGGGTGGGGTTAGCAGCAGCAGCAGCTGCTGCCTGACAGGACAGGACATGAGAGATTACCTATACAGGCTCAATCATCACATAAGTCTTCTCTGTCACCTCGTACTCCTCAGCGCCCCACCTGCGCCGAACGAAGTCCAATCCTTTGTCAAACGTCACCAGAAGAGAGGAATCATCGGCGAACGTCATCTTGAGAGTCCGCGCGTGCTCGAGCTTCGGGCCTGGGAGGTTGTAGTTCCGCCAGCGTAAACGGAAGTGGGGGAAGTCCTTTAACTGCTCCTGGATCGCATTCTGACGCGTGAGATCATGGCTATCCTGGAACTCCTCCCTGAGTTGATTCGTATGGATCGTGATCAGACTGTCGTTAGCCAGCCAAGGCCCACTCAATAACTGGGCAAACATGTGCGCATACCGCCCTCTCTGCTTTTCAAAATATCGATCGTAGTAATCTGCGGAAATAACTCGCCGATCCTGAAGGACTGAGTCAAGTCCCATCATTGTGCGAAGGTCATCCACACTGTAAGAACTGCCGGTCGGCTTAAAGCGAAAGACTTTCGTTCCAGGATCTTCAAATTGGGACGAAGAGACCTTCGTGCATTCATCCCTCAAGGATTGAATCTTCAGAAAGGCATCCTCAACCCCGCTCGAGCTCCTTGTGATCAGACATTTTGGCTCTTGATCGGGGAGATTCAAGAGCAGACCTGCGACAGCATTGGCAGAGCCCATGCCAAGGCAGAACATCTCGACAGATGACCTGGGGTGATGATAAAGATCCAAATAGCCTGAGTCGATCCAATCTGCCAGTTTTCGACGTTTAAACTTGCTTTTAGTAGAACTGTCATTGGCAGGCAGTTTCCCCAGCACGCACAGGACTGGCTTGTCATTTGCCTTGTGGTAGTCAATCGCCTTTTCGAGCTCACGCAAAGGGAGATAGCTCTTCAAGTCATTCAGGACAAAGGCTGTACCCTGGCGCGCAGTGGATACATGCTGAGTCAGCAGCTCGGGCAACTTTTCGGTATCAAAGTAACTGCAGTGTCGAGCGAAGGAGCGCTGATGCTCATCCGGATTGAGCTCACCGACAATTGGCTCCAGAAATCTGCGGACCAGATGGCGATCTAGCTCTGCATGGAAACTCTGGTTTGAATAAGTCCTCAGACAATTATAACAACTAGCACCACATGAACAGGAGCTCACGAGCTCAAGCGTGCGTTGGAGGACATCATCAAACATCTCCGCTATCTTTTTGCTATGACCAGCACCAGAAGCAACATTGTCATAGATGACAATCTCCGCGCGGTTATAGTCATTCTCAAGGGGACGGAAAAGGCCATCAAGCTCTGAGCGATCAATATCAATCACGTCAGAGGCAGCGGCCAGTAAGGCGTAGGTCAACGAGCGCCAGAAACTGGAGCCATCGCGATCCACACCATCAGCAGCATCCGGGTCTTCCGTAACCGAATCAACACTGTTTCCAGACTCAAGATTGATAAACTTGCCAAAGAGGGGATCCGGGTTCGCTTCGTCAGTGAAGCGAAGCTTTAAGAAGTCACTTCGAAATTGATGGGCAAGATGCAGAAGCATCGGTTTGCCGTTACAAGTCTTGCCAGTGATTGGGTTTGGATGTTCAACGGCCTGGGCGGGCTGCGCATTGCGAGAGGTTCTACCACGCTTACTGATGACCTGCGAAGAAAGATCGAGGCCGCAAAACATGCATAGCCTATAACCACTTGTCGCAAATGATCCAGCACGACCGCGAGGACCTTGATTAGACAAGAAGAAGATGCCTGAACGGCTGGTTATGAGTTGGAAGTACTTATTAGGCTTCGTGCCTGTCAGATCAATATCTTGATCGGATTGTTCTTGCGCCAGGAAAACCTGAGATGTCGGCTGCCGCAATGGCTTTCTGAACGGCGTGATCTTTGGCGTTTCTGCCCAATTGGTGCTGAAGGAGCGCGGAATCTTATAGGCTCGGCCAACCCCTGCATTCCCCTCCTTGACCTCAACACCACAGACACGACATTCTAATTCGCCGGCCTGATTCTCTAGGTGGTTCTTGATTTCAGCTTTATTACTCCTGCTGACATAAACATTGCAGTTATCACACACCCAATAATATCGAGTAACCAGATCATTTGGTCTAACGACTGCAACCGAGCGATGTACCCGATCATCAACAACGACGTCTTGACCTGGAGCATATTCCGTCAAGGCAAGGCGTCGATCGCGCTGTAGACGATGACCTCCGCTCCCCCACAGCCGCGTGTCGTTTCTCTGAGTCAGGAGTTGGACGACATCAATTGGAAATCCATAGATCGGAAGAACGCTGGCTTGAGCCAGAACATCATGTAGCTTGAGCGCGCGGATCTTTTTCAGTTCAGCAATGATCGCAGTACGAGCTTTGCTCAGCCGATCCGACTTGATGTTGGACTGCTTATCTGTACGATCACGTACCTCTTTCCACTCAGTGACAACTTCATGCAAGTTTTGGACCTGACCATTCCAGTCTGCAACTTGGTCATCTGCAAACCGATCAACCTCCACACGTAGTCCTACCAGAATCTCCTGTTCTGAGATCTCACATCCCAGAAGAGCAAGGATGCTCTTGCAGAAAACATTTGCATCCTTGCCACCCAGCCATAGGCGATGTTTGCCGTAGTAGCCTTCAAGCAGTTCACGCTCAACGACAGCAGCTTCCTCGTGATCCAAGTCCGGGAGACCAAGAAAGTCTCCAACTGTCAGATCTTCTGTCCCAAGTTGGTGGCTGTAACGCAAGAAATGGCCGATTAACTCAGCTTGGGCATGGCGTTTGGCAATTGAATAATTGCCAATGTCTAACGTGGGAACCTTATTGGAGCCGGCAATCAGATGACGTGGTTGTTCGAAGAAATAGCGATCGTGCGGTCGGCGCTGCCCATACATCACGGTGACAGCCAAGCCATCAGCGCGCCGACCAGCTCGACCAGCCCGTTGCTGATAGTTGCTGACGAATGGTGGGAAATTCCGTAGAGCCACAACTTGAAGCTCACCGATGTCAACCCCGAGTTCGAGAGTTGTTGAGGAACTCAGCAGATTGATTTCGCCTGATCGGAACCTATTCTCACGCTCTGACAACTCTTCCGGTTGGAGTTGGGCGGTATGTTCCTCGGCCGTCAAGGAGATGGGACGACGTTGAATCAAAGAAACATAGTGTTGCTTGGTAAGATTCCCCTCAATTCTGATGCACAACATGCCTTCGCATTTGTGCGCTGGGCAGAGATAGGCTCTTGATGCTTGATTGATATCGATCGAGCGGAGACCTGGCTTATGGAAAATCTGCTTGCACTGAGGGCATTCAAACCAATCATGATCTGATTCAGACAGACTGTTCTGTCTCCATGCCATCTGGTATCCCTGACCTGGATAGAGAACAAGCAATTCGCTGGCGACAAGGGCGTCAAAGAGTTCATTCATTATGTCCTCGCAGGGCATAGAACCAAGCCCCTTCTCAACCAGCCGAACGACCCTATTCTGTACCTGACTCCACTTACCATCCTTGTTCTTTCTCGGCTGAAATGAGATCACATCATTCTCCTTTTCCAGCTTTGCCTTTTTTAGGAACTTTCTGGGCTGTCCCTTATTCCCTAAGATTCCGGGTCTACCAGTATCATCACCACCTGTCTCGCTGTAATAGTTAGAGGCATCCTGAATGTCTACAGCGCCTAAGAGACGGATTTCATCTGTTAAACCGTAGAGGAAGACCCGGGCCCACTCTCTATTCCCACTTTCATTCCAATTCAGGACCTGATCAGCAAGAAGACTCCGCAGAACGCAGGAGCCGCTCTGGGCATGGTGGGCAGCCCACTGCAGCTATCAGGAGCCGCTGATGCAGTGTCTTCAAATTGAATCGACGG
>Ga0209298_10000523_pt1 | contig 25532 bp, 26 predicted proteins | sample S_140806_EF_Meta_FD_187325 | JGI IMG/M metagenome (GOLD analysis project Ga0209298, IMG submission 187325) | Freshwater microbial communities from Lake Simoncouche, Canada to study carbon cycling - S_140806_EF_MetaG (SPAdes) (version 2) | ecosystem: Environmental > Aquatic > Freshwater > Lake ...
GAGGGTGACCTTGTAGGAAGCCATGGAAGGGATTGAAGCTCACAGGCGGCGGGAAGCCAGAACCTGTAGGACCCGCCCTTCCTACATCCTCCCGGGGCCGATCCTGGCCTTCTGGCCTCCGCAGGCTGGGAAGGCCAATCAAATCCTGGGCATGCATCAGCGTGACTTATGCAACATCAGCCTGTGCCCGGATCACCATCAGCCCCCAGCGCTCTTGGCGGGCGGCCAGTTCTGCCCGCCACCCCTGGGCCGCCAACGCCTCCTCCAGGGCCGGTGCCTGGTCCACCAGCAGGCCGCTGAGTAGCCCCACGCCGGTGGGGGCCAGAACGGTGTGGAAGGCGGGGCAGAGCGCCGTGATCACCGGGGCCAGAATGTTGCAGAGCAGCAGGTCGGCGGGCTGGCCCTCGAGCAGCTCCGCCAGCACCTCCACGCTGCCCTGCGCCACCCGAACGGCGGCCGAGAGGTCATTGAGGGCGGCGTTCTCGCCGGTGGCCATCACCGCCAGTGAGTCGGTGTCCGCAGCCACCACCGAGGCCGCTCCCAGCCGCAGGGCCCCCAGGCCCAGGATGCCGCTGCCGCAGCCCAGGTCCGCCACCCGCAGGCCCTGCAGGCCGTTCCCTGAAGCCGCCATTCCCTCCAGGGCCTCTAGGCACAGGCGGGTGGTGGGGTGGCTGCCGGTGCCGAAGGCGCTGCCCGGGTCCATGGCGATCACCAACCGATCGGCGTACTCGCCGGGGAGCTCCAGCCAGGCCGGCAGGATCAGCAGCCGCTCCCCCACCGGATCGGCCTGCCAGTGCTGCTTCCAGCTGAGGCTCCAGTCCTCGTCGGGCTGCCGCTCCCAGTGGGCCTCTGGCAGAACCAGGCCGAAGGGCTCCCCAAGGGGCGCCAGGGCTTGGAGGAGTTCCGCTCGCTGGGGCTCGGGCCAGTCGGCCTCCGGCAGCCAGGCCACCAGCTCCCGCTGCTCGGGCGCTTCCGGCTGATGCCGCACCGCCACCCGGGGGATGCCGAGCTGGGGCAGCTTCCAGAGCAGCGATTCCTCCAGCTCCGCCGCCAAGGGCATCTCCAGGCGCCACCAGGCCGGGCCGGGAGTGGCCTTCAGCGCCAGCTGATCGGTGCCAATCCCCTCCAGGGCCTGTGGGTCCCCAAGGCCGGGGGCGGATGTGCCGGGCCCCGCTGAGGGCTCTCCGCTGACGCTTGAGGGGCCTTCGGCGGCTGGCATGGGGCTGCCCGCTTTGCCCGCTTCCATCAGAGGGTGACCGGGTGGGCTTCCTGGATGCCGTCGATCTGGTGGATCGTGGCCAGGAGGCTGGGGGGGATCGGATCGTCGAGGCTGAGCACCATCACGGCGTCGCCCCGCACGATGCGCCGGCCCACCTGCATCGAGGCGATGTTGACGTTGTGCTCGCCGAGCACCGAGCCCAGCTGGCCGATGATGCCGGGCATGTCGCGGTGGCGGGTGAACAGCATGTGATGGCTGGGCGTCACGTTCACCGGGAACTCATCGATGGTGGTGATCCGCAGTTCGCCGTCGGCGAACACCGCTCCGGTCACGCTATGGCTGCCCTTGGCGCCGCGGCTGCTCATTTGCAGCGAGCCGCCAGCGAAGTCGCGGCTGGCGTCGTCCTTCACCTCGAGCACATGGATGCCGCGCTCCTTGGCCTCCAGGCTGGCGTTCACATAGTTGATGCTGTCTCCCAGGGCGGTGGAGAGCACCCCCTTCAGGGCCGCCACCACCAGGGGCTGGGCGGGGTGGGAGGCGAACTCGCCCTGCAGACGCACCTCCAGTTCGCTGATCTGGCCGCCCGCCAGCTGGCTGAGCAGCTGGCCCAGGGTTTCGGCCAGCTCCAGGTGGGGTTTGAGCTGCTCCATCACCTCGGCGTTGAGGCCGGGGATATTCACGGCGCTGCGGGCCGGCAGGCCGAGCAGCACGTCGCGGATCTGCTCGGCCACATCGATGGCCACGTTCTCCTGGGCCTCCTCGGTGGAGGCGCCGAGGTGGGGGGTGAGGATCAGCCGCTCCTTCACGCTCCGCAGCGGTGAGTCGGCCGCCAGGGGCTCCTTGGAGAACACATCCAGGGCGGCGCCGGCGATCACGCCCTGCTCCACCGCCTCGGCCAGGGCCGCCTCATCCACGATGCCGCCGCGGGCGCAGTTCACCAGCCGCGCCGTGGGCTTCATGGTGCGCAGGAGCTCCGCATTCACCAGGTTCTCGGTTTCGGGGGTGCGGGGCAGGTGCAGGGTGACGTAATCGGCCTCGGCGAACAGCTGGGGCAGGCTCAGCAGCCGCACCTGCAGCTGCTGGGCCCGCTCTGGCGACACGAAGGGGTCGTAGGCGGCCACATCCATGCCCATGGCCCGGGCGACGCGGGCCACATGGGAGCCGATCTTGCCGAGGCCCACCACGCCGAGCACTTTCTTGTAGAGCTCATTGCCCACGTAGGTCTTGCGGTCCCAGCCGCCGGCCATGGTGCTGGCGTGGGCGTGGGGCACGTGGCGCGAGAGGGCCAGCATCAGGGCCAGGGCCTGCTCGGCGGCGGCGATGGTGTTGCCCTCGGGGGAATTCACCACCAGCACGCCGCGGCGGGTTGCGGCTTTCACATCCACATTGTCCACGCCCACGCCGGCGCGGCCGATGATGCGCAGCTTGGTGGCGGCCTTGATCACCTCCTCGGTGACCTGGGTGCCGGAGCGGATCATCAGGCCGTCGTAGTCGCCGATGATCGCCTTGAGCTCCTCGGGCGGCAGGCCGGTGCGCACATCCACCTGGGCCACCTGAGAGAGGATGTCGATCCCCGTTTGATCGATGGGATCGGAAACCAGAACCTTCGTCATGACCGGCACGTGATGGGGGCCCCGGGGGCGCATGGGAGAGCGGCGCCCCGGCGGGGCGGGCCGGAGGTGCAGTGTAGAGATCGGCCTGCGACGGGGCTGTTGGGCCCCAGCCCCGATCGGGACCGGCCGCGATGGATCCCCATCGGCTGGGCTACCGGCCCGGATCGGCGCCGGATGCGAGCCTGAGGGAAAGCTGGAGAAGAAGGCGTGGCCCTAAGCGTGGTGGTGGTGCTGGAAGACCGCAAGCGGCTGGAGGCCCTGCGCCAGAAGCTCGCGGCCCAGGATCCGGCGCCCCTGGCGGTGGTGGCGATCGGCAGCGGTGAAACCGATCTGGCCGCCGTGGAACGGCTCGACCCGGCCGCGGGCCGCCGTCAGCGGCAGAAAACCATGATGCGCTGGCTGTTGCCCTTCGGTTTTATGGCGGGGCTCACCTTCACCCAGATCACCGATCTGCACACCTTCTCCGCCCTGGGCCCCTGGGGAGAGCCCCTGATCGGCGGCCTGCTGGGCCTGGGGTCGGGCTGGATGGGCAGCTTCGCCGCCGCCGCCAGCGTGACCTCCGAGGAGGACGACCGGATCCGCATCCTGCGCAACCGGCTGCAGGAGGGCAACTGGCTGCTGCTGATCGATCCGGCTCCCGGCAGCGAACCCCCCTGGGGCCTGATCCAGCAGTCCCGGCCTAAGGCGGTGGTGCGTCTTGGTGAGACCTGATCCCCCGGCCTGGATGGACTCCCACCCTGATCCGCTGGAGGGCAGCTCCCGGTCCAGCGACCTGCAGCCCGTGCTGGAGGCAGCCGAGCGCTGCCTCCGCACCTGGGAGCCGGTATGGACCAGTTTTCTTGAAGGGGCCCTGAGGGAGGAGGCCGAGGCCCGCTTGGGGGCGCTCAGCGACCTGCGCCTTGATCACGCCGGTGGCCATGGTGGTGCCGAGCGCTGCAGGCTGCTGCTCCAGCGCAGCGAGGCGGCCCTGCCCCTGGAGCAGGTGGTCGGCGATTTCAGCGGTCTGGAGATCGTCGGCAACTTTTTGTTTGATCCCGCCGAATCGGCCGACTTCCGGGCTGCCCTGCTGGCCGCCGGCGCGCTGCCCGAGGAACTGGGCGATCTGTGGGTCCGGGGCGATCGGGGCGCCCAGGCGATCACGGCCCAGGCCCTGGCCGCCCGCCTGCATGGCCAGGCGGGCCGGGTGCGCACGGTGGAGGTGCGCTTTGAGGCCCGCCCCCTGGCGGAGCTGCAGCTGCCGCCGCGCCGGGTCGCCCGCAGCCTCACCACGGTGGAGGCCTCCACCCGGCTGGATGCGGTGGCCTCGGCGGGCTTTGGCCTCTCCCGCAGTCGTCTGGCGGCCCTGATCCGCCAAGGGGCGGTGCGGATCGACTGGCAGGTGGTCACCAGTCCCAGCCGGGAGCTGCGCAGCGGTGAGCGGGTGCAGCTGGAGGGGCGCGGCGAGCTGCGGATCGAGGCGGTGGAGATCACCAAGCGGGATCGCTACCGGATCCGTTTGATGAGGCGTTGAGGGAAGGCCACGAGGCAGGGGCTGCTAAGTTCAATGCCACAGCTGATCCGGCGGATTCCTCCTGGAGATTTCTCCCGGTATTTTTCCAGGATCAGGTGGGCTTGGCGTCAGACCTGCTCCGTCAGTGATGTGCAGCCAATGCCGGCCCGGCTCAGGCGAGATTCCTGATGGGCTTCCAGGGCGATTAGCTCAGAGGTAGAGCACTACCTTGACACGGTAGGAGTCACTGGTTCGATTCCAGTATCGCCCATAAAATATTACAGCCTACATAAGAAAGTTTCATGTTAATTATTAACAGGTGGCCATCAATAGCCTCTTTTGGGTGAAGCTTCTAGGGAAGGAGATTCCCCAGACTTTGTTACCTGCAGATTTCTGATCTGTTGGCGGGCATCGAAGCCAACAGGTGCAGGCCTAGGCGCTCCGAGAGAAACGTTGCCGTGAGCTGGCCCCGCACGCTGTTGCCCGCCCCATCCAGTGGCGGGGAATAGGTGGCCAGCCCGCCCTTGCCTGGCGCCACGGTGATCATGCCGCCCGACACCCCGCTCTTACCCGGCAGGCCGATGTCGTACATCCAATCGCCGGAGGTTTCATAGAGGCCCGCCGTCACCATCACCGCCAATACCACCTGGCAGATCGGCGGCTCCACCACCTGCTCGCCGCTGAGGGGATGGCGCCCCCCATTGGCCAGGGTGGCGGCCATTAGGGCCAAATCGTGCGTGGTGACACTCAGGGCGCACTGGCGGGTGTAAAGATCGGTGGTGGCCTCAGGATCAAACCAGATGCCCTCCTGCTCCTCCAGCAGGGTGGCGATGCCCAGATTGCGCCGGTTTGTAGTCACCTCCGAGGCATACACCTCCTGATCCAGCTCAAGGGGGCGGCCCGCGAAGCGGGAGAACCCCTCCTGGATGAAGGCCCATTTGGCCTCAACCGTGTCGCCCGGCGCCAGGCTCGTGGCGGCAATCGCGCCCGCATTCACCATCGGGTTGGAGAGGCCGTCCTCCGCTCTCTCCACCGCCTGCACGGAATTGAAGGGGAGTCCTGTGCTGTTCACCCCCAGTTTTTGACGGGCTTCCCTTTCCCCAATGGCCTGGCAGATCAGGGCAAAAACAAAGGGCTTGGAGATGCTCTGGATGCTGAAGGGTTGGTGGGCCTCCCCCGCCTCAAAGAGCTGACCCTCCGTGGAGGCCACGGCGATGCCGAAATCAGCCGGGTTGGCCGAGGCCAGGGCGGGGATATAGCGCGCCACCTTGCCCTCGCGCACGGTGCCAAAGCGCTGATGGGCTTCGGCCACCAGTTGGCGCACCACGGTCTCGGTGGGCAGATGGCCGGTGGAGATCCAGGACGCCACGACTAATCTCCGTTCTCCTTCTCCCACGGCATGCTGGGCAGGCGGTAGAGGGCCTCCCGCTGGGCCTCAATCCACACATCGATCATCGTGTCGAGGCTGGGATCATCCGCTTCCACCTTGATCTGGTGGGCGATGCTCAGGCTGCCCGCCGGGATCACCACCAATTCGAACGGGGGGCCCACCGAGAGATTCGACCGCTGGGTGAGCACCTCCGACATCAGGCAGAGCTTGGCGGCATCTTCCAGCGAAAGGTTGGCGCGGCCGATGTTGTCGAGCGGGGGCTTGCCGTATTTGCTCTCGCCGATCTGCAGGTAGGGCGTTTCCGGCGTCGCCATGATCGCGTTGCCCTGGGGATAGATCAAATAGAGGCCATGGGGTTCGTTGCCGATCTGCCCGGCCAGGAGAAATGTTGCCCCGCCGTTGGCCCCCGCCTGCCGCAACGATGCTTCATTTTCCTTCTGTACCTCCACGCTCACCCGCCCCACATAGGCCGCCGCTTCAAAAAGATAATCGCAGTGGCGTAGATCCTTGCTGGCGCCAGCCTCAAGATCCGCGGGGCGATCGAGATCGCGGCGGATCCAGCTGATCACCGCGTGGGTTGTGGCCAGGCTGCCCGCAGCCAGTAGTACAAACAGCCGATCGGGAGCGGGCTGAAAGGTATACATTTTGCTGTAGGTGGAGATGTAGTCCACCCCGGCGTTGGTGCGGGAATCGGAGGCCAGCACCAGCCCCTTTTCCAGACAGTAGCCGATGCAATAGGTCATGGTGTTTCGATATGCGGTTTCGCTTCCCGCGAAGCTAGCGCTTCACCCCTTGGGTCGGCCCTGGCCCCCTTGCCCCCGGCTCCGGCGGCCCTGCTGATACTCGGGATCGGGGCTGCTCAGCTGCAACTGGCGCACCGCTTCCAAGGCCATGCCGGCCACCAGGCCAAAGCCGCTCACCAGAATCGTGTCCCAAAAGAGGGTGCGCTCGCTCACCCGCACAGGGGTGTGGGTCACCACCGTGCGCAGAAACTGGGCGATGGCCAAGCCCGCGGAGCCGGTGACCAAGCCTGAGGCCACCACCCGGCCTCCAGAGAGGGGCCGCAGAGGCCGCTCCGGGTCCACGGCAGGGGGGGGATCCTGGGAGCTTTCGGCTGGAGGAGGGTCGTCCGGATGGGGCCGCGGGGCGTCATCGGCTAGCGGGGCGGGGCTCATGGGGCCTGGGGCTCCTCCGAGGGGTCCAGCGCAGGGGGCGGGCCTGCCACCAGTTGCTTCATCACCACGTAAAACACCGGCACCACAAAGAGAGACAGCACGGTGGCCACCGTCAGCCCGCCGAACACCACCGTGCCCAGCGAGGCTTGCCCCCGGGCACCGGCGCCGCTCGCCAGCACCAGCGGAAGGAAGCCAAACAGGGAAGAGATGGCGGTCATCAGAATCGGGCGGAACCGGGAGCGGGCTGAATCGGCTGCCGCCTCCAGGGCGGTGGCCCCCTCCTCCATGCGCTGGTTGGCCATGTCCACAATCAGGATGCCGTTTTTGGCTGCCAAGCCGATCAGCATCACCAGTCCCACCTGGGCAAAGATGTTGAGCACCTCGCCGCGGGCCGCCAGAAACAGCAGCGCTCCCAGCATCGCCGTGGGCACGGTCATCAGGATGATCAAGGGATCGGTATAGCTCTCGTATTGGGCCGAGAGCACCAGATAGGCCGCCAAGATGCCCAGGCCAAACACCACGATCGCCAGGGCACCGGCCCGAATCTCCTCGCGGGAGATCCCGGTCCAGTCGAAGCTCACGCCATTGATGGAGAGATCTTCAAAGAGGCGTCGGATGTCGTTGATGGCCTGGCCCGAACTGCGGCCTGGTGCCGGTCCGCCTTCCACCATGATTGAGCGGAACAGGTTGAAGCGGGGGATCACCGCAGGACCGGTGGCGGGCTCGATGCGGATGAACTCCGAGAGGGCGATGGGCTCGCCGGCGGCGTTTTTGGTATAGAGCCCGCGCAGCTGCTCCGGGGTGGCGCGGAAGGCCTGATCCGCCTGCACAAACACCCGCCGCACCCGGCCTCCCTCGAAGGTGTCGTTCACATAGAAGGAGCCGATATTGAAGCTGAAGGCCTGCATGGCGCTTTGGAAATCCACCCCCAAAGCGGCCATGCGATCCCGGTCCACCAGGATCTGCAGCTGGGGCGCTTCCGGGGAGAACTGGGTGAACACCCGATCGAAGAGGCCGCTGGCGTTGGCGTTGCCGATCAGCTGCTGGGCGCTGGTAAAGAATTGGGAATCGGAAAGGGCGCCGCCACTGCGGTTGAGCATCTGGAATTCGAAGCCGCCGCCGGTGCCGTAGCCGGGAATGGCTGGCGGCTCAATCACGATGATGCGCGCCTCCTGGATCGCGGCGAGCTTGCGGTTGAGCCGCGCCACGATGGAACTCACCGACTGGTCGGCGCCGAGCCGCTCGTTCCACTGGCGGGTGCCGAAGAAAAACAGCCCGCGGTTTGGGGCGTTGCCGGCAAAGCTGGCCCCGCTGAACACCGCGGCGCTCTCGATCGCCTTTTCCTCCCGCAGGATCGCGGCCACCCGCTGGTTGATCCGGCGCGTGTTCTCCAGGGAGCTGCCATCAGGCGCCTGCAGGATGCCGATGGCATAGCTCTGGTCTTCCACTGGAACGAAGCCACTGGCGATGGTGTTGAAGGCCACGGCGGTAAGGGCGATCCCGGCCATCAGGGCGCCCATGATCAGGGTGCGGTGAGAGAGCACCCAGGCCAGGCCCTTCTCGTAACCTCGCTCGATGCCGGCATAGGCCTGGTTGAACCAGCCAAACAGCTCCGGGGTGAGCCAGCCAAAGAGACCGCCCCCCAGGATGAAGGCAAGCACGGCGGCAGGGTTCGCCACCCCCCCGAGCACCAGCCCCGCCACCCCGCCCGCCAGGGTGAAGGGCAGCCGCAGGGGCAGGCCGGTGAGCAGCTGCAGCACAAACCCCACCAGCAGCCCGGCGGCCACAGCGCCCATGGCGGCCAGGGTGCCCCCTCCCCCAGCGGCCAGCAAGCCATAGAGAAACCCCACCGCCCCTCCTGCGATGGCGTAGGCGCGACGGCCCGGTGGCGGGCCTTCCCAGCCCAGCAAGAGGGCTGAGAGCATGGGGGAGAAGGTGAGAGCGTTGAAGGTAGAGATGGCGATGGCAAAGAGGATCGTGGCGGCGAATTGCCGGTAGATGGTGCCGGTGGCGCCTGGGAAGAAGAGCACCGGCACAAACACCGCGAACAACACCAAGGTGGTGGCCAGCACAGCGCCAAAGAGGTCGTCCATGCTGGCCTTGGCCGCCGCCAGAGCCCCCAGGCCGGAGGCTTTCTTGGTGGCGGTGGTTTCGATGATCGTGATCGCGTCATCCACCACCAGCCCAGTGGCCAGCACCAGGCCGAAGAGGGTGAGCTGGTTGAGGGTGAAGCCAAACACCAACACCCCCAAAAAGGAGCCCACCAGAGCCACGGGAATGGCGATGGCCGGCACCAGGGTGGCCTTCCAGTCCTGCAGGAAGAGAAACAGCACAAGCACCACCAGGATCACCGCATCCCGCAGGGCGGAGGAGACGCCATCGATCGAGGCCCGCACGAAGTCGGTGTTGTCGATGATCTTTTGCATCGTCATGCCCACGGGCATGGTGGCGGTGAACTCCTTGAGCACCTCCTCCACCCCGCGGGACACCTCCAGGGCGTTGCTGCCCGTGCGTTGGTAGATCGCCATTCCCACTGACGGCACCCCCCGTAGGTCGGTGGCTTCCACGGCAAAGGTTTCTCCCCCCAGGCTCACCCGTCCCACATCCCTGAGGCGCACCACGCCGCCTTCGGCCGTGTTGCGCAGGATCAGATTCTCGAAGTCTTCCGTGCTGCGCAGTCGGCCCTGCAGCACCACGGTGAGGGTGAATTGCTGGCCGGGGGGCGCGGGGGCGCCACCGATCTGCCCCACCGGCACCAGGCGATTTTGGCTGCGCAGGGCCTGCACCACATCACTGGCGGTGAGCTGGTTGGCGGCGAGGCGCACCGGATCGAGCCAGAGGCGAAAGGCCAGCTGGCGATTACCGAAATACTGCAATTCGCCCACCCCCGGCACCCGGCGGATGGCGTCGGTGAGATTTTGATCCAGCAGGCCACTGATAGTTTCTAGACTGTAGAGCTGATTGGGATCTTCGCTGGTAAAGTTGTACACCAGAAGGATCGAATTGGAGGCCTGGTTCACGGTGATGCCGGATTGGCGCACCTCTTCCGGCAGGCTCGGTTGGGCGAGGGCGACCCGGTTTTGCACATTCACCTGGTTGATATCGCCATTGCTGCCGCTGGCGAAGGTGATTTCGATGGCGCTGGTGCCGTCGGCCGCGCTGGTGGAGGAGATGAAATCCATGTTCTCCACCCCATTGATCTGCTGCTCCAGCACGCTGGTGACGCCCTGCTCCACGCTCACCGCGTCGGCCCCCACGTAGCGGGAGGTGACCTGAACGGTGGGTGGGGCGATGTCGGGCAGGTTTTCGATCGGCAGGATGGGAATCGCAATCAAGCCGGCAATCACAATCAGCAGGCTGCACACCGTGGTGAGCACCGGACGCGTGATGAAGGTGTTGGAGAGCGACATAGACCCCTGCGGTGACGGCGGCTAGTTGACCCTCACCGGCAGGCCATGACGGAGGTTGATCAGGTTGGAGGTGATCACCCTTTGGCCCGGCTCCAGGCCCCGCAACACTGGATAGCGGTTGTTCTGCAAGGGGCCCAGTTCGACTGGCGTTTGCTGGGCGAACTGTGTGGTGGGCGGCAGCTTGCGCAGGGGCTCAAGATTGGCCTGGCCGGGCCGCCGTTCCAGGTCGGCCAGGCTGCCGACGCCATAGACAAACCGCTGCCCGGACATCTGGGTGACGGCTTCAAAGGGAACGGAGAGTTGGCTCCGCTCCTCGAGGATCAGGCGGGTGCGGGTGCGCAGGCCATTGCGCAGCACGTCGGTGGGATTGGCGAACTCCGCCTTGGCCAGCAGCGATTGGGTGCCAGCCACCACAGCCGGATCCAGCGATCGCACCACGCTGCGGGCCATGGGGCGGTTGGTAGCGGGGTCCATGAGGATCACGGGCTGGCCCACCCGCAGGCGTTCGGAGAACACCGCCGGCACATCCACCCGAGCCACGAGCTGATCGTTGCGGATGATCTTGGTGAACGGCGCCCCCGCCGCGATCACATCGCCCACCTTGGCCTGCACATCACCCACGGTGCCGCTGATCGGCGCCCGCAGGTCGCGGAAGCCGAGATCGGCTATGCGGGCCACCAGATTCATGCGGGAGGAGATGTAATCCTGCCGAAATTGATCTCGTTGAATCGCGCTGGCTGCCCCCTGTTTCACCAGATAGTCGTAACGCTTGAAATTGAGCCGTTTGGTTTCGGTTTCCGCCCGCAACCGGGCCACATCCGCCTGGGCCTGGGTTTGATCGAGCACCATCAGCAACTGGCCCTGGCGCACCTGATCGCCCTGGCGCACGACCAGGGTTTGGATGCGGCCACTGGTTTGGGCTGCCAGTTGCACCTCCCCCAGGGCCTCCAGGGTGCTCACGGTGTCCACCACGTCGGCAAAGCGGGATACCTGGACCTCCTGGGCTTGAACGGCAAGGGGCGGTCGAGAGGGAGGTTCCGGCGTGCGCTGGCATGCCGTGAGCAGTCCAGCAGCCCCCACGACCAAGAGCGGCCCACCCGGCCATTGCCGCCAACCCTGGCTCACGGGAATCTCGGGAGAGGGAGTCAACTCGCGCAAATCCTTCCTGGGATTAGCGGAAGCAGGTTGCAAAGCACTGGAACATCCCCTGGCCAAGGGAGGAGCAAAGGCAGGGGGTCTCACGGCACCGGCTCCCCAGCCTCAACCGGCCCCTTCAGCACCAGCCTCAACAGGATCGGGGCCAGAAAGGTGGTGCCAATCACCATCAGGAGGATGGCGGCCTCTAGGGAGGGGCCCAGCACGCCGCTTTGGCTGCCGAGGCCCAGAAAGATCAGGCCCACCTCCCCACGCGGGATCATCGCTAGCCCCACCGCCAGCCGATTCGTGGGCTCCTGGCTGAGGTAGCTCCAGCCGGCCGCCAGCTTGCTCAGCAGCGCGGCGGCCAACAGGAAGCCCGCCATCAGCAGTCCGGCATGGTTGGCGGGGTTGAAGGGATTGAGCACGGCGAGGTTGAGGCTGCTGCCGATGAGCACGAAAAACACGGTGGCAAAGAGAGCCACCAGGGGTTGGATGGCCTTCTCGATCGCCTCCCGGCGTTTGGATGAACTGAGGATGAGCCCCCCGGCGAAGGCGCCCAGGGCGGCCTCCAGGCCGAAGGCCTGGGCCGCGAAGCAGGCCAGCGAGAGCACCAGAAAAGCTGCCACCGCCACCTCCCCAGGCGCCCGTAGCCGATCCAAAAGGGCATCGAAGGCTGGGGCGGCGGTGCGGCTGAGGGCCAGGGCCACCGCCACAAACACCGAAGCGGCTACCACCAGCCGCACCACTGGCCCCGCCGTGAAGCCCTCCCCCGCCGCCAGGGCCACCACCACAGCCAGGATGACAATGCCAAGGATGTCATCCAGCACGGCAGCGCCGATCACAATCTGCCCTTCTCGGGTGCGCAGCACCTTCAGTTCGCCGAGCACGCTGGCCGTGATGCCGATGCTGGTGGCGGTCATCGCAGCGCCAGCGAAGAATGCCGGCAGCATCGGCACCGCAAAGAAGACATGGAGGCCAAAGGCGCCCAGCACAAAGGGGAGGATCACGCCGGTGAGGGCCACGCTGATGGCCTGGCCGCCCACCGCCATCAGTTCGTCCAGTTCGCTCTCCAGGCCGGTGAGGAAAAGCAGGGCCAGCAGGCCGATCTTCGCCATCCCCTGCAGGATGGGAAACGTGTGGTCATAGATCTGGCGAACCTGTTCTGAACTGACGTGGGCCAGGTTGGCGATCAAGCCTTGGGCGAGGCGGTTGAGCTCGCCCCCCAGCTCCGGAGTTTGGATGAGGTGCAACCCCGAAACGCCGATCAGCACGCCGGCCACCAGCTCCCCGAGGATGGTGGGAAGGCCCAGGCGCACCATCAGCTCCGCCAGGGCCCGGGCGATCAAGAGGATCACCACAAATTGCCCTGCTTGGATCAGGGTTTGGGCCGCCTCCAACTCGTGCGCACCGCTTGAGAGCAACAGGGTGGGCAGGCTCATGGGCGCCACGGGAGGTTGGGGACATCCATTCATCTCAGTCCCGTCGTCGGGCGGCTGGATGGGCAAGTCGCGATAGGAGAGAGGGCGGGTAGAAAAGGTGCACCGCGGCGATGGTTCTCGCTAATGGTGAGCCGCCCGGCCTCAGGCTCCGTTTTATTCAGCATGGGTTTGCTTAGGGAACCTCTGAGCAACGAGCCCAGAAAGAGAGTACAAATTTAGTGTGTTCTGAATGAACGATTCTATTCTGGAGCAGAAATGAGGCTGATTGGCCTGATTTCACCTTCTTGAAGCTGAAGCTTGCCAATGGGGGCTGTTTTCCCCTTCACTGGACACAGCAGTCTCAATAGATCAGGCACTACATAGCAACCGGTTACGTGCCGTAATTAGGTTCGAGAGGGCTGCCATCACATGCGCTTTACAGCGGATCGAGTGGCTCCGACGCGCTCGGCCGGCGGCCTCGGTAGGAGCATGCCCCGCAGCCGGGCGATCATCCACCTCTCTAAAGGGCTGAATAGGGCTGATCAATCCAGCAGCGCTCTAGGGGCTAGCGCCTATGACTTTGCAGAAGCCCTAGGCGCGATGGCACGACTCCACTAGGGCAACCGGATCGCGCTCCGAGGTGCGGCCGCGGGCTCGTATCCCGGCAGTTGCCGGGATCGGATCGGCCTGGCTCCCGTGCGGTATCTGCCGGCGGGATCGTCGTTGCAGGCAGCCATCAGCGTGGCGGGCCATGGCTGATTGAAATCGCTTCAGTTCCCGCGGCCCGCCCAGCTCCCCGCCCCGTAATCTGCGGAGTCGATTAGGCAGGACTCCCGATGGCCACCCCCGAACGGCAAGGCACGGTGGTGGTGGGTTTGGGTCGCTCCGGAATCGGAGCCGCGCGCCTGCTGCGGGACCTCGGCGAACCGGTGCGCCTTGCCGAAAGCCGCAGCGGCGGCGCCCTGGCTGAGCAGGCCGCTGCCCTGAAGGCTGAGGGCATCACGGTGGAACTGGGCCTGCCCCTCGATGCCGACCGCTTCGATGCCCTCACCCCGCCGCCCGCCACCGTGGTGGTGAGTCCCGGCATCCGCTTCGACCATCCGGCCTTGGAGGCATTGCGGGCCCGGGGGGTGGCGGTGCAGGGGGAGTTGGTGGGGGCCTGGAGGGCCGGCAGGGCCGTGCCCTGGATCGGCATCACCGGCACCAACGGCAAGACCACCGTGACCCATCTGGTGCATCACCTCCTGGTGGCCGCTGGGCTGGATGCGCCCCTGTGCGGCAACGTGGGCACCTCAGCCGCCGATGTGGTGCGCCAGCGGATCCTGGCCGCCCAGGCCGCCAGCGGCGGTTCGCCTTCGGGCCTTTCGGCCTTGGGCGCTTCACTTTCGGATGCTTCGCTCTCGGGCGGGTCTTCCGCCGGGAACCTGGCCCTTCCCGACTGGCTCGTGGTGGAACTGAGCAGCTACCAGATCGAGGCCGCCCCCGAGTTGGCGCCGGCCATCGGCATCTGGACCACCCTCACCCCCGACCATCTGGAGCGCCACGGCACCCTCGAGGCCTACCGGGCGATCAAGCGCCAGCTCATCGAGCAGTCGGGCCTGCGCATCCTCAATGCCGACGACCCCGATCTGCGCAGCCGCGCCGCCAGCTGGGACCAGGCCTGCTGGATCACCGCCGGACCGCGCCAGGCCGCCCTCGATGCCGGCATCGACCCCCACCTCTGGATCGAAGCCGGTGAGGTGTGGAATGCAGAGGGTCCGCTGTTCCCCGCCGCCGCCCTGGCCATGCCGGGCGAGCACAACCGCCAGAACCTATTGATGGCCACGGCCACCGCCCTGGCCGCCGGCCTCACCCCCGCAGTGATCGAGGCGGCCTGCCGCTCCTTCCCCGGCGTGCCCCACCGGCTCGAGCGCATCCGTCTCCACCAGGGCATCACCTGGTTCAACGACAGCAAGGCCACCAACTACGACGCCGCTGAAGTGGCGCTCCGCGCCCTTGACGGTCCACTGGTGGTGCTGGCCGGCGGCCAGTCGAAGCAGGGCGATGCGGCTGGCTGGATCGCCCAATTGCAGTGCCAGGCCGCGGCGGTAATCCTTTATGGCGCCGCCCGGCAGGCGTTCGCTGGCCTGCTGGCGTCCGGTGGCTACGGCGGCCGGGTGGAGAGCGTGGAGGGACTGGATCAGGCGGTGCCCCTTGCCCGGAAGCTGGCGGCGGAGGGAGGCTGCCCAGCCGTGCTGCTCTCACCGGCCTGCGCCAGCTTCGACCAATACAGCGATTTCGAGGCCCGCGGCGATCACTTCCGCCGTCTCGTTCTGGCACTCTGATGGCCGCGATCCCCGGCGCAGCGCGTCAATTCTGATGGCCCACTGGTTGATGAAGAGCGAGCCGGAGGTCTACGGCATCGCCCATCTGGAGGCGGAGGGCACCACCCTCTGGGATGGCATCCGCAACTACCAGGCCCGCAACTTCATGCGCGCGATGACGGTCGGCGACCGCGCTTTCTTCTATCACTCCAATGCCACGCCGCCGGGGATCGTGGGGCTGATGGAGGTGGTGGAGACGGGCCTCACCGATCCGAGCCAATTCGATCCCGGCTCGAAGTATTTCGACCCCAAGGCCAGCCGCGAATCGCCCCGCTGGGATTGCGTGCGGCTGCGGTATCTGCGCACCTTCGGGCGGCTGCTGAGCCTTGAGGAGCTGCGCGAGCAGTTCGATGCCGAAAGCCTGCCGGTGGTGCGCCGCGGAAACCGCCTCTCGATCCTGCCGGTGGAGGAGGCCAGCGCCCTGCGGATCTACGCCCTGCTCGGCGAGACCCCCTGAGGGCGGTCCTGTTTGCGGCAGCGGCGGCTCAGGCGGCGTGGGGCCGGAACCCGTCGCGCCGGTCGCTGGCCCAGGGGCGCTCGGCCCCGGGGGCTCCCCTCCGCGGCAATGGTGTGGGTCCGCTCCGTTCGTGGCTCTCTGGCAGCGGATCGAAGCCCGTAGAGCCGGGGAAGAGGTTGGCCAGATAGCAGCGGGTTACGCCCCGGTTCTGCACGCCGTTCTGCATCAGAAATCCCGCCAGGGCGGCCTGAAAGAGGCGGTATTGGTCCCAGTTGGGATGGCGTTCGATGAACTGGCCCATGGCCCGCAGCAACGGCTCCGGCACCTCGGCCCGCAGGCTCACCGTTCCGCCTCCAGCGGTTCCCTCCAGGGAACCCTCCCCGTCCGCGCCTTCGTCGTAACCCCGTTGCCAGTCCTGTGCCATCGCCGGAACGTTCCCCGCTCATGGACACCAGTTCCCCACACCCCGAGGGGGGCGTCAAATCCTCCGCGGCGGCGGCCCGATCCGCCGTCCCAAGCTGAGATCTCAGACCGGATCAGCGTTTTGCCTGGCCCTGGTGGCGCCGCCGGCGGGGCTTCTCCCCAGGCCGGCCCCGTCAAGGGTGGAAAGCGGTCGTCCAGGACTTCTCCCCGGACCGCCGGTTCCCAGGGGCCGGGCTGGGGAAAAACGGGGAAAAAGCGACCTCCCATGTGGAATCGGGCGGGAAAACGGGCCTGATCAGGATTGCTGATCAGAGCCTGCTGGCGCAGGGGTCTCAGGCAGCAATGCCACCGCCCTTGGGCGTTGCCTCTTCGGCATTCCAAGGCGTGCAGGTTTGGAGGGCGGCGGCCAGGGCAACGCTGGCTTCCCCTCCCCAGCTCCCCTCCACCCCCCGCCGTCCGGGGGCGGGGGTGAGCACGAAGCGCAGGCACCAGCGGTTGCGGTCGCCCTCAAGGCAGAGCCACAGATCGCCCCCCTCGCAGGCCAACTCCATGGCCAGTTCGATGGCCTCCTCGGCCATCAGGATGTCGACGAGGGCCCGGTGCTGCTCCAGCAAGGTCTCCATCCCTCGCCGCAGCGTCAGCGCCTCCAGCAGGGTGAGTTCAGCGGCCCAGGCTCCCGCCGCGGCATCCCCGCCGCCGATCAGCACACCAAAAGGATGGCGATCAGAATCGACCACCAGCCGCCAGCCTGAACCTTCCCGGACCTCCATCGGCCCCGCCGTCCTCAGCCGGGCAGCAGATCAGGTTGGTCCTGCTCATCGGAGAGCTCGATGATCGCCCGCTGCACCGGCTTGATCATCGAGTCGTCGAGCAGTCCATCGAAATCATCGAAGCGCCGCTGCTTGGCCCGGAAGGCGATTCGCACCGTCGTGAGGTAGCGGTTGTTGGCATGGCGGATCAGGCTCTCGGCCCTCTGGGCCAGATCCTTCGGATTCACGGTCGGGCTGCTGGGCATGCGCAAGAGTTCCAGTGGTCACGGCCATCCGCCACTCTAGGCCAGTACCGGTGCCCTCCTTCCCCCATGCCGGGAACCCTCGCCATCGACCTAGGCAGCACCACCACCGTGGTGGCCTGGCAGGACGGCAGCTCCAGCCCGCCGCGGCTGCTGGCCCTCGCCCCCTATGCCCTCGACGATCCCGCCGTGGTGCCCAGCCTGATCTGGCTCACCGGTCCCGAGGGTTCGGCGGGGGCTCTGGTGGGCCGGCAGGTGCTGGAAGCGGGCCTGGCCGATGGCGAGGAACCGGGCCTGTTGCGGGATTTCAAGCGGCGCATCGGCGCATCCCCCGAACTCCTGTCGGGGGGCCGCTCCCCTGGGGCCCCCGACGGGGAGGGCGGATCGCATGCGGGGGATTCGGAAGGATCGGAAGGCCCGGAGGGCTCTGAGGCCGCCGCTCACCAGCCCTGGCTGACGCCCGAGGCCGCTGGTGCCCTGCTGCTGGCGCGGCTCTGGAGGGCCCTGCCCCCCGGGGTGGAGCCGGATCGGCTGGTGCTCACCGCTCCGATCGACTCCTACCGCGGCTACCGCCAGTGGCTGCGAGAGGTGTGCGGTTCGTTCGCGGTGCCCGAGCTGGCGCTGGTGGACGAACCCACCGCCGCGGCGATCGGCGCCGGGCTACCTCCCGGCAGCCGCGTGCTGGTGGTGGACTTCGGGGGCGGCACCCTTGATCTGTCCCTCGTGCAGCTGGAGGGGGGGGAGGGGAGGGCCGCCCCCATCGCCCAGCTGCTCCGATTCGCCGGCCGCGACCTCGAGGCCAGCGGCCAGGCGCTGCGTTGTGCCCGGGTCCTGGGCAAGGCCGGCCTCCGCCTCGGCGGTCGGGACATCGATCGCTGGATCGCCGCCGAACTCGTCCCCGACACTGGGCCCGACGGGGAGTTGCTGCGGACGGCCGAGGCGCTCAAGTGCCAACTGAGCGAAGTGGAGGAGGCCGTGCGGCTCTGGAGTCCGGCGGGTCTGCCGGCCCGGGAGCTGCGGCTCAGCCGCCGGCGCTTCGAGGCCCTGTTGGAGGAGCGGGGGCTCCTCGGGCAGCTCGACACCCTGCTGGAGGCCGTCTGGGCAGGGGCCCGGCGGGAGGGCCTGGCCCGGGGCGCCGCCATCGACGCGGTGCTGCCGGTGGGGGGGAGCAGCCGCATCCCCCTGATCCGCCGCTGGCTCCAGGAGCGCTGCCCTGCGGTGCCCCTGCGGGGTGAGCGGCCGGTCGAAGCCGTGGCCCTCGGCGCCCTCGCCCTCACCCCGGGGGTGAAGCTGCGGGATGTGCTCGGCCGCGGCGTTTCCCTGCGCTGCTGGGACCGCCGCAGCGGCACCCATCGCTGGCATCCCCTGTTTGTGGCTGGCCAGGGCTGGCCCATCACCACCCCCCTCGAGCTCGTGTTGGCCTGCAGCCACGATGACCAGGGGGCGATCGAACTGGTGCTGGGGGAACCGCTCGGGGAGGCGCGCTCCGAGGTGGTGTTCCGCGATGGGGTGCCCCAGCTGCGGCGGCGGCCCGCCGGCGAGGCGGCCGTGGCTCCCTGGCGGCAGGCCCCGGCCCCGCTGGCGCTGCAACCGCCGGGTCAGGCCGGCCAGGACCGGCTTCGCCTGCGCTTCTCCATCGATGCCGAGGCCCGGCTATGGCTGGAGGGGGACGATCTGGTGAGCGAAGTGCCCCTGGAGCTGCGCTGCCTGGGGCCGGTGTGTTGAGCGACCACTGGGAGCAGCCCCGGCGGGGCGGAGTGCATACAACAGAGGGGATTCCAACCAATTCCCCTTGGCCCGCCGGCCCCTCTTACCTCTCGTCTGGCTGGCCATCACCCTGGGAACGGTTGCCGCGGGGATCGGCTTCGTTTATTGGTGGGAGCGGCAGCTGCCGGCCAGGGTGGCCGACGCCGCTGCCCGCGGCCAGCTCGATGCCTGTCTGCGCTACAGCGATCAGCTCGATGCCCTCAGCTGGCTTCCCGGCCGTTCATCGCTTGATCAGGGCCGCTGCCGGCGTGAGAAGGCCGCCCAGCTGTGGCAAAAGGGGCGCTGGTCCGCGGCCCTCGGGCTGCAGCGCCAGCTACTCAATTCCCCAGCCGGCGGCCGGGGAGATCGGCAGCGCCTCGAAGACTGGCAGTCGTCCCTGCACCGCATCGCCCTGACCCGGTTCCGCAACGGTGACCTCAATGCTGCCCTGGATGCCCTGGCTCCGATGGGCGAGAAGCATCGCTCTGATGGCACGGCGGTTGGAGATCAGCTGCGGCTGAACTGGAACCGCAACCGGCTGGAGTGGGAGCGGGCCTCCAAGCTGGTGGGCCAGGCCCGCTGGTGGGAGGCCCTCGACAGCCTGCACCGGATCGATCACCCCTGGTGGCAACAACGGGCCAAGGCCCTCAACGCCAGGGTGGAGAAGGGCCTGCAGCATCTCAAGGGCAAGGAGCGTGAACACGATGGCCACGGCGATCTCCCCCAGTCGGTGCCCGTGGCCCAGCTCGATGCCGAGGTTGGCCGACGCATCGCGGCCGGAATGGACGAATGGAAGGCCTTCCAGGCTGGTTGCCAGGCCCTCGGTGGCCGCGTGGTGGAGGCCGGTCCTGAAACAGCCTGCCAGCGCTGACGCGGCCATGACAGGATTGGCTCCGATGCCGGAACGCAACACCATGCAGCCAGGAGATCGGGTCAGGGTCTGCAGCAGTGTGGTGGTCTACACCCATCCCTCCCATCGGGGCTCCGCCTTCGATCTCGAAGGGCAGGAGGGGGAGGTGCTGCAGGTGCTCAACGATTGGAAAGGCCGGCCGATCAGCCCCACCCTGCCGGTGGTGGTGGCTTTCGGGAAGTTCCGGGCCCACTTTCGTGATGATGAGATCACCCCGATCTGAGGTCTGAGATCTAAGGGCGTCAGTTCAAGTTAGGGGCGCAGCAGGTACACCCCTTCCTCCCCGTCAATCGACCGCAGGCACAGTTCGATCGTTTCTTGCCGGGTGGTGGGCACCACCCGGCCGCAGAAGTCGGGCTGAATCGGCAGTTCCCGGTGGCCCCGGTCCACCATGGCTAGGAGCTGCACCCGCGTCGGGCGCCCCCAGGTGTGCAGGGCCTCCATGGCAGCCCGCACGGTTCGCCCTGTGAAGATCACATCGTCTACTAACACCACGTGGCGGCCATCCACCGAGGCCGGCAACTGGGTGGCCTCAGCGAGTCGGGTGCCGATGCGCTCGAGATCATCCCGGTGGAAGGTGGGATCGATGCTGCCGTGTTCGATCGGATGGCCGCTCAGGCCCTTCAGCCGACCCGCCAGGACCCGGGCCAGGGCCACGCCCCGGGTAGGGATGCCCAGCAGCAGGAGCGAACGGCTGTCGCTGGCGCTCTCCAGCACCTGGGAGGCGAGCCGATCGAGGGTTCTGCCAAGTTCCGGTTCCGAGAGCAGTTCGAGCCTCACCTGACGGTCGAGCTCCGGATCCTGGCGTGGGGTCTCTGGGGACACGGAGCGAGTCATGGGGCCGGTTGGACCGGGCGGGAGCCAGGAGGCTGGCAAGGAGCTGATGCTAAAGGGGCCAACCGATGGACCCGCTTCTTCCCCCATTGCTTCCGTTGGCTGGGAGCAGCCTGTGGCCAAAGGCTGACCTTCGACATCCATCGTTGGGGTCTTTCTGGGCACGGCTGTAGGTTGGTTGTGGCACACCGTTGATGCCTCTGGCCGATCGGGTGAACGCTGCGTCCTCGTCCCACTTTCCAACTCTCGGCAAAGGTTCCGCCAATGGTTTGGGGGCGACTGCCGAGCTTCCTCCTCTGGGTGATCCATCCCCTGTTGCCCCAGTGGTGCTGGCAATTCTCGATGGCTGGGGCTACCGCCCCGAGTTCGACCACAACGCCATTCGCAGTGCAACCACGCCGGTGATGGATGCTCTTTGGCATGCCTATCCCCACACCCTGATTGAGGCCAGTGGCGGCGCCGTTGGCCTGCCAGACGACCAGATGGGTAATTCCGAGGTGGGCCACCTCACGATCGGTTCCGGACGCATTATTCGCCAGGAATTGGTGCGCATCGGCCAGGCCGTGCGCAACGGCAGCATCGCCGCCAATTCTGCCCTCAATGACCTGGCCGACACTCTTCTGGCAGAGGGGGGCACCCTTCACCTGATTGGCCTCTGTTCCGATGGCGGTGTCCACAGCCATGTCGACCACCTCGGTGGTCTGCTGCGCTGGGCCGCTGGCCGGGGGCTCACGGATGTCTGTGTCCATGTGGTGACCGATGGCCGCGACACTGCCACCAACAGTGCTCCTGGTTTCCTGGCCACGATCGAGCGCCAGATTGCCGAGGCCGGAGTCGGCCGGATCGCCACCCTCTGCGGCCGCTACTGGGCCATGGACCGGGACAACCGTTGGGATCGCACCGAGAAGGCCTATCGCCTCCTGACTGAGGAGAGTCCGCTCAGCAGCTTCACTCCCGCCGAGATTCTTGAGGCCTCCTACACGGCCGGCATTACCGATGAATTCCTGGAGCCGGTGCGACTGGCGCCTGGGCTGATCTGCGCGGGCGATGGGCTGGTGTGCTTCAACTTCCGCCCCGACCGGGTGCGTCAGCTTGTGCGGGCCCTGGTGCTTGATCCATTTCAGGGATTCGAGCGGCGCCGCATCGAGCCGCTGCATTTGGTCACCTTCACCCAATACCAGAGGGGGCTTCCCGTTGCCGTGGCCTTCCCTCCTGAGTCCCTCGATGGCCTGCTGGGTCAGGTGATCTCCGACAACGGTCTGCGTCAGTTCCGCACCGCCGAGACCGAGAAGTATCCCCATGTCACCTATTTCATGAATGGGGGCATCGAGCAGGCTTTCCCCGGTGAGGATCGTCACTTGGTGCCCTCGCCTCGGGTGGCCACCTACGACCAGGCTCCAGCGATGTCAGCCGATACCCTCACCGACAGCTGTGTTGCGGCCATCAAGAAGGGGATTTACTCCTTGGTGGTGATCAATTACGCCAACCCCGACATGGTGGGCCACACCGGGCTGATGGAGGCCACCACCCAGGCGATCGCCACCGTTGATGGCTGTGTCGGCAGGCTCGTAGAGGCCATCAATCGGATGGGGGGCACCCTGCTGATCACCGCTGACCATGGCAACGCCGAGCTGATGCAGGGCCCCGACGGCCGTCCCTGGACCGCCCACACCACCAACCCTGTGCCGGTGATTCTGGTGGAGGGCGAAAAGCGGAAACTCCCTGGTCACGGCACCGATGTGCACCTGCGCGAGCATGGCGGTCTGGCGGACATCGCGCCTACCCTGCTGTCGATCCTCGGTCTGCCGAAGCCGGAGCGCATGACCGGCGAATCCCTGATCCTGCCGGCTGGTGCCTCACCGGTGGCAACGAGCCCCGTGCCCAGCACGATGCGGGTCTGATCCGGTTCCCAGGCTCAATCTGTCCAACCACCACCCCCCGATCCAGCCCCCATGCTGAAGACAGCGATCTCCTACCTCTGGATGCTCAGCGCCGTGCTGCTGATCGTGAGCGTTCTGCTCCACAGCCCCAAGGGGGATGGCATGGGGGGGCTGGCCTCCAGCGGCGGTTCGATGTTTACCAGTGCCCGCAGTGCCGAGGAGACCCTCAATCGGATCAGTTGGACCCTGCTGGGTCTGTTTCTAGGGCTGGCCGTGGTGCTGAGTGCCGGATGGCTCGGTTAGGTGATGGTGGGCCGCTGACGCGCCGCGATCTCCTGCGGCAACTGGCCTCTGGCCTTCCCCTCCAGGCCTTGGGGGCCGGTCTGCTGTCCTGGCCGGGCCGCGCTGCCGCGGCATCCCCGGCCACCGATCCCCGTTGGCGGCTCGATCAGGCCGAGTGGAAGCGTCGGCTTTCTCCGGCAGCCTTCGCGGTGCTGCGCCAGGAAGGAACGGAGCGTCCCTTCAGCAGTCCGCTTGAGCACGAGAAACGGCGGGGCACCTTCCTGTGCGCAGGGTGTCGGCTGCCGCTGTTCGCATCAGCGGCCAAGTTCGACAGCGGCACCGGCTGGCCCAGTTTTTGGCAGCCCCTGCAGGATGCGGTCGTCACCAAGCTCGATTTCAAGCTGATCGTGCCCCGCAGTGAGTATCACTGCCGCCGCTGCGGCGGGCACCAGGGCCATGTCTTTGGGGATGGTCCGCCACCCACGGGCAAGCGTTATTGCAATAACGGGGTTGCCCTGGTGTTTCTGCCGGGCTGAAGGGGCTGCTGCCCTTTGTTCTGTGCACCATGCCGCCGGTTTCGGAAGCTATCGAATTGGCCACGCCGGCGGCCTGTCCGTTCTGATCCCGGTACGGTGTGTCTCTTCAGCCAGCCGGCGCTGCAATGGGCAGTCCGATCAGCCTCGAAACCTTTCTGGCACGCGCCCGGGCCCGCTTCGCGGATCAGTACGACTATTCCGCCATCGTTTACAAGAGCTTCAAGACTCCCGTGGGCATCCGCTGCCGCCTCCATCCGGTGAAGTTGATTTCGATCACCCCGGAGAAGCACTTGCAGACCACCGGCGGCTGCAAGTTCTGTCTTCGCCAGAGCCGGATCCGCATGTTGGAGCGGGAACTGCTGCGCGAGGCCGTGGATCGCCCCGAGCCCTTGATGCCGCGCCTGGATGCCAGCCTTGCTGAGCAACTCGGAAGCTGGGCTGATCGCAGCACTCCGGCCCAGGCCTGATCCGCCCCGCAAGCGATCTTCTGTTGCTACGCATCAGCAGCGGGGCTGCTTCGTAAAGCCTCATTGTTCATCGTTCTGGCGCTTGCTGTGGCTCGGATACTGCATAACCGGGACTGGATGATGCCTATCAATTCAGTAATTGCATCGGCTTATCCGGAGTGGCATTGCCCATTGCGTTTTCCGCACACTATTCGGGAGGTAATGGTTGAAATTCGGCTTGACTCTTCTGTGAATTGGGTGGGAAAGTGTGGTGTGCTTTCATCGCTGTATGTACTCGGCACCCCGCAACACATCCCCGCTTGTTCGCAGCACTGCTGACGTTCACGCCGCTGCGGCCATGGCCCCATCGAACGGATCGGTGGCGGTGCCCCATGGGTCAGTGGTGCAGCCCGCATTCCGCTCGCCGCGTCGGGTCACCATCACGCTGCCTTTGGCCACGTTCGAGGAGCTGCAGGTCAGGGCCGATGGTGAGGGTCGATCCTTGAGCAACCTGGCGGCCTTTCTGCTGGAATCGGCCCTCAAGGGCCCTGCGCCTGCTCCGGTGGCCTCGGTTGCTGCTGGGCCCCTGCGGCGTTCTCAGGAGAACCCCTTCCACTGATGCGATTCCAGAGCAAAAAAATGGAGGGGCGATAGCCCCTCCATTTGATCCAGCGCCGGCGGGCATGGCCCGCCGAGGCTTGAACACGATCGCGATCAGGACGCGACCAGGACGTGATCAGTAGTCGAAGTCGCCGCCGCCCATGCCGCCGCCGGCGGGGGCCGCTTCCTTCTTCTCGGGCAGATCAGCCACGATGCACTCGGTGGTGAGCACCATGCCGGCGATTGAGGCGGCGTTCTGCAGGCCAGAGCGGGTCACCTTGGCGGGATCCACGATGCCGGCGGCCAGCATGTCCACATACTCGCCGGTGGCGGCGTTGTAGCCCTCGTTGAAGGGCTTGTTGCGCACGTGCTCGGCCACCACGGCACCGTTCGCACCAGCGTTCTGGGCGATCCGCATCAGGGGCGCGGTGAGGCTGGAGGCCACGATTTGGGCGCCGATCAGCTCCTCGCCGGAGAGATTGGCAGCCGCCCACTCCTCCAGGGCGGGACCGAGGTGGGCCAGGGTGGTGCCACCGCCAGGCACGATGCCTTCTTCAACGGCCGCCTTGGTGGCGTTGATGGCATCTTCCAGGCGCAGTTTCTTGTCCTTCATCTCGGTCTCGGTGGCGGCGCCCACCTTGACCACGGCCACACCGCCGCTCAGCTTGGCGAGGCGCTCCTGCAGCTTCTCTTTGTCGTAGGTGGAGTCGGTTTCCTCGATCTGCTTGCGGATCTGCTCCACCCGGGCCTTCACCGCAGCCTCGTTGCCTTCGGCCACGATGGTGGTGGTGTCCTTGTTGATCGTGATCCGGCGGGCGGTGCCCAGGGAATCGATCTTGGCGTTCTCCAGCTTGAGGCCGGCGTCCTCGGTGATCAGCTGACCGTTGGTGAGAACGGCGATGTCTTCGAGCATGGCCTTGCGGCGGTCACCGAAGCCGGGGGCCTTGACGGCGGCCACGTTGAGAACCCCGCGGAGGCGGTTCACCACCAGGGTGGCGAGGGCTTCCTTCTCGATGTCCTCGGCGATGATCAGCAGGGGACGGCCGGTGCGGGCGATCTGCTCGAGAACAGGCACTAGGTCCTGCACCAGGGCGATCTTCTTGTCGGTGATCAGGATGTAGGGCTCCTCAAGCACCGCCTCCATCCGCTCGGTGTCGGTGGCGAAGTAGGGGGAGATGTAGCCCTTGTCGAA
>Ga0209298_10000524_pt1 | contig 25522 bp, 23 predicted proteins | sample S_140806_EF_Meta_FD_187325 | JGI IMG/M metagenome (GOLD analysis project Ga0209298, IMG submission 187325) | Freshwater microbial communities from Lake Simoncouche, Canada to study carbon cycling - S_140806_EF_MetaG (SPAdes) (version 2) | ecosystem: Environmental > Aquatic > Freshwater > Lake ...
GGCGTCCAGTCATCCAGCGGTGCCATCTGCCGTAGCCGACTGCTCACGGTCACCACCACCTTGCGGCAACAGGGCCGGGATACCTGGCAGTTCCTGGAGCAGGCCTGGATCGCCCATCACAGGGGCGGAGTGATGCCCTCATTGCTGCCTGATCCCTGAGTTCAGCAGCAACAGCAGCACAGCTTCTTTGCCCGCTCAGCAATGAGCGCTCAGGCGTGCATTTGCGCAGCAGTCCGTACCGCCCCCTGAATGGTTACGATTGCTCTTCATCACCGATCGAGGGATGCCGGGTGACATTGGTGGAGGAGTTCATCGCGGCGATGTTGTAAGCACCCCAGAATTAATAGAGCACCATTGTGAGGTGCTCAAGCAGCGCATTCTCCCGCTCCCCAGCCAGCACGCGGCTGGCCAGGTGATCGATGCCCAGCACGCGACCCGCTAGGCCATGGCGATGGTGCTTCAGACATGCCGCTTCAAGCAATTCAAGCGACTCGGCATCAAGGAGCACCCGATCTCCGAGATCCAGGGCCGCAAGGCTGTCGAGGGGCACATCCACGCTGGCTTCGTCCGGATACACGAAGCGGATGTTCTGGGGCTCGAGCACGAAGCGCCGATCGCGGCAGGAGGAGGTGCTGTAGATCTCGCCGATGTAGCGGGCGTTGGGTTTGGCTGCCGCCAAGGGGATACATGAGGTTCCAGCGGGTGGCTCCATCCTCGAAGCCACGGTTCAGGGGCTCCAGCAGGATCAGCCTTGGTCAGAGGGGATCGGCCTACAGCAAGTGAATGCGATGAGTTTCATTCAGCCAGCATTCCCAGAATCGATAGAGACCCACAAGGGCCAATTCAGCCGTGTATGCCAGGCCATCGCCGTGGTCCAACTAGATCACATCGGCCTCCATGGCACCGACCAGCTGGGTCAGGCCGGCTCAGGCCACGGGCTGCATAAGGCCGCCGCCGGGGGAGGAGTCGTCGTCGTCGTTGCTGGGTTTTTCTCGCAACAGCACTACAAGGCCGAGGGCGCCCAGACAGAGGAGTGCGGTGGAGAGGGAGGAGACGTCGAAGCCGCCACCGATGTCGATCACATCCCCGAAGTAGCCAGCCATGCCGTTCCGTAACAAACGTACTCATGATCTTAACGAAGTTTCGTGAAGGTTGCGACGCATCGCCCCCGATTCCGCTCCGCTGCACCTGAGATCTTCCGCACTGGGCGCCGCTCACACCGTCAGCACCGCCGCATTCCGCGCCGAGGTCTCCTCGGCCCGCTGGGCATCCCGGAGGCCATCGGAGCCCGGAATCTGGTCGGCCATGGCGCGCAGCCAGCCCATCAGTTCCTCCACCTGCCGTTCGATCGGCAGCACCCCCAGACCGCGGGCGAGCACCTTCGCCGTGCTGCCGGTCGCGCCTTGGTAAACCAGCCGCCCATGAAGGTGCTGGGGCAGACCCTGGCGCAGCAGTCGGAAGGCCGGCTCCTCCATCGGTGTGTCCAGGGCGATGTTGGGTTTCTCCGGCCTGATCCGCGAGAAGCCGCACCGCCTGGCAACGAGTTTCAGTTCCAGCAGCTGCAGCAGGCTCTGCACCGGCGCCGGGATCGCGCCGTAGCGGTCGGTCCAGCCGGCGGCCAGCTCCACCAAGGCCTCCTTGCTGATGCAGTCGGCGGCGGCCCGGTAGGCGGCCATCTTCTCCTCGTTCTCCGGGATCCACTCGGCCGGGATGAAGGCGGTGAGCGGCAGGTCGATCTGGGTGTCATCCACCGCCGGGATGTCCTGGCCCTGGATCTCCGCCAGGCACTCCTGCAGCATCCCCATGTAAAGGTCGAAGCCGATCGCCTCCATCTGGCCGCTCTGCTCCACCCCCAGCAGGTTGCCCACGCCGCGGATCTCCATGTCGCGCATGGCCAGCTGGTAGCCGGACCCCAGCTGGGCGAACTCCTGAATCGCCCGCAGCCGCTGCCGTGCCGCCTCGCTGAGGGAGGCATCCCCGGGATAGAAGAGCCAGGCATGGGCCTGAATGCCGCTGCGGCCCACCCGGCCCCGGAGCTGGTACAGCTGGGCCAGGCCGAATTTGTGGGCGTCCTCCACCAGGATCGTGTTCACCCGGGGGATATCGAGGCCCGATTCGATGATCGTGGTGCAGAGCATTAGGTCGGCTTCGCCGGCGTTGAAGGCCACCATGGCGCTCTCCAGTTCGCCCTCGGCCATCTGGCCATGGGCCACCAGGAGCTTCAGGCCCGGCAGCATCTGGCGCAGCTGCTCGGCCACCTCCTCGATCCCCTCCACCCGCGGCACCACGTAGAACACTTGGCCGCCGCGGTCGAGCTCCTGGCGGATGGCGCTGCGCACCGCTTCCTCGTCGCGGGAGGCCAGGTGGGTCTTGATCGGGCGGCGCAGCGGCGGCGGCGTGGTGATCAGGCTCATCTCCCGCACCCCCGAGAGGCTCATATAAAGGGTGCGGGGGATGGGGGTGGCGCTGAGGGTCAGCACGTCCACGTCCTTGCGGAGCGCCTTGATCTTCTCCTTCTGGTTCACGCCGAAGCGCTGCTCCTCATCCACCACCAGCAGCCCCAGCTGTTTGAAGCCGGTGCCCTTGCCCAGCAGCTGGTGGGTGCCCACCACCACATCCACGTTGCCGGCGGCTAACCCATCGAGGATCGTCTTGCGTTCGGCCGTTGTACGGAAGCGGTTGAGCAGGGCCACCTTGAGCGGGTAGGGGGCGAAGCGCTCGCTCAGGGTGCGCCAGTGCTGCTGGGCCAGCACCGTGGTGGGCGCCAGCAGGGCGCACTGTTTGCCGGCGGTGACGGCCTTGAAGATCGCCCTGATCGCCACTTCGGTTTTGCCGAAGCCAACATCGCCGCACACCAGCCGGTCCATCGGCTGGGGTTTCTCCATGTCGCGCTTCACCTCGGCGATCGACTTGATCTGGTCGGGGGTGGGTTCATAGGGGAAGGAATCCTCCAGTTCGTTCTGCCAGGGGCCATCGGCGGGGAAGGCGAAGCCCGGCGCCTTGTGGCGCTCGGCATAGAGCTTCACCAGGTCCATCGCCACCCGGGCCACCGCCTTGCGGGCCCGCTCCTTGGCCTTGGTCCAGGCGCTGCCGCCCATGCGGTTGAGTTCGGGCGGGCTCTCGCTGCTGGCGCGGTAGCGGCCCAGGCTGCCGAGCTGGTCGGCCGCCACCCGCAGCAGGCCGTCGGCGTACTGCACCACCAGGTAGTCGCGCGATTCGCCGCCGATCGCCAGCTTCTCGAGCTTCAGGAAGCGGCCGATGCCGTGGTTGCGGTGCACCACGAAGTCGCCCGGCACCATGCGCAGGGGATCCACCGTGCGGCTGGCGGCGCGGCGGCGGCGGCGCACATAGCCGCTGGCGGCCAGGCTGTGCTGCCCGAAGAACTCCCGGTCGGTGAGCAGCACGACCTTCCAGGCGGGCAGCTCCAGGCCCTCCAGCTCGGCGGTGCCGCGGCTCTTGAGGGCCACCGGCGTGTTCTGCTCGATCAGCCGCTCGATCGCCGGGCTGTCCTGGGAATTGGGCACGAAGCGGGCGATGCAGTCGTGCTCCTCCAGCAGGGCTACCGCCCGGCTGGGCTGGGCAGACACCAGCCACACACGGGCCTTCTCGGCCTGATACCCCTTCACCAGGCCCGCCAGGCGGCCGAAGGCGTTGGGGTGGGCTGGCACGGCGCGGCTGGCGAGATCGAAGCTGTTGGGGTGGCGGTCGCTCTCCTGCAGTTCAGCCAGATCGAAGCCGCGGAACGTCTCCAGGGCCGCCAGGGCCTCGGCGGGGGGGCGGTGGAGGCTCGGTGGGAGCAGGGAGGGGGATGCCGATGGGGCAGCGGCTCCGGCGGCATCCAGATCCAGGCTCTCCAGCACCTCCTGATGGTGGGAGGCGGCGTGGTCGAACCACTGCTGGCCGTGGGCCAGGCAATGGCGCCGCTCCTCCAGGGCGATCAGGGTGCCGGCGGGCAGATAGTCGAGCAGGGAGGCCGGCTCTTTCCAGGCCAGACCCAGCAGCCGCCTCATTCCTTCGGGGGTGCCCCCCTCCAGCAGCTGGTCGAGGGCTTCGGGGCTGAGCAGGGCCTCCAGGCCTTCCGGCATCTGCTCCCGCAGGGCTTCGGCGATCAGCGGGGCGTGGCTGGTGGGGGTGAGCCGCACCCGCTCGATCGCATCGAGGGAGCGCTGGCTGGCTGGATCGAATTCCCGCAGCTTCTCCAGTTCCTCGCCGAACAGCTCCAGGCGCACCGGCAACTCGGCGCTGACGGGAAAGAGGTCGATGATGTCGCCGCGGCGGCTCCAGGTGCCCTCCTGCTCGATGCTGGGCACCCTCTCGTAGCCGAGGCGGGCCAGGGTGGCGCCCAGTTCCTCGATGTCCAGCGTGTCGCCGCGCCGCAGGGTGAGGCAGCGGCCCGCGAGCACATCCGGTGGGGGCAGATGGGGCTGGAGGGCCCGCTCGGTGGCCACGATCGCCAGCCGTTTGCCGCCGGCCTCCGGATCGAGCAGTTCGGCCAGCACCTGCAGCTGCCCCCAGGTGATCTCGGTGGTGGGATCGAACGGTTCGTAGGGCGACCCCTCGCTGGTGGGATACAGCTGGCAGCTCTGCCAGCCCATCAGCTCCAGCAGCGCCGCCATGCGGCCTGCCTCCTCCAGGGTGGGCACCACCACCAGCAGCGGCGCCTCGGCCACTCCCGCCAGGGCACTGCTGATCAGGGCCCGGCCAGCCCGGCCGGCACCCCCCAGCCGCAGCCGCTCCGGCCGCTCACTGCGGGCCAGCACCTCCCGGGTGAGGGGCACCTGCTGCAGCTGGCGCACCAAGGGGGAGAGGGGCATCGTGGCTTGGTTGGGGACGTTGATCTTCGCAAGTCCCCTCCCTTCGGTGTGGTCGGCTTCGGGGCCTGCTCGTCCCATTGCATCGGCCCATCCCGCCCGCCCATCGCAACGACCCATCCCAGGGGCCCATGACATCGGTTCAAAACACAGGCCCATCCCACCGGCGGGCTGTGGTCTCAGCCGGGGCGATCCCGACCCATGCTGTGGGCAGGTTCTGGCGAGTTCTTGGCCCGTTATCGCTGCCCCGATTGCCGTGGTGCTGTGATCCGACTGTCGGATCCGCTGGAGCGCCGGCCCCGTTGTCGCCGCTGCGGCCAGCTGCTGCGGCCGGTGAGGCTGCTCCCGCCAGGTAGCGCCATCGCCCTCGGCGTTGCCGCCGCCACCCTGCTGCTGGCAGCGACACCGGATTTGCTCAAGGGTGTGGCAACCCTGGCCGTGCGCTTCCCCCTGGCCCCTGGATTAATGGAGCGGTTCGACCCTCCCCCCGAACCCCACCGCCGACCCCTGGTGCTGCTCCGACAGGGCCTGCTCCAGAAGTTGGCCGAGGGCGATGCCCGCTGGACCCCCCGGGTGGAATACCTCAGCGATGGAGGCACCCGTTACTTCTACCGCCGTCGCCCGGGGGAGCCCCCCCTGACCCTCGCCCAGATCCGTGCCCTGGTTGACCTTCCGCCCAGCTTCGACAAGGAGCGGGAGGCGGTGGTGGAGTTGTTGCGCAGCCTGCAGGATGTGGGAGTGCAGCTGGATCTCACCAAGCCCCGCAAACGGGCGGCGGCGGCGGAATGGGATGGCGCCTCCCGCACCCTCAGGATCGATCCCTCCGTGGTCGGCCACGGCACCCTCGACTTTGCCCGCGTGCTCAACCACGAGGCCATCCACGTGGCCCAGAGCTGTTTCGGCGGGGGCCTGCGGGCCGTTCCGAAACGGCTCGGCATCGACGATCGGCTCACCCCGGAGCTGGCCGCCCAGCTCAACCAGCCCACCTATGCGGAGGCCTCAGAGTCGGAGCGGGCCCTGGAGGCCGAGGCTTACGCCAACCAGAACCGGCTGGGGGTTGGGTCGGCGCTGGTGGGCCGTCATTGCCCTCTGCGGAGCTAAGGCCAGGGGGGCGCCGGCTCAGGCGGCGCCGTTGATGTGTCGGATCAGATCCACGCATTTGCAGGAGTAGCCCCACTCGTTGTCGTACCAGGCCACCAATTTCATGAAGGTGTCGGTGAGGGCGATGCCGGCCCCCGCATCAAAGATCGCGGTGCAGGATTCGCCGAGGAAATCGGTGGACACCACCTCGTCTTCTGTGTAGCCGAGGATGCCCCGCATCGGACCTTCGGAGGCGGCCTTCATCGCGGCCTTCACGGCCTCGTAGCTCGTGGCCCGCTCCAGGTTCACGGTGAGATCCACCACCGACACATCGGGGGTGGGCACCCGGAAGGCCATGCCGGTGAGTTTGCCGTTGAGGGCCGGGATCACCTTGCCCACGGCCTTGGCGGCGCCGGTGGAGGAGGGAATGATGTTCTGGGCCGCACCCCGGCCGCCCCGCCAGTCCTTCACCGAGGGGCCATCCACCGTTTTCTGGGTGGCGGTGGTGGCATGCACGGTGGTCATCAGACCGCTGGCGATGCCGAAGTTGTCGTGCAGCACCTTGGCCATGGGGGCCAGGCAGTTGGTGGTGCAGGAGGCGTTCGAAACAATCTCCTGGCCGGCATAGCTGCTGTGGTTCACCCCCATCACGAACATGGGCGTGTCGTCCTTGGAGGGGGCCGAGATCACCACCTTGCGGGCCCCGGCCTGGAGATGCTGACGGGCGGTGTCGTCGGTGAGGAAGAAGCCGGTGGATTCGAGCACCGTGTCCACTCCCGCCTCATCCCAGCGCAGATCGGCCGGACTGCGTTGGGCGCTGATCCGGATCGGCTTGCCATTCACCACCAGGGCGCCGTTATTCACCTCCACCGTGCCCTGAAAGCGGCCGTGGGTGGAATCGTGGCGCAGCATGTAGGCGATGTAATCGACATCGATCAGATCGTTGATCGCCACCACCTCAATGCCCTCCTGGCTCACGGCGCGGCGGAAAACGAGGCGGCCGATGCGGCCGAATCCATTGATGCCGACCCTGATCGTCATGGGGGTGGTGCGGGAGGGTCATCCATTCTTCCACCGGCGGGGTCCCTTGCCAGGAGCTCACCTTCCAGGAGCATGTTGAAGTGCAGCAACTGGCTGTCCGCCAGCTGCTGACGGCTGGTGGCCCCCAGCTGCTGCTCCAGGAACTGGCGGGCCTGCTCACCCTTCCAGCCCAGGGCTACCAGCAGCTGATCGGATTGGGCCAGCAGATCCCGTCGCCGCAGCGGCACCGGGCTGCTGGTCGGCTCGGCCCCGGGGGGCAGACCCTCCAGGGCAACGAGATAGGCCTTCAAATCGGCGTAGTTGGTGAGCCGGCTGCGGCTCGGGTGGCCGAAGGCCCGTTGCAGATACTCTCCCTCCTGCTCGCGGGACCAGCCCAGCCGGCGTAGTTCCAGATCCAGGCGTGCCAGTTCGCTGCTCCAGTCCTCCGGATCTGCGGGGGGTTCGGCAGCCGCGGTCGGAGTGGCTGCCGGGGCATGGGCGGCGGGGCCGGGCCGGGCCGGGCCGCTGTCGGGCGGCCTCGGAACTGGGGCGGGCGGCAGCTTGGGACACGGTCCGCTGGCTGGGGCCTCGGCCGCAGGTGGCGTTATTAGCGGTGTCACTAGTGTATGCATCGGCGTCGGAATTGGCGTCGGCACTGGAGCTGGCTCTAGCCGATGCGCCGGCGGATGCGCTGGCAGGGGCAAGGGCGGATCCGCGCCCGCCCGGATCGGGGCAGGCATCGGCGTGTTGGCGGCCGGCGGCTCCTCGAGGGGCTCCAGCCGGCTCAGCAACCGATCCAGGGCGCGTTGCTCAGCCTCCTCGGCGTTGGCGGCCTCCCCAAGGGCGCTGCCGAGGGGGGTGCTTCCCCGTAGCGCCCTGACCTCCACCACCCGGTTGCCGGACTCGGCGTGGACAAGGCGCACCTGGAACTGGATCGGTGGGAACACAGGCAGTGATCCGGCTTTCCTAGGTTCATTCCATTGTCCCGCCCGCGACTCCCGATTCCAGCCACCGGGTTCGCCGATGGTCCGGAGGGCCGACCCTTCGCCCCCGGCCTGGTCGCGCCGAGGCCCCTACCCCCCAAAAACGGTGCCCATGGAAGCGGAGACGCTGCCTTCCCTTACAACCCTCCTCCAAGGCGTCGACCAGTGGGGGGAGGTGCTGGTGGTGCTTCCGCTTCTGGTGGTGCTGGAGGTGGTGCTCTCTGCCGACAACGCGATTGCGCTGGCGGCGATCTCCAGGCGGCTGCACGACCCGCAGAAACAACGTCAGGCCCTGAATTTCGGCCTGCTGCTGGCCCTGGGCTTCCGAATTCTGCTGATCATCGCGGCCCGTTGGGTGCTGCGCTTTTGGCCTCTCCAGTTGATGGCCGCCGCCTATCTGCTTTGGCTGAGCGGCTCCCACTTGCTGGGCGGGGATGAGGCTCCTGGGAGTGAGCCGGCGACTGGTGACTCCCCGGCCACCGCCGTCGTTGATGGCCAGGCTCCGCCCCCCCCGGTGGTGCCTGATTCCAGCGGCCAAGTCCGCAGGCTGGTGGGGGTGGTGGTCACCCTCGGGCTCACCGATCTGGCCTTCTCGCTCGACAGCGTGGCGGCCGCGGTGGCCGTCACCGACCGGCTGGCGCTGGTGATGGCCGGCGGGGTGATCGGGGTGGTGGCCCTGCGCCTCACCGCCGAACTGTTCATCCGCTGGTTGGAGGAGTTCCGCCACCTGGAAACCTCGGGCTATCTGGCCGTGGCCTTGGTGGGCATCCGCCTGCTGGTGCGAGTGATCAATCCGGATCTGGTGCTGCCGGAGTGGGCTGTACTGCTCAGCGTTGCCGTGATCTTTGCCTGGGGGTTCTCCGTCCGCAACGTTCCACCGCCGCCGGCGGCGCCGTTGGCTGGCTCAACCGTCACCCCGGCGGTGGCTGCTCCGGGCGCCCCGCTGCCAGGCACTGGTGCTGTGGCTGAAGTCTCCCAGGCTGATTGATGCGGGTTCAGCTGCGCGATCCCCACAGCCGGGTTCTGCTCGAGGAACTCGATCTTGATGATCTGGCCGACGCCCCCCAGCCCGGCCGCTGGCTTGAGCATGGGGGGCGCAGCTTCCTCGTGCTGCAGCGATCGCACCGCTACCGCCTTCGGGATGGCCGCTATGAGCTCGTTGCCGTGGCCCTCGACGTGAAGCCCCAGCAGCGGCCTGCCGATGCCCGACCGTGGAAGGGGGGCTGGGTGATCGGCGATCCCTCCTGCCGCTTCAATGCCCTCTCCCCCCTGCTGCGCTGCGCCGTGCTTCCGGAAGGACCCTGTGAGCGCTGCGGATCCCACCAACCCCGTTGAGGCCTCTGGGCTGCTCCGCGCCTCTGATCCCGGCGCCGCCGGGTAGGCCTTGGGGAGCAGGGGCGGCGAGGCCTGTCGCGGCCCCTGCCTAGGGTGGAGCTTCTGATGCCGCATCCCGATCACTTCCTCCTCTTCCGAATCCGTTCGCCGCCGGCGAGCCGCACCGCGCAGCGCAGGCGCGACCCTCGATCCCGGCGCCCCTGGAGTGGGGCTGGCCGCCGTCGCCCAGAGCCGCTCCGGATCCGGTGCAGGACCCCTAGCGAGGAGCGGAGCCCCCGATGCGCCCACCAACCTCACCGCTCCAGTGGCCTCCCTCGCCGTGGAGTTCGAGCAGCTCGGCCTTTCCGAACCCTTGCTGAAGGCCGTGGCGGCCAAGGGCTACCGCAACCCCTCTCCTATCCAGCTCACCTGCATCCCGGCGGTGCTTGAGGGCCACGATGTGATGGCGGCGGCCCAGACCGGCACCGGTAAGACGGCCGGCTTCACCCTGCCGATGCTGGAGCGACTCCGGCATGGACCCAAGGCTCGTGCAGGCCAGGTGAGGGCCCTGGTGCTCACCCCCACCCGCGAATTGGCTGCCCAGGTCGCCGAGAGCGTGGTGGCCTATGGCCGCTATCTCGATCTGCGCTCCGATGTGGTGTTCGGCGGCGTCAGTCCCAACCCCCAGATCAACCGCCTGCGCCACGGCACCGATGTGCTGGTGGCCACCCCTGGGCGCCTGATGGATCTCCATCAGCAGCGTGCCCTTCGCCTCGATCAGGTGGAGATCCTGGTGCTCGATGAGGCTGACCGGATGCTCGACATGGGCTTCATCCGCGACATCCGCCGCATCATCAGCCTGATGCCAGCCAAGCGTCAGAACCTGCTCTTCTCCGCCACCTTCTCCTCCGAGATCCGCAGGCTTGCCCAGGGTTTGCTCCAGAATCCGGTTCTGCTACAGGCCACCCCGGAGAACCAGGCGGCGCCCCTGGTGGAGCAGGTGCTCCATCCCTGCGACATGGCCCGCAAGCCGGATCTGCTCAGCCACCTGATCCGCAGCAATGACTGGCAGCAGGTGCTGGTGTTCTCCCGCACCAAGCACGGCGCCAACAAGGTGGCCGAACGGCTCGAGAAGGAGGGCCTCTCCGCCGCCGCGATCCACGGCAACAAGAGCCAGGGAGCCCGAACCCGCGCCTTGGCCGGCTTCAAGAGCGGTGAGGTGCGCGTGCTGGTGGCCACCGACATCGCCGCCCGCGGCATCGATATCCACCAGCTGCCCCACGTGGTGAACCTCGACCTGCCCAACGTGGCGGAGGACTACGTGCACCGCATTGGCCGCACTGGCCGCGCCGGCCAGAATGGCCATGCCATCTCCTTGGTGGCGGCTGAGGAGCATGAGCTCTTGCGCGCCATCGAGCGGCTGGTCGGTTCACCACTGCCCCGGCAGGAGGTGCCCGGCTTCGAGCCCACCGTGCTCTCCGCTCCTCCCCTCGACCTCAGCGGCGGCCGCGGCCGTCGCCGTGATGGCCCCGGGCAGCCCCAGCGGAGCCCGGGCCGCCGCCCCCGCTCCCGCTGATCGCTTCCGCGGCAACCCGCTGCGACCCTGCAGAATGGCAGTGAAAGCGACAGTTTGGAGATCAAGGCTGGATTGAACTGACCTCGCGCCCATTCATGCCATGCCTTACGAACCCGGTTCCCCCGAATGCCGCGTCTTGATCGATTGCAAGGGTCAGATAGAAACCATGCTTCTATCCCTCGAGAAAATCGACAATAGTCGCCACATCCGTGACCAGCTTGTGGCTGTCTACAACCAGCTTGAGGGGCTCCATGAGCTGCACCGTCGCCACGGCTCCGGTGTGGAGGTCTCGGCCCTCTGAAGCCTTCTGCCGCTGATCACGGCAAAGCTTTGGCAGGCCGCATGGCTGTTCATCCCGGCACGAGTTCCACGGTGCAGCCATCCGCCGAATCCCCGGCCAGGGCCAGCTTGTCGCCATGCCTAGGCAGCTAGGCCTGGGCGGCTAGGCCTCGGGGCTCAGGCTCAGAGCCTCAGACTCCGAGGCTGTCGCCGACGCGAAGATTCAGCTGCTGGAGAAGGGCCGTCCCCTCCACCGCTGCCTTGCCTTCCAGTTGTGCTTTTTTGATCAGCACCGGACAGCCGCCGGTGGCCACCACCACCCCGACCCCTTCGGCCAAGGCCATGAGGGTGCCCGGCTCCCGGTCCTGGGGACCGCCCCAGAGATCCGCGAGGCTTCGGCCTTCGGGTGTGAGCTGCTCCCGCAGGCGCTGCACCAGTGGCTCGGTGGCCAGGAGTTTCAGCCGCTGGCCCCGACAACGGGTCTGGGCGCCGGGATAGAGCCCCATCACGCGCCGGTGCACCGCCAGGCCTGGGGCGTCCCAGTCGACGATGGCGTCTTCCTTGGTCAGCAGGCGGGCATAGGTGGTTCCCTCGTTGGGTTGGGTCCGCACCCCTAGCCGTGCCAGCCGTTCGGCCTGAGGGCCTTCGCCCACCGCGGCGATGCCATCCATGGCTTCCACCAGCAGCTCGCCGCTGAGCCTGGCCAGCCGTTCTCCCAGCTGGGCGGCATTCTCCAGTAGGCCCATGGCAAGGCGCCGCTCCAGCAGCACGGGGCCCGTGTCGAGGCCCTCCTCCATGGCCATGATTCCCACCCCGGTTTCGGAGTCTCCTTCCAGGAGGCACCACTGAATCGGGGCCGCCCCCCGCCAGCGGGGAAGCAGCGAGCCATGGGCATTCCAGCAGCCCAGAGGGGGCTGGTTCAGTACCTCGGCCGGCAGGATCTGGCCGAAGGCCACGACCACCGAGAGGTCGGCTCCGAGGGCGGCCAGCTCGCCCTGGCAACCGGGTTCCCTGCGGATCCGCTCCGGCGTGAACACCGGCAGGTCCAGCTCCAGGGCCCGGGCCTTCACCGGCGAGGCCATCGCGGCCTTGCCTCGTCCGCGGCGCCGGTCGGGCTGGCTCACCACCCCCACCACCTGATGGCCCGCCATCAGCAGGGCCTCCAGGCTCGGAAGGGCGTAAGCGGGAGTGCCCCAGAACAGGATCTTCACGTCCGCCTTGATGCTGGGTCCAGCACCTCAGGCGTCGCCGGTTACGGCGAGCCCCTCCACCCAGACCCATGGGCAGAGGCCATCGGGGGTGATCTTCGCTGCTCCCTCAAAGCCCAGCAGGGACTGCAGCACGGTGCGGATATCGCCGGCCACCGTGGCGGCATCGATGGAGCGCTGCTCACCATCGCGGATCAACCAGCCGTCAAAGGGCAGCGAAAAGGATCCCTGACTGGCCTTCACACCAGCATGGAGTGCGGAGAGGGAGTCGATCACCACCAGGCCCTGGCCACCGTTCCGGCTGGCCAGGAAACGGTCGAGGCCGCCGGCTCCGCCACCGCTCTCCGGTGAGGGCCCCACTTCGAACCAGTTCGGCCCCACGCTCGCCTTGGCCCCCATGCCGGCATGGCCGGTGGGTTCGACCCCAAAGGCCCGGGCAGTGGCTTCGGAGTGGAGGAAGTGGCTGAGCACCCCGCCCTCCACCAGGCTCAGGCGCCGGGTAGGCGTGCCCTCGCCATCGAAACTGGAGGCTCCGATGTTGCCGGGATGCAGGCCGTTGTCGTGGATGGCCAGGAAGGGAACAGCCAGCGACTGGCCGAGGGAATCGCGGCTTGAAAGGCTCACGCCATCGAGCACGGCGCGGGCATTAAACAGGCTGCTGAAGGCGCCGATCAGGTCGAGAAAGGCTTCGGGGCTGAACACGCAGGTGTAATGACCCGTGGGGATCGGGCCGTAGTCGAGGTGGGCGATCGTGCGCTCCGCCGCCTCCTCGATGCAGCCCGCCACATCCAGCGAATCGGCACCGTAGGCCAGTCTGACCGCCCCACTGCTGCGGGGCTTGCGGCCGGTTTCCTCGGCCCGGGCGTAGAGGTAAACGCTGGCGGTGGTGAGCCTCTGCTGGCGGCAGGCGCCTTCGCTGTTGAGGTAGATCCGCTCGCTGCTGCGCTCCCCGAGGCCGTTGTAGGGAACAGTGGCGATGGCGGGATGGCGACCGAGCAGATCGGCCTCCGCTTCCTTCAGGGTGGCAAGCAGCTGAAGGATGCCCAGGGAGGGGTGCAGGGGCTGCTCCAAAGGTGGCAGAGGAGCCGTGGCCAGGGGAGAGAAGGCTGGGGTCTCGTGCTGGTTGCCGAAAGCACTGGCGGCCTTTGCTCCCTCCAGAGCGCGCGCCAGGCCGGCCTCGGAGAGGTCGGAGGTGCTGGTGATGCCGATGCGGTTCGCCTCGTTCCACACCCGCACGGTGATCGAACGACGCTGGGCGGCCTTGAGCTGTTTGGCTTCACCGCGGTCCACCTGCACGGAGCGGTCGCTGCTGCAGGCGGCCCCAAGATCCCACTGGTGGATGCCGGCCCGGCGGGCCGTGGCTGCCACGGTCTCCTGCAACCGGGGGGCTTCGAGGCGGCTGACCTCCTGGTCGCCTGCCGGCTGCTCTGCAGTGCGTTGATTCCGGATGGAGGGCGCCCTGTCAAGGCTTGAGCTGTTCGTCTCCATGGTCAGCGTCCCCCCACCGTGATCGCATCGACCTTGATATGGGGCTGGCCCACCGTGACATTGACACTGCCGCTCACGGATCCGCAGAATCCGGCCGCCAGTTCGAGGTCATTGGCGCACATGGAGATTCGGGGCATCACCTCTTTGGCTTCCCCGATCAGGGTGGCACCCTTCACCGGTCGGGTGAGCTGGCCGGCTTCGATCAGATAGCCCTCTTCGACCGCGAAGTTGAACTGGCCGGTGGGGCCGACGCTGCCGCCACCCATCGATTTGCAATAGAGCCCCCGATCGATGGAGCCGATCAGCTCCTCCGGACTGTGGGGTCCGGCGGCGATGTAAGTGTTGCGCATGCGACTGGCCGCAGCGAAGACATGGCTCTGGCGGCGTCCACTGCCGGTGCGCTGATGACCGGTGCGCAATTCGCCGGCCCGGTCACTGAGGAAGTGCTTGAGAACTCCGTTCTCGATTAGCACGCTGCGCTGGGGTTCCATGCCCTCATCGTCCATGGCCAGGGATCCGAAGGCTCCGTTGCTGGATCCTTCGTCGATTGCGGTCACGGAGGGATGGGCGATCAATTCGCCCACCTTGTCGGCGAAGGGGGTGGTGCCCCGTTCCACCTGGGTGGTTTCCAGCAGGTGGCCGCAGGCTTCGTGGAAGATCACCCCGCCGAAACGATTCGCCAACACCACAGGGAACTGTCCCGCTTCGACGTAATCGGCGTAGAGCATCGTGGCGGCACTGGCGCAGAGGTCGATGGCGGCGGACTCCCCATCCCAGTGACGCAGATCGTCGGGGTTGTCGGTGGTGCCGAAGCGACGGCTCAGGCTGGCGCGATGATCGCCATCGGCGGCCAGCACAGAGAGTCCCAACGTCTGATGCAGCCGAATGTCGCGGGCGTGGGTACCGTCACTGGCGACGACCAGAACCTCTTGCCAGTTGCGGGCGTAGCTGCCGCGGCGGGCCTGCAGATGGCTGCCGTGTCGCTCGAGATCCTGGGTGCCCTGCAGCAGCCGGGCTGTGGCCTCGTTGAGATCCGGGCAGGATTCCAGCCAAGGTTGTTTGGCCACCGCGAAATCGCGTAGTTGGGCCAGCCCTTCGAAGGATCCAGGGCGCGTTGAGGCGCTGCGGCGTAGTTCCAGCATCGCCAAGGCCTCATCGAGGGCGGCATGGAGAGCGCTCTCGCTGAGGTCGTTGGTGGAGACAAAGCCGTCACGGCCGCCCCGGAACACGCGCAGGCCAGCCCCCATGCCGAAGGCTGGACTGACGCTCGTGATGGTGTCCTGTTCGGCTAGGACGCCGATGTGGTCGGTGCGTTCAAGAAACACCTCCACCAGGTCGGCACCGGCGGCCCGGCCGGCGGCGAGAAGGGGTTCGAGGCGCCGGATCCAGCCTTCGTCGTGGAAGGGAGCGGCCGGGCTGAGGGTGGAGGGGGCCAAGGCTCAGCGCACCGACGGCTGGAAGGCTTCGCTGCGGATCGGGGCCATCAGGAAGAGCTTGGCCATCTCGAAGCCATTCGCTGCCCAAAAGGGCAGCTTCCGCAGGGCCTTGATCGGAGCGGAGCCATCGGCAGCATCGACGGCGCTGAGGGCCTCGTTGTTGCGCACCAGCCGCTCCAGGCGGACCCAGAAGCGGGGATTTTCCACATCGAGCACCACGGGGAAGACTCGGGCCGAGGTTTCGTTGGTCTTGATGATCACCTCTTTGTCGTACTCGCGGGCATCGAGGCCGAGGGCTTCGTAGAACTCTTTGCGTGCCACATCGCGCACATACATCGTGGCGAAAACGGCCAGCAGGAAAAAGCGGCACCACAGCCTGGAGGTGAAGCCCCGCACGGTGTCGGGCTGAGCCTTCATCAGGGCATCGAAGAAATCACCGTGGCGGTTCTCATCCTGGCACCAGTTCTCGAAGAAGTTGAAGATCGGGAAGATCTTGCTTTCGGGGTGCTTCTCGAGGTGGCGGTAGATGGCGATATAGCGCCAATAGCCAATTTTTTCAGAAAGATAGGTGGCGTAGAAGATGAATTTAGGTTTGAAGTGGGTGTAGGCCTTGTTGGCGGTCAGGAAGCCCAAGTCGAGTTGCAGCCCGAAATCAGCCATCGACTTGTTCAGGAAGCCGGCGTGGCGGGCTTCGTCGCGGGCCATGTGGGCGAAGCACTCGGCCAGGAGAGGATTTTTCTGCTTGATCCTGCGGCTCAGCTCCTTGTAGAGCAGAAAGCCGGAAAACTCAGAGGTGCAGCTCTGCTCGAGAAACTCGACGAACACTTTGCGGGTCTCGGGATCGAGCTTGTCAGCGGCCCCTTCAAATTCTTCGTTGCGAACGAAGTGGTGACGGTTGTAGTCCTTGCGGAATTCCTCGCAGATCGCCTCCAGTTCTGCTTCGTTCGGGCGCAGATCCATCGCCGCCATGGCGTCGAAATCCGTGGTGTAAAAGCGCGGGGTGAGGATCGTGTCCTTGGCGGGATCCTTCACAGCCGGAGCCAACGGGCTGCCGACCGACACTGGGGATTGGGGCGAGCCCTGGACGCTGGTGGAGGCTGTGGCGGCGGGAGGCACCATCGCTCGGTTTACAAACGTCTGATCAAGCCATCGTAGGGGGCGCCCCTGCGTTTCCGCTGGGATGTGAACGCCTGCCTCAGTTGGGCCCCAGCCATTTCTGACCGTTTAGCCGTTGAACCAGCCGTGACACCAGCAGCGCCAGGGTCGTCTTGCGCTCATCGATCAGGAAGGATTCCAGCAGGCTCGGCTCAGCTCCTGCTTCCGCCACGGCCACGGTCTTCGACGCCTGGATGTCGGGGCTGGTGAAGCAGAGCCAGAAGCGGCGCTCTCCGGGCAGCTGGCCCTCCACCATCCAGCAATCGCTGCCCACCACCGGCATCGGACCTTGACGGAAGCTCAGCTCCGGAGCGGGACCGCCGTAGGTGCGGCATTCCGTGGCGATGGCGGGTAGCAGCAGATCGGGCACGAAGCGCTCGAACGGCTGCTCCTCCGGCGCTGGTGGCTTCGCCTTGGCGGCTGGCTTGGCATCGGCGCCAGGCTTGGCATCGGCGCTAGGCGTAGGGGAAGCCGCCTTGGGAGCAGCGTCCGCGGTCGCGCTGACCGAAGCCATGCTGTCGCTGGCCGAGGCTGCTGAGGTTGCCGGCTCGCTGGCTTTGGCTGCGGATGCCGCCAGTGGGGTGCCGGGTTCGGGGTTGGCGGGGCTGGAGCTCTCGGTCACCGGTTCGCTAGTCGGCGGATGCTGGGGCGAACTCTAGGGATTCCGGCGGCCATGGTTGCCCGGGGTTCGCTCACCAATCCTCCAGCGTGTCGCTTCCCCAGTCATCAGCAGCGGGCACGGGTTCGGCGCTTCGCCCCTGATCTGCCTGCCGGGACCAGCCGCCGCGATCGTTGCGTTGATCCTGACGCCCTGCCGCCTCGGGGCCCATGGGTCCGGAGGGGGAGTCCTGCCGGCCGCGCCGGATCACCCGGTAGGGAACCGAGAGGGTGGGCGGTGGTTCGCCGGGTGCCCTGTCGGGACCGGCTGAGGCTGCCTGCCGCCAGGCCTGTGGTTGCTCAATCTCCCGGAGGTTCTCGTTCCCAGTGGCTCCCGCGGCCCGGCTGCGCTGGTCGCTGCCGGCTCGCCGTCTCGCCGATTCAGACCGCTCGTCGCTCCAGGGCCTTCCCCAAGGGATGCCTGCGGAGCCTTCCCATGGTTCCTCTCGCTCCTGCTCCCGCCGCACCCGACGTCGCAGGCCCGGGCCCGGATCCCGCAGGGCCAGGGCGGTGCCCCCGGCGCTGAGGGCGCTGCCGCCGGCCGCCGCCGCCGCGATCCAGGCCCCGAGGGGCAGTGAGGGGCTCTGCCAGGTGAGCAGCCGCAACGCCACTTTGGGCCTGGTGTTGAGCACACCGGTCACCAGCAGGGCGAGCAGGGGCGCCAGCAGGGGCAGCAGCAGCAGGCGTCGGATCAGGTTCAGGGCTCGGCGGGGGGCGGGGTGCTGGGCTGCTGCCGATCCTGGCCCGTGGGGTGGGCTCCCTGGGGAGCCCCCTGCCAGCGGTTCAGCGAGCCCAGTTCGAGGTCGAGGCCATCGAAGACGCGGATCACCAGAAAGTCCACCATCTCCTCGATCGTGCGGGGCTGGTGATACCAGGCCGGAACCGGCGGTGCGATGCGGGCACCGGCTTCGGCCAACCGTGTGAGATTGCGCAGATGAACGAGATTCCAGGGCAGCTCCCGCGGGGCGATCACCAAGGGGCGTCCTTCCTTGAGGTGCACGTCGGCGGCGCGTTCAATCAAATCCAGGGCCACGCCGGAAGCGATCCGGCCCACCGTTCCCATGCTGGCGGGAAGGATCACCATGCCCCGGGTGCGGTGGCTGCCGCTTGCGATTGCGGCCGCTTGGTCGTTCCAGCGATGGCAGCGCAGCTGACCGCTGCCGCAGCCGGTGCGTTCCCGCCAGAACTTCTCCTGAGCCTCCGGTTCGGAGGGAACCCTCACACCCAGTTCCGCCTGCCATACACCGATGGCACCTCGGCTGGTGACCATTTCCACAGCCACATCCGCCTCCAAGAGCAGTTGCAGGGCCCGTTGGGCCAGCGGTTGGGCTGACGCACCGGAGACGGCAAGGACCACCGGTGCTGCCGCGGGGTTGAAGGTAGGCATTCCGAAAGGTGGGGGCTAGGGCGCCGTTCAGAGGGGAGCGAGCACCAGCGCTTCCGCGCCATCCTGCATCCCATTCGCTGCGGCGTTGGCTTCCTCACCCGACTCGGGCAGCACCACGGCCAGATCAATCTGATGGCGCAGGGCGTCCACCTTCTGGATCTCCACCTCCACCCGGTCGCCCACCATGTAGACGCGGCGGTTTTTCCTGCCCACCAGGCGATTCTGGCGCGAGCGGTATTCGTACCAGTCGTCCTTGAGGGAGCTCACGTGCACCAGCCCCTCCACCTGGGAAGGGGGAACCTCCACGAAGAAGCCGTAGCTCTGCACCCCGCTGATCACGCCCGTCAGGGTCTGGCCCACCAGGGGTTCGGCGTAGCGGGCCTGGGCCATGGCCAGCACATCCGCCTGGAACTCAAGCAGGAAGCGGTTGCGGGCGTTGAGACGTTTGGCCAGCCCATGGGCAAGGGCTTCGTGGAAGGGGGCCAGCTGGGATGGGGTGAGAATCGGCCAGTCGGTGCTGCCATGGCAGGCGTCGCTGGCTAGATCGACGCCACTCTTGTGGCGCACGCTGGGCCGGTCTTTCCCCTGCGAGAGCAGGGTGGCCAGCAGCTGCTGGTTCCAGAGGTCGGCGTAGTGGAGGCCGGGGCAGCACCAGGAGGCATAGGCCTCGGCTTCGCCCGCTAGGGCATGGGCTCCGCTCTGGCTGTCGAGCTCCACGGGTTGCAGGCTGCCCCGGAGCAGGTTCTGAAGGGCGCGGCTGCGGTCCGTCGCGGCGAAGGCGGCGGCGAGTTCGGCGGCATCGGCGTTGCCTTCAGCACTCAGCTCCAGGGGGATCTCGAGGGCGAAGGCTGCCTTGGCGACCTCATTGAGGTCATCGGCTTCAGCCGCGTTGTTGCGGGCAAACAGTCCCGGCAGCTGCAGGGCGGCGAGGTGGCGTCCCAGGGCGCGGTGGGCCACCACCACGGCCTCCCGCAGCAGGCCCAGGGGCTCGTCGCTTGGAAGCTGCACCAGCCAGCCCTCCCGGGAGGCATCGGGGAGCGGGATCCGCAGATCGCCAAGGTTGTCGATGGCCGGCGCGGCAAGATCCAGATCCGGCGACCCGGCCTCAAGCCGGCGGCTGCGCAGCAGGCCCACCACCTTGAGCAGGTTCTCCACCAGCGGCAGGTGCTCCTTCAGCGGTTTGAGGGCAGCGGGCACCGTGCGGGCCTTGGGCTTCCGTTCCGCCAGGGCCACCAGGGCGGCGGAATCCAGGCGGGCAGAGGGTTTGATCAAACTCAGGCAGAAGCGGAAATGCTCCAGCACCCCTTCGCTGCTCAGCTCAAGGGCTACGGAAACGGCCTCACTCCGTTCTCCGACCCGCCATGCCGATGCCTTGTCGAGGGCGGGGGGCAGCAGGGGGAGCCATTGGGTTCCGGCACAGATGGCCTCGGCTTGCTGGCTCAGCCAGGTGTCCAGGGCGCTGCCAGGGGTGAGGCGCTCGGCCACTGCTGGGGCATGGACCCACAGGCGCCAGCCGCCTTCTTCTTTGGCTTCGAGGGAAAGGCCCGGTAGGGAGGGCGCATCCACGCCACTCCAGCTCTGAGGCAGCAGCACCGCCAAGGCCGTGAGATCGGTGCGTTCCTTCTCCTCAAGGTGGCGGAGGCTGGCGCGGGGGGCCGGTGGCCGTCCCTGGAGGTGATGTTTGGTCAGCAGCAGATCCCGGTCGGCATCGGGACCACCCCGCACTGGGAGGTTGCGGGCCACATGCCCGCGGGCGGCGAACTGACCCACCGGGAAGCGGTCGATGCTGACCTCCACCACCGTCTCTCCGGCATCGTCCGCATGGATGCGGTCGTCGGAAGGCAGTTCGATGCTGGTGAGCAGCCGGTCGTCGAGGGGAATGGCCAGCAGGCGGTCTTCGTCGCGCGCTTCCACTTGGGCCAGCAGGCTCGTGGTGTCGCGGGCCAGGATGCATTGCACACCTCCTTCGGGGGAGCGGCGCCGGCCCCCCTCCCGGGTGACCTTCACCAGCACCCGGTCGCCATTCCAAGCGTGATTGAGCTGGTGGTCGCGGATGTAGATGTCTTCGCCACCGTCGTCCCGGAGGGCGAAACAGAAGCCCTTGCTGGAGCAGCGCAGCCGGGCTGGCACCAGATCGGTGGGTTCCAGCCGCTGGAGTCCGGCGTCCGATTCCGCCACCACCGCTAGGCGCACCAGAGCATCGAGGCCGATGCGCAACTGCTGGCACTCTTCCTCGCTGCCCAGGGTGAGGGCCTTTTCCAGGTCCTGGAGGGGCAGGGGCTCCGTGTTCGACAGCTGGTCAAGCAGGTCAGCGACCGTGAACTTCATCGTGGGGTGGATGCGGGGAGCGGGCGCACGCGCTTGGGGTGCGGAAGGAAGGACGACCTGACGACAGCCCTTGCTGTGGAGCTACCGGGGCCAGGGTTAGGAGCCGGTCCGGGTCGGTTCCGAAGGCGTGGCCGGCGCCGGGGAGGCACGGCCAGGGATGCCCAGACGGCGGTCGGTCGGAGAGGGAACGGGTGCCTGGAGTGGGGGTGCCTGGAAACGGGCAGACCGAGTACCGGGCGTGTGGGGGTTCGGCGTCTAGGACCGGATGGCCCCCCTGCCGAAGCTGCGCTCACTCTAGGGAGTGGGGGTCTGCCCGTCCCCGCCATCGCCGCTGCGGGAGGAGCGCACGATCAGCCGGGTCCCCAGGATCAGGAAGCCCACTGAGGCCAGCAGTTGCAGGCCGTCCGGTGGGATCACACTCGAGAGCGACCCCCCCGCCGCGGCCCCGACCAGGCTCGCTAGTACCAGGGCTGCGGCACTGCCGGCGAAGACGGCGCCGGGGCGGCTGGTGGTTCCGCTGATGCTCACGATGGCCAGCTGGGTCTTATCCCCCAGTTCGGCCAGGAACACGGTGATGAAGGTGGATCCGAGCAGCGCCAGCATGGAGGACAGAGGCGTGGGGTTTTAGCGGACGAGAGCTGATAAGCCGGGTTCAAGCAGGTGCAAGGGGGCCAGGCTGAGCACCGCCTGGCGGCCAAGCCAGAGGCCGAGGGCCACCATCAGCAGGCCGGCGGCCCGCTCCAGTTGTTCCGGCGCCATCACCGTGGAGAGCCAGCGCCCCAGCAACACCCCCACCAGGCTGGAGCAGATCAGGGCCAGGGAAGCCCCCACGAACACCACCACCGGCCGGCCGGATTCCGCCGAGAGCAGCAAGGCGGCGAGTTGGGTCTTGTCGCCGAGTTCGGCGAGAAAGACCGTGGTGGCGGTGGTGAAGAACACCCCGAGCCAGGAGGCGGACGCTCCGGCCTCGGCTGCTGCGACTTGGCCGGTTGGGGAAGCGGTGGATGGAGTCACGGCGTTGTTGTTACCGCCGCTGGAGTCGATCGGTTCGGGTGTGACCGCTGGATCGGGCCCTGAATCGGTGGGGCTGCTCATCGTGGCCTCCGGATCGCCCTCAGAAAGCGTCGCATTACCCTGCCACGTCCCCCATGCTCACTGCGGATCTGTTGTTTGCAGCAGGCGATGGCTAGGGCATCGCCCGACTCCCCATCCTCGCCGAAAAGGCCCACCAGGTTGCTGATGCGGCAGAAGTCGGGTCGGTCTTCGTAGATCCGGCAACGGCAGCCGCCGGTGTCGAAATGGATGCACCAGCCATCGCTGCCCACCATGGCCAGATAGGTGCTCCGCTGCTGGGGGCTGAGGGCTTCGATGGCTTCACTCCGCAGGGCAGGGTCGAGGCGGCAGCAGGAGCCGCAGCCCGGGATGCACCGCCACATCTCCCTGGGGCTGGAGCCGCTTGGGGTGGGCCCCTCCACATTGCTTCCGCTGGGATTGCTGCGCCTGGTCATGGCATTCGCCCATGACAAGCCATCACAGTGGCACCCCGGCGAGCCGGGATTCCATCCCCATCCCACTAAGATCACTCAGTGAAAGACTTTTGCGAGGGCCATCCATGGGCATCGATTTCCACCTCATCTCCAACTTCGCAGCCCTGGCTCTGATCACCCTGGCGGGCCCGGCCGTGATCTTCATTCTCTTCTACCGTCGCGGCGCTCTCTGAGGCTTCCGGTTTGGGCTACGGATTCCTTTGCGAGCTGTGTCCCGTCGGGGCGATTCGATTTTTGGGAGTCTTGAGCTTTGCAGGTCCCCTCCACTGAAGGGGCTAGTTTTACAACTTACTCTTCTGTGTTCCGGGGCTCGTCTCTCGCACAGCCAAGTAGCCCTGTTGATCAGCCGCGATCGTTTCCAGCGCCCTGTAGAGCGGTAGCGGCATCAACCATCGGCCCACCACCGCTCCCAGCAGGGCTGCTAGCAGCAGTCCCGGGAGCAGCTGTTGCGCTCCGGCGATTCGTATTGCGAAGGCCAGGCTCATCACCGGCAGCTGGGTGGCGCCCGCCAGCCCCGCCGCCATACCCAGCAACACGCCCAGCCCGCTCGGTCCTCCCAGGAAATGCAGTAGCCCTCCACCGAAGCTGCCTCCCACCGCGAACGCTGGATCGATCACCCCGCCAGGGATCCCAGCCGCCAGGGGGAGCACAGGTCCCACCAGGCGTATCGCCACAAGGGCGCCCCAGCGAGCGGCGCCCGTCCAGCCCAGGGCTTCACCTGAAGATCCATCGGGGCCCGCCGCGCCCAGCAGGTGGCGCAGCAGGGTTTCGCCATCCCCACAGTTTTCCCCTCCACTGATCAGGGTGAGGGTGGTCAGGCCCCCCCCCACCGCCAGCCCCGTGGCCAGGGGATGGGCCCGGGCCAGGGGCAGGATCCGGGCAGTGCCGAGCACCAGCAACCGGGCCATCAGGGCCCCGATGAGTCCTGCCCCCAGGCCGACCGGAAGGGCCCAGAAGGCCTGGTCCAGCTCCGCCCACGGGGTGGCCTGGATGCCGAGCGCGAAGAGCGGTTGGCCGCCCAGGCCGGCCACCTCGGCCGCCACGCCGGCCATCAGCAGCGAGGGCCAGATCAGGTTCGGCTGGAAGCGGCGGCTCAGCTCCTCGGCCACGAAGATCACCCCCATCAGGGGGGTGTTGAAGGCACCGGCCAGGCCTGCCCCGGCGGCGGCGGTCAGTAGCTCGGTGCTCAGGCGGCCCCGGCCCAGCGCATGGGCCACGGCGGCCCCGAGCTGGGCGGCAGGACCTTCCCTGCCGATCGGCAGCAGGGCCAGGCTGGCCGCGCCCCAGAGTGCCAGCCTTCCGGCTGTGGTTCCGGCCGCTAGCTGTTGATCCCGCCGTTCCGGCCGTTGGAGGGCCTCCAGCAGCTGGGGCAGACCCGACCCCGCGGAACGGCGCAGGGCTCCAGCCTGGAGCGCCAGCACCAGGGGCACGGTCGCGATTGGTGCCAGGGCCAGGAGCAGGGCAGGGCCCGTCCAGCTGCCGCCGAAAGCCGGAAGCCGGCCGATTAGGGAGTCCTGGAGCCTGTCGATGGCGTTGAGGGGCCAGCAGGCCAGACCCACGGCTAGGCCCACTCCCGCCATGGCGCAGCCCTGAAGCAGCAAGTCGGTCCCTTTCTTGACGGCCTGGGCGCGAGCGGTTTTCCCCATCAGGCCGTCAGGCCCAGTGCCATGGCGGCCTCCTGCACCAGGGCGCGCAGGTAGGGGTGGGAATGGTTGTCGTGCAGGCCGCTGCGCACCTCCTCGCCGGCGGCATTGCGGATGATCAACCCATCGGCGTGACGGGTGCACCAGTAGGTGCGATCGCGGCGCCGCAGCACCACTCCAGCGCTGCCTGCAGGCCGCACGCCCACCAGCTCCAGCTGAAGCCTCTCTTCCCCTTGCCAGCGATCCATCCGCAAGCGGTAGGCCACATCCACTTGGGCGGGCAGCTGCGCCTCCCCCTGCCAGCGCCAGGCCATGGCGCGGCGCTGCAGTCCGTTCTGCTCGAGCTGGAGCTGCAGGTGGCCGCCCCTGAGCAGCCGTTGCTCTACAACACGGCAGCCCCTGCTCCAGAACAGGGGGGCCGGATGGCCGATTCCGAAGGGCTCGAGACGCCGCAGTTGTTCCCAGAACTCGCGGTCGATTCGCTCGAAGCGCAGCAGGGCTTCGGGCTCGACGGGCATCGCCTGACCGGCCCCGTCGAGCCAGGCCTGGGCCAGCTCTTCAAGGCGCCCCTGAAGCTCCCCGACCCGTTCCGCCAGCACGGTGAAGCCACCGGCGGCCGGATGGCCGCCGTGCCGCAGCAGTAAATCAGTGCAGCTTTGGAGGGCCTGGTCCACGGCGAAGCCACGCGGCGCCCGCACCGAAGCCCTCAGTCTTCCGTTTCCCTCATCGGCCAAGAGCGCCACCGGACGACTGCAGCGCTCCATCAGCCGGGCAGCCACGATGCCGATCACGCCATGGTGCCAATGGGTTTGGGCCAGCAGCACGAAGGGCGGAGTTGGACGGCCATCGGCCTCCAGCAGGGCCACCGCCTCCGCCTCGATGGCGCCGCAGAGCTCGCGCCGTTGCCGGTTCAATCCATCGCATTGCCGGGCCAGTTCCAGGGCCCGCTCCGGTTCGGTGGTGGTGAGGAGGTCCACCACCAGCAAGGGATCGCCCAGCCGACCCACGGCGTTGATCCGCGGGGCGATCTGGAAGCCCACGGCTTCGGCATTGAGCTGCGGAGCCTCCAGGCCCGCCAGGCGCTGCAGGGCCCGCAGCCCCTCCAGCCGGGTTCGGCCCAGGCGGGGCAGGCCGTCGAGCAGCCAGCGTCGGTTCACCCCCACCAGGGGGGCCATGTCGGCGATGGTGCCGATGCAGAACAGGTCGAGGGCGATCGCTTCGCCGTCCTGGCGGCCCACCCGGCGGCACAAGGCGCTGGCCAGCACATGGGCCAGGCCCACGCCCGCCAGGCCCCTGTAGGGGGAATCCACCGGGGTGACGGCCGGATGGATCAGGGCCAGGTGGGGCGGCCGTTCGGCCGGCAGGGTGTGGTGGTCGGTGAGGATCACATCCACCGTCAGGGCCGCGGCCCTCTCCAGGGCCTCCCGGGCCGCCACGCCGTTATCCACCGTGATGATCAAGCCCACGCCATCGGCCGCCAGCGCCTCGACCATGCCGGCATTGAGGCCGTAGCCATCGTTGGCCCGGCTGGGGATGGCGGCCCGCGGCCGTGCCCCGAGCCGCTGGAGCACGCCCACCAGCAGGGCCGTGCTGGTCATGCCATCGGCGTC
>Ga0209298_10000527_pt1 | contig 25489 bp, 27 predicted proteins | sample S_140806_EF_Meta_FD_187325 | JGI IMG/M metagenome (GOLD analysis project Ga0209298, IMG submission 187325) | Freshwater microbial communities from Lake Simoncouche, Canada to study carbon cycling - S_140806_EF_MetaG (SPAdes) (version 2) | ecosystem: Environmental > Aquatic > Freshwater > Lake ...
CTAACGTTTATTTTGTCTTATTACCAAAGGAAATCAACGGGTATAACTTTTAACGGTCATACCTCATTGAAGTATTTATTTGCCGTGGATATCTATCAAAGCAGTGTAAAACACTGGTTTTTTGCTATTAAAAGCATGACGAATAGAGCCACATATTGGCATTGACTTATTAGCACGCTGTTGAGTTCTCAAGGTACGGATGCGCACTGAAGCCCAGGATTTCTCCTGTTTTTCAGGGCAGACCGCCAAACCTAGTGCATACACGCGAGCACGGTCAAACCGCGCCCTTGCGAGCTCTAGATTGGGGAGTCAATGCTGTTCGGCCTCAATCGTCCGTTTCACAGCAAGAGGAAAACTATAACCCCCTCGGGCAGGGGGGTCAAATCGGCGGTTTCGCTCCTTTTTTAGAGCTTTTGACACGCCGAAAAACGCAAGCCCGCTAGCGTTTGAGGGCTAAAAAGGGGTTTTCTTAGATGAGCTCCACAGCAGCTAAATCTCGCTTGCCTTTTCGCAAAACCGCATATTTACCGCATAAAAAGTCAGATTTTGCAGGTGCAAAATCCTCTCCTGAGATCTTTTCATTGTTGAGATATGCGCCACCCTCTTTAACAATGCGGCGGGCAGCTGATTTTGAATCAACCACTCCAGTTGCTGCTAAAAGATCCACCCAGGTTGGAATTGGCACATTTTTCGAAACAGTAGTGCGAGGCAATTCTGCAAGTGCGCCCGCCAACGTCTCTTCATCAAGCTCTGTCAGATCTCCTTGACCAAAAAGAGCCTTTGCTGCAGCCTCAACACGATCAGTTGTTACTTGTGAGTGCACAAGTGCAGTTAGTTCGCGGGCTAGCACTCGATGTGCCTGACGCAAACCAGGGTTTTCTTTATGTGCATTTTCTAATGCAGTGATCTCATCATGAGATTTGAAAGAAAAGACCTTAAGGAAGTTGATGACATCTTTATCATCGGTGTTTAACCAATATTGGAAGAAAGCATAAGGAGAAGTCATCGCAGGATCTAGCCACACCGATCCCCCGGCAGTTTTACCAAATTTAGTTCCATCAGCTTTAGTCAAAAGTGGCACGGTAAGTGCATGGCCACTTCCCTGCTCAACCCGGCGAATCAAATCCAACCCTGCAACAATATTGCCCCACTGATCCGAGCCACCTAACTGCAAGGTGCAGTTGTTGCGGCGGAAGAGTTCTAGGAAATCATAGGACTGCAAAACTTGGTAAGAAAACTCAGTGTATGAAATTCCGCCAGCTTCTAACCTTGCAGATACAGAATCTTTTGAGAGCATCTGATTCACACTAAAGTGCTTACCAATATCGCGCAGAAATTCAATTGCACTTAACGGTGATGTCCAATCAAGATTATTGACAACAATTGCCTTGTTCTTCGCTTCATTAAAATCAAGGAAAGCAGAGACTTGTGTGCGAATCCTGCTCACCCAGCCTTCAACAATTTCAGTGCTATTGAGTGTGCGCTCTTCATTTTTTCCGCTGGGATCTCCTACTAATCCGGTAGCACCGCCAACTAATGCAATGGGAGTATGCCCAGCTAATTGAAAGCGACGTAGAACGAGTAGAACTACTAAATTACCAACGTGAAGTGAGGGCGCTGTTGGATCAAAGCCCACATACAAAGTAATGGGTTTTTTCAGTGATTCAAGCAGAGCGGCCTCATCGGTGGACTGGGCCAAAAGCCCACGCCAACGTAGATCTTCTAGAAGGTTCATGTCCCCATCATCTCTGAAAAGGCCGCGGCTTTGGCGGCTATTTTCTTAGATTGCGTCAGATTTTCTTGCACTGCCAATTTAATCTGTTCGGTAACTAGCGCTGGCGCAGTTCCACCTGCAGTGGTTCTAGAACTCAAGGCTCCAGCGACAGTGAGTACCGCGCGCACTCCCCCATCCAAAGATGGATGAATCGATGTGAACTCTTCATCGCTTAGCTCGTGCAATTGACGAGAACTCTTTTCACATAATGCAACACATTTGCCTGCAGACTCATGGGCAGATGCAAATGGGACATTCTTTCGAACCAAGTAATCAGCTATCTCCGTAGCTAAAGAAAACCCAGTTGGAGCTGCTGCTGCCATTTTTGCGCGATCAAAATCAGTGGTTGCAACCATGCCTGTTATTGCAGGTAAAACCAATAATAAAGTATCGATGCTGTCAAAGAGAGGTTCTTTATCCTCTTGCAGATCGCGGTTATATGCAAAAGGCAATCCCTTAAGCATTGTCATCACTGAGACAAGGTTGCCAATCAAACGCCCTGATTTACCTCGCGCTAGCTCTGCCATATCTGGATTTTTCTTTTGAGGCATTATTGATGAACCTGTGGAATATTCATCAGCCACTTTTGCCCAAGCAAACTCAGTTGATGCCCATAAGGTCCACTCTTCACCGATACGAGATAAGTGCAAACCTATTGTTGCGCAGATAAATAGTGCTTCTGCAACATAGTCACGATCACTCACGGCATCAATGCTGTTTGCAAAGGCAGAATCAAAACCTAAGTTCTTAGCGGTATGGGCCGGATCGAGTGGCAATGATGACCCAGCCAAAGCACCCGCACCAAGTGAGCTAACTGATGTGCGCTTGAACCAATCATTGATGCGATCTAAATCTCTGGCAAATGCATGGGCATGCTTTGCCAACTCATGGCCAAATGAAACTGGCTGAGCATGTTGAATATGAGTAAAACCTGGAGCACTGTCATTGACATATTCGCTCGCCTTTTTCAAAATTGCAGAATTTAACTGAGTAATTAATGCAGCAACTTCGAGCATGTGATCAATTGCAAAAAGACGAAGATCGGTTGTCACCTGATCATTGCGAGATCTTCCAGCACGAAGTGCTCCCCCGACTGGGCCCAGCTTTGCAGTTAATCCGCGCTCTAGAGCGCTATGAACATCTTCATCTGAAGCCTCCGCAATAAAGGAGCCTTTGACCACTTCATTAGCCAACTCCTTGAGAGCGCCACGTATTGCGGCTGCATCATCCTTGGCTACTAACTTGCTGGATTCCAACACTGATAAGTGAGCCAGGGATGAACGAATGTCATATGGCGCTAAACGCCAATCAAAGTGGGCACTACGAGAGAGTGCAAAAACAGCATCGGTAGGGCCATCACTAAAACGTGCACCCCAGAGCGCCATTTACTTTCTCCCATTCTTAGTTGCTGCGTAAGCAAGTAATTCTTTCGCTAATTGCGCCCCACCTGTTGCTTTCTTGGACACAAGGATAATCGTGTCGTCGCCTGCAATGGTGCCAATAACACCTGTGAGATTGGCGTGGTCGAGAGAACTAGCAACAAACTGCGCGGCTCCGGGCGGTGTGTGAATGACAGCCAAATTCGCACTGTGATCAACAGAGAGAATTAACTTCGATGGAACTGGATTAATTCGAGTCAATGCATCATCGGAGGATTCCCTGATTTGATACATGGATTCGCCATCTCTACCGCGTCCCCGAACTGCCCCAATTTCCTCTAAATCTCGACTCGCTGTTGCTTGGGTGACGCGATAGCCGTTTTTCTTGAGTGCCACGACTAAATCAGATTGTGAGTGAATGACTCCAGATTGAATCAGTGCAATCGCCTTGGCTCTACGGGCGGAAACATTCGTTGCATTACTTACCATCACTGATTACCTTTCTAAAGATTGAAACAAATTTGGTCAATTGGGCCTGTGTCACAATCAACGCAGGTGCAATACGAATCGTTGATTCATTGGCTGCATTAACTAATACCCCAGCTTTAGCCATCTTGGCTGCAAAATCTTTTGCCTTCGGTTCATCCAATTCAATCCCGATGAGTAATCCTGCGCCGCGCACTTCTTTCACACCCTTTATCACTGCTAACTCAGCCAGTAAGTACTCATGATGAAGCACAGCCTTTTCAATCAACTTCTCTTTCTCAATCACTGCAATCGCCGCAAGACCAGCTGCAGTTGTTACAGGATTTCCACCAAATGTTGTTCCGTGATCACCGGCTTCGAAAAGTGATGCAGCTCTACCTAATGCGATCATGGCACCTAGCGGCAATCCGCCACCTAATCCTTTAGCCAAAGTAATCACATCAGGTTTGATACCTGAGTATTCATGTCCAAACCAATCTCCGGTGCGACCCATTCCAGTTTGCACCGCATCAATAACAAGTAGTGCGCCGTATGTATCGCAGAGTTTTCTCACCTGAGCTAAATAATCGGCGGGCGGAATAATTACTCCCGCCTCACCCATGATGGGCTCCAAGATAACCATTGCTGTCTTATTTGAAATAGCTCGGCGCATAGCTTCAATGTCACCGTAAGCAACATGCTTTACGCCTTTAACTAGCGGCAAGAATGGCTCACGCTTTGCAGGTTGGCCCGTCAGTGAAAGTGCACCCATTGTTCTTCCATGAAAGGCACCTTGCGCTGCAATGATTCGATTTCGCCCGGTGCGGCGCGAAAGTTTGAGCGCTGCCTCATTAGCTTCAGCACCAGATTGGCAGAAGAAAACGCGTGCACTCTTATCACCAGTCATTTCAACTAACTTGGCCGCAAGTGCCACAGCATTGGGATGAGCATAAAAATTACTCACATGGCTCAACTGTGCAATCTGCTTGGTTACAGCTTTAACTATGGCTGGGTGCGCATGTCCCAGAACGCTGGTTGCTATCCCACCTAGGAAATCTAGATACTGCTTCCCATCTGCATCTGTAACAACCAAGCCTTTGCCTTTAACTAAGGCAAGAGTTGGTACCCCGTAGTTGTTTTGCGTTGTGCTCTTCCACTGCTTGATGAGATCTGCGTTTTTCATGCCACCACCAACGTTCCACCTTTACTCAGTAACGCATCTGCAAAACTATGAGGATCTGTTCCATCGATAATACGAACAGCTTTAGCACCACCAGTAATTGCATCTAACGCTGCCTGAACCTTTGGTGCCATGCCCTGGGCAAAGCTCCCCTTAATCTCATTCAGTTCCTGAGCGTCTATTGCATTGATGAGAGATGACTCATCTGGCCAATTGCGATAGATACCAGCCACATCGGTCATGATGATTAACGAAGAAGCATCTAAAGCTCCAGCAATAGCTGCTGCAGCTAAATCAGCATTCACATTCAATCCACCATTACTCTCATCGCTGCTAATTGGTGCAACAACAGGAACTATCCCTTGAGCAACCAGTGCTAATAATTCTGCTGTATCCACCCGAACAACATCTCCCACCTGACCTAAATCAACAGCTGTTCCGTCAATTAGGGTGGTTCTTTTGCGCGCAAGCAACGTAGGAAGAGTTCGGCCAGACATGGCTTGAGCCTTTATGCCACCTTGCTCAAGTGTCTGAGCAACCTTTGGTCCGACTTCATTAGCCAAAACACTCTCAACGACCTCAAAAATCTCTGGTGTTGTATACCGAAAGCCCCCAACGAAAGTGCTCTCAACTCCCTTGGCTTTTAGCGCAGCATCTATTTGTGGCCCCCCACCATGAACAACAACGACAGACTCACCTGTGGCCTGTGCAGAAGCTATTGCTTGGGCAAAGGCTCCATTTTCATCCTTCATCGCATGTCCACCAAATTTTACGACGATCATGTTGAATACGCCGAATTCTCATGGACATAATCATGTGAGAGATCATTAGTCATAACCGTCGCACTTGAATTACCAACCTTAAGATCAATGATAATTTCCACTAAACGATTACTAAAGTCCACAGCACTCTTGTCGGATTCTGGTGCACAATTTGTGCAAACCTGGATGCCATTCAGACTCACATCAATTGTTAGTGGATCCATATGGGCATCTGCTGTTCCAACGGCGGCCAAAACTCTCCCCCAGTTGGGATCTCCGCCAAATATGGCAGCCTTGAGTAAGTTGTTTCGAGCACATGCTCTAGCCACTTCAACCGCGTCGCTCTCACTCATTGCGTTATTTACTGTGATTGCCACAGTTTTTGTAGATCCTTCAGCATCTTCAATAAGTTGAGAAGCTAAAGATCCACACACATTCATCAGTAAACCTTCTAACTCTGCATCCGATAGCGACTGTCCAGAAGCACCCGATGCCATGAAGAGAACGGTGTCATTTGTTGAGGTACAGCCATCTGAATCAATACGGTTATAGGTGCGATCTGTTACCTTCGCAAATATTGCAGAAGCATTCTGACTTACAAGGGCATCGGTCATAACAACTGAAAGCATCGTTGCTAATGCCGGAGCAAGCATCCCAGCACCTTTTGCAATACCAGATACCTGCACATTACCCAAGGCGGCTTGTGCGATCTTTGGTACTGAGTCAGTTGTCATAATTGCCTGCGCGCACTCTTGCAATGAGTCTGTATTCAATATAGGTGCAATCTTTTCTAGCCCTGCAACAATCTTTTCCATTGGTAGTAACTCTCCAATGAGGCCAGTTGAGCAGACAACTACTTCGCCTGAAGAAACATTAAGCAGCTCTCCGACCTTCTCGGCTGTCTTATGTGTGTCAGCAAACCCTTGAGGCCCTGTGCAGGCGTTAGCGCCGCCAGAATTAAGAACAACGGCGCGAACCACGTTGCCTTTTACTACTTGGCGGCTCCAGATAACAGGTGCAGCAACAACTTTGTTAGAGGTAAAGACCGCAGTCCCAAAAAAGGAGGGCCCTGTATTTGAGATTAAAGTTAAATCTAAAGCCCCAGTGCTCTTTAGCCCTGCAACACAGGCTGCACCAACAAAACCTTGGGGTAACTTCATGCGCCTAAACCATCAGTTGATAGACCAGATCCCTCATGAAAACCGGTAATGATGTTTGCATTTTGAATCGCTTGGCTGGCCGCACCTTTTCCTAAGTTATCAAGTGCAACGCTTATGACTAGACGGTTAGTGTGCTCATCAACGGCAACCTGTATTTGCACTTTGTTAGAACCTGTAACAGATCCAGTCTTGGGCATCTGTCCAAGTGGCAGAACATCCACGAAGTATTCGTTAGCAAAGTGCTTTGAAAAAAGATCATGAGCTTCCTGAGAACTCAAAGGCTTCGTCATCTTGGCCGTAATAGTTGCAAGGATGCCACGAGGCATGGGAGCTAGAATAGGTGTAAAGGAAATCTTGGCGTTCTTCTGTGCAATCGCAGAAACTGCCTGCTCAATCTCAGGTGTGTGCTGGTGTACTCCCCCGAATTTGTAAGAAGTCAGAGAACCCATCACTTCACTTGCAATCAGATTAATCTTTGCGCTTCTTCCAGCCCCTGTCGTACCAGAAGCAGCAACTACTACGACATCACTCACATCAACATGATTGACTGCTGGCGCGATACCCAATGTGATTGCAGTTGCATAGCAGCCTGGGTTAGCAACCCTGCTCTCTTTAGCGATAGCAGCACGTTGACCGGCTGATAATTCTGGTAATCCATATACCCAAGCTCCTGCATGTGCTCCGCCGTAATACTTCTTCCATTGCGCAGAATCTTCTAATCTGTAGTCAGCGCCCAAATCAACAATTTTTGCCGCCGTTGGAATCTTTTTGATCAGTGATGCTGACTCACCATGAGGCAGGGCTATGAAAACCAGTTCGATAGCTGAAAAATCTATCTCGGAAACAGCTAGGAACTTCTCACCTGTGTGGGTGGTCAAGTGTGGATGCACTGAAGTAACAAGTTCACCGGCATTTGAATGAGCGCTAATGGCAGTAACCTGAAAATGGGGATGGACTGCTAACAACCGAAGGAGTTCTCCCCCGGCATAGCCACTTGCACCGATGACTGCTGTTTTCATGGACCTAGGATATAACGAAGTCGATATTTATGCAAATCAATGCATATTTATGCGGTGCGGACTACAGCCCCACACTTCTTGGCTGCCACCGCTGTAGCTGCCTCACGCATAACCGATACTTCATCGCCAGTCAGGGTGCGATCAGGTGCTCGAAAGACCAGAGTGAAGGCCAGCGAGATTTTGCCATCGCCAATCTTGTCGTAGCGATCAAAGAGTGAAATGGATTCGAGTAGATCTCCAGCGCCTTGAGTCAACGCTGCTTGAACTTCGGCTGCAGTCACCTTTTCATCCACAATCAATGCCACATCTTGAAGCGCCGCCGGCATTGTCCCCACTCTCGTTGGTCGAACCAACGTGGAATCCGGTAGAGCGCTCAAGCCAACGGCAAATGCAACGCTTCGCTCTGGTAATCCATACTTGGCGATAATTCGTGGGTGAAGTTCACCGGCATGTGCGACAGCTTTACCATCAACAATTAATTCAGCACAGCGACCCGGATGCCACGGCGCAAAGTCTGAGCGCTTGATACTCCACTCAAGATTGCATAAGGCAAGAATATCTTGGGCATATTCAATTGCATCATGCCATGTGTAAGCACGTGCTTTACCTTGCCAATTTTCATTCTCCACTTTGCCTACTAATAAACCAGCCACGTGATATGCCTGTGGTGGCACAGATGAAAAAATCTCTTCGATCACCTTTTGAGCCGGGCGCTTAGCCAAATCTGGAGAAATGGCAGGTACTAATTTCTGTGGACTACGAAAAATAGAACCCATTTCAAAGATTGCAAAGTCCTTAGCGCCGCGACTGATATTGCGCTGTGCAACTTCAATTAATCCGGGAACTAAATGCACGCGCATCAATGGAAACTCTTCTGACATTGGATTTGCAATTGCATAAGTAGCAGCGCGCTCTCCAACAAAGCCCATCGCATCAATTGCTTCCTGGTTAGTAAATGGGAAGGTTTGAACTTCGGCTAATCCACGGCTAGCGAGCATCGTGGCAACTGCCCTGCGACGCTTTTGTGTCGGTGTGAGTGATGCGTGTAATGGACGAGGCGGCAAGATTGATGGAATCTTGTCGTAACCAATCATGCGAGCAACTTCTTCAGTGAAATCGGCAATTCCCAATAAATCTGCGCGCCATGATGGTGGATCAACGGCCCAGCTCTTCTCATCCACATCACAGCCAACCAGGCGAAGGATGCGTGCAACATCAGAGTTTGGAACCTCAAAGCCCAGAATTTTCGAAATATAACTCGGGTCGATCTTCACGACAGGGGCATAAAGCGGCTCTCCCGCGACCACTGTTGCAACATGCACCGCTGAGCTGTGAGCCGTTAATAATTGAACAAATCGCGCTGATGCAAATTCGGCTAATGATGGATCAACGTTTCGCTCTAAACGTCGTGAAGCCTCCGATGAAAGCTTGTGTCTGCGTGAATTCTTAGTAATACATACCGGATCAAAGCGAACAGCTTCTAGAGCAATCTCTGTTGTGGTTTGTGTGATCTCTGAAAAAAGCCCGCCCATAGTTCCTGCAAGGGCTAATGGTTGATCATCATCACAGACCATCAGATCATCTGGATCTAACGTGCGCTCTTGCCCATCTAATGTGACGAATTTTTGTGCCTTACCAGCACGTTTGATGGTTAAGCCGCCTTTGATCTTTGACTTATCAAATGCGTGCAAAGGTTGGCCAAGTTCCAACATGACATAGTTCGTAACATCCACAACGAGTGAAATTGAGCGCATGCCCATCTTTTCAATGCGGCGGCGCATCCACAACGGTGTTGTGGCTCTAGGATCAAAGTGAGACATAGTGCGCAGGTAGAAAACGCAGGCCGATGACTTATCCTCGATCTTTGCGCTCACTCCCTTTCCTGTTTCTTCAAACTTCAATGAACGAAGTGCCTCAACAGGATCTGTGAACGCAAGACCAAGTGAGCCTGCAACCTCGCGGGCAATTCCTCGAATACTGAAGGCATACCCACGATCAGGGTTAACAGCAACATCAAAGATCACATCGTTAATCTGCAAACCTTCGATTGCATCTGCACCAACCTTTGCATCTACTTCTGACAAAACCATGATGCCTGCATGCTCATCGCTTATGCCTAGTTCGCGAGCAGAACAGATCATTCCATTAGAGGTTTTGCCATAAGTTTCACGTGCTCCAATTGCAAAATTACCCGGCAGCACAGCACCTGGAAGAGCTGCAACAATCATGTCTCCCACAGCAAAGTTTGTAGCACCACAAATCACATAACGAACTTCCTTCTCACCACAATCTATTCCAACATAGCGAATGGGCTTTTTGTGTTCAGTTAACTCTTCGATGGAGAGTACTTTGGCAAACTTAAGTGGCCCAGTTAAATCAGAGCCCTGGTAGATAATCTCTTCGACTTCAAAGCCGACCCTAATAAGGCCATCAGAGATTTCATCAGCACTAACCTTTGCCGGAATATCAACAAATTCTTTGATCCACGATAACGGTGCGCGCATTAGAGCCCCACCCCGAATTGTCGAGTAAAACGCAGATCGCCTTCAACGATGTCATGCATATCGGTTATTCCATGACGCACCATCAATGTGCGCTCTAATCCCATTCCAAATGCAAAACCACTATAGGTATCCGTATCTATCCCACAGCTTTGTAGCACCTTTGGATTGACCATTCCACAACCGCCCCATTCAATCCAGCGGTTGTTGAAGAAAACATCGACTTCAGCACTTGGTTCAGTGAAAGGGAAAAATGATGGCCGAAGCCTGGTAGTCACATCTGGACCAAACATGTGACGGGCAAAGTTATCGAGTGTGCCCTTCAGGTGAGCCATCGTGATCCCCTTATCGACCACTAAACCTTCAACCTGATGGAAAACTGGGCTGTGTGTTGCATCAAGTTCATCTGCTCTAAATGTGCGTCCTGGACAGATGACATAGATTGGAGGTGTTTGCGTCAACATGGTACGAATCTGGACAGGTGATGTGTGAGTACGTAAAACCATTCCAGATTCAACCGGCTCAACAAAGAAAGTATCCTGCATAGTTCGCGCTGGATGATCTGGAGGAATATTCAGGGCATCAAAGTTCAACCAACCAGATTCCAACTCTGGACCTTCAGCAACTGCATAACCCTGCTCGATGAAGAAATCAGATACTTCGTTTTTGATAATTGAGATTGGATGTAGTCCCCCGCGATGTCTGCGATTAACCGGCAAGGTAATATCAACTACTTCTTCCAGTAAAACCTTCTTATCTCGCACGGCTTCAAGTTTTTCTGTGGCCTTAGCTAGAGCAAGAGCTATAGCCGCTTTTGCATCTCCAATGATTTTTCCAAAGCTAGCTTTTTCATCTGGCGATAAAGATCCAAGTCCTCGTGAAGCAAGGGAAATAGGTGCCTTGTCGCCAGAGTGGGCTAAACGAGCAGCTTTAAGAGAGTCCAAATCACTTGCGGCGTTGAAGGCGCTTTGGGCATCTTTAACCCATTGTGAGACATCTTCTTGGCGCATGGAGCCAACTCTATCCTGTGAGAGTTTAGGAAGATGGGATATTTGCTAGGTGATACATAACAATGGTTGCCGCCGCTGAGAGATTAAGGCTTTCGGCATTACCAGGCATCGAGATTTTGACTTGCTCAATCGCAGATGTGCCTTGGGCCGTTGATAATCCCCTGGCCTCATTGCCAAATATCGCCACACAATCTTTCGTGATCTTTAGCTCCTTCAAAGATTTCGAGGCCTCTGCAGCCAGAGTGAAGGATTGAACACCCAAAGCAAGAACTGTTGCCAATTCTATGTTTTCAAAAACTGGTGTGTGCCAGAGTGAGCCGGCAGTGCTGCGGACAACTTTTGGAGAGTAGAGATCAACGCTGCCCGGTGAAGTAATCACGGCATCAATACCAAAGGCATCGGCAGATCGAATAATGGTTCCGGCATTACCTGGGTCTTGAATCTCTGAGAGATAAACAAATGTGCGTGTTCCATTTAAAGCAATTGAGTCAAGGGAGCTGGTTGGTATCGAACAAACGGCGAGAATTCCCTGTGGGGTAATCGTCTCTGACATCGCCTTCATGACGTCATCGCTTACTTCAACGATGTTCAATGAAGTTAAGTCTGCAATCTGTTCTACTTTAGTTCGACCTGATGGCGTTAAGTACAGAGTTTCAATTCGTGGGCCACTACTTGCAACTAATGCCTCTCTGGCACATTGCAATCCCTCTGCAACAAAATGACCAGATGATTTACGCTCTTTCGTCCCCCTAGAACCAATTAGAGCCTTAACTCGCGCGATATGTGGCGAGTTAAGGCTCTCAATCATTGGAATCTATTAAGCAGATACAAGGCTCTTGCGAGCAACATCAACAAGTGTCTTGAATGTAGCTGGATCATTTGTTGCAAGGTCTGAAAGAACACGACGATCTACTTCCACTCCAGCAGCCTTAAGGCCTTGGATGAAGCGGTTGTATGTAAGACCGTGTTCACGGCATCCAGCGTTAATGCGCTGAATCCATAGACGACGGAAATCGCCCTTCTTATCTTTACGGTCATTGAATGCATAGACCATAGAGTGCGTAACTTGCTCCTTCGCCTTTGTGAAAAGACGGGAGCGTTGTCCGCGATAACCACTGGCACGTTCTAATGTTGTACGACGCTTCTTAGCAGCGTGAACTCCGCGCTTTACTCTCATTTAATTCACGTTCCTTACTTCAAACCAAGCATGCGCTTGGCTGTCATTGTGACGGTTGGCTTTGCAGACTTCTCAGTTGAGAGACGGCGGGTGACTCGTGAAGATTTGTGCTCGAGTAAGTGGCGCTTTCCAGCACGCTCGTGCATAACCTTTCCAGTACCTGTGATGCGGAAAGTCTTCTTCGCACCACTATGTGTTTTCATCTTTGGCATTTCTTACGCTCCATCCGTTGTCTTTGCTGCGGCATCGGCCTTTGCCTTACGCGCTGCTTTTGCTTCAGCTACTGCTTCTGTCTTCTTCTTTGTTGGACCTAACACCATTGTCATATTTCGTCCCTCTTGCTTAGGGGCGAACTCAACAAAGGCAAACTCTGCAACATCTTCTGCAAGACGCTGTAATAGCTTGTAGCCCATCTCAGGTCGCGTTTGTTCGCGGCCGCGAAACTTCATCGTCACCTTCACCTTGTCGCCACCCTTGAGAAATTTCTCAACTTGATTACGTTTGGTTTCGTAATCATGAGTTTCGATCTTTGGTGTTAAACGCACTTCCTTCACCACAATGTGGGTCTGGTTCTGTCGCGCTTCCCGTGCCTTCTGTGCTACTTCGTACTTATACTTTCCGAAGTCCATGATCTTGCAAACGGGTGGATTGGCTTCTGGTGCAATCTCAACTAGGTCGAGACCAACTTCATCTGCCATCTTTAACGCGGTATCGATATCTACAACCCCTACTTGCTCACCGGTGTAACCGATAAGACGAATTTCGGGTGTGCGAATACGATCATTAATGCGCGGGTCAGTTGTGATTTGTGCTCCTTCGGCTTCGTTTAACGCTTTGGTCTAACAGCGCTGCATGAGAAAACCGCAAGGAAAAAGAGAAGTAAATCTCTCATCCGACAAACCAGCTCGCACTAGTGGCGAAGAAGGTGGGAGCGGTAACTCCTCTTGCAGTGATTATTAGGCCACTGGTCTGGGGCAAAGATTACCCGCTGGGGGCTAAAAGGTGAAATTGGCCCTGAAAGCAGGCTTAAGCACCCATGGCGTGAAGGCCACCGTCAACATGAATGATCTCGGCTGTGGTCTTTGGAAACCAATCAGAAAGTAGCGCAACGACAGCCTGAGCTGCAGGAACCGGATCATTCACATCCCATGCCATTGGTGCGCGTTCATTCCATACTTTTTCAAACTCATCAAAGCCGGGAATAGATTTTGCTGCCATCGTGCGGATAGGACCTGCAGCAACTAAATTGATGCGAATATTTTCAGCACCTAAATCACGAGCCAAATAGCGCGACGTTGATTCCAGCGCAGCTTTAGCAACACCCATCCAGTCATATTTTGGCCATGCAACCGATGCATCAAAATCAAGTCCAACAACTGAGCCAGCGCCATTAAATAATGGACGAGCTGCCATCGTGAGTGATTTAAGTGAGTAGGCAGAGACATGCATGGCAGTTGAAACATCTTCCCAAGACGTGTTGAGGAAATTGCCACCCAACGCTGCCTCAGGAGCAAAGCCAATTGAATGAACAACGCCATCTAGACCGTTTGGGAAATGTGCACGCACTCTAGATTCAAGAGCTGCTAGATCTGCCTCGTTCGTAACATCTAATTCAATAATGGGTGCTGGTTGTGGCAAACGACCAGCTATGCGAGTTGTTAACGAAAGAACTCGTCCGTAAGAGGAGAGAACAACCTGAGCACCTTGTTCTTGGGCAAGTCTGGCAATATGAAAAGCAATTGAGCTATCTGTCAGCACTCCTGTTACAAGAATCTTCTTGCCATCAAGTAAACCCATATCAGTGACCCATTCCTAATCCGCCATCAACTGGAATCAATGCACCAGATATATAGCTTGCTTGTGGTGAAGCAATAAAGGTGACGACATCTGCGATCTCCTGCGCAGAACAAAAGCGACCCAAGGGAATAGATCCAGCAATCTCATTTCTGCGCTTTTCATCCAGAGTCGATGTCATATCTGTTTCGACAAAACCTGGGGCAACAACATTTGCCGTAATCCCCCGGCTTCCGATTTCGCGGGCAAAAGATCTAGCCATTCCAACTAGACCTGATTTAGAGGATGAATAGTTGACTTGTCCGGCAGAGCCCAATGCTCCGACAACAGAGCCAACAAATATTAAACGTCCCTTTTTTAATTTCAGCAGACCTTTAGTTGCACGTCGTGCCACCCGAAATGCACCGGTGAGATTTGCATCAATAACAGATTCAAAATCCTCATCACTCATCCGCATAACAAGACCATCTTTAGTTATTCCGGCGTTGGCAACAATAATCTCTGGAATTCCCCACGCTGACTCAATCTCATCAAAGGCCTTATCAACACTCTCGGTGCTAGTCACATCCATGATGACGGACTTGAAACCAACAGGAGGTGTTCCGCTGCGATAGGTGACGACAACATCATGGCCGGCCGCAGCCAGTGATTGCGCAATTGCCAAACCGATACCGCGATTTCCACCTGTTACCAAGGCCACTGAACTCATAGCCAAAACTTACTGGTTACCGCTAGGTATTCAAAAGAAGCGCTTGGGTGCGCCTGGCACTACTCTTGATACATGGCTAAGAAAAAGAAAGTATTCAAGATTACTGATGCGCCTTTAGCCCTGACCCGTGATCAAGCCGCTCGTCAAAAAAGGTATTTCATTTCAATGATGGTGAGAACTGCGTGTTTTGTCTTGACCGTAATTTTGCCTAGTCCATATCGCTGGTTTGCTCTGGCTGGTGCCGTCGGATTGCCATATTTCGCTGTAGTGATTGCAAATGCTGGGCGTGAAACTATTACTCGCAAAAATCAGATTATCGAAGACAAACCTTTATCACTTGATTAATCATGGCAAAAGTTCACGAACCATATGCAATATTTAAATCACTCATCGCTCTAGCTCTTATTGTTCTTTGCTGTATAGCCGCCCAATGGCAGTATCAGCGCGGTGTTGATAGACATGCGCGTAACGCAATCATTCTAAAACACATCGCACTTGCTCCGGTTGCCTTGGATTCAGTCAAAGATTCACCCCTTGCCGCTGAGTGGCAGACCGTAACGACACAAGGTGTCTTTGATGCAACACAGCAAATACTTTTAAAAAATCGCTATAGCGAAGGCTTCTATGGCTTTGAAGTTCTCACTTTGTTCACAACCCCCAACAGCGAAAGATTCTGGGTGGATCGCGGTTGGGTTAAAGCTGGAGCCACTGCCGCAATTGCGCCCACTATTACTCCCCCGCCAACAAATGAAGTTTCAATCACAGGGAGATTGCGTTTAGATTCATCACTTCCCCGCGGTTCATTTTTTGCATTACCCACAAATGGCGATGGATTAATCTCAAAGCTAGATGCTCAATCTCAATTGGATACTCAGAATTACTACATCGATCTTTTAAGTGGATCTGAAAGCTCGCTCACGCCAAAATCTGCTGCCCAACTTCCCGAACTCAGCGATGGCCCTCACATGGCATATGCGTTGCAGTGGCTCTTCTTTGCCGGATTAGTAATTTACGGGCGGATATTAATTCGCCGCACCCGTTAAGTCCTGACGGTTATAAAGATCGGCGTATAGGCCACCACGCGCCACAAGTTCATCGTGTTTTCCACGCTCAACTATTTGTCCCTTATCTAAAACAAGAATCTGGTCTGCATCTCGCACAGTGCTCAGACGATGTGCAATAACAATGCTGGTACGACCCTTGAGCGCACTTTGCAAGGCGGCCTGCACTAATGCCTCATTCTCTGAATCCAAGTGCGCAGTTGCCTCATCCAAAATCACAACTGCCGGTGATTTAAGCAGCAATCTGGCAATGGCAAGTCTCTGCTTTTCTCCACCAGATAAACGATGTCCGCGTTCACCCACCATTGTGTCCAGACCATTAGGCAAGGACTTAATCAAATCCCAAATCTGTGCTGACTCACAGGCAATGCGCATTTCATCCTCTGTGGCATTGTCTTTCGCATAACGTAAGTTCTCAGCGATAGTTTCGTGGAATAGGTGTGCATCCTGCATAACAACACCAATTGCACCACGTAAAGATTCAAGTGTTAGATCACGGATGTCATGTCCATCGATCTCAATAGCACCTGTTGTCACGTCATAAAGCCGTGGCAACAGCGCACTAATAGTTGTCTTGCCTGCACCTGATGGTCCTACCAATGCCGTTAATGTGCCTGGAGCTGCCGTGAATGAAAGACCACGAAGTACTTCACCGCTTTGAATTGTTTCAGGCTTAGCAGCTGATTCAAGGGAGGCAAGTGAAATCTCCTCAGCACGAGGATATGAAAAACTCACATCCTTAAACTCAATCTTTGGATGTGAAGGTTTCAAATCAATTGCATTCTCACGATTTTTAACCATCGGCTCTAAATCGAGCACTTCGAAAACGCGCTCAAAGGAAACTAGTGAGGTCATAACATCTATACGCACATTCGATAGTGCAGTGAGCGGACCATAAAGTCTTGCCAACAAGGCAGTAATAGCCAGCAAAGTTCCAACTGTTACTCCCCCATTAATGGCTAAGTGGCCACCAATTCCATAGGCGAAGGCCGTAGCGATTGCTGCAACGCTGGTGAGGGCAATAAAGAATAGGCGGTTAAGCATTGCCATTTTGATTCCAATATCGGCAACCTTGCGCGCTCTAGATCTAAAATATTCGCGCTCTCTGTCGGGCTCTCCATAGAGTGCAACGAGCATTGCTCCAGAAACATTGAAGCGCTCCGTCATCGTGCTAGACATCTGGGCATTGGTATTGAAGGAGTCACGGGTTAGTTCTTGCAGCTTTCGACCAACCCATTTAGTCGGAATGAGAAATGCAGGCAAGAGTAAAAGTGAAAAGATCGTGATCTGCCACGATAAAATCATCATGGTCACACCGACTAGAACCAAACTCACAACGTTGCTGACAAGACCTGAGAGAGTGGCTGTAAAGGCCTGCTGAGCGCCCATGACATCTGAGTTGATTCTAGAAATCAGTGCACCTGTTTGTGTGCGAGTAAAGAAAGCAATTGATTGTCTCTGCACATGTCCAAAAACTAGTGAACGGAGATCATAAATAAGACCTTCGCCTATGCGGGAAGAGAAATATCGACCCAGCATGCTCATTGCCGCATCTGCAATTGCTAGCAAACCAACAAAAACCGCTAAACGAGTAACCAGTGCTCCGTCTTTAGGAATAACGCCTTCATCGATAAGTCGTCGCAGCAGCAATGGCGTGGCGACGATTAGCGCAGCGTCAATAACAACTGTAAATAGGAAGATCCAGATACTGAGTCGATAAGGTTTTGCGAACGTGAAGATGCGCTTTACGGTGCCGGCCTTCAATTTTTGTTGCTTAACCGAAGGATCTGCGGTCATCGATCTGTGGGTCATCCAAGCCGCTTGCATTGACATGTGACTACCTTATTGAGTTATACCTCAGACAGTAAAACCGAGAGCGCGAAGCTGATCTCTTCCATCATCAGAGATCTTGTCTGGGCCCCAAGGTGGCATCCACACCCAGTTAATTTTCACATCAGTAGTCATTCCCGCCAGCGCTGAACGAGTTTGATCCTCAATAACATCTTGGAGCGGACATGCAGCGGAAGTAAGAGTCATATTCAAAATAGCGATATTGGCCTCATCAACCATCACATCATAAATCAAACCTAAATCAACAACGTTGATTCCCAATTCTGGGTCGACCACATCCTTCATTGCCTCTGTTACATCTTCTACGCTAGTTGTCATTTGCTCTCTCCCTGTGACTGAATTGCTGCATCTTTAAAAGCCATCCAACCAAGCAGTGCACACTTTACACGACCTGGAAACTTTGAAACTCCAGCAAATACCACTGCATCCTCAAGAACTTCTGGATCTCCTGCTGCTGTGCCTTTGCTTGCCATTAACTCTGAAAATGATTTAACAATCGCATCGGCTTGTTCCAAAGTTTTGTCGGTAACTAGGTCACTGAGCATTGAAACACTGGCTTGTGAGATAGAACAGCCTTGGCCGTCCCAGGTGATTGAAGTAATCACATTGTTATCGACATTAAGATTCAAAGTGATTTCATCACCACAACTTGTATTCACATGGCTCACCTGCGCCGTATAGACAGGATTAAGGCCTTTGTGCTGAGGGTGCTTGTAGTGATCCAGGATCACTTCCTGATAGAGCGAATCGAGTTCCATTAAAATCTCCCAAAGTATTTCTGTGCACCGAGTAATGCTTCTACTAACGCATCAACATCACGCTCATCATTGTAGAGATAGAAAGATGCTCGGGTAGTGGCAGGAACATTCATAGCGCGCGCTAGCGGCCAAGCACAGTGATGTCCTGTGCGAACAGCGACTCCCTGGCTATCTACATACTGTCCAATGTCGTGGGGGTGAATGTCTGCAAGGGTGAATGAAACAACTGCGCCGCGGGAAACATTTTCTAAAGGCCCAACAATCCTGATTCCTTCAATAGCTGACATCTTGTCTAATGCATAGCCAGTAATCGCAATTTCATGCTCGCGTACTGCGTCCATGCCTAAGTCAGACAAATATTTGCATGCCGCACCTAAACCCACTGCCTGTGCCATATTTGGAACGCCTGCTTCAAATTTTTGTGGAACCGGAGCCCAAGTTGCAGTCGTCATTGTTACATTCTCAATCATTGATCCACCGGTAAGAAAGGGTGGAAGCTCATCTAGAAGTTCAGCTTTACCCCACAGAACTCCAACACCAGTTGGGCCAACTGCTTTGTGCCCAGAGAAAGCTAAAAAGTCCACATCTAGTTCAGCAACGTTCACACTCATATGTGGAACGGATTGACATGCATCTAGGACAACTACTGCGCCTACTTCATGTGCTCGCTTAACGATTGCTTCCAGTGGATTAATCGTTCCCAAAACATTTGATTGGTGCGTAATCGCAACAACTTTTGTATTTGCAGTAATAACCTGATCAATATTTGAAAGATCTAACCTTGAATCCTGCCTGACATTGAACCATTTGAGCTGGGCACCAGTGCGAGCAGCTAATTGCTGCCAAGGAATCAGATTTGCATGGTGTTCCATCTCAGTAACAACGATGGAATCAGAAGCACTTAAGGCGAAACGATTGCCAGGTTGGGCATTTCCCATTGCATAGGCAACCAAGTTGATTGACTCGGTGGCACTTTTAGTGAAGATAACTTCACTTTCTTGACCACCAATAAATTTTGCAACAATTTCACGCGCACCCTCGTATGCATCAGTTGCCTCTTCAGCCAACTGATGAGCTCCACGGTGAACGGCAGCATTATGCTTTGAATAGAAATCACTCTCTGAATTAATTACTACCCACGGCTTTTGTGCTGTTGCCCCGCTATCTAAATAGACAAGCCTTTTACCATCGCGAATAGTACGTTCAAAGATTGGAAAATCTTTACGTATCTCCGCAACAGAAAAACTCATTAGGCCCTTACTTGCTCACGTAATCTGCGTAGCCATTGGCTTCTAGCTTGTCGGCTAGATCAGGTCCGCCTTCTTCAACAATTTTGCCATTTGCAAAGACGTGAACGAAGTCAGGCTTGATGTATTTCAAGATACGTGTGTAGTGGGTAATCAAAAGAACACCAAGGTCGTTATTGGCCTTGGCACGATTGACACCTTCAGAAACAATGCGCAGCGCATCAACATCTAACCCTGAATCTGTTTCATCCAAAATCGCCATCTTTGGCTTAAGGAGTTCGAGCTGCATAATTTCATGACGCTTCTTTTCACCGCCAGAAAAGCCTTCGTTGACGTTACGTGTTGCAAATGCTGGATCCATGTTAAGTGCTTCCATTGCTCCCTTAACTTCTGCCACCCATGTACGAAGCTTTGGAGCCTCACCACGAAGTGCAGTTGCAGCGGTGCGAAGGAAGTTAGAAACTGAAACACCAGGAACTTCAACTGGATACTGCATAGCTAAGAACAGGCCAGCTTTAGCGCGCTCATCAACGGTCATATCCAAAACATCGGCGCCATCTAGTGTCACAGAACCACCAGTGATTGCGTACTTAGGGTGGCCAGCGATTGAGTAAGCAAGAGTTGATTTACCAGATCCATTAGGACCCATGATGGCATGTGTCTCACCAGACTTAATCGTTAGGTCAACACCCTTAAGAATTTCGACGCTACCATTTTCAGTATTAACTGATACGTGTAGTCCGCGGATTTCTAGAACGCTCATTATTTTCTCTCTCTTCTACTCGTGTACTAAATCTCAACCGTGACGGAATTTCCGTCGATCTTCACTGCATATGTTTGAAGGCTTATATTTGCCGGTAAGGTCAACGCCACACCGGTTCGTAAATCGAATTCAGCACCATGTAGCCAGCATTCAATTTTGAAATCTGTTATTTCACCTTCGGATAAAGATGCCTCAGAGTGAGAACAAGTGTCGTCAACGGCAAAAACTTCATCGCCAACTCTTGCGACGCAGATAGTTTTGCCTTCTTTTTCAATCTTGACCGGCTTGCCGACCTCTAATTGATCTAGCATTAAATCAGCCATTTAGGCACCAGCTCTTTCAAGTTCGCCATCGATACGTTCCATGAGGCGCTCTTGTACTTCTTCATTTCCGATTTCAGTAATGATTTCATTAAAGAAACCGCGAACTACAAGACGGCGGGCATCCTCTAGCGTGATTCCGCGTGACATTAAATAGAACAACTGCTCGTCATCAAAGCGGCCTGTGGTGCTTGCATGGCCCGCGCCAACAATCTCGCCAGTCTCGATCTCTAGATTAGGAACAGAATCTGCACGAGCTCCATCAGTGAGCAAAAGGTTGCGGTTGAGCTCATATGTATCAGTTCCTTCGGCAACAGCGCGAATCAAAACATCACCAATCCATACGGTGTGTGCATCTCTTCCTGCAAGTGCGCCCTTGAAATTGACACGAGATTTTGCATTAGGAACAGCATGATCAACATGCATACGGTGTTCAAAAAACTGTCCAGTTGTTGCAAAGTAGACACCTAGAAGTTCGGCTGAAGATCCAGGTGCTGTGAATTCCACTGTTGGCAAGATACGAACTACATCTCCCCCAACGGTTACTGTGATTGATTTAAAAACTGCATCCTTACCTACCACAGCGTGGTGGCGGGCTGTGTAAACACTCTTTGAATCAAACTCTTGCAGAGAGACAAAAGTCAGTGAGGATCCTGGAGCTAGAGCGATCTCAAGGTCCTCAGCCAGCAATGTATCGCCAACATTTTCAACGATGACTGTTGCAACTGCGTGGGTACCAAGTGAAATACGCACTCGAGAAAGTTCCGCTGAATCTAAGGCACCAGCTGAGCGAGTAAGAAAGATTGGTTCCTTAATTTCTGCATTAGCCTCTATAGCTAAATGCGAAACATCAGAAACTTCTCCACGGATGCGCTCAATGATGACATCATCACTAACAGCAAGAGGTGTTAATGATTCACGTTTAAAGCTAGCACCCTCAGGTAATCCAGCTTTTGCAACTAGGGAATTGCGGTCGGCAACAACGGCAGAGCCATCGTGCAAACCACGCAAGCGCTTGAGAGGTGTGAAACGCCACGCTTCCTCGCGCCCAGTTGGTGTTAAATAATTAGTTGTTAAAACAGACATTAACCAACTGCACCTTCCATTTGAAGTTCAATGAGGCGATTGAGCTCTAGTGCGTATTCCATAGGAAGTTCACGCGCGATTGGCTCAATAAATCCACGAACAATCATTGCCATGGCTTCATCTTCAGTTAATCCACGAGACATCAAATAGAAGAGCTGATCATCAGAGATCTTAGAAACAGTTGCTTCATGGCCCATTGAGACATCATCTTCACGGATATCAACATATGGATATGTGTCTGAGCGAGAAATTGTGTCAACTAGAAGTGCATCGCACTTGACTGTGCTCTTTGAGTGATGGGCACCTTCTTGAACTTGAACAAGTCCACGATAAGAAGTACGTCCACCATTTCGTGCAACTGATTTAGAAATTACAGATGATGATGTGTATGGAGCGGCGTGAACCATCTTAGCGCCTGAATCCTGGTGTTGTCCTTCGCCAGCAAAAGCTAGCGAAAGAGTTTCACCTTTGGCATGTGGTCCCATCAAGAAAATTGCTGGGTACTTCATGGTTACCTTTGATCCGATGTTTCCATCTACCCACTCCATGGTTGCACCTTCAGCACATGTTGCGCGCTTTGTAACCAAGTTATAAACGTTGTTGGACCAGTTTTGAATGGTTGTGTAGCGAACGCGAGCACCCTTTTTCACAATGATCTCAACAACTGCTGAGTGAAGTGAATCGGACTTATAGATCGGGGCAGTACATCCTTCAACATAGTGAATGTAAGAATCCTCATCAGCAATGATCAATGTGCGCTCAAACTGACCCATGTTCTCGGTGTTGATACGGAAATATGCCTGTAAAGGAATATCAACGTGAACACCCTTTGGAACATAGATAAATGAACCACCAGACCAGACAGATGTGTTAAGCGCTGCGAACTTGTTATCTCCCACTGGAATAACTGTTCCGAAGTACTCCTTAAATAGCTCTGGGTGTTGCTTGAGAGCGCTATCTGTATCAAGGAAAATCACGCCTTGCTTCTCTAAATCCTCACGGATTGAGTGATAAACAACCTCTGACTCATACTGAGCGGCAACACCAGAAACTAAGCGCTGCTTTTCAGCCTCAGGGATACCCAAGCGATCATAGGTGTTCTTAATTTCATCTGGCAGGTCATCCCACGTTGCCGCCTGCTTTTCTGTTGAACGCACGAAGTATTTGATCGTATCGAAGAAGATTCCCGATAGGTCAGAACCCCAGTTAGGCATTGGCTTCTTCTCAAATAGAGCAAGGCCTTTTAAGCGAAGGTCTAGCATCCACTGCGGCTCGGACTTTTTAGCGGAGATATCGCGCACGACATCCTCACTCAGGCCGCGCTTAGCGTTTGTTCCTACATCGCTCTTATCTGACCAACCATATTCATAGTTGCCGATACCTTCGAGTTCTGGATGTGCGATTGTCATGCACGTACCTTTCGCTTTGTTGTAGTTGTGGGTATAAAAGTTGTGCACACACCATCACCGTGTGCAATTGTTGCAAGTCGTTGAACGTGAGTACCTAGAAGACGTGAGAGTGCTTCAGTTTCAGCTTCACATAGTTGGGGAAATTCAGATGCAACGTGGGCAATAGGGCAATGATGTTGACAGAGCTCTTCACCCATAGGCTTTTGAGCAACACTTGCTGCATAGCCTTGATCCGTGAGAAATTGAGCAAGGGCTTCAGTCTTATTACTCTTCTTCGCCAGCACAACCGTAGCTTTTCTCTCGATATCGTCAGCGCGCAATTGCGCGAAACCTGAAACTAAATGCTCACCAGATTGTGCAGACATAAACTTCAAAGCAGCTACCGCTAAGTCATCATAAGAGTGCTCAAACTGCTCACGGCCTTTATCGCTCATGACAAATACTTTTGAAGGTCTACCTCTTCCACGATTAATCGCAGAGTGTGGTTCGCGTGCCTGCAAAACTCCATCTGCAACAAGTAAATCTAGATGGCGACGAATGCCAGCCGGAGTCAGACCTAAACGCTGTCCAAGAACTGCAGCAGTTGATGGGCCGTTTTCTAAAATGGAGCGCGCCACTAAATCCCGGGTGCGAAGATCATCACCTGGAACTGGGCTTGCTTGGCCGCTCATTTTCACAACACTATTGTGTCGTAATTCGACACCTTCGGCCACTCGGCCCGCCTGAGCGCTGGCTAGCCATAGGGTTGGGCCATGGCAACCCAACGTGCAGCTCGGGCACTCACTCCCCTGACTTTGGCCCTGCTGATCTCCCAGGCTGCCATTGTCGTAACCGGAGGCGCGGTGCGTTTAACAGGTTCAGGCCTTGGTTGCCCAACCTGGCCTGAGTGCACACCGGGTTCGTATTTTCCGGTTGAGAATCAAATCGAAGGCGTATTTCATTCATGGATTGAATTTGGTAACCGGTTGCTTACTTTTGTTTTAGTTATTTTTGCCTTAGCAACTTTGATCGCTGTACTGCGTTCAGGAAGAAAAGATCTTCGCCCACTTGCAGCAGGACAAATCCTAGGAATACTTGGTCAAGGAGTTCTGGGCGGAATCACAGTATTAACTAATCTCAATCCACTCACAGTTGCTGCCCATTTCTTACTATCGATAATTTTGATAGCCGCAGCCACTTCACTGCATTCACGCCGTAAGGGACCTGCAGTAAAAACCCAAGTCGCTGGGAGATTAAACACCTACTCAAAAGCACACATCATGTGGACCGCTCTTGTCATTGCCTTAGGGACAATTGTTACTGCAGTGGGTCCTCATGCTGGAGACCGAGATGTACCCCGCCTAGAGCTAAAGATCCCAGAAGTGACACGCATCCATTCTCTCTCTGTTTATATTCTCATTCTATTTTCGATTATTTATTACAAGCGCAAAGAGATAACCACGCTTACAAAAAGACGTCTCCGTATTTTTTTTGGTATTTCACTTGCTCAAGGAGTGCTTGGCTATGTTCAATACTTTCTTGGGGTACCAGAGCTATTGGTTGGACTTCACATCTTAGGTTCCACCTTAGTTTGGATTACAGCATGGCGAATTTGGCTATCCATTCAATTTAAGGCAAAGGAGATGGCACTATGAGTTCAATGTCTGGTTGGTCAGAGATGGATGATCGCGTAGTTGCTTATTCTCGTGCTCTCGCCGCAGATGCGGTTCAGAAGGTCGGCAACGGTCACCCAGGTACGGCAATGTCCTTGGCCCCAGTTGCTTACACGCTCTTTCAGCGTCATTTAGTCCATGATCCTTCAGATCCACAATGGGTTGGTCGTGATCGTTTCATTCTCTCTTGTGGTCACTCATCACTGACTCTCTACACTCAACTTTTCTTGAGCGGTTACGGTCTTGAGTTGAAAGATCTTCAAGAATTTCGCACATGGGGATCACTTACTCCAGGCCACCCAGAGTTTGGTCACACTGCCGGCGTAGAAATGACCACCGGTCCCTTGGGCCAAGGGGTTGCAACTGCTGTTGGTATGGCGATGGCTGCACGTTTTGAGCGCGGACTACTTGAT
>Ga0209298_10000528_pt1 | contig 25478 bp, 25 predicted proteins | sample S_140806_EF_Meta_FD_187325 | JGI IMG/M metagenome (GOLD analysis project Ga0209298, IMG submission 187325) | Freshwater microbial communities from Lake Simoncouche, Canada to study carbon cycling - S_140806_EF_MetaG (SPAdes) (version 2) | ecosystem: Environmental > Aquatic > Freshwater > Lake ...
CTGATCGAGCACGTGCACCCCAGCCGCTCCATGGCGACCTACTGGTCGTACTGGAAGCTGCCCTTCTTCGGTGAGAAGGATCTCGGTGTGATCGTGAGCGAACTCGAGGCAGCCCACCGGGCCTACCCCGACCACCACGTGCGTCTGGTGGGTTACGACGCCTACACCCAGAGCCAGGGTGCTTGCTTCGTGGTTTTTGAAGGCCGCTGATTCGCGGCTAGCGGTTCCGTCATGCGGCGGAACCGCACCTTATTCCTTGCGATCTGATCAACAGGTTCAAGACTTGTGGATCGTTCTGGAAGAGATCTCGTCAGAGATTGGCTGATTTCTTTCCATCCTCACTTTCTTTCCACGGCTCCACAGGGGTCAGGCGAGCAGGTTCGGTTGGATAGGAGCAAGGTCCCTTTCACTCCTGACGTCTCCGACGTCGTCAAACCCTTTACCTGGGCGGATATGGCCAGCACATCGAGTCGTCAAGCAGCCCTGGAGCGCCGCAAGGCCCTCACCGAAGGCGGCAAGAAATCCGCTGGCCGCTTCAACTCGGCCCCCGGCCGGGTGCGGACAGCCGCCGATGCCCTGCCGGCCCGAACGGTGGCACCACCGGCAGCCCCCACGATGGCGGCTCCGGTGAGCTCCGTGGCCACGCCATCCCGCAGCCGTGCCGCCGGACCTGCCCTCAGCAGCCCCTCCCCCGATCGCCGCAGCGCCGCCCGGCCCGTGGCTAACCCCAGCCGCGACCTCGTGCTGGCCCGCCGTGAGGCCCTCTCCCGCCGCGGCAAGCGCGCCGATGCCTCCAAGGACCGCACCCGCACCGACCTGGCCCACGCCGCCCCTGCTCCCTCAGTTGCCGCCAAAGATCCTGAGCACAAGTGCAAGTGCCAGGAAAAGGAGGACACCGCCTCCGCGACCAGCCGCAGCAGCCGAGCCAGCCTGCCCTCCCTTTCCGCGCCCTCCCGCACGTCGGCCGCTTCCGCCGGCGCCGAACGCCGTGCCGCCACCGCCAAGCGGGCCGCCGTGCATAACCCCAGTCGCGCCCTGGTCTTGGCCCGTCGCGAGGCCCTCTCGAAGCGCGGCAAGTCCGCCAACACCTCGAATAGCTCCAGTGCCGCCAGCGTGGCGCGTCAAGGCAACCCAGACATCAGCAGCCGTGAACTGGCCCAGAAGCTGCGGGAGCTGAAGTGCAAGGTGGGCTCCGCCGGCAGCAGCCGCAGCGGCGGCACCCGCCCCAGTGGCCCCAATCGCAATGGCGCCAAACTGGCCGCCGCCGCCGACGTTCAGGCCAGCCTGAAAGTGGGTGTGAGTGAGACCCTCTCCGGCCAGCTCGTGACCGGCACCCAGGCCAACCGTTCAGTGAAGACCACCGGCAACGAAGCGGCCATCTGCCGCACGATCACCGGCACCGAGTACCTCGGCTCCGAGGTGTTCCAGACCTTCTGCCAGAGCGAAGCACCCAGCCGCCAGCCCGCCAAGGTGCGCGTGAGCGCCACCAGCCACGGCAACCGGGTGACCGGCAACGAGGTGGGCCGCTCCGAGAAGGTCACCGGTGACGAGCCCGGCACCTGCAAGCTCGTGACTGGCACCGAATACGTGTCGGCCAACCAGGACGCCGATTACTGCGGCATCAGTTCCCCCAATCCCCGCAAGGTGGGTCAGACCACCACCACCGCCGGCCGGCAGGTTTCTGGCGTGATGGTGGGCCGCTCTGAGAAGGTGACGGGCAATGAGGCCGGCTCCAGCCGCCACCTCACCGGCGACCAATATGTGAACGATCACTCCGATCTGGGCGGCCGCAGCCCGGTGAAGGTGGCCAGCCTGCAAACCCTGCGCGGCACCGGCATCACCGGCACCCACGTGGGTCGAAGCGACCAAGTGACCGGCGATGAACCCGGCAGTTGCCGCCTGGTTACGGGCGACGAATACGTCGGCAGTCAGCAGTACGACCGTTTTTGCGAAGTCCGCCCCGCCCCGGAAGCCGCCAAGGTGGGCTTCAGCACCACCAACCGCAACTTGGTTGTGAGCGGCACCCGCACCGGCCGCTCCGAGAAAGTGACCGGTGATGAGCCCGGCACCTGCAAGGTGGTGACCGGCACCCCCTACGCCGGTCTCGAGGAGGCTGGTAACTGGTGCTCCACCAACCAGGTGGCCGCCGTGCGCCAGCGCACTCCCGTGCGGATGGGTTCGGTGATGACCGGTATCCAGCCTGGTATCGGCGGTGTGATGACCGGCGCCGAGCGGGGCGCCTGCGGCGATGTGTCCGGCACCCCCTACGTGGGAGCGGACCAGCGCATCGAAGCCTGCGGTGCCGCCTCGGTCTCCGATGCCGACTTTCCCCAGCCCCTGGAGTCGGCCCCCTGGCAGCAGTTCAGCGTGCAGTCCCCGGCTCGGTCGGCCCAGGTGCAGCGCGAGAAGAAGGGTGCCGTGACCGGCAGCAGCTACGAGTTCGGCGGGAGGATCACCGGCCCTTTTGACCTGGCGGCTGACATGGTGACCGGCACGGAGCAGTTCCGCTTCGATCGCCGTCCGAGTCAGCCGGTGCTGGTGCCTGCCCCGGCTGCACAAGCCGCTGCCACGGCCCTCCCTGCCTCCCGGGTCACCGGTGAGGGTTCCGGTCTTCGGATCACCGGTGACGACTGGGATCGTGGAGACCGCGTGACCGGAACTGAGGGGGTGTCGGCCCGTCGGCGCAACCCCAGCCGCCGCGGAGTTCTCACAGCGATGCCAGGCCAGCTGCCGAAGCGCAACGACGACGTGCCCGAACCCGTCAGCAGGATCACTGGTTCCAGCGGCAACACCGTCGCCGGTTCCCTGATCACGGTGTCGGGCGGGGCCCGGGGCTGAGCGCACGATGCCCCGTCGTCCGGCCATGTCCACCCGCTCCCTGTCCCCGAGCGCACCCCGGCGACGTCCCGTCGGGGACGCCTCTGGCCTACGCGACCGGCTCGCCACCGTGCGGGGTGAAGGTCTGGGCTCCACCCCGACGACGGCCGCTTCCTCTCGGCTTCAGCCTGCCTCCGCTCCGGTGGTGCGGGTCGGTTTCAGGGGACGGACGACGGCCGGTCTCCATCCCCTCAGTGATGGACGCACCAACGCCCGGCTTCAGGCCTATGACAACAGGGTGAAGGAAGCGTTCGACCGGATTGTGCCGGTGCTCAAGCAGCTCTCCGCCCTCCAGCACGAGGATGATTTCGTGGCGCGGGCCCAGCAGCTCTCCCGTGCCGAGTTGGGCTACGAGCTTCCCCTGCCGATCCTGGAGCGGGCCTGGGTGACCCAGCTCGACATGCGCACCCTGTTCGCCTGGTGTGTGTTCGAGACCTTTGAGCAGACCAGCGCCTCCTTCTTTCAGAACGATCCCCTAGAGGGACAACGGGGCAGTGAGGCCGCCCAAGGCTTCGAATCCTTCCTGCTGGAGTGTGGCTTCCACCTGCTCGACGTCACCCCCTGCGCCGATGGCCGCCTGGCCCATGCCATCGCCTATGCCCTGCGGATTCCCTACAGCGCCGTGCGCCGTCGTCCCCATGCCGGTGCCCTGTTCGATGTGGAGAACACGGTGAACCGCTGGGTGAAGACCGAGCATCGCCGCTATCGCGAAGCCGAGCCCAACCCCGCCCACGCCGACACCCGTTACCTGAAGGTGGTGCTCTACCACTTCAGTTCCCTGGATCCGGCCCATGAAGGATGCGCTGCCCATGGCAGCGACGACGCCCTGGCCGCCTCCTGTGGGGCCAGGCGGCTGCAGGACTTCCAGCAGGCGGTGGAGAACAGCTTCTGCTGCGGTGCCTCCGTGGATCTCCTCCTGGTCGGCATCGACACCGACACCGATGCGATCCGGGTGCATGTGCCCGGGCTCGATGGCAGCACCAACCTCCAGCGCTGGCTGGACGCCCGTGAGGTGTATGAGGCCACCAGGCATCTCAGTGCTGCCGAGGGCCGGGTCCGTCTCCAGGCGATGGTGGAACAGGCGGCTGCCGCCAGCCCGGATCCCGGCATGGTGAAGCTGATTAGTCGCCTGATCGAGAACAACCTTTCCCAGATTGATTACGTGCGTGAATACCACGGCGGCCACTACGCTGATGCTGGCCACGCGGAGCGCTTCATCGGCGTGGGCATCGGGTTTAAGGAGATTCACCTGCGCAATCTCACCTACTTTGCCTACATGGACACCGTGGAAGAAGGCGCTCCCGATCTGGATGTGGGGGTGAAGATCTTCAAGGGGCTGAATGTGTCGCGCGGGCTGCCGGTGCCGGTGGTGGTGCGCTTCGACTACAGCGGCAAGGTGCCTGGGGCTCGCGATCGCGCCGTGCGTCACGGTGGGCGGGTACTGGAGGCGATGCGTCAGCGCTACAGCGAACTCTTCGCCGAAGGGCTGATTCATGCCCTGCTCACGGTGCACGATAAGGACCGCCATGCCCCCGCAGAAGCGGTAGGGTCCACGATCATCTTTGAGACCGGAGGAGGGCACTGACATGCTGATCTGCAAAGTGGTGAAGCCCCTGGTCTCCACCAATCGCATTCCCGATTTTGAGCACAAACACCTACAGGTTGTGCTTGATGGCAGCACCCAAAAGGTGGCCGTTGATGCGGTGGGGTGCATTCCTGGCGACTGGGTGATCTGTGTGGGCAGTTCCGCCGCCCGTGAAGCCGCCGGCAGCAAGTCTTACCCGAGTGATCTGACCATCGTGGGGATCATTGACCACTGGGATCCTGACGCCGGCAAGGCCCCCGTCAAGTCCGAATCCAACGCCACCACGGATTCGGCATCCAAGACCGAGACAACCCCTTCGGTCACGCCGGCGGGCGCAAGCTCTAAAGCCGAGTCTTCGGCTCCTTCCGCCAATGGCGGAGGCAATGTCTGATGGAGATCATGCAGGTCACGGGTTCCCTGGTCTGCACCCAGCGGGTGCCCGGTCTGGGGCACTGGAACTTGCGCGTGCTGCGCACCCCCAAGGGCAAGCTCAGCGTGGCGATTGATCCGGTGGGTGCCTCCGTGGGCAACTGGGTGTTCACCGCCAGCGGCTCGGCTGCCCGTTTTGCCTGCGGCAATCCCGAGGTGCATACCGATCTCACCATCGGCGGCATCATCGATTTCTGGGAACCGGATGGCTGAAATCCCCCCCTGCCGCTCTGAATTGTTCTGAACCGCAGCTCTCTGGCTCCTCCTCCGCTACGCCGATTCCGCATCCTCCCCGCTCTCTTTTTCCGCCATGGCCACCCGCACCAATCGCTCCTCGTCCCGCCCGGTGGCCCGGCCCAGTGCCAATCCCCAAGCGGATGACGGTGCCGTCTTAGTCGGCTCCTATGAATCACCCGCAGAACAGCTCGAGGCGGCGATTGCCGACCCGCAGACCAGTCCGTCCGCCAGCGCCCCTACCCCGGCGCCGGCCACCCCTGCCGCTGTTCCAGCGCTTGTGGTGCCCACGGCCGTTTCCACTCCCCGGGCCCTGCCCGCTGCGGCGGAGTCTCTTGGCTCTACAACCGCCAGGCCAGCTGCAGCCAAGGCGGCGGCGGCAGCCCGGAAGCCTGCCGCGGCCAAGGCCGTGGCAGCGACCCGGAGATCGGCCAGCCGAAGCAGCGGCTCATCTTCGGCTAGCGGTTCGATCCCGTCCCGGGCCAGGACTTCCACCCCCGTTCGCGCCACCACCGCGGCCACCCGTCGCGGCGGTGGTGCCATCACACCCCCTTCCAATCCATCCACCCTTTCCTTCCCCATGGCTGACACGGTTCAGGGCATTGCCCTCGGCATGATCGAGACCCGCGGCCTGGTCCCCGCCATTGAGGCGGCCGACGCCATGACCAAGGCGGCCGAGGTGACCCTCGTCGCCCGGGAATTCGTCGGTGGCGGCTATGTCACCGTCATGGTGCGCGGTGAAACCGGTGCCGTGAACGCGGCTGTCCGCGCTGGCGCCGACGCCTGCGAACGGGTCGGTGACGGTCTGGTGGCCGCGCACATCATTGCCCGCCCCCACGGTGAGGTGGAGCCCGCCATCGCCGCCAGTGGCGTCATTCGCCGTCTTTGATGGCCGTGGGAGCCTCCCATCCGCGCGTCCTCGGCTATCTGGGGCGCGCCCTGAGCCTGGAACTCTCCGCCGTTCAGCAGTACATGACCCAGGCTTCCCTCGTGGAGCTCTGGGGTGAGGGCGAAGCGGCCGATCGCTTTCGCCAGGAGACCGTGGAGGAGCTGCAGCACGCCGAGAGGATCGTGAAGCGCATGCTCACTCTGCGGGTCGCTCCGGCGGCCTCCCAGCTGCGGCCCGTGACCCATGCTGGCGACCTTGTGGAGCTCCTCCGGCGCAATGCCGTGCTGGAGGACGACCTGATCGCCCACTACGCGGAGGCCATGCGCTTCTGTCTTCAGATCGGCGACGCGGAGCAGCACGCCTTCTTCCAGGCCCTCTGGCAGGAGGAACAGCAGCATGGCCGGGAGATTGATACCTGGCTAGCCAGTCTCCAGGGGCCTGGCCTGGCCCTGCCTGACCGGGCCCGGCTCTGAGTGATCGCCTGTTGAGGGCTGGTCGCTGCCGCGGGATTGAGGGCTTCAGATCTGCTGAGCTTCCGCGGCAGCGCCTAAAATCTTGCGCCAACCAGCCTTTCGCCCAGTCCCGTTCTTTTCGCCTTCTTGCCCCTCTCCCTGCCCCTGCCGATCCAGTTGGTCTGGCTGATCCCGCTCTACGGGTTCAGCGGCATGGTGCTGTCGTTGCCCTGGGCGGGCGGCTGGATCAAGCGCAACGGGCCCCGTCCTGCCGCCTACCTCAATCTTCTGCTCACCCTGGTGGCTGCTCTTCACGGCAGCCTGATCGTCAGGGAGGTGCTGGCCTTGGGGCCGCAGCACCTGGAGATCCCTTGGTTCCAGGCCGCCGATCTCGATCTGCGGATCGGCTTCGACCTCTCGCTCACCAACCTGGCGGCCCTGGAGCTCGTGACCTTCATGAGCCTCCTCTGCCAGGTCTTCGCCCTGGGCTACCTCGACAAGGAGTGGTCTCTCGCCCGCTTCTACGCCTTGGTGGGTTTTTTCGAGGGGGCCATGGCTGGGGTGGTGCTGAGCAGCAACCTGTTTATGAGCTACTTCCTGCTGGAGATGCTCACCCTCTCCACCTATCTGCTGGTGGGCTTCTGGTACGCCCAGCCGTTGGTGGTCACCGCCGCCCGTGATGCCTTTCTCACCAAACGGGTGGGAGATGTGCTGCTGCTGATGGCCCTGGTGGCGCTCTCCTGCTGGGCTGGCTCGCTGGAATTCTCCGATCTCTACCGCTGGATCGACACCGCCCAGCTCGCCCCCGTGCCGGCGACGTTGCTGGGTCTGGGCCTGATCGCCGGACCCATGGGCAAATGCGCCCAATTCCCCATGCACCTCTGGCTCGATGAGGCGATGGAGGGTCCGAATCCCGCCTCGATCCTCCGGAACTCCGCCGTGGTCACCTGCGGCGCCCTGGTGCTGCTCAAGCTGATGCCGCTGCTGCGCCTCTCGCCGGTGGCAATCCAGGTGTTGCTGGTGGTGGGCACGATCAGCGCCCTCGGTGGCGCCCTGGTGGCCATCGCCCAAGTGGACCTGAAGCGCACCTTCTCCTACGGGACCACCTCCTATTTAGGCTTGGTGTTTCTGGCGATCGCCCTGCAGAAACCGCTGCTGGCTCTGCTGCTGCTGTTTTCCCACGGCCTGGCGAAGGCCCTGCTGTTCATGAGCGTGGGCAGCGTGATCACCACCACCAACTGCCAGGACCTCACCGAACTCGGGGGCCTTGGAACCCGCATGCCCGCCACCACCACTGCCTATCTGGTGGCCGCCGCAGGGCTCACCGGCCTGTTCCCGCTGGGTTGCTTCTGGTGCTTCGGGTTGATGGTCGATACGTTCCGGGCCGGCCATCCCCTCCTGGCTGGGGTGGTGCTGCTCACCAATGCCCTCACCGCTTTCAACCTGGTGCGGGTGTTCCGCAAGGTGTTCCTCGACAAGCCCCATCCCAAAACTCGTCGCAGCCCTGAGGTGAACTGGCTGATGGCCCTGCCCATGGTGAGCCTGGCCGTGCTCGTGTTGCTCACCCCGCTCGTGATCGAGCGGATCGACCCCTTCCTGACGATCCCCAGCTTCTCGACCTCGAGCACCCTGCTGGTGTTGGGCAGTGGCTTGGTCGGGGTGCTGGCGGGTTGCCTAGTTCATCTGGATGCTTTTTGGTCCCGTTCTCTGTTCCGCCCCCTGGGGATGCTGCAGGACCTGCTTGCTTACGACTTCTACACCGAGCGGATCTACAAGGCCACGATCGTCGCCTTCGTGGCGGGTCTGGCCCGGCTCACCAATAGCGTTGATCGGGTGCTGGTGAACGGTCTGGTGAATCGGATCGGCAGCGCCTCGCTGGCCAGCGCCGAAGGGCTCAAGCTCGGTGTTAGCGGCCAGCTTCAGAGCTATGTGCTCACCCTGGTGGCGGCGATCATCATGCTCCTGGCCAGCTTGGCCTGGTTGAAGGGTTGAGGCCGGAATGATGCTGAGCCTGCTCCTGCTGATTCCCTTCCTGGGCGCCTTCGTCCTGCTCCTCTCGCCGAGTCATCCGCCCCCCGGCAGGATGCGGGCGATCGCCATCACCACCCTCGCCCTGCAGCTGCTCTGGAGCCTGCGGGTGTTGTTGGCCTTCGATCCCCACCAGGCAGGCATGCAGCTGCAGGACTCCCTCAGCTGGGTGCCGATGATCGACCTCGATTACCGCCTTGGCATCGACGGCCTCTCCTTGCCCTTGGTGCTGATGAACGGGGCCCTCACCCTCGTGTCTGCGGTGTGCACCCGTGACATCAGCCAACGGCCACGCATCTATTTCGCCCTGCTGCTCTTGATCAGCGGCGCTGTGAATGGGGCCTTCCTGGCGGAGAACCTATTGCTGTTCTTCCTGTTCTATGAGCTGGAGCTGATTCCCCTCTGGTTGTTGATCTCGATTTGGGGTGGCGCCGAGCGGGCCTACGCGGCCACCAAGTTTCTGATCTTCACGGCCATCTCCGGCGTGCTGATCCTGGGCGCCTTTCTTGGGTTGGCGCTCTTCACGGGCACGGTGGATTTCAGCCTCACCCCGATCCTCAGTGAACGGCTGGCGATGGGCAGCCAGCTCGTGCTGCTCGGCTCGCTGCTGATCGGCTTTGGCATCAAGATTCCACTGGTGCCCTTCCACACCTGGTTGCCTGACGCCCACACCCAGGCCTCAACGCCGGTGTCGGTGCTGCTGGCGGGGGTGCTGCTCAAGCTCGGCACCTATGGCCTGCTGCGCTTCTGCCTGGGGCTCTTCCCCGAAGCCTGGACCCTGGTGGCTCCCTGGCTGGCGATCTGGGCGGCGGTTTCCGTGCTCTACGGCTCCCTTGCGGCGATCGCCCAGCGGGACATGAAGCGGATGGTGGCCTACAGCTCAGTGGGCCACATGGGCATGATTCTGCTGGCGGCTGCCGCCGCTACGCCGGTGAGTCTGCTGGGGGCGGTGTTCCAGATGGTGAGCCATGGGCTGATCTCCGCCCTGCTCTTCCTGCTGGTGGGCATCGTGTACCGCAAGACCGGCACCCGCGACCTGGAGGTGTTGCGCGGCCTGCTCAATCCGGAGCGGGGCCTGCCCTTCACCGGCACCTTGATGATTTTCGGGGTGATGGCCAGCGCCGGGTTGCCGGGGATGGCCGGCTTCATCTCCGAATTCCTGGTGTTTCGCGGCAGCATTGGCGTGTTCCCCTTGGCCACCCTCCTCTGCATGGTGGGTTCGGGGCTCACGGCCGTGTATTTCCTGCTGCTGGTGAACCGGGCCTACTTCGGCCGGATGGCGATCACCCCTCCTAGCGAGGATCCCAGCGCCGATGCACGCCTCGATATTCGCCTCTCGGGGGTGGCGCTTCGGGAAACCTTGCCGGCCCTGGGGATTTCCTTAGCGGTGGTGGGGCTGGGGCTCGTCCCGGCGGGTCTCGGCTGGCTGAGTGAGACCACCGCCACCGCCATGGCCGAGCTGCCGGCCCTGCTGCAGGCCGCCAGCCACGGAGGGCTGGGCTGATGCCGGTCATCCCTGCGCTGCTCACCCATTCCGGCGGCCGCCCCGGCGTCGAAGCACTGGAGGCCAGGCTGCTGGCGGGGGAGACCCTGCTCGCCGAAACCTCCGAGCACGTGGTGGAGGTGGTGGATGTGCTGAAGAGCTATGGCGAGGTGCTTGATGCTTACAGCATCAACCTGATCTTCCAGGCCGAACAGCAGTTTCTCAATCCCTTCCCGGTCTACCGCTTCCTCAATGGCGACCTCAGCCCGGGGAAGATCTGGCGCCACCTCAATGGCGACCGCATCAATTTTGAGTACGCCGAATACTGCATGAAGGCCATGCTCTGGCATGGCACCGGTGGGCTCGATTCCTACCTCGACTCTGAACCTTTCGGTCAGAACTGCGTCGCGATTATCCGCCACAAGACCCGCCGGGACCCCCTGCTGGCTCTGCTTCACCCGCTCTTTCCCAATTTTCTGCCCGAGGCCATCCGGGCCGCCGCCACCACCCATGCCCTCGGCCAGTTCTGGAGAGTGATGAGCGATCTCTTCCTTGATCTGGCCCGGGCCGAGGCGGCCGGCACGGTGAGCAGCATCGCTGAGGTGGTGGCCTTCATCAAGGATGGCCTGGTGAAGGCGGCCGCCAATCCGATCACCTATGGCGTGCAGTTGGGCAACGATCACTACTGGGTGCTTCCCACGGAGGCGGGGCTCACCTTTCTGGTGGATGTGGCCGTTCCCTATGTGGAGGCGGTGTTCCTGAGGGGCATGCCGTTCCTGGGCACCGTGTCGTTCAATGCCCAGGCCCAGCAGATCTCCCCGGACCAGGGCCAGTTCACCTACGGGGCCCTCTATGCCGATCCCCTCCCCACCATGGGCGCCGGCATTCCCCCGAGCCTGCTGATGCAGGACATGTACCGCCATCTGCCGGAGCGCCTCCATGCTCTCTATCGCCAGCGCAGCCGCGGCGAGGGCGATGTGCGGGTGAAGATCTGCATGAGCTTCCAGAAGTCGATGTTCTGTGTCACCAATGCCGCCATCGATGGCACCTTCCCCCATCCCCTGAGCAGTGCGGCTCCCGCGGAGCAGGCCGCCAACCAGGCTTATGCCCGAGCCTGGGCCGAGCGGCTGGCGGTGGCCCGCACCGACTGTCTCGACCCCTATAACGGCTGATTCGACCGTCCCGTCGCGGTCCAGGGTATGGATAACCTCCGGGTCGTGGCCTAGGTTCAGGCTATGAACCAGCCTTGGACGCAGCGGCCCCGCCCCGATCGGCTGGAGCGCCGCATCGAATTCGATGACTACGAGAGCACCCGCGCTTTCTTGGAGCGGCTCAACGCTTTGGCGGAGAGCGAGGGGCGCTTCCCCGACATCAGTTTCGGCCGCACCTATGTGAACCTCACCCTTCGTCCGGATGAGGAGCAGCCGGTGGGAGAGGTTGATCAGGCCTTTGCCGCAGCGATCGATGGACTCCTCTGATCCCCTGCAGCGGAGCGCCTGCCCTCAGCCGCTTGCGGAGATCCCCGCGGAGATGGGGAGCGATGACCTCACGGTCGATCTGCGAGGGGCCTATGACGCGGCCGGCATCCAGGGCGTGCTCGACCAGCTGGATGAGGAACTGGTGGGGCTGCGGCCAGTGAAGGCGAGGATCCGAGAAATCGCGGCTTTGCTGGTCGTGAACCGGGCCCGACGCGAACTGGGGCTGGAATCGGCGCCACCGAGCCTCCATATGTCCTTCACCGGCAGGCCGGGCACCGGGAAGACCACAGTGGCCGAGCGGATGTCGAAGATCCTGCATGGCCTCGGCTATGTCCGTAAGGGACACGTGGTCACCGCCACCCGCGATGACCTAGTGGGTCAGTACATCGGCCATACGGCCCCCAAGACCCGGGAGATGCTGAAGAAGGCAATGGGTGGGGTGCTGTTCATCGATGAGGCTTATTATCTCTACCGGCCCGAGAATGAGCGCGATTACGGCGCCGAGGCGATCGAGATCCTGCTGCAGGTGATGGAGAATAATCGTGATGATCTGGTGGTGATCTTCGCGGGCTACAAGGAGAGAATGGATGTTTTTTATCAATCCAATCCTGGCCTCTCCTCGCGGGTGGCTAACCACATCGATTTCCCCGACTACAGTGCCCCTGAATTGCTGGCGATCGCCAAGCTGATCTTGGCGAGCGAAAACTACCGCTTCAGCGAGGAGGCCACCGAGGTGTTTGCCGATTATATCGTGCGCCGAATGCAGCTGCCCTTCTTTGCTAATGCCCGCTCGATCCGCAACGCCATCGACCGGGCCCGCATGCGTCAGGCGAATCGCTTGTTCAATGGCATGGGCAGCCGGCTCAGCAAGCTCGATCTGATGACCATCGAAGCAGAGGACATCACCGCAAGTCGGGTGTTTCAGGGGGTGGTGGAGGGGCTGGATCGGAGTGAGCCGATCACGAGCTGAGCGGCAACTTGTTTAGATACCTCTATACCCTGAAGGGTAGTGATGGCATCAGGGTTGATCTGAGTTCGGCTGCTACAGCGTCAGCGCGGCAGCGTTCAATTGGTCCGGTATTACTGCTGGCGAAAATAGAACATGCAGGGAGATCCATTGCATCGAACATCGGTGAGACTCACCGCCGCTTCCTTGAGTCGATCTGCAATAAATCCCTCACCTGCTGCACTTGGCGGGCAACGGCGGGATCGGCGCTGAGCTTCTTCTCCACCTGTTCCACGGCGTACATGACGGTCGAATGGTCCTTGCCGCCGAAAGCCTCCCCGATGCGGGGCAGAGACAGACTAGTGCTCTGGCGCATCAGGAACATCCCCACCTGGCGAGCCTGGCTCACGGCTCGGCGCCGGCTGGGACTCTTCATCTCCTCCACGCTCACGCCAAACACTTCCGACACCTTCTCCAACACCTGCTTCGGGGTTACCTCTACATCGTTACCCACCGGGTCAAGCATGGGCGCCACCGATTCCACCGTCATCGGCAGGCCGGTGATCGAGGCGAAGGCCACCGCCCGGGTCAGGGCCCCTTCTAATTCCCTGATGTTGGAGGTGAAACGGCCGGCGATGTAGTGGATCAGCTCCCGCGGCAAGGCCATCTGCTCGCTCTCGGCCTTCTTGTGCAGGATCGCCATTCGGGTCTCCAGGTCGGGCACCTGGATGTCGGCGATCAGGCCCATCGAGAAGCGGGAGATTAGCCGTTCCTGGAGCCTGGGAATCTGGTTCGGCGGCCTGTCGGAGGTGATCACGATCTGCCGCCCCGCCTCATGCAGGGAATTGAAGGTGTGGAAGAACTCCTCCTGGGTGTATTCCTTACCCTCGATGAACTGAATGTCGTCCACCAGGATCAGGTCGGCGGCGCGGTACCGGTCGCGGAAGGCCTGCATGCTGTCCTTGCGGATCGCCTGGATCAGGTCATTGGTGAAGGTTTCGGTGCTCACGTAGAACACCCGCGCCTGGGGATCGATTTCGAGGCGGTAGTGACCGACGGCCTGCATCAGGTGTGTCTTGCCCAGCCCCACCCCGCCGCAGATGAAGAGAGGGTTGAACTCCCTCCCCGGTGCCTCGGCCACCGCCAGGGCCGCCGCATGGGCCATGCGGCTGTTAGGCCCGACCACGAAGCGGCTGAAGCTGTAGCGAGGGTTGAGGCCCGCGGCCGGCCGGCCGCCGGGGCCCATGGAGGCTGATGCGCCGTGAAGCGACCTCTCCCGGGCCCTGAAGCTCTGATCAGCCGAGCCCGCCGTGCCAGCGGAGTCTTCCGGCTGGGTGGTAGATCCGGGCAGTGACGGATTTGCTGCGCCCCCTGCGGCCAGGGGCTGCAGGGCGGTCTCGCTGCCCCCCCCCGCGGAGGCCACCACCTCCACCACCACATGGCGTCCGGCGATCTCGCTCGCCACAGCGGCGATCTGGCTCTGGTAGTTCTTGCGCAGCCAGCCGCAGGTGAAGGCGTTGGGAGCCTCCAGCCTGAGATGCCCGTCGGCGTAGGACAGGAACCGCGCCGGTCGGATCCAGGTCTCGAAGGTCGGTTTGCTGAGGTTGGGCTGCAGGGCCTCCTGTACCCGGTGCCAAAGCTGTTCGCCCTGCTGCACCCTTGAACCTCCCCTCAGTTGCCGAATATAGGCAGCGTCGCACCGGTGGTCCGTCTTTAATGAAGCCGTTCCTGTGTCCACCGCCACCGCGATGGCCCCATCCGGTTCGAATCCCCTCCCCGCCGGCCCCGTGACCTACCCCCGCGCCACCTCCAGCCACTGCGCCCTGAGCGGCCGGGATCCTTGGTCGGCCGGCCTGCGCCGGGCCTCCCTGCTCGCTCCCGTCCTTCTCCTTACCGGCTGTGCCGGTGGATTCACCCTGCCCGGAGCGCCGGCGCGGCCGGAGCGCACCCGCATCAGCGATGCCCCAGTGGCCCTGCCCCTCAAGCCGCCCAGCAATCAGATCGTGGCGGCGGTGGACAAGGTGGGGCCGGCGGTGGTTCGCATCGACACCGTGAAGCGGATGGTGAATCCCCTCGGAGGCGTGTTCGGAGGCGGGCCTGCCATCCAGCAGCAACAGGGCCAGGGATCGGGCTTCATCACCCGCTCCGACGGGGTGGTGCTCACCAATGCCCACGTGGTGGAGGGCTCCAGCGACGTGCACGTGACCCTGCCGGACGGCCGCAACTTCACCGGCAAGGTGCTAGGCGCCGATCCCCTCACTGATGTTGCCGTGGTGAAGGTGGTGGCCACCAAGCTTCCAGTGGCACCCCTGGGGGATTCAGCCCGCGTGCGGCCCGGTGAATGGGCCATCGCGATCGGTAACCCCCTCGGCCTCGACAACACCGTGACCGCCGGCATCATCAGCGCCATTCAGCGCACGAATGCCCTGGGCGAGGGCCAGCGGGTGCCCTACCTCCAGACCGATGCCGCCGTGAATCCTGGCAACAGCGGCGGACCGCTGATCAACGACCGGGGCGAGGTGATCGGCATCAACACCGCCATCCGCCAGGCCCCCGGCGCCGGTCTGAGCTTTGCCATCCCGATCAACACCGCGCGCCAGATCGCCGCCCAGATCGTGGATCGCGGCTATGCCAGCCACCCCTACATCGGGGTGCGGCTGCAGGCTCTCACCCCCCAGCTGGCCCGGGAGATCAATGGCGCCACCAATGAATGCCAGCTGCCGGAGGTGAATGGGGTGGTGGTGGTGGATGTGATGGCGGGAAGTCCCGCCGACCGGGGTGGCCTCAAGTCCTGCGACCTGATCGAGCGGGTGGGAGACCAGGCGGTCGCCAATCCCTCCGAGGTGCAGCTCTCGGTGGATCGTGTTCGGGTGGGCGAGGCCCTGAGCCTGCAGGTGCGGCGCCGCGACAAGGCGCTCACCCTCACCCTCCGTCCAGCGGAACTGCCCCGCGGCCAATGAGCGTCCCGGCCCGGTCCAGGGCTGGCCGCTGGGATCCGCCGCAACGACCTCCGGAACGCCGGCTGGTGATGCTGGCCCGCTGGCCGGCTCCGGGCCGCTGTAAGCGGCGATTGGCGGCGGAACTGGGCGATCGTCGAGCGGCCCGGGTGCAGGCCCGCCTCACCGACCATGCCCTGGCCGCCTCCCGGGGGGCCTGTGCTGCGGCTGCCGCCGAGTTGGTGTTGGCCACCAGTGGTATTGGGGCCGCCGCAGCCCGGCGCTGGGGGCTTTCCCTCGGGGCGGATCGGGTGGTTCCCCAGGGAGCGGGACCCCTCGGCCTGCGCCTGCGGCGCCAGGTGGTGCGGGCGCGGCGGGAGGGGGTGCGGCATCTGCTGCTGATCGGCAGTGACCTGCCGGAACTGGCGGCGGCGGACCTGATCGAAGCCTTCCAGGCCCTGGCCCTGGGCTCCCCCCTGGTGCTGGGCCCGGCGCTCGATGGGGGCTATTGGCTGATTGGCCTGGGCTGGCAGGGGCCGGCTGGCTGCTCGGCCTTCCATCGGGCGGTGGGCGCCCCCCGGCTGTTCGCTGGTGCGGAGGGGCCGATCCCCTGGGGGAGTGACGCGGTGTTGCGCCAGACCCTTGCCGCCGCCGACCGGGAGGCCCTGGCGGCGACCCTGCTGGCGGTGCGCTCCGATCTCGACCGCCCCGCCGACCTGGCGCGCTGGCGATGACCCGCTCTCTCCCTGAGCTCAGCGTGGTGATTGCGGCCCGTAATGAGGCCTGCGGCCTGCCGAGCCTGTTGGCCGATCTGGCGCCTGGGAGCTGTCAGCTGCTCGAGGTGCTGGTGGTGGATGGGGCCAGCCGTGATGGCACGGCCCGGCTGGCCCGGCTGGCCGGGGCTCGATCGCTGCCCTCGGAGCCCTGCCGCGGCGCCCAGCTGGCGGCCGGCGTGGCCGCCACCGATGGTGCCTGGCTGCTGCTCCTCCATGCCGATGCGCGCCTGCCCCGCGCTTGGCAGGACCTCGTGCGTGATGCCATGGAGCGGGGCCCTCAGCGGGCCTGGGCCTTCCGGCTGGCGGTGGATGCACCAGGCCCCGCCCTGCGGTTGGTGGAGGCCCTGGTGACCCTGCGGAGCCGCTGGCGCCGGCTGCCCTATGGTGACCAGGGACTGCTGGTGAGTCGGCAGCAGCTGCGGGCCGCCGGCGGTATCAGCCCCATTCCCTTGATGGAGGACCTTGATCTGGTGCTCCGCCTGCGCCGCCTCGGCGCGATTGGCCTGCTGCCCGGGTCGCTGCGGGTGAGTGGCCGCCGCTGGCGCCGCCTGGGGGTGCTGGGCACAGCCCTGGCCAATGCCCGGCTGCGGCGGGCCTGGAGCCGTGGCACCCCACCGGAGCAGCTGGCTCAGCGTTACTACCGGGGTGCGGAGGCGCCTTCGGCTCAGGGGGCATACCAGAAGGCGCAGCGACGCCGTTGTGGCTCCAGTTCCCAGCCCTGACCCTCGTAGAAACCCACCACGTGGGGGTCGGCGAAGAGGCTCACCCGGTCCACCCCCAGCGTCTGGAGCTCGGCGATCACGTAATCCATCAGCTGCCGTCCCAGCCCCGCCCCCTGATAGAGCGGATGCACGGCCACATCCCACACGGTGGCCTCCACGACCCCATCGCCGGTGCAGCGGGCGAAGCCCACCAATTTCGGCAGCCGGGTGTCGTGGCGCCAGAGCCCCACGCAGAGCAGGCTGTGCTGCAGGGCCTTGCGCACCCTCCGCAGGGGCCTGCGGCTCCAGCCCACCGCATCGCAAAGCTGCTCCAGCTCGATCAGGTCGATCTCCCGGTCGAAGCTCAGCACCAGATGCAGCGCCGGATTGGGGGTTGGGCAGAGCCGGTGGCGCTCCCCGTACAGGGTCACCAGGAGGTCGTTGCTGGGGTCGGGCAACCGCGGGGGATCAGATCCGGCACGGGCCAGGCTACGCAGTCTGTCGAATCGGATGCCGTGGGGCTCAGCTGCGGCAGGGTGGAGATTACCGCTGCAGGGACCCTGGGCATCGCCAGCACCCCCACCACCCCGGCCCCATCGGGCCCGGGTGCCGCCGTTCCCGGGCCCGCGGCAGGTCCGGCCAGCCTGGCCGCTGAGGGCTGGGACCCGGCCGTTCCCCTGCTCGTAGCCCTGCACGGCTGGCTCCTCTCCGGTCGTCTGTGGGATCCCCTGCGCCGTGAGCTTGAGCCCGTTCTTCCCTGCTGGTGTCCCGATCTGCCGGGCTTCGGCGGGCGGCCTCGGCCGAAGGGTCTGCAGCCCAGCCTGGCGAGCTACGGCCGCTGGCTGTCCGATGAGCTGCGCGCCCAGGTCGGTGAACGGCCGGTGGTGTTGCTGGGCCACTCCCTCGGCGGCAGCGTGGCCCTCCATGCCGCTCCCCATCTGGGGAGCCAGCTGCGGGGGCTGGTGCAGGTGGCGGCGGGAGGGGGGGTGTACCAGCCCAGGCCCTTCGCCCGCCTCCGCCAGGGTGGGTCGGCCTTCCTGGCGTTGCGGCCCGCCTGGCTGGCGCCGCTGTCGGCGATGGCCCCCTGGCGGAGTCCCCTACTGGCGGAGGCCCGGGCTGCCCGGGGCCTGCTGGCCAACAGCACCAACCGGGGCGCCGTGGGGCAGCTGCCCCGGCTCACGGCGGCTCTCGGGGTGCCGAGTCTGTGGATTGCCGGCTCCCGCGATGGCGTGATGGAGCCCCGCTACGTGCGTCACCTGGCTGGTTACAGCCGCCAGCACCGCCTGGAGCTGCTGGAGGGGGCCGGACACCTGCCGATGCGGCAGATGCCCCGGCGTCTGGCTGACCTGATCGAAACCTGGCTGGTGGAGGAGGGGCTCCTGGGGGGGGCCGGCGATCGGCTCGGGGTGCTCGATCCGGTGGTGGCTCCCGGGGCCCGGGCCGCCTGACTGGCGCTGCCCGAAGCGAAGCGACTGCCCGCAGTTCAGTGACTGGTTGGGCGTGGTGCCCTAACGCTCAGAGGCTGGCCAGCCCCTTCTCCTGCAGATCCGCGAGCTGGGCATAGAGCCCACCGGCGGCCCGCAGTTCCCGGTGGTTGCCCTGCTCCACCAACCGCCCGCGCCGCAGCACCAGGATGCGGTCGGAGGCCTCCACCGTGGCGAGGCGGTGGGCGATCACAATGGCGGTGCGGCCCTGCAGCAGGGATTCCAGGTCGCGTTGGAGGGTGGCCTCGGTGGAGGGATCGAGGAAGGCGGTGGCCTCATCCATCACCAGCACCGAGGGCTCGCGGATCGCCACCCGCGCCACCGCCAGCAGCTGCCGCTCACCGGAGGAGAGGTTGGCTCCCCGCTCGCGCAGTTCGGTGGCCAGTCCCGCCTCAAGCCGTCCGAGCAGGGGCTGGAGACCCAGATTGCGGCAGAGGCCCTCCAGCTGGGCATCGCTGAGATCGGCATCGAGGCGCAGGTTGTCGGCCACATTGCCGCTGAACAGGAAGGTGTCTTGCAGCACCACCCCGAGGCGGCGCCGCAGCAGGGCCACCGGCAGCTCACGGATGTCCACCCCATCGAGCAGGATCCGGCCGGCCTGGGGTTCGTAGAGGCGGCAGAGCAGGCGGATGATCGTGGTCTTGCCGGAGCCGGTGGGCCCCACGATCGCCACATGCTCCCCCGGGGCGATGCGGAAGGAGAGGTCTTCCAGGATCGGATCATCGCTGCGGTAGGCGAAGCTCACGTTCTCGAACACCACCTCGCCGGCTCCGGAGGTCGGCCCCTCCTCCACCGCCCTCCGAGCCAGCGCGCTGCGCTGCGGCGGTGGCAGGTCGGCGATCTCGATCGGTTGCTCCAGGAGCTCGCCGATCCGCTCGACGGCCGTCAGCCCCCCCTGGATCTGGGTGAACCGCTCCGCCATTTGGCGCAACGGATCAAAGAGGCGCTGGGAGAAGAGGATGAAGGTGGTGAGGGTGCCCAGCCCCATGGCGCCGGCGGTCACCATCGTGCCCCCGAGGGCCAGCACCACGGCCACCGCCGCCAGGGCCACCCACTCGATGAAGGCGGAGATGGCGCTGTCGTAGAAGATGGTGCCGGTCACCGCATCGCGGTAGAGGGCGGTGGTCTGGGCGAAGCGGGCACTGTTCACCCCTTCGCGCCGGAACATCTGCACCACTTCAAGGCCCTGCAGGTTTTCCTGAAGATCGGCATTGAGCTGGCCGAGTTCCTCGCGCACCCGGTAGTTGGCACGGCGGTAGCGGCTCTGCAACCAGAGAATCCCTGCGGTGATTGGGATCTGGACCAGCAGCAGCAGTAATCCAAGCCGCCATTCGATCACCACCATCGTGATTGCGATCACCAGCAGGCTCACCAGGTCGGCGAGTACCCCCACCGCCCCGCTGCCGAACACCTCGGCTAGCGCATCCACATCGCTGGTGAGGCGGGTGAGCAGCTTGCCCACCGGGGTGCGGTCGTGGAAGCGCAGCGACAGGCCCATGGCATGGCGGAAGAGATCGGCCCGGATCCGGGCGGTGAGCCGCTGACCCACCACCTGCACATTGAAGCTCTGGGTTCCCTGCAGGGCCAAACGGAGCAGCACTGCCACCAGCAGTAGGCCCACCAGAAGCCTTAGGGCCACGGGCACCGGCAGGGCCGCCAGCCACGGGAGGCTGGCTTCCTGGCGCAGCACGCTGATCGCCTGCCCCACCAGCAGGGGCTGCACCGCCCCGGCCAGAGCCAGGGGGATGAGCATCAGCAGAGAAAGGGTCAGCCGGCGACGGTCGCGGCCCAGGTAGGGCAGCAGCCGCCGCAGCCGCTGGATGTCGAGGGAGGCCATTAGGCGGGCACCGCCGCGCGCGAAACGGCACGGATGCGTTCCACGATGGCCTGGAGGCGGCCGTCATCGAGCCGCAGGGCCAGGGGATGGCCCACCAGCCGGGCGGTGCTGTGGAACAGATCCTCGATCGCGATCAAGCCGTTGTCGCGGAGGGTGCGGCCGCTGGCCACCAGGTCCACGATCGCCTCGCTCATGCCGGTGATTGGGCCCAGCTCCACCGAACCGGCCAGGTGGATCACCTCCACCGGCAGGTCGAGGGATTCGAAGTAGGTCTCGGCGCAGCGGGTGAACTTGCTGGCGATGCGGCAGTGGGCTGGGAGATCGGCGGCGCGGCGGTAAGGACTGCTGGCCTTCACCGCCACGCTCATGCGGCAACCGCCGAAGCCCAGGTCCACCAGCTGGGCCACCGGCAGCTGATGCTCCTGCAGCACGTCGAAGCCCACGACGCCGAGCTGGGCCTGGCCGTAGGCCACATAGACGGGCACATCGGCGTTGCGCACCAGGAGGGCCCGGGCGGCGCCGCAGGCGCTGGGCACCATCAGCTGGCGGTTCTCCGGATCGAGGATGGCGCTGAAATCGAGGCCGGCGGCGGCGAAGCGCCGCACCGAATCCTTCAGCAGGGCCCCTTTAGCCAAGGCCACCGTGAGGGGAGCGGCGAGGCTCGGGGATGCCGGGCCAGGGTGCACGGGCTGCTCGGCAGCGGGGATCATGGAAGGAAGCTGTTGCAAAGACTGTAACGATGGGATCCTTCTCGCCCTTTCCCGCAGATCCCCCAGTTTGGAGCGGCGCCGCGCCCCTCGTTCCAGGGGGAGGAGAGGCGGCGGCAGGTTCGGTCGCGGACTTTGTAGGCGACCCCGGCCTTGGCGCGCCCGAAGGCGTAGCCAGCTTGGTGAGCCTGATCCCGGTGCTCCGCGACAACTACGTGTTTGTGCTCCACGGGCCGGGCCCCGGGCCGGCGGTGGTGGTGGATCCGGCCGTGGCTGAAGCGGTGATCACCTGGCTCGAGGAGCGCGGTCTGGAGCTGGTGGCGATCCTGCACACCCACCACCACAGCGACCACATCGGCGGTACCCCGGAGCTGCTGCGGCGCTGGCCGGAGGCTGAGGTGATCGCCAGCGGCGCCGATCGGGATCGCATCCCGCTGCAGACCCGCAGCGTTGCCGGTGGCGATCGCTTCACCCTGCTGGGCCGCCGGGTGCACGTGTTGGCGGTGCCTGGCCACACCCGCCACCACATCGCCTACTACCTGCCGGCTGGCGATCTGCTGGACTCCGCACCGTCACGGATCGGCCAGGCGCCTGGCGGGCCATCCAGCGGTGGCGATCTCTTCTGCGGCGACACCCTCTTCGCCGGCGGCTGCGGCCGCCTGTTCGAGGGCACCCCGGAGCAGATGCACGCTTCGTTGCGGCAGTTCGCTGCCCTGCCGGAGGCCACCCGGGTGTGGTGCGCCCATGAATACACCGCCACCAACCTGGCTTGGGCAGCGTCGGTGGAACCGGCCGATCCAGCCATCGGCACCCGGCTAGAGGCGGTGCGTGGGGTCCGCGCCGCCGGCCACCCCACTATTCCCAGCCGGATCGGCCTGGAGCTGCGCACCAATCTCTTCCTGCGGGCCGCCAATCCGGCTGCCCTGGCCGTGCTTCGCTCCAGCCGCAACGACTGGACTGGCTGAGGGCCAGCTCGGTGGGGATCGAAACTGGCTTCCGCGGGCGGATCAGGCTTGAGGGCTGTTCAAGGCCCCTGCAGAGGCCTTGGGTAGCAGGAGCGCAAGGGCAGCCCCGGGGGGAACAGCAGGGGTTTGGCTTCGGGCCGCAGGGCCAGTCGGCACCGTTCTCCCCGCTCCAGGGCCACGGCCAGCGGCAAGCGGACCCTCAGCCGCAGGGAGCCCAGCCCCATCTGATAGAGCCAGTCGCGTCCCAGGAATTCCCGGCCCAGCACCTCCACCTCGACGCCCGGCAGCACATCGGGATCCGGGGGAGCCTCACCGGATGGCCCGGCAGCGGCTACGGCGGGAACAACCTCCAGATCGGTGGGTCGCAGCAGTAACTGTGGTGTCCCAGGGCCGGATGGGGGGTCCCCGCCGTTGGGGGTCCTGGCCGGATCGGCCCAAGCGCCTCCTGGAGCCTGGCGAACGCTGGCCCCGCCATCCGCCTCGGCCGGCTCGCCCGGGGACGCGCTCCGCGAGGGGCAGAGCTCAAAGGTTCCGATGGGAGTGGCCAGCTCCCGGCCCTGCCACCGTGCCGGCAGCAGGTTGGCCTGCAGCACGAAGCGCCCCACGAAGGCGGTGGCGGGCCGTTGCACCAGTTCAACCGGCGAGGCGCACTGTTCGAGCAGGCCCTGGTTCAGGATCGCCACCCGGTCGGCGATCGCCAGGGCCTCCTGGGGATCGTGGGTGACCAGCAGGCCGCAGGCGCCGCAGGCGGCCAGCACGCTCGGGAGTTCACTCCGCAGCCGCTCCCGCACCTCCACATCCAGATTGGAGAAGGGCTCATCCAGCAGCACCACGCTGGGCTGGGGCGCCAGGGCCCGGGCCAGGGCCAGCCGTTGGCGCTGGCCGCCGGAGATCTCATGGGGATAGCGGCGCTCCAGCCCCTCCAGGCCGAGCAGGGCGAACAGCCAGCTCACCCGATCGGAAGCCTCCCCACGGCGCAGGCCGAAGCGGGCATTGGCCACGGCGTCGAGGTGGGGGAACAGGGCGTAGTCCTGAAACACCATCCCCACCCCCCGACGCTCCGGAGGCAGGAAGCGGCCGGGGCCAGCCACCTCCCGCCCATCGATCCAGAGGCGCCCCCGCTGCGGTTGTTCAAAGCCGGCGATCAGGCGCAACAGGGTGGTCTTGCCGCAGCCGGAGGGGCCCAGCAGGCCGAGCAGTTCGCCCGGGGCCAGGCAGAGATCCACCCCCCGCAGGGTCCAGGGGTCCGCAGCCGCGGCGCCGTAGCGATGCCAGATCCCCTCCAGTCGGACCCGCTCGACCGGGGCCGGATCGCCGGGGCCAGGGCCGATCGGGTTGTCGCCTGGCGTCGCCATGCTGCCTGGGGTGGCGGTGGGTCCGGGATGGGTGATCGCCAGGGGCCATAAACTCCGGTCCCCATTGTGGTTCAGCATGTCGGCCCTCCCAGCAGATCATCAGCCGGTTGCCATCCAGACCGACGCAGCCCCCGCGCCGGTGGGTCCCTACAACCAGGCCGTGGCCGCCGGTGGGCTGCTCTGGTGCTCCGGCCAGATCGCCCTGGATCCGGCCACGGGGTTGCTGGTGGGCGGCGGTGATGTGGAGGCGGAGACCCGCCAGGTGCTCACCAACCTGCAGGCGGTTCTGGCCGCCGCTGGGGTGGGGCCCGATCGGGTGGTGCGCACCACGGTGTTTCTGGCCGATCTGGCCGATTTCGCCCTCGTGAATGCGCTCTATGCGGAGGTCTTCGGTGCGGGCACCTCGCCGGCGCGGGCCTGCGTGCAGGTGGCCGCCCTCCCCAAGGGAGCCCGGGTGGAGATCGATGCGGTGGCGGTGCTGGGCTGAGCGGTGCCAGCGCGAGCCTCCTTGGGCTGGGTCGTACTCCCGTCCACGGAGCCGTGCTGAGGTAAGCCGAGAGGCCCGTTCGCATGTGTTGGTCTGATTGGGACTGTTCGCATCGGACGGGATCTGAATGGTGACCCGATTGAGTCGACCTCCGATGAGCTGAACCGAGCACCTCTGGCCTGGCGTTTGCCTGGCCAGCCAGCGCGAAGGTGCTGTTGGGGGGCTGATCTGCCCATTGAGGCGGGTCGCCAGCGACGTTGCGCAGCCGCCGTTCAGGTTCGGATCCGGCGGAAGGTGAGGTTGAAGCGTTCGCCGCCTTGGCGCAGCCTGGCGGGCAATCCGTGCTGCCAGTGCTCCTGGGTCGGTGGTTCCATCAGCAGCAGGTCGCCGTCGGCCAGATCGAGGGCCATCGGGGGATGGCCCGATGCCAGGGATGGGACTCCGCGGACTGCCGCAGGGCGCGGCCGGAACCGAAGGGTGCGCATCACCCCGAGGCTGAGGGAGGCGATCGGATGGTCGGCGGCCAGTTCGGCCTCGTCATCGGCGTGCCAGCCCATTCGGTCCGCCCCACTGCGATACCGGTTCAGCAGGAGGCTATTGAAGCTCCAGCCGAGCCGCTGGGCAAGCTGCTCGCGCAGGCCCTCCAGGGGGGCTGTCCAGGGCAGGGGGTCGTGGCTGAGGCCGCTATAGCGGTAGGAGCAGCCTGGATCTCCGTACCAGCACACCAGCCTGGGCACGGGGTGCAGACGCCCATAGACCCGCACGGATGGCTGCTGCCAGGGGACGGCGGCGCTGCGTAGATGCTGCAGCAGGGCCTTCCGTTCTTCGTTCGCCAACCATCCGCTCCACAGTTGAAGCTCCAGCCCCGGCTGCCGAATCCGGAGCGGCCCGGCGGGCTCTTGGATCGCTGGAGTGGTCAGCTGAGGATCGGGCCGGAGTCGTCGCCCATCATCCGGCAGGCCTCATGGTCATGCACCAGCAGGCGGGCGAGCACATGGTGCAGATCCTGGGCGGTGAGTTCACCGTCGCTGCCCCACTTGAGACTGGTGCTGCCCGGGGAATCCACACCTGCGTCGCAGGTCGGTCGATGGATGGCGATCCCCTCACCGAAGGAGTCGCTGAGCAGGCCCCACGGAGCAGTGGGGCAGTTGCGGGAGGCGTCCATCGGAACCCCTTGTGTTGATATCCACATTAAGCGGTGTTCGGGCTATTCGCCAACGCCTTGCCCCCCGCCAGCTACGGCTCCCCGGCAGGTTTGCATTTAGGCGGTCGTGCGCCAAGCTTTCAGCCCACCCCAGGCCCAGGTGTGCGGCGCCATGGAGAGTTCTTTCGGCCAGCGGGTCCCCGAGGTGGTGGTGATGACCCCGGATGGCTTTGCCCAGGCAAGCGAGGCCGTTCTGGCGGTGCAGCAGCAGCGCACGGTGGTGCTGCACCTCGGAGCCATGCCCGCTGATGAGGCCCAGCGCACGATCGATTTCGTTTCCGGGGGGGTCTATGCGATGGATGGCCAGTCCGAGCGCCTGGGCGAGATGGTCTTCCTCTTCGCCCCTGCACTGGTGCGCATCCAGCGTGACCGGGAACCCGAATCGCCCTAGGGGGTTGGTCGAGCCTTCGCAGGCCGCGGCGGTCGCCAGAATCATCCCGCAATTGCCCCGTCCGGATGGCCGAAGGCCTCGCCCAGCGTCTCGATCGCTCCCTGGCACGCCTGCGCCGTCGCACCTTGGTGCCGGTGCTGCTGCTCGCGGTGGCCTGGGGCCAGGAGCTGGTGGACCAGCTGGTCTTCGCTGGCCGCTGGAATCTCCCCATGGTTCACGGAGGACCCTTCTGGG
>Ga0209298_10000531_pt1 | contig 25373 bp, 22 predicted proteins | sample S_140806_EF_Meta_FD_187325 | JGI IMG/M metagenome (GOLD analysis project Ga0209298, IMG submission 187325) | Freshwater microbial communities from Lake Simoncouche, Canada to study carbon cycling - S_140806_EF_MetaG (SPAdes) (version 2) | ecosystem: Environmental > Aquatic > Freshwater > Lake ...
CTTCGTGTGCTCGAGCAGGCGGTCGGAAAGGGTCGTCTTGCCGTGGTCGACGTGCGCGATGATGCAGAAGTTGCGGATGTGGTCTAAGGACACGGTAAAGGGGGAAAGGGCTTAATAGGACTGCGGACGGGGCGCTTGTCCAGCGTTAGCCCCCGCCCTAAAGGGATTAGGCGGGAATATCGGCGAACTCGTGCAACGAAGCGACCGGAGCCGCGGGCACGGAGCGCTTCATCATGCCGGCTAGCACACCGCCAGGGCCGCATTCGTAGAATTGAGAGACGCCCGAGGCAGCAGCGGCCTTGCAATCGTCTTCCCAGAGGACCGAAGAGACGACCTGCTTGACCAGCGCAGCACGGAGATCGGCCGGCTCGGCGAGGGTGCCGCCGGTGGTGTTCGAGTAGACGGTGACCTGAGGGCGCTTGAATTCGACGCCCTGCAGGAAGGCTTCGAAAGCCTGGCGGGCCGGCTCCATCAGACGGCTATGGTAGGCGCCGGCGACGACGAGAGGCTTCACAAGCTTGAAGGCGCCGAACTCCTTGGCGCGGGCGACGGCCTGGGCGACCTTGTCGGCATCGCCAGAGATCACGACCTGTCCGGGGCAGTTGAAATTTGCGGCGTCGATGTCGAACGCGGCGCAGAGTTTGAAGATCTCGTCGCGGGTGCCGCCGATGACCGCGGCCATGCCCCCCTTAGTCTGGTCACAAGCGAGCTGCATCAGGCGGCCGCGCTCGGCGACGACCTTGAGGCCGGTCTCGAAATCCCAGACGCCGGCGAAAGCGTAGGCGGTCAGCTCGCCAAGGGACAGGCCGAGGCAGGCCTTGAGGTCGTTGAGCTTGCCGCGCTCCTTGAGGATCTGGGCGATGGCGTAGCCTTGGACGTAAAGGGCGGGCTGGCTCGGCCGGGCCTTCGAAGCAGGCCTGACGGAGGTCGAACGGCAGCACCTTGGCCGCACGGTCATAGAGGTCCTTGGCGGAGGCCGAACCTTCGTACAGGGACTTACCCATACCGACGACTTGGGCGCCTTGACCGGAGAACAGGAGAGCAGTGGACATTGGTACGAGGGAGGGAAAAAGGGCGGAAGGGTCAATGATGGAGAGGCGGAACGCCCAAGCGGTTGGCGGTTAGCGGTAAGCGGTTAGATTAACGCAAAAAGCATAGGAACCAAGGAAACCAGGTCTCAGACCACCCTCCCCCTAAGCCCCAACCCAACCGCTAACCGCCAACCGCTAACCGCTACCGACACCTCCTGCTTCCTTGACCACCCCACCCCCTCCCCCTACCCCTTCCCTTTCTTTCACCATGCCACTCGCCCTTCTCTCCGTCAGCGACAAGACCGGCCTCCTGCCCTTCGCCCAGGCCCTCGTCAAGGAACACGGCTACAAGCTCCTCTCCACCGGAGGCACCTCGAAGATGCTGCGAGACGCCGGCTTGCCGGTGACCGACGTCAGCGAACACACGGGCTTCCCCGAGATCATGGAAGGTCGCGTGAAGACCCTGCACCCGAAAGTCCATGGCGGCCTCCTCTGCCGTCGCGATTCGCAGGAGCATCTCGACGAAGCCAAAAAGCACGGCATCGAGCTCATCGACCTCGTCGTGGTGAACCTCTACCCGTTCGAAGCCACCGTCGCGAAGCCGAACTGCTCGTTCGAGGACGCCATCGAAAATATCGATATCGGCGGCCCGTCCATGCTGCGCAGCGCAGCCAAGAACCATGCCTCCGTCTCCGTCGTCACCGACCCCGCCGACTACGAGCGCGTGCTCGCCGCGATGAAAGCGCCTGAGACCCTCGGCGAACTGCGTCGCGAACTCGCCCTGAAGGTTTTCCAGCGCACCTCGGCCTACGACGCCGCGATCGCCAACTACCTCGAATCCCAGGCCGAGCCCGGCGCCGGCAACGTCCTCGGCCTGCCCTCGCGTTTCACGTCCACCCTACCCATCGCCCAGCGCCTTCGCTACGGCGAGAACCCGCACCAGCAGGCCGCCCTCTACGGCTCGTTCCACGAGGCCTTCGAACAGCTGCAAGGCAAGGAACTGAGCTATAACAATATCCTCGATATCACCGCCGCGACCTACCTCATCGGCGAGTTCGAGCGCCCGACGATCTGCATCCTGAAGCACACCAACCCCTGCGGCGTGGCTTCGGCCGACACCCTCCTCGAAGCCTGGCACAAGGCCTTCGAGACCGACAAGCAGGCGCCGTTCGGCGGCATCATCGTCGCCAACCGCACCGTCGACAAGGGCCTCGCCGAGGCCATTGCTGAGATTTTCTCCGAAGTCATCATCGCGCCTGAGTTCGACGCCGACGCGCTCGCGATTTTTGGCAAGAAGAAGAACCTCCGCCTCATGCGCGCCAAGGTCGGCCTCCGCGCCGACACCCTCCGCGAAGTCCGCGCGGTCATCGGTGGCGTGCTCGTCCAGGACCGCGACCAGAAGCCCGCCAACCCGCGCGACTTCAAGGTCGTCACGAAGCGCCAGCCGACGGCCGACGAGATGACCGCCCTGCTCTTCGGCTGGCGCGTCGTCCGTCACGTGAAGTCCAACGCCATCGTCTACGCCGGCAAGGAACGCACGCTCAGCGTCGGCGCTGGCCAGATGTCCCGCATCGACTCCTCGCGCATCGCGGTCTGGAAGGCCGGCGAAGCCAAACTTTCCTTGCAGGGTTCGGCGATCGCGTCCGACGCCTTCTTCCCCTTCCCGGACGGCCTCCTCGCCGCAGCCGACGCCGGCGCGACCTGCGCCATCCAGCCGGGAGGTTCCGTGAAGGACGCCGATGTCATCGCCGCCGCCGACGCGCGCGGCATGGCGATGGTCTTCACCGGCATGCGCCACTTTAAGCACTGAGCGGCCTGAGGCCGCCGAGGTGGTAGCGGTTGGCGGTTAGCGGTTAGGAAAGCCAAAATATACAAAAGCCCGGAGCCATATGACCCCGGGCTTTTTGTTTCTTTGCATTCACCTATCCGCCAACCGCTCACCGCCAACCGCCCTCACCTTGTTCGCATCACAGCTTAATCCCAATCTTCTCCAGCAGGCGGGCGAGTTCGTCGTCGCTGCTGAAGGGGATCGAAATGCTGCCCTTGGTGCCCTTGCGGACGACCGAGACCGGCGAGGCGAAGTGGGAGGCGAGGCGCTTCTGGACGTCGGCGACGACGGTCTGGACGGCCTGCTTGCGATCGGTCTTCTTGGTCGAAGCGAGTTTCTTGACCTCGGCTTCGGTGGCGCGGACGGAGAGACCCTTCTCGATCACGAGACGGGCGACCTGCACGCGATGGGCGACATTCTCGATGCCGAGCAAGGCCTTCGCGTGGCCGGCGGAAAGCTGCCCCTTGCGGAGATAGCCCTGGAGCTCGTTGTCGAGCGCGAGGAGGCGGACGCTGTTGGCGATGGTCGCGCGCGGCTTGCCGAGGCGTTCGGCGACGGCGTCCTGCGTGAGGCTGAAGTCGCGCATGAGCGAGGCGAAGCCGAGGGCCTCGTCGATGGCGTTGAGATCGGCGCGCTGCAGGTTCTCGATGAGCGCAAGCACGGCGCTGGAAGCGTCGCTGGCCTCGAGGATGCGGGCGGTGATGGTCTTCTGGCCGATCAGCTTGAACGCGCGGAATCGGCGTTCGCCGGCGATGAGTTCGTAGCCGTCCTTCAGCTTACGGACGACGATCGGCTGCATCAGGCCTTCGGAGCGGATGGAGTCGGCGAGCTCCTTCACCTGCGCATCGTCGAAATCGCGACGCGGCTGGCGGGGATTGGGAACGATCGAAGTGAGCGGCAGTTCCTGCAACTGGAGGCCCGGAGCCACGGGGGCGGCGGCAGTGACCGGAGCGGATGCGGCGGTCGGCTGGGCGGGCTTGACAACGCCACCACCGATGAGGGAACCGAGACCGCGACCGAGGGATTTCTTAGGAGGAGTGGCCATGAGGCTTGGAAAGGGTGATCAGCGACCTGCGGTTTCAGGCTGCGGTACGAAGATATCGACATCCGCTTTCAGGGCGGCAGGCGAGGAAAGGTTATTCGCTTTCAGGATCCACTCGACCTTGGAGCCATTGCGCAGGGCGATTTTCGTTACGGTATCCCCGGATTTCACGTGATATTTGATACCGGTCTGAGGAATGTCCGAAGGAACCCCGGCATCAGCGGAGGCCGGGGCTTCGGCCGCCGCGCCGGACTTGCCGGCCTTGGAGGCAGGCGCGGAAGCGGATTTGCCGAGGGCGACGTTCACCTGGCGCGTGAGTTCAGCGAGCGCGGCGTTCACGTCGGCGGTCTGCTGCTTCAGGCGACGGTCCACTTCGTTCAAGGTTTCGGTCCGCGCCTTGGCAAAGGCCTCGTTCTGCGAAGCCGCCGGAGACTGGCCGGTCTTCTGGCGAGTGAGGGCGGCGCGCAGGTCGGCATTTTCAAGTTTCAGTTTCTCGACCTCGGTGCGGAGCTCGGCGAGGTCTTGCTGCATGCCGGCGAGCTGGGCGTTCTGCGCAGCGAGAGGAAGAAGACCGAGCAAAAGGAAAAGGATGCCGAGACGCATGGACCAAGGAAAACATGCCCAAGGAGGGAGAGCAAAGCGATATGAGACCACAAAGGGATAGGGGTAGGGGTGGGGATTGGGGCAGGAAATGCAGGCGGGCAAGGGCTTCAGTAAGCTTGTCTTAACTACCCCGACCCCGACCCCTGCCCCTACCCCTTGGAATTAATCTGTATCCCCGCCCTTCCCCGCCCTACCTTGCCCTCCGATGTCCAAGGTCCTGGTAGCCCTCTCCGGCGGCGTAGATAGCGCCGTGGCGGCCCTTCTGCTCAAGCAGCAAGGCCATGAGGTGCATGCCGCCTACTTCCGGACCTGGATGAACGAGGAAGGCCTGCCCTTCCCCGGCGAATGCCCCTGGGAGGACGATGTCCGCAACGCCCAGTCGGTCGCCACACACCTCGGCCTCCCCTTCCGGATCATCGACCTCGTTCAGGACTACCGCAACACGGTCGTCCAATACCTCGTTGACGGCTACCGCCAGGGCCTGACCCCGAACCCCGATATCATCTGCAACCGCGAGATGAAGTTCGGCGTCTTCCTCCGCAAGGCGCTCCAGGATGGCTTCGACCTCATCGCCACGGGCCACTACGCGCGCCGCCGCGAGAACGCTGACGGCACTTTCGACCTCCTTGAAGGACTCGACCCGAACAAGGACCAGTCCTACTTCCTCGCGTTGCTCCGCCAGGAACAGCTCGCGAAGGCGATCTTTCCGGTCGGCGAACTCCTGAAGCCCGAAGTGCGCAGACTCGCAGCCGATGCCCAGCTGCCAAACGCCGAGCGCAAGGACAGCCAAGGCATCTGCTTCCTAGGCCAGATCCCCGTGCAGGACTTCCTTGAACGCCATATCCCTGATTCGCCCGGCCCGATCGTGAACGCAGCGGGCAAGGAGATCGGCCAGCATCGCGGCCTCCATCGCTACACCATCGGCCAGCGCAAAGGCATCGGCCTGCCCTCTAATACCGAAAACGAATACTTCGTCGTCGTGAAGAAGGATTTCGCGACCAACACCCTGCACGTCGCCTTCGACAAGCCGGACGCGCCTTGGCTCTACACCAGCGAGGCCGTCGCGCGCGACTTCACTTGGATCAACCAGCCCCTAGTCGGCGAGCAGGACATACTGGCACGCGTACGTTACCGCGATAAGGCCACGGCGGCCCGCTATATTCCGCAGCCCGACGGCACGGTGCGCCTCCGCTTCGCCGAGACCCAGCGCGGCCTCGCCCCCGGGCAGGTCCTCGCCGTCTACCACGACCGCGCCCTGATGGGCGGAGGAGTGTTCACTTCGTGAGAGACAGGGGTAGGGACACGGACAGGGCTAGAAAACAGCGGAGACCTATGACAGCACAAAGACGGGCTCCCTGCTCCTGCGCCTCCCCCTAGGCATTGAAACCTGTCCCAGCCCCTGTCCCATTGTCTCACTCACTTGACCTTCTCCGCAATGTGCGGAGGGTAAGCCCATGCCCGAAGGTTCCGCAGTCCAACGCATGTTCTCCGGGATCGCCTCCCGCTACGACTTCGCGAACCGCGTCCTGAGCCTCGGCCTGTGCGTCGGCTGGCGCGAACAGCTCGTGGCCGCCGCGAAGGCCGCGCAGCCCAAGTCCGTGGCCGATCTCGCCACCGGCAGCGGCGACGTCGCCTTCGCCCTGCGCCGCGACCTGCCGTCCGACTGCACGATCGTCGGCTATGATTTCTGCGAACCTATGCTCGAAATCGGCCGCATCCGGGCGAAGCAAGAAAACGTCGCGCTGGAGTTCAAGCCAGGTGACTGCATGGCGCTGCCGCTCGCCGACGCTTCGCAGGACGTGGTCACCATCGCCTACGGCGTGCGCAACTTCGAAGACCGCGCCAAGGGCCTTGGCGAGCTTCGCCGCATCCTACGTGCGGACGGCACGTTACTGATCTTGGAGTTCTCCCAACCCAGCGTCTGGTTCGCGCCGTTCCACTTCGTCCACGTGCGCTGCGTGCTGCCGGTACTCGCCGGCATCCTCACCGGCGACTTCGGTGCCTACAAATATCTCGGCACCAGCATCGCGGGATTCCCGGATGCCGCAGGCCTCGATACGGAGCTCAAGGACGCCGGATTCGCCAAGGTGACCCATAAAAGGATGCTTTTCGGCACCGTCGCCCTCCATCAGGCGCAGGCCTGAAAAATTTCTTGCCTTAGAGGCGGGGGGTCGTTTGCTCAAACCCCTCACTACGGGCTCGTGGTGAAATGGATATCATTTCTGACTACGGATCAGACGTTTGGGGTTCGAATCCCTACGAGCCCACCACTTTGAGCGCTAACCTGACTAAAACCCCGGTTAGTTGTATTTGGGCGGGATGGCGGAGGCCATGCCGCCCATAGCGGTTAGCGGTTGGCGGTTGGCGGATAGGAAAGCCCCAGACCAAGGGGAGACCGGAAACCGGAAAGGATGCTGCGGGACTATTTCTAGATAGGGTTGAGCACCCTCGCTCAACCGCGGCTGACCGAGGCGGTCAGCCCTACCCTCAGACAGACCCCAGCCAATCATCCGGCTCCGGTCTCGCTTTGAGTGAAGTGCCTTCCCAACCGCTACCCGCCAACCGCTATCCGCTTACACCTTGTACACGTCCGGCATCTTCGTGCCCGACGGATAGACATAGGCCCGGTCCTCGAAATTACGTAGCTCGACGATCCCGTCGTGGATCGCCTGGATGTATTCCGGATTGATCGGGACCTTCCCACCCCCACCCGGGGTGTCGATGATGAGCTGCGGCACGGCATAACCCGTCGTGTGGCCACGGAGCGCGCGGATGATGTCGATGCCCTTCTGGATGGGCGCGCGGAAATGGGTCGAGCCTTCGATGAGGTCGCAGGCGTAAAGGTAATACGGACGTACGCGCATCATGAGCAGGCGGTGCACGAGGGACTTCATCACCTCGGCGTCGTCATTGATGCCCGCGAGCAACACGGACTGATTGCCAAGGGGCACGCCGGCGAAAGACAGACGTTCGCAGGCCGTGGCGAGCTCGCGGGTGACCTCCTTCGGGTGATTCGTGTGGATGCTCAGCCAGATCGGGCCGTGCTTGCGGAAGATCTCGGCGAGCTCGGGCGTGATGCGCTGCGGCAGGAAGACCGGGATGCGGGAGCCGATGCGGATGAACTCGACGTGCTTGATCGCGCGCAGACGGCCGAGGAGCGCGTCGAGCTTGGCGTCGGAAAGCAGCAGCGGATCGCCGCCGGAGAGCAGCACGTCGCGGATTTCGGTGTGTTCCTCGATATACTTCAATCCAGCCTCGAGTTCCGGATGGAAATCGTAAGCCTGTGCATTCGAAACCAGGCGGCTGCGCGTGCAATAACGGCAATAGGAAGCGCAGCGGTCGGTCACCAGGAACAGGACGCGATCCGGGTAGCGGTGGACGATGCCTGGGACGGGCATGGTGCCCTCTTCGCCGACCGGGTCTTCGGATTCACCCGGGGCGACGTAGGATTCCTCGATGCGAGGGATGACCTGACGACGGACCGGGCAGTTCGGGTCCTTAGGGTCGATCAGGTTGAAGAAATGCGGCGTGATCGAAAGCGAGAGCTTGTGCGGGGCGAAGAGGCACCCTTCCCGCTCCTCCTTGGTGAGCTCGAGCATCTCTTCCAACTGGGCTAAGGTCGTGATGCGGTTACGCAGCTGCCAATGCCAGTCGTTCCATTCCGCGGCAGGCACGTCTTTCCATCGGCCTTGGCCGGCATGCCAGTTTTCACGGAGGTCCTGAGGATACATCGTCTAAGCCGTCCAACTTAACGACCGGGACGCCCAATGCAAACGGGGAAGAGCCTTGGCCTCAGGCGGCCGGCGGCCCCTTGCGCTTGAACCAACCGACGAACGGGTGCCAGAGCTGGCCGAAATAGCCTGCCGGCACCTTTTCCGGGACGCCGAAGTCGCAAGGCATCCGGTCACGCGGCATGTAATAAGTGCCGAAGAGGATATCCCAAAGCGGCAGCAGACCGGCGAAATTCTTGTCGATGGCCTGCGGGTCCTTCGAGTGGTGCCAGCGATGGAAGACCGGCGTCGCGATGACGGAACGCAGCGGGCCGAAATCCCAGTCGACGTCGGCATGCAGGAAGATCGCGTAGAAAGTCAGGAAGCCGGCGACGCCCGCCGTCACGGTCGGATCGAAACCGAGGAAGAGCAAGGGCACGGCGGGAGCGAGCTTGTTGACGGCCTCGTTGACGGGATGCACGCGGACGGCCGAGAGCCAGTCGAGGTGCTCGGAACTATGGTGCACCGCATGGAACGGCCACCAGGCGCCGGTGTGGAAGAGCCGGTGCAGCCAGTAGTCCATGAAGTCGACGAGAAGATAGATCTCGATCGCCTGCAACCAGCGCGGTTGCGCGGCCACCGGGCCGAAGCCTTGATACGGCTGCGCCTTCAGCTCTTCACCGGTCGTGACGCCGCCGATCACCAAGAGGATGAACGGCCCGATCAGCAGGAACCGGGAGGCCTGCTTGAACAGCTCGACCGTGAAGAAATAGGTGGCGTCGGTAAGCATGCCTGGCCGGAAGAAACCCGGCCGCCGGCGCGCCCCCATGATCCGCTCGATAAGGTAGAAGACCAGCCCAAGGACCAGGAGAGCGATCAGCTTCTTCGTCAAGTCCATGGGGCTGTCCCGGGCCGCTTACTTCTTCTCGACGACCCACATGTTGCGGAACTCGACAGGGTCACCGTGGAATTGCAGCGCGAGCGGGAGCTTGTCGTCGTGCTTCACGTAGGGGGGATTCTTCTTATGGCTGCTGGGGCCGATGTACTCGGTGCCGTCCTGCACCTTGACGCCGTTCATGACGACGGTGATACGGGCCTTGCTGGCGACAGTGCCGTCGGCATTGAAGCGCGGAGCGGTCCACTCGATGTCGTAGCTGTTCCAGCTGCGGGAAGGCAGGCAGGCGTTGAAGGCGGGCGGCTGCTGGCCATAGATCGCGGCGGTCATGCCGTCGGCGTAGGTCTCGGTCTTGGAGCAATCAAGGACCTGGAGCTCATAGGTCTTCATGAAGAAGATCCCGCTGTTGGAATTACCCTGGCTCTTCTTCTTGGGGTCGGTGTCGTAGCCGGCGGCGGAGCGCCATTCGACGTGGAGGCTGATGTCGCCGAAGGAGCGCTTAGTGCGGATCTGGTTGCTGCGGGCGATCATGACGCCGTCCTGGATGGCCCAGGTCATCGGTGTCTTAACTTTGGCGCTCGGAAGCGCATCCGGCTCCCACTCATTCGCGGAGTCGGCTCCACCAACGAGGACGACGGCACCGGCAGGAGCTTTAGCTTCATTGCACTTCAGCTTGGAGGCGTCGGCGCGGGGCGGCTGCGGGCGGGCGGAATCGTGGACGTGCCACGTGGTGCCGGGAATCAGGGGGGTGTCGGTGTAACCTTCGGCGGCGATGAGGCCGGCGGCGGCAAGGAGGGTCAGGTAAGAAGCGAGACGCATGGTTGGGTAAGGGTAGAGACAGGCTGGCGGACCATAGGTTCAACGGAAAGGGGAAACCTCCTCAACGGGTAGGGGTAGTTAATACCGCCACCCGCCACCTGGAGCCGCCACCTGCCACCCGAAACGACTACCCCCACCCCTGGCCCTACCCCTACCCCTACCCGAATTTCGGGGCATTTTCCTTCATTCTAGCCCTTTTCTACCCCTGCCCCACCCCCTATTCCGTTGCCCTCCCCCTCCCCGTTCTCCAACTTACGGCCCATGTCCGCGCCCAAGGCCCGCTTCACCCTCGAATTCGAAAAGCCCCTCCGGGAGCTCGAGGATAAGATCAACTCCCTCCGTGCCTCCTCCGAGTCCGCCGGGATGGACGTGTCCAAGGAGGTCAAGTCCCTCGAGGTCAAGATGGAGCAGACCCGCCGCGAGGTCTACGGCAACCTGAACCCCTGGCAGCGCGTCCAGTTGGCCCGCCACCCCCGTCGCCCTTACTCCCTGGACTACATCGGCATGCTCTTTGACGACTTCCAGGAGCTGCACGGCGACCGCCTTTACATGGACGACGAGTCCATCGTCGGCGGCACGGCGTTCTTCGAAGGACGTCCGGTCATGGTCCTCGGCCAGCAGAAGGGACGCGACACCAAGGAGAACCTCCGCCGCAACTTCGGCTGCCCCAATCCTGAAGGTTACCGCAAGGCGCTTCGCCTGATGAAGATGGCCCACACTTTCGGCCTCCCGATCATCACCCTCGTCGACACCCCCGGTGCTTTCCCTGGCATCGGCTCCGAAGAACGCCACGTCGCTGAAGCCATCGCCGTCAATCTTCGCGAGATGAGCCAGTTCGGCGTGCCCATCATCACCTTCGTCATCGGCGAAGGCGGCTCCGGCGGCGCCCTCGGCATCGCCGTCTCGAACAAGGTCTACATCCTCGAGAACGCCTACTACTCCGTCATCTCGCCCGAAGGCTGCGCCGCGATTCTCTTCAAGGACCGCGCCCACGCCCCGAAGGCCGCCGAAGCCCTGCGCCTCGACGCCCCGAATCTCCTCAAGCTCGGCGTCGTCGACGGCGTCGTGAAGGAACCCCTCGGCGGCGCCCAGGAAGACCCGGCCGCCACGGGCTCCGCGATCCGCAAGACCTTGCGCGACTCGCTCGCCGACCTCTCCAAGGCCACGCCGGAAAAGCTGATCGCGATGCGTTACGCGAAGTTCCGCGCGATGGGCGTCTTCTCGGAGTAAGTCAGCCGACGAAACCAACGAAAAAGGGGCGCCCATCGGCGCCCCTTTTTCGTTGGTCGGCAGCAAGATTGCTCAGCCCCCGTTGGCCAAGACGCGGATGTAGCGGGTGTAGTTGCGTCCGTGAATATAGACGATGCGCTTGAAATCGGCTTCAGGGACGGTCGTGGCCTTGTTGATAGCCTGCAAGCCACGCAGCTCCTTCGAACCATCCGGGGTCAGGACGGTGACGGAGACCTCCACGCCGCGGATCGTATAGGGCATGTAATTGAAAGGCGCGGCGCTGGCCGGCGCGCCGAGGGGAAGCGCATCGGGATACATCCGATTCGAGAAGACGCGAAGTCGTCCGAAGTAATAGTCCTTGGGGTGGACGCCTCCGGGCGTGACGGCGTTGGGCGTTCCGGTCTCGGCGTAACGGATCGGGGCCAAGGCGATAGTCGTGGCGGTGGTCGCAGACTTGAAGGCGACCCCATATCCGCCGATGAGCGGATTGACGTTATACTTGAGGGCCTGGTCCGAAGCGGCGGGGAAAACCGGGCGAAGCGCGGAATCGACCCGCTTGACCGGATCATTGATGGTAGCGTTCTGCGCCGGGAGCGAAGAGCTGCACCAGAGGACGAGATTTAAGGCGACGACATTGGAGCCGATGAAATTCTGCTCATCCATCGTCCAAGAGGATTTCGAAGGAATATCAAATAAAGTCTTTTTCTTGATCCCAGGACTAGCCCCATCGAGAGGGGCGTATTCGGTGTAGGAGCGCGAGGCTGACCAATAGTCCCAAGGCGTCTGCATCGACGAGGAGACGGCGCCATCCAGGATCACGGGGAGGGCTTCGGCGAAAGTGTTCTCCGGATCGATGATGGTACGATAGACCCCGTAGACCTGTTGGATCGGATCGCCCGGCATGTCGAAAGGCGAACGCTGCCCGATGCGATAGGCCACGGCACAGACGTCGCCGCGCAACTGACGCCGGGTCGTCTCAGCGCTCCAGCGGGGACGATCCTGCGGAGTCGAGAACAGCATCACGACCGGCTGATCGATTTGATCGATATTACCCACCTTGGTGACCGTCGAAGGGGCGCCGGCACCGTCCGGGATGATGATCTCCATCCAGCAACGGCCATCAGAACGAAGCACGGCCGTCGAGAAATCGTTCTCCATGGCATCCAGCACGCCACGTGCTTCGGACTGGCTTGAAAGATCGGCGACGGCGCGATCATAGACGCGCAAGGAATCGCTCGCGATGTAGACCACCGTCAGCACAATGATGACCATGATGGCCGTGGAGACCAGGACTTCGAGGAGGGTGAAGCCCTTGCGGATATTTTGCTGAATGGTTTTCATCGGCTGATGATGATATTCTGGACGAGGATGGGCTTATCGCTGCGCGTCTTGAACACGTCAAAGGTCGTGTAGTCGTGCGGAAAGAACTCCGCCACGACGGGGAGATAGGCCAACGCGTAGTCGGAAGGCGCAACCGGAAGGTCGCTGGAGCCCGGGGTGAAGATGTCGGCGGGTTTGTCGGAGGGTTCTCCGTTGGCATCGATCTTGTAACGCTGTCCGTTGAGCAGCTTGGAAACCGTCAAGCGGACGCGCATCGGCGTGCCGATGACGTTACGGGAAGAGGCGCCGATCGCGGTGAAGTTGTTGCTGTTGCCCGCCGCCGAGGCGACCTCCATGATCGAGGGGTTGGAGGTAAGAGCGTAACCTGTCACCGCCGTCCCAGAAAAATCGCTGGTCGCGGTCACGACCTTGCGCTCATAGACATAAAGCCAGACGGCGGCGTCCGTATTCTTGGCTTGAGACAACAGACGATAGGCGATATCGAAATTGGGCGCCGGCTGGGTCGTGGGATTAGGATCCAACGCTGTAATCCCCTGTTGAATATACTGGGAGTTCGCGGCGAGTCCCGTCGTGTCTCCAGACTGATGATAGATGATCGAGCGGGGACTATCCAAGGCGGCGACGAGACGCGTGACGCCGGATAAGGCGCGATTGGTCTGCATGATGTCGTCGACCTGTTGGAAGGTGGATCCGAGGATGCCGACCAACGAAAGGATCGCGACGCCGACGATGCCGATGGCGAGCGTCACTTCGACCAGGGAGAAGCCCGGGCGGAAGGTTGAAGGTTTACGTGAAGGAGTCATCGGAGGAAATTCACTGGGCTTTTTCCATCTCGTCGGGATCGAGTGTCATTGACACGTCGCCGTTCGGACGAAGGGAGAGGGCGGCGAACTGGCTGTCGGACGCGACATCGATCACGGCCTTGCCGGTCCCGGTGTTGCGCACGATGCCCTTGGCGAGCACGATGAGCACACGGCCGAGGTGATTGGAGGCGCCGGTATCCTGCAGCTCGACGTAGAACCACTTCTTAGGATTGAAGTCCGCCGACATGGCCGAAAGGGCCATCGGCTGGTTGGTCGGCGCGTAGGTCATCCAGGGCGGCGAGGTGGCCGTGGAGTCGGAAGAGCTGCTCGAAACGTTATCCGCCAGCTTACCGATGACCGTACGACGGGTGTCACCGACGGTGGCGAGCGTCATGGTGGTGGCCGTATCACCCTTCGGCGGGACGAAGACGATGCCATTGGGGAGCATCTGCGGAGGTTCCGGCGAGAACCAGAGATAAGGGGCCGAAGAGGTGCTGGTGATCGAGGCCGGATCGGCCCCCGCGAGATCGGACGAGCTCACGCCGCCTACGGCGATGACGAACTGGCGCAGATGGTTCACCTCGTCATCGGGGTCGTTAAGGATCAGCAGCCGATAGCGACCGCCATAATTGACGCCACCGGTGCCAGGCCCGCGGTTCATGAGGGCCATCGCCCTCGCGGTGCGGATGGATGAAGCGAGGATACGCTGACCGGCGGGCAAGCCCCCGCCATCACCGGCGGACAGTCCGAGGAACAGGGACGAGATGAGCAGGATGATCGAGATGACCACCAGCAGTTCGATCAGCGTGAAGCCCTTGCGGGCGATGGAGCGGACGGACATTATTGGATGGCGACGACCTGCGCGAAATCGGAAGCACCGAGTCCGTCGACAGACTCAAAGTCATCGCCGAGATCAGTGCTGTAGATGATGATACGGGCCGGAATGCCGGTGGTATCGGCCGCGCCGCGAATCTCCTGGGGCATGGAGTCCTGGCCGCCCGGACCGGGCGTGCTCCGGATGCTGGTATTGTTATCGGTATCCAGGATCACGCGGATCTTGCGATTACCGAAACGGTCGACGAGCATGCTGGTGTCGCTGAAGTTTTCAATATCCTCAAAGTCATCCTTGCCGAAGGAACAGAACTCCTCGGCGTTCCGGTTCAGGGTCTTGCGATCGGACACCGACAAGGCGGTACCGGTCGGAAGACGTCCGGAGAGCGACTTCACGAACTTGAGGTTAACCAAGGGCTCCTCTAACTGATGCAGACTGTCTTTGGTGGTGTCGTAATTGGCGCCGATATTCGGGTAGAACCCATAGACCTGCTTATAGCGCGTGATGCCCCCGGCCCACTGGGTGAAGGCGGTCGTAGCCGAAGATTGGCGAGCCTTCTTACGGATTCCGCCGATCGCCGGGAACAGCATGCCCGCCAGGATGCCGATGATGGCGATCACGGTAAGCAGCTCGATCAGGGTGAAACCGGGGCGACGACGTTGTGTCATGAAAATCGGGGTTAGATTGGAGAAGGGAGATTATACGAGCCCTAACACACGCTTGAACAGTCAAAACCGACCCTTCGCCCGCCCTCTACCCACCCTATCTGAGGCAAATAAAGCAGCCGAGAGCCAGCAAGGTGGGGGCGATAGCCCATAGAAACAGCCGCCATGCCGATACCCCTCCGCCAAACCAAGGGGAGAGAATCGACTGGCCAGCCGGATTAGGCGCATTGGCGATTACGGTCAGTCCCCCTCCAGCCAATGCGCCGGCCAGGACGGCATGCCGCAAAGCCTCCGCCTCGGGACCTGGGGCCGACAAGGCCGGCACCTGGGAGGCCAAGTAAGTCACCGCGGCATTGTCGTTGAATGCCGTCAGGAAAGTGGACCCGGCCAACAGGGCGCCCTCCCCCATCCGACCAAGGATCGGCGCGATCCACCATCCCTGGACACCGCCCAGGACCACGAGACCGGCCAAGAAGAAGCCGACGAGCGCGGGCCCGCGCAACCCGGGCGACGGCTGCCACCGGGCGGTCGCCGCGGTGAACGCCAGGAAAAACAGGAAGCCGGCCAGCATCAGCACCGGGTGATGCTCGGTGAGCATCAGCACGGTCCAGACCATGCAGACGAGATGGACGACGACGAGCCAGGACGGCATCGGCGCTTCGGCCGCATCCCCGCCCGCTTCCGCGCGCAGGGAGAGCAGCTCGCGCCGGAACCAGAAGAGGTAGAGTCCGTTCGAAAGGAGGATCGAGACCATCGCGGCGACGCCGAAGTGCGCGAAGACGTCCTTGAGGCCCCAACCCCATTTCGCGGCGACCATGACGACGGGCGGCGCGGCGAAATGCGTCAGCGCCCCGCCGATGGAGACATTGACGAACAGCAGCGCCAGGGTGGCGTAGCGTAGCGGCTCAGACGGTTTCAGCCTGTAGAACTGGGCCGAAAGCAGCATCGCGCCGATCGTCATCGCCGCGGGTTCGGTGATCAGCGAGCCGAGCAGCGGCGCCAAGGTCAGCACCACGAACCAGTGGGCGGCCGGCGAACCCCCGAACAGGCGCCCGACGCGTCCAAGCAGGCCCGCCGCCAACGCCATGACGGGCTTGGACGCGGCCATGACCATGATGATGAAGACGAAGAGCGGTTCGATGAACTTCGACGGGCCGCCCGCCGCCGAGGGGACGTGTTCGCCGGTCTCGACATAACGCGCCGCAAACTCCCAACCCTTGCCTGGCCAGCACGCCATCAGGATGAAGAGCACGACCGCCCATAGACCGAACACGGCCTCGACCTCACCGAGCAGATGCAAGGCCGCGCCCTTAAGTCCGCCTTGCTTCTCCGCGCGATACGCGGCCCGCGCGATGGTCGGACAGAGGAAGGCATGCGCGACCGCCGCGAAGAAGACCAAGGTACCAATGAGCAGAAAACGGTCTGCCTCCATTGCGGAGGAGATTTCGGACCAGAGGTCTGGCTGGGCAGGCATACCCCACCTCACCGCATCGCGTCGAGGTTGGCAATCCTAGCCGAACGACTACTTCGCCGAAGCGACGTCAGGGCGAGCCCCGCCGAGCGCCCGCACAAGATCGACCTGCGCGGCCAGACGATCCTGCCTCACCTTTGCCACGGCCACCTGAGATTCGGCTCGCAGGCGACGGGCAGCGAGCAGTTCCATCGGGCCGGCCTGCCCCTCCCGGGATCGGACGGTAGCAATGCGATAGGCCTCTTCCGCAGCCAGGGCACGACGGGCGGCAGCACTGGCCGACGCGGCGGTCTCGCGGACGTCGACCAGGGCATCACGGACCTCGCGACAGGCGTTAAGGAAAGCCTTTTCATAGGCGGCGGCAGCCTGATGCTGCTCGGCAACGGCTCCCTCAACCCGCGCTGCTCCACGACCGAAATCGAATAAGGGATAACGGAGATCGGCACCGAGTGTGGAAGTCGCGGTCGCCCCGTCGAACAACGCGTTGAGCTCACGGCTTTCGGAGCCGATCGCGCCGGTCAAGGTGAAGCTCGGAAAACGAGCGGCCTTGACGTAACCGATGCGTGCGTTCGCCGCAACGAGCGCCTGTTCCGCAGCGACGACGTCAGGACGGCTGGCCAAGAGGTCGGCAGGCAGACCCGGCGCCACGGGCGCAGGGAGTCGCAGCCCGTCCTGACGGCGCGCAACGATAATCAACGCGGGCTGGCCGGTCAACATCCCGAGCAAGTGCTCGGCGGCGGCGCGCGTGCGACGCGCGTCGGCCAGCGCGGTGACCGCCGCGGAGCGAGCTACCTCGGCCTGAGCGACTTCATTAGGACCGGCGGCGCCGACGGCGGCACGCTTGGCGATGATGGCGGCTTCCTCATCGCGGGCGGCGAAGACCTCCTGGGCGGCGAGCGACTGCACATCCGCCGCGCGCAGGGCGGCGTAGGCGCGCACGACGGAAGCACCGACAGAAAGTTCGACCATGCGCCTCGCCTCACGTGCACCCAATAACTGCGCCCGCGCCGACTCCTCGGCACGGCGGAGCTTACCCCAGAAATCGAGCTCGAAGGACGTGGTCAGGCCTCCGCGCGCGGTGGTGCGATGCCGCCCGGTCGTAGCGATATTCTGATTGTAAGCGCCTTCGCTCAGCTTGCTCGAATTAATCCCGGCGGCGGCGTCGATCTGCGGCAAGCCGGCGCCTTCGGTCTCACCGAGGACGGCGGCCGCCTGCTCCACGCGGCCCACGGCGACACGAAGGTCGGCGTTGGCGGCCAAGGCTTTTGCCACCAAGGTATCCAGTTCCGGATCGCCGAGCGACTTCCACCATTCGGCACGGACGGCGGCGGCACCCTTCCCTGCTTCAGGGAAGACGTCAGCCTTGGGGAGCTCAGGCCGGACGTAATCCGGACCCAGGGTGCAACCTCCGAGAAGGCCGAAGCAGAGGAGAAAAGAAAAATGGCGGATGATCATGGCTGGACGACGGCCTTGTCCTTCCGGCCAGAGAGGAGATGGAAGAACCAAGGGATGAACAAGGTGGCGACAAAGGTATCGAGCAGCATGCCGCCCAGTACGCCCGTTCCCATCGACTGGCGCGCCGCGGCGCCGGCGCCGCCGGCGAAGGCGAGCGGGACGACACCGAGGACGAAAGCCATTGAGGTCATGACGAGCGGACGGATGCGCATCCTCGCGGCTTCGACGGCCGCATCGGCCGCCGAACGGCCTGCCCGACGAGCCGTCTCCGCGAACTCGACAATCAGGATGGCGTTCTTGGCCGCGAGACCGATGAGTGTCACGAGCCCGATCTGGAAGTAGATATCGTTAGGCATCCCGCGCACGAGCACCGCCAGCAAAGCGCCAAGCAGGGCGAAGGGCACGGTGAGGAGCACACCCAAGGGTAGCGCGAGGTCCTCGTACAAGGCCGCAAGGATCAGGAAGACCATCAGCAGAGCTAGCAGGAACGCCGGCAAGGCGGAGGTCGCCGCGCGCTTCTCCTGCAATGCTTGGGCGGTCCAGTCGATACCGTAGCCGACGGGCATGATGTCCTCAGCGATTTGCTCGACGAGTGCGATGGCCTCTCCAGAACTCACGCCGGGAGCGGGCGAACAAATGAGGCGCGCTGAGAGGAACCCCATGTGCCGTTCAAGCTGCTCGGGCCCCGAGGAGGGCTTGAACTTAACGAAGCTGGAGAGCGGGACCATCGCGCCGTTCGCGGCGCGGACGTGCACGCGGCCCGCGGCGGCGGCGTCCATGCGATCGGCCGCCTCCGACTGGACGAGCACGCGGTAGGTACGGCCGGACAGCGTGAAATCGTTGGCGTAGACGACGCCAATCGTGGCCTGCAAAGCCTCGTGGAGATCGGGCAACGTCACCCCGAGGGCCGCGGCGCGGACGTCGTCGACCTCGGCAAGGAACTGAGGCACGGCCGGACGCAAGAAGACGCGGATACCGGTCAACTCCGGGCGGAGCCGGAGCGCGGCCTCGAGCTTCTCGATGTTGGCTGCGAGAAGGGCGGGGTCATCATCCTCTTTCGCCTGCAGGTAGAATTCGAAGCCGCCGGCGCTGCCGATACCGCGGATGGCCGGAGGGTTCACCACGAGGCACATGCCGTCGGGCTGCGTCATGCCAATCGCGTTGAGCTGACGGGCGAGGGCCTCGCCGCCGGGCGGACGGGTTCCGAAATCTTTCAGCGGCAAGAAGATCGTGCCCGAGTTCGTGCGCTCGCCACCGCCGAGCAGATCGAAGCCGCTGATGGCGAAGGTGTGTTGGACGGCCGGATTCTGACGCAACTTTGGCGTAATATCGTCCATGAAGGCCTTGGTGCGATTAATCCCTGAGCCGTCGGGTAACGCCACCATGGCGAGCAAGTAACCTTGGTCCTCGGCTGGCAGGAAGCTGCGTGGAATCTTGACGACGAGCACGATGTTCGCGACGACGATCGCCAGGAAGGCGGCGGTCGCTGAACGCGGGTGGTCGAGCAGCCAGCGGACCACGCGGCCGTGCCAGGCGGCCACGGCGCCGAAGCCACGACCGAAGCCCGTGACGAGGCTGGCCAGCCGGCCGGCGGGCGCACCGCTCGCATGTGGCTTGAGCAGGAGCGCACACAGGGTCGGGGTCAGCGTCAGGGCCACGAAGCCCGAGAGGATCACGGACAGCGCGACAGTGACCGCGAACTGGCGGTAGAGCACGCCAGCGATACCGCCGAGGAAGGCGACGGGAAGAAAGACGCAGACGAGTACGCAGACGATCGCGACAATCGCACCGGCGACCTCGCGCACGGATTCCTTGGCGGCCTCGAACGGACTCAACCCCTGCTCGCGCATGAGTCGCTCGGTGTTCTCGAGCACCACGATGGCGTCGTCGACCACGATACCAATCGCGATGACCATCGCAAAGAGGGTCAGGATATTGATACCGTAGCCCATGACCCAAAGCCCGGCGCATGCGCCGATGAGCGAGACGGGCACCGCGATCATCGGGATAATCGTGGCGCGCCAAGAGCCGAGGAAAAGGAAAACGACGATCGCGACCAGGAAGGCGGCCTCAATAAGCGTATTGCGCACCTCGCCGATGGCGGAACGCACGAAGCGCGTGGTATCGAAAGGAATACTGTACTCGACGTCCGGCGGGAACTGCTTGGTCAACGCATCCATCCGCACCCGGATGCGGTCGGCGGTCTCGAGCGCGTTGGCCCCGGTCTGCAGGTAGACACGGATACCGGCCACGGGCTTACCATCCAGCATACTCAACTGCTCGTAGCTCTGGGAACCGAGCTCTACGCGGGCGACGTCCCGCAGGCGGAGCACGCCATCAGCGGACCCAGATCGCAGCACGATGTCACCGAACTGCTCGGGGGTCGACAGACGCCCACGGGCCACGACAGGTACCACGAAGGCGGCATCCACCGACGGTTCCTGGCCGAGGCGGCCGACCGCGTACTGGGTGTTCGTGGCGCGAATCGCGCGGACGATCTCGGCCGAAGTGACGCCGAGCGCGGCCATGCGGTCAGGTCGCAACCAGACGCGCATCGCGTAGTCGCGGGCACCGAAGACCCCGGCGTCGCCGACGCCAGGGATGCGCTTGAGTTCCTCGACGACGACCGACGACGCGAAGTTACTCAGGAAGACGGAATCCCGCGTGGCCTTGGGCGAGACGACGGAGACCGACATGAGGATGTCGTTCGAACGCTTCTTGGTGATGACGCCGAGACGGCGGACCTCCTCGGGCAGGCGCGGCTCGGCGAGCTTCACGCGGTTGGCCACGAGGATGGTCGCCATGTCTGGGTCGACGCCGTTATCGAAGGTGACGGTGATGCTGAGCGCGCCGCTCGATGACGAATTCGACGAATAATAAAGAAGCCCTTCGACCCCGTTGATCTGCTCCTCGAGGGGGGTGGCGACATTGTTGACGAGCGCCTCCGGCGAGGCGCCGGGGTAACTGGCCACGACCGTGACGGTGGGCGGCGCGATCTGCGGATACTGCGACAACGGCAAGTTCAGCAGCGCCAAGCCGCCGACCAGGACGATGATGAGCGAGAGAACGGCGGAAAAGATCGGCCGCCGGATGAAGAAGTCCCAGCCCATTTACTTCTTGGTCGGAGCGACGACGACCGGGGCGCCCGGGCGCAGCTTATGCAGCTGGTTGAGGATGACGCGATCGCCCGGACGCAAGCCCGCGAGGATGACGATGTCTGAGCCCTGGGCCTGACCCAGGGTGACGGGACGGGCCTCTGCGCGATCGCCCGTACCGACGACGAAGACGGAACGACCGGACGGGGCCTGCACGAGCGCGAGCTGCGGCACGAGGGTAGCGTCCTTGGCCTTGTCGCCGGTCACGCGCGCCCGGACGAACTGGCCGGCGAGCAAAGCGCCGTCGGCATTAGGAAAACGGGCACGGAGCTGTACGGTGCCGAGACGGGTGTCGACCTGAGTTGAAGCGAAGTCGATCTTGCCGCGGACCGGATAAGCGGAGCCGTTTGACTGCAATAATGTGACCTCGGCGCCTTGGGCCGATTTGGCACCAGCGGCGAAGAGGCGATGGAAATCATCCTCCGAAAGGCCGAAACGCGCCCAAACTTCGTCTGCGCTCACGATAGTGGTGAGCAGCCCATCAGGCCCGGTCGGAGTGACCAACGTGCCTTCAGTACGGAGGCGACGACCCGCAATACCAGCGACGGGGGAGCGAACCTCGCAGTAATCAAGGTCGAGCTGAGCGAGGCTAGCCCTCGCGGCGGCGGCGTCGCGCGCACCCTTCGCGGCGGCGGCCAGCGACTGCGCGTCATCGGCTTCCTTACGGCTAGCGGCTTTCTGGCGGAGAAGTTCGGCCTGACGGACAGCCTCATCAATCGCCTGCTGCGCCCGCGCGGTCTCCTGCGCAAGCTGTGCCACGGCTAAAGCGTGGGCGGCGACATAAGTCGCGGGATCGATGCGGAACAGCAGGTCGCCGGCCTTCACCTGGGCGCCCTCGGCGTAATTAACCGTCTGCAGGATTCCCGTCACGCGAGCGCGGACTTCTACCTCGCGGACGCCTTCGGTCTGCGCCGGGGCAATCGCCGTCTGCGCGACGTCAGCCGGGGTGATCGTAAGAACAATCACGGGTAAAGCCGCAGGGGGAGGCAAGGCCTGCTCCTGGCGACAGCCGAACAGGCCGAGCAAGACGAGCGCAAACAGAAGGCCCTCGACAGGCCGAGATTTACATACAGACATGTATGTAAATCTATTTGCCCCACCATGGCTCGCAAGACCAAAGCAGAAGCCGCCTTGACCCGTGACCGGATCGTCACCTGCGCCAGGCAGGTCTTCAGCCGCGATGGGGTCACGAACACCTCCCTCGACCACGTGGCGAAAGAGGCCGGCGTCACCCGGGGCGCGGTCTACTGGCACTTCCGCAACAAGGCCGATCTCTTCATGGCCGTGCGCCAGGAGACGGGCATCCTGCTGCGCTTCGGCGACTTCAAGGTCGGTGACGCCCTGCGGCGCCTCGAGGCAGGTCTGCACGAGGCGCTCCGCCGCCTGGCCGAAGACAAGCAGGCTCGCGCGACGTACGAGGTGATGCTCTGGAAATGCGAATACGTCGGCGAATTCGCCGGCGTGCGCAAAGACCTGATGTCCGCGGGCACGCTCTTCCTAGCCGAAGCCACTGCTCTTTACGAAGAGGCGGCGCGGGAGAAATTAATCGCCCCCGAACTCGACCCGCGGCTGGCCGCCCGCGAAACGTTCTGTTTCTACGCCGGTATGCTCAAGCTCTGGCTGGCCGATGAAAGCGGTCAGGCGGTCCGCAAAGACATCCTGAAGGTGATTACCCAGCACGTCGATAGCCGCCGGCTTCGGCGACCCGTCCGCCAGAAGGCAGTTTGACTGCCTTCGCCGACGCCACTAATAATGCCTCGTGAAGGCTCTCCCCGCCCTGCTCTGCCTGCTCCTGCTCGGGATAGACCCGGCGCAGGCCGCCGACCCGGCCGCGCCCCAGACGTTGCCGATCATTTACGACCAACCGGGAGAGAAATATATCCTCCGCATCGATAATCGACGCTACCAGTTGCCTTACCTGACCAAGGAAGGGGTCGTGCGACTGATGTCCGCCGCCAACTACCCGCGCACGAAACTGCGCTACGAGGAATTCAAACGTGCCCTCGAGGACAAGGCGAAGGCCGAGGTGCTCGTGAACCGGGCGCAATCGGCCGCCACCCGCGAGGCCGACCGCGTCACCCGCCTCCGCCGTAGCCTCGAGTCGCTCCGCACCCAACTCGCCCAGCTCCGCAGCCAGCAGCCCGTCGATGTCCGCCAGCTGCAATTCCTTCAGGAACAGATCCGCAACACCTCCGTGTCGCTCGCGTCCGCGGAAGACCAGGAAGCGAAGGCCCAATCGAATCTCGACAAAACCAAGGCCGCCACGGAGTCCGCCTTCGTGCGTGCGGATAAGGCCCGCGAAGATTTCGTCGCCGCCCTCGACGACTACGAAAAGCCACTCTCTGAGATCCGTGCCATTGCGATGACCCACGGCACCGCCCTCTAATTCCTAAGACCATGAAGATTCCCTCCGTCCTGCTCCTCGCCCTGCTCTATTGCTCCACCGGGTTTGCCCAGCAGGCCAAGCCCGCCGCCAAAGCCCCCGCCGCCAAGGCGGCGCCAAAGACCGTCGACCGCTTCGCCATCCGCGCGGACGAGAAGGTCACCTGGCACGACGTCCGTGAGACGGACCTTGAAGGCCGCGCCTTTCCTGACGCCGAGCGCAAGAGCTACTTCGACCGCCTGCCCGCCGAGGCCGATGGTAAAGTCACTCCAGCAGTCTGGGGTCTTAGCCGCGACAGCGCGGGCCAGATGTTCCGCTTCCGCACCGACGCCACGACAATCTACGCGCATTACAAGGTCACCAAGGCGCTACTCGCGATGCCGCACATGCCCGCCACCGGCGTCAGCGGCCTTGACCTCTACGCCCGCGACCAAGACGGCAAGTGGCGCTGGGTGCAGGTCGCTCGTCCGGGCGCCCAGGAGATGAAGCTCCGCCTCGCCGATGGGCTCGACGCAGGTGAACGCGAATACGCGATCTACCTTCCGCTCTACAACGGCGTCGAATTCCTTAACGTCGGCGTGCCCGAAGGTAAGAAATTCGAAGGCCTGAAGCCACGCGCCAAGCCGGTCGTCTTCTACGGCACCTCGATCACGCATGGCGCCTGCGCCAGCCGCCCCGGCATGGTGCACACGGCCATCCTCGGCCGCCGCTTTGACGTGCCGGTCGTGAACCTCGGCTTCTCCGGCAACGGCCGCATGGACCAGGCCGTCGGCGATTTCCTCACGCGCATCGACGCCGCAGCCTACGTGATTGACTGCCTCCCGAACATGGGACCGAAAGACGTCTCGGAAAAGTGTGTCCCGCTCGTGAAGCAGCTCCGCGCCGCCCGCCCCGACACGCCGATCATCCTCGTCGAAGACCGCCGCAACACCGACTCGTGGCTCAAGGCCGGCCTCCGCCAGCACCACGACGACAACCACGCCGCGCTCAAGGCGGCTTATGAACAGCTCGTGAAGGAAGGCGTCAAAGGCCTATCCTACGTGTCCGGCGACCACCTCTACGGCGACGACGCCGACGGCGCCACGGACGGCTCGCACGCGAGCGACCTAGGTTTCTTCCGCCAAGCCGACGTCTTCGAGCCCTTCCTCAAGGCCGCCCTCGGACGCTGATTTTTCGCCCTCTCCGCTGGCGAACGGGAAAAATCCTTTCACCCTGAGCGACGATGACGCGCAGCTTCCGCTACTATGACCTCATCCTCGGCGCTTTCGTCGCGGTACTGCTCTGCTCGAACCTGATCGGCCCGGCGAAGGTCGTGCAGCTCGACCTGCCCTTCTTCGGCCAGACCGACTTCGGCGCGGGTAATCTGTTCTTCCCGCTGTCGTATATCTTCGGCGATATCCTCACGGAAGTCTACGGCTACGCCCTCGCGCGTCGCGTCATCTGGGCGGGCTTCGGTGCCATGCTTTTCGCGACGGTCATGACCTGGGTCGTGCTCGCGCTCCCGGCCAGCCCGAACGAACCGTTCAGCGCGCAGCTCCAGCCTGCGCTCGAGACGTGCTTCGGCGGCGGCTGGCGCATCGCCCTCGGTTCGATCATCGCGTTCTTCGTCGGCGACTTCCTTAACTCCTACGTGCTCGCGAAGATGAAGGTGCGTATGGGCGGCAAGCATCCGTGGGCCCGTTTCATCGGCTCGACCGTCGTCGGCCAGGGCGTCGACAGCCTGATCTTCTACCCGCTCGCCTTCATCGGTATCTGGAGCCCGCAGACACTCCTCGCCGTGATGTTCGCCAACTGGGTCTTCAAGGTGCTCGTCGAGGTCTTCATGACGCCCGTGACGACCATCGTCTGCGCCAAGCTGAAAGAGGCCGAAGGCGTCGATGCGTTCGACACCCACACCGATTTCACGCCTTTCAGCCTCAAGCGCTGACCGGCGGCACCCCGTTTAGAGGCTATTTATCGGGCTCCAATCGGGATTTCTGTCATATTATCAGGGGTTTCCGAGGAATCCGTTGACAACACCATCGGGAATAAGCACAACACCCTCAGTCAATTTCACTCAGGTAAGAGCCTCCCTTATAAAGGACGCATCAGTCGCGAGGGCGACTAACGG
>Ga0209298_10000533_pt1 | contig 25372 bp, 37 predicted proteins | sample S_140806_EF_Meta_FD_187325 | JGI IMG/M metagenome (GOLD analysis project Ga0209298, IMG submission 187325) | Freshwater microbial communities from Lake Simoncouche, Canada to study carbon cycling - S_140806_EF_MetaG (SPAdes) (version 2) | ecosystem: Environmental > Aquatic > Freshwater > Lake ...
TGATCGGCGAGGCGCTGGAGCATTGGGGCCGCTCCGCCGCCCAGCCCGCCCCACCGGTCGCGCCTGCCGGGGGGTTGGTGGAGAGGGTGGCGGACGCGATTTTTACGGCAGAAGGCAACGGCAACACCGAAGACTGGACACCTGAAGCCCGCGCCGCGATCCGCGAGGTGGCGGCGTGGCTGGACGCCAAAGGGCAGCACGGTTGCTCGCTGCTGCTGCGTGAGGAGGGCCAATGACAGACAAACAGCTTTATACCTTATGCGGATTCATTGCGCTATCTGGCGCAGCTATCTCAGGCTCCGCTGTAATGTACTTTACGTCTGCTGTTGCCTTTGTGTTTTCTATCTCTGAGGAAGCCAAAAAACATGACTAACAATCTGAAGTCATGCCCGTTCTGCGGCAGCGCCGCCACCCTTGATGCCAACCGCAATCCGTGGGGCTGGGCTCTGCGGGTTGAACAGCAAACCACGACCACTGCGAAGGCCACATGATCGTTCCAACTGCCAACTACCCAACCTCACGCGATTATCGCCAGCTTTGGGAACTGGCCCATACTGCAGCAGTCGTCTGCATTGTTGACATGGACCATGGCAAGCCCGACGCTTGCCGAGACATAGCCAGAACCGTTCATTCACCCGAATGGTCGCCCGAGCTTGTACAGGTTGGATCACGCGGGATCGGCCACGTTTGGGCCGAATCGCTGGAAGCATTTATCGCCGGATGCGAGCAGTGCAACCTAGAGTGGCTGGTGCCGCCCGCCGCCCTGGCGGCTGAGCCGGTGGGGGAGGGGCCGGTGGCGCTGTGTGAGCGTCTGCCGGTGGAGGGGGAGGGGCCGAGCCCTGCCGATATTGGCGATCTGTGCGAGGAACACAGTTTCAACTGTGACGACGGCGAATCAATTGAGATTTTGCACGACATGATCACCGCCGCCCTCGCCCGCTGGGGCCGCCCCGTCACGCCGCCAGCGCCGGAGGCGGGGGAGGTGGAGGGATGAACAGCAAACAGTTCTTTTTTCCGTGCGGAGTGATCATGTTTTCCGCGGCAAACGTCTTTCATCCTGGGCTCCTGGGGATGTTTGCGGCGGCTACGTTCATTTATTCCGCGTGGTTTGTGGACGCAGATGTCTGACCATCTTCGTGACCCCAACGAGCCACCCGCCCCACCCAGCCGCGCCGCCCTGGCGGCCGTGTTGGTTCAGGCTGCCGAGCCTGACTGTGCGCTACTGGCTGATCACCCCGCCAACCCCGCTGGCGGTGCTCAGCGGATCGATCTGGCCAGTGGATGGCGGCTGAGCCTGTGGTGGCACCCAGGGCCGGAGCTCGCCCGCCTCTGGGCCGCCACGGCACCGGATGGCGGGGTCTGGTCCTTCGGCTGCGACCGCTGGCCGGATTGGAATGCCGGCCCCGAGGCGGTGGTGCTTGAGCCGTTGCGCCACCTGCTCACCCCCGAGCAGCGCGAGCGGTTGCAGCAGCGCCTGCTGACCTGCAGCTGCTGGCCGGAGCCTGACGCGCTGCCGGTGCCGCCATCAATGGCGGAGATCGATCGGCTCTATCCCTTTGAGGTGCTGGCGTCGTGACTGCTCACCTGTCCCCCGAGGTGGTGGCCTTCATCCGCAGCAGCCCTGAAACCGGCGCCGCCCTCGCCAGGCGATTCGACATCGCCCGGCAGACCGTCTCGAAGATCAGGACCGGAAAGACGCACCAGGACGAGCGCAGGCCCACCCGCGAAGCGACAGTGCGCGCGGTACTCAGCCAGCCGCCTGATCTCAGCCTTGCCGAGATCAGCGAGCTCACCGGGATCAACCGGGATACGGTGCGCCGGATCCGGCTGGGTTTGATCTGGCCCGACGTGCTGCCGGAGCTGGAGCGGATGACCGCCGAGGAATCCGGCCGCCGCTGTCATGCCTGTGTGCAATGGGTGCCACCGTCCGGCACCGGCCGCGAGCATCGCTATGGCCGCTGCCACCTGGGGATTGAGGAAGCCACGGAAACCCAGACATGGGCCCGCGGCTGCGGCGCCTTCCACCGCGCTTCCTAGCCTGAACTGGTGATGGTGTGGTTCTGCCCCGGCCTGTGATGGGTCGGGTTTTTTGTTGGGTGGGCGGCCAGGATTCCTAGCCTGATCACGTTGGTCGTCACCCTTATGGATTTTCGATTCTTCGAGTTCTGTCAGGGACTCCAGCGCTCCATCCTCACGCTCTCCAGAAAAATGACCGATCTCGTTGCCCGTATCCAGTTCGTCATCGAGTATTTCCAGAATGACAAGGTGGCCCTGACCGCCGAACTTGCCGCCACCAAGGAAGCCCTGGCTGTTGCCCTGGGCAGCGACGCCGCCGACGCCGAGACCATCGCTCAGGCCCAGGCTGACGCCGCCGCCGCCCACGCAGCCCACGAAGCTGCCGCCGCCAAGGCTGCCGAGCTCCAGGGTCTCGTCGATGCCCACACCGGACAGAATGCCGCGATCACCGCGCTGCTCGATTCCGTCGAGATCCCTGCCTGATCTGCGCTTCTGCGATGCCCCCGGCCTGTTATGGGCTGGGGGTTTTTCATGTGGTGGCGCCTGGCCTTCGATACCGTTTCAGACCGCCCCCAACGAAAGCGATCACGGCTCCCTCCTTGCGGTGTGGGCCGACCCGACGCCAGGGGCAGGGTAGGGCATGAAAAAGCCCCCGGGTGACCGGGGGCGGTGGGGGTCAGAGGCTGAAAGCTTTGTAGATCCCGGCCCAGGGGTAAGGCACAAGCGCGATGCGGCTGGCGTGCTCACGCTCGGCCCTTGACGCATCACCTTCTGATTCAGCTTTAGCGGCACGCCATGAAGCGTTAAAGCCTGCGGGCTTCATCCAACCGTGATAGGCGCTTGAACCGCAAGCCTCTTGGGCGGCAAGGCAGGGATAGCGGTGCTCAGTAATGAAAGCGGTCATGGCTGGTGGTGGGTGGTGGCGGGATCTCTCCCCCCGGTGAACTTATCTTAGCGCACCCGTGACGGCATGGCAGGCCAACGGCTGACCACTTCACAATCCGTCACGCCTGCGCTTCTGTGCTCGCCGCACCCGGTCCGCTCGATCGGCTCGGCCTTCTGGGGTCAGGCGGGTCCAGCACCTGGAGCACAGCAGCCCACGGGCGCCGGTGTGCAGGATCCCGCAGGCTTGGCATGTTGGCCGCTGCGCTGGCGGCAGCCGCCCGGCCTGGCGCTCGCGGTAGCGGCGGCTGCGGTCGGCGGCGGTGGGGTCAGGCATTGTTGATCTCGTAGCGGGTTTGCGCCATGAGTCGTCCGGGCTGACCGTCTTCGGGCGCGTACCACTTCACGTCGCTCATGCTGCGAAACGGCCAGTTGAAGGCCAGCCGGCCACAGCTTTTGCATTCCCAGACTCCGCGACCAGCTTCGAGCGCCCATTCAGTTGCGTCTTCATTACGGCTGTATTCATGCTCAAGAACGTCTTGCTCGGTTAGCAAGTAGCCCTGTGTTTCGTTGTTGTCTGCGTGATTGTTCAGCAGCTTTCCGCATGGGCATCGCAGGGTGGCCATCAGGGTGATGCAGTGGGATGGGTCGCCGGGATGGGCTCCCGGCCGGCCGTGGGGGTCAGGCGGCTTGCATGGCTTCCCAGACTTCACCAGCCAGCTGCTCAAAGGAGCCAGGCCCGATAACGATCTCAAATGCTTCTTTGACGGTGGCGCCTTCGGAGACGCGGGCGAGGATCAGAGCGGAGATGGCTTGAGTCTTGGTCATGGATTGGAGTGCGATGGGAACCGGTGGATCTCTCCCCCCGATGCACATACCTTAGCGCATCTGTGACGGGATAGCAAAGGTCAGCCCAGCCAGTTCACAAGGCGTAACACGCCCGTTACGTCAGCATCTGCCGCACCCTCCAGCGGGAGCAGCCGATCTGATCGGCGATGCGCTGCTGGCTGAGCCCCTGGCGCCTCCAGCGGCGGGCACGGTCGCGGTCGGTTTCGAGGATCCAGGCGAGCAGCAAGACAGGGATGAGCAGCAGGGCCAGGGCCCAGGTGACGGTGGTCATGGTGATGAATGCTGTGGGTGATCAGCCAGGGGTCAGCGACCGCGCCTGGTTGATGGGAGCACCCTACTACAGATGCTGTGCTCTTTTGACGCTATCTAAAGAAAACGTCAAAAGAGCACTAGCCTCGTGAGCACTGGCCCTGAGGCTACCCATGAAGCTCGGCTACGCCCGCGTCAGCAAGGAAGAGCAGGCCGATTCCCTGCCGGCCCAGGTGGCCAGGCTCCAAGCGGCCGGCTGCGATCGGATCGTTCAGGAGATGGAGAGCGGACGCAACGACGACCGCCCGGGCCTGGCGGAGGTGATGGCCCAAGTGCGCACCGGCAAGGTCAGCGAGTTGACCATCACCCGGGCCGATCGGCTGGGCCGGAATGCCGCGTTTGCCGATGAGCTGCTGGCCCTTTGTGCGATCCATGGGGTGAAGGTCGTGGCCTTGGATGGTGGCACCATCGAAGCGGCCACGCCTCAGGGATTTTTGCAGGCTCGGCTGCTCACCACCATGGCCGAGGTTGAGAGCCGGATGCTGAGCCTGCGACTTCGCAGCCAGTTTGACCAGTACCGGGCCCAGGGGCGCCACCTGCGCCGCCGGAAACCCTTTGGCTACCGCAATGGCCCAGGCCACAAGCTGGAGCCGCACCCTGAACAGTGGCCCCAAGCGCTGAAAGTGCTGGAGCGGCTGCGTGAGCTGGGCAGCTTCTCGAAGGTGATCCGTGATCTGCCCAGCTGGTGCGAGTGGACACCCGGGGGCGGCAACCTGCTGGCCTGGTTTATCAATCCGGTGATTCGCGGCCACATCGGCCACAAGCTCGATAAGACATCAGGGAAGAGTTGGGGCCAGCGGTGGGGTGAGATCCACTACGACCAGCACCCGGCCCTGATCGGCGAGGCTGAATGGCAGGAACTTGCCAGCCACCTCAGGCGGCCGACCAATCAGTTCTTAACCCGCTCCAACGGTGGCGAGGCCCGCCATGCCCTCACCGGGCTGCTGCGGTGCGGCGCCTGCGGCCACACCCTGCGCCGCAACGCCTCCGGCTCGACCGGCTGGTGGCGCTGTCGGCATCGCCTGTGCGGCGACCATGCCGTGATCAAGGAAGCCGCTGCGCTGCCGCTGGCGGTGGCCGCCTGCGTCGAGGCGGCTGACCGCCTGGCGGCTGCCTATGCCATGCCGGCCGACGAGGATCCGGCGGTAGCCGCCAAGCGTCGTGACCTCGAGCAGCTGGAGGGGCTGGCGCGGCGGAACCCGGCATTGGCACCAGCAGCCGACATGCTACGGCTGGAGATCGAGAGTCTGAGCCGCCGGCCCAGGGTGGCGCCGGAGCTCGATGGCCTCACCGTGCAGCTGAGAGATCCCGAGTTCTTTGCTGGGGCGACGCCTCAGGAGCAACGCACGATGTTTGCAGCAGTGCTGGAAAGCCTGGTGGTGGAGGCGGCTGGGGCAGTCCACGCTCGGCCGCGTAGCTGGTGAGCCTGCTGTAGATGGCTTCGCGGAGGGTCACGGCTGGGGCCTGCTCATGCTCGACACTCTGAGCCCCGCCCCGCTGATGCGTCAACCCTCAGAGTTCCGCTGCCGAGCTGCAGCAGATGAGCGAATCCCAGTTGTCAGCCAGCGTCTGCGGGGCGTACCTTCTGGGTATGACCGCTCACAACTCACCATGGCCACCACTTACAGCCTGATCAAACAGCAGCAGGACGAGGCCGCCACGGAGTTCGGCCGGCTGCTGCGCCGGTGGCGCAAGTCCAACGGATGGACGCAGTACACAGCGAAGCGGTGGGCATCTGAGGCCGGCCTGGGGGAGGTGGTCAGGCATAGCGGCCTGAGCGAGTTGGAGCGCGGCATCACCAAGTCCCCGCGGTCGGTGGTGTTCCTGAGCCTCGCCAACTTGAACGCCCTGGTCCACCAGGGGGAGTTCAAGGGGGTCCGCAGCCGCGACCTGCTCGGCCAACTGAAGGGCTCCACGGCCATCTGCGACGAGGCCGGTGAGCCCTGGGGGCCCAAGGAGTTCTGGGCCTGCCATGCGGGCCTCCTCTTGCCACCGGCGGCCTTGCGCGCACCAGCCGCCAGCCCTGCCCCTGTGCTCACGGATGACCAGGCTGCCGAGCTCTGCACCAGCTGGGCCGATCAGGCGAGGGAGTCCGCCCGGGCCGCCGATTCCGGACCGGCTGGCCTGATCGCGGCCGGTGGGTTCGCGCCGCCGCGGCTGCGCCAGCGGTGGTCAGGCGTGCTGCTGGGGATCGACAGCTTCTCCCCGCAGGAGCTGGCTGACCAGTGGGATCCCGAGGCCTCGGAATGGCGCCCCTCCCAGTGGTTGGCCGCATGGCGCGAGTCCCTGATCCCGGCCGAACCTGGGGGGGGGGTGAGTTTTGAGCCTGTGGCGTTCTGAGCGTTGCGGATCGGCGTACCGATCCGGTATGCTTCAACGGTGCAGCACTTTCACACCACATGCACCCCATGTCCGCTGAGCTGGCACTGCGATCGTTCGAGGCTGATGCCTCGTTCTCCGCGGCGCTGGCCGAGTTCCAGGCCACGATCACTGAGGGGATCCACCCCATCCAAGCCGCGCGCCAGGCCGCGGCCCACGGCTTCTGCTGGTTCAGCCGTCCGTCTGAGCCCGGCTTTGTTGAGGTCCGGCTGCGCCACAAGGACGGCGCTGATTCAGTTGCAGAGGGATCCTCTGTCGCTGAACTGTTGGCCGGCTTGCTGGGCCTTGTCTGGCCGCAGGAGGCTCAGGCTGCCGAGCCTGAAGAAAAATGCAGTTTGCGCATAATGTCGCCCAGCGAACACGCGGAGCCGGAGCCGGCGGCCAATGCCGAGGTGGTCCAGGCCGCTGCCGAGTCCCTGGCCGCCGCCACCTCTGGTGTGGTCGTGGCTGAACCGGTGGCCGATCCCGAGTCGGACCCCACCACGCCACTCACCGCTGAGCAGAAGGCGGTGGCAGTGAACATGATCAAGGCGCTCTCTGCCGACCAGCGCCAGGCGTTCACGATCTCGTTTCGTGATGCGTTCCGGGTCGAGCGGTCGATCAAAGCGATCGCCCCCGTGATCACTGAACTGCGCCATCTGCAGTTCTGTGACCGCTGGAGCATCGAGGCCGCCGGGGGTGTGGCGCCGTGACCCCGCACAACCGCGAGCGCGTTCAACGCGCCATTGACCTTTTGCAACTCGTCTCCGATGACCAGCAGCACGAACTCAACAACCTGGCCAGCCTGGGTATCAGGTCCGATGGCATCGGCCAGCTGCTCCAGATCAGCCGCACCGTTGACACCATCGAGTCCTGTTCTGCCGATCTCCAGTGCCTGCTCGATCAGCCGCCGCGTCTGGGTGGTTCAGCGGCTGGACGGGAAGTTCCTGGATCAAAACGGTCTATGGGCGACCCGCCTGGAATGGGCGTGGTGGCCGCTTGATGCCGCTGCGGCGACCGCCAGGGTGCGCCAGCTTGGGATTGACCTGGAGTCCTGCCAGTTGATCCCCGTGACCCTTCACGCTCACCCGGCCACCCCCTGGAATTGGCGTGTCGATGGCTGATCAGACTCCCGAGCCTGAGCGGTTCCGCCCCTATGGGCGCCGGCCTGCCGTCCCATCCGGCTGGAAAGTCCAAACCAAGCTGCGCGACGACTCAGAGCAGGCCGTCCGTCAGGCCATGAAGCAGCACAACCTCAGCGCCTCCGGCGCCGTTCATCACCTGGTTCGCCTTGGTGCGGGCCTTGATCCCCTTATCTGAATCACCCATGGCATCCGAAACCTTCTACAGCCCCAAAGCGCCCGTGCGTTATGCGCACCTGATCACCGCTGACCTCTACAAAGATAAGTGGAACTACAGCGTCGAATTGATCCTTGACGACGCCAACCCCAGTCACAAAGCGTTCCTGGCCAGGCTTGAGGCGGAGTTCGTGGCGCTGCATGGTGCCAAGCGTGAGCGCGCCAAAGGTGGCGAGCCGTGGGACAGCCTTGGCGAAGGCAAGACCCGCGTCAGGTTCAAGACGCGTCGATTCGAGAACTCCGATGGAACCTTCAGCAAGGGGCCCCGGCTGGTTGACGCGAAGAAGCAACCCTGGAACGGCCAGGAAATCGGCAACGGTTCCGAGATGATCGTGGGCTTCACAATCCGCGACTGGACCGACGACGGCGCTGGTATTTCCCTGCTGCCCAAAGCGTGCCAGGTGGTCAACTACGTTCCCCGGGAAGACGCTGGCGAGCAAGTCGCCGAAGGCTTTGAGGAGCAAGAGGGCTACAGCGTGGCCCAGCCCTCCGGCTACGTCGATGAGTTCGCCAGCGATGAGGAGGCCCCCTTCTGATGAGCTCCTTTGCCGCTCAGGTAGCGCTCAGTATCCTGCTGGCCGTCACTGCGCTAGTGGTGGCCCTGATGCTCCCGCCCTATCCGGTGATCTGGGCGGTTGCCCTGTCGCTGGGCCTAATGGCGGTGATCACCTGCCCCTCGCCGCCGTAACCCATGGCAGCCACCGGCGGCGACATGGTGACCCACTGGTTGGGGCAGGCCGGTCGGGTTCCGATGCTGACGCCGGCCGAGGAGATCCACCTCGGCGGCCTGGTGCGGGTCTGGCAGGACTGGGAGCCCGCGCCTGGCAAGGCCCCGCCAGCGGTCCGCAGGCGGGGCCTGCGGGCTAGGGATCGGATGGTCATGGCCAATCTGCGGCTGGTGGTCCACGTCACCCGCAAGGCTCGGCCGGGCCTGGGGGTGCACATTCCCGACGCCGATCTGCCCGACCTGCTCCAGGCCGGTGCGATCGGCCTCCAGCGCGGGGCGGAGAAGTTCGACCCGGCCCGGGGATACAGGTTCTCAACCTTTTGTTACTGGTGGATCCGCCAGGGGCTGAGCCGTCACGTTGACTGGCACGGTCGCACCATCCGCGTTTCGACCGGAAAAACTGAGTTGCTGTCCAGGGCACGGAGGACCGCCGCGGCCTTGGCCGCCGAGATCGGCCGTGCCCCTACCCGGGCAGAGCTGGCGATTGTGCTTGACGTAAACCAGGCCGATCTCGATCACCTGCTGCTGGTGTCAGCCGGCTGCCATTCGCTTGACGCTTCACTGCCTGGCGATCGTGATGGCAGCCCCTCGACATTGGGCGATCTGACGGCAGCCGCAGAGCTAGAGCCAGACCCCGAAGCCGACGAACTGCGGGAGCGGATGGCGGCACTGGACCCCATTGAGCAGCGGCTGATTACGGGCCGCTGGGGGCTGGATGGCCCGCCCCGCACCCTTGCCCAGCTGGCCTCTCAGGAGGCCATTTCTGTCGGGGAGGTCCGGAAGATGCTGGCCAATGCCATGGGCAAGCTGCGCAAGGAGCGCCCTAGTGAGACTGGCCTGGCCGCAGTTCTGCCAGCAACTCCCGGGCCTATTCCTCGTGCCTCGGTGCATACGGTTCAGCTAAGGCTTCTTTGATTTCCAACTCCTGCACCCGCGCCAGGGCCTGGCGGAGCAAGTGATCCATGGTGGTCAGATGGACCAGCGCCGAATCCAGCCGGGCCTCCAGGTCGTGGCGGTGGAGCCGGGGGATCTCCCGGCGTGCGCGCTCCAACTCCAGCTGCCTGCTCAGACTGAGATTCGGATCCATCCGCCAGCCGTCCATGACCGAGCACGATCAGAGTCCCCAGTCTGATGAAGGCACCCTGCGGGCCTCAGTCGATGCCGATGGCGGCTGCTGCTGGGAGATCTGCGGCGGCGGGGAGTGCCTGCGGGACCGCAGCCGGGCGGAGCTGTTGCGCCGGTGGTCAGTCCGTCAGGACGGGAAAGGCTCCGGTCCAGCCGCGCTCGCTGTCGAGGAACCTGAGTAGCTGCTGGGGGCGCTCCGGCGCGAAGCCCAGCTTGAGGCCATAGGCGGTGGGGCCGATCAGCGAGCCATTCACCGACCAGCCGGTGCCCATGGTGAGCTGGTGGAAGTGGCCGAAGAATGAATGATCTGCGGCGATGCCCTGATCCTGCCGGAGCTGCCATTTCGTCAGCGGCACGGTCAGCCCGCCAATGCCGCCCTGATAGCGGATGGCATCGCCATGGTGAAAGCGCAGCAGCCGGCCGAGGACCTCGACATAGAGAATGTTGCCGTCGCTGATATGCCATTCGATGCGCGGCTCATGCCTGTAATGGCGCCGCAGGCTCTGATACATCAGCCACTCGTAGCTGGTGGCGTGGGCGTTGTCGGCCTGCACCTTGGGGGTGGTGCGCCCGTGGTTGCCGTAGCTGCAGGGGATCACGATGCGATCAAATGCGCCGTGCTCCAGCAGGTGATCGATGCCGGCCACAATGGCGCGCTCGCATTCGATGATCTGCTGGGTGGGCGATAGCTCTTGGGTCTGGGCCTGCTCGGGGTGCAACCAGTTGTCGATCAGATCCCCGCCCAGCCAGAGCACCATCTGCCGAACGTCGCAGCTGCTCCGCACCATGCGGATCACCTTCAGGGCATTGACGAACAGGGCCCGGGCTCGCCGGTGAAACTCGTCAACGTCGTAGGCGTTCAGTTGGTTCACCGATTCCGCGCGCACCACGGCGCCGCAGTGCCAGTCAGAGCACAACAGGATCGGGACCGATTCGGACCTGGGGCCATGGTGGCGATCGCTCAGCGGCTCGGGCTGCTCAATCTCTCGGATGTCCAGGGCCGTGCTGAGCGAATCCATCGTGTTGGCCAGCTCCGCCAGGGCGCGGTCCCGATCGCGCTCGGCAGATCTGGCCAGCTCCTTGGCCTTGCGGAGCTCCAGCTGCAGCGCCAGTAGCTCGTCGCTGGTGTCGCTGCGCTTGCCATTGGGGCACATGCCCGGAGCGCAGAACGGCCGGCGCGTGCCCGTCTCGTCTTGCCATTCAATCGCGCTCTCTGGCAGCCAGGCCCGACAAGCCTTGTTACGCCGACACTGCCAGGTGCGCTCGCTCATCTGCTTTCCTGCCAGACCGAGACGTAGACGGTCCCCAGTTCGGTCAGGGGGAGCAGCAGATCCCTGAGGTCCCGGTTGTGCATCCGGATGCAGCCGAGCGTGGGGTGCAGCGGCTGCAGCGGCAGCCAGGCACCAGGCCAGCCGCAGGCACTGCCGCCGCCGTGGATCATGATCCCGTCGCGGCCGTCCCGACTACCTGGCCCCTCCTGCCCCTCAAGGCCGAGCAGGTCAAACGAGAACCACCCGTAGGCCCGGCGATCCGCGCTGAACGTGGTGCTGGGGTCGTCCTCGTAATCCCGGTATATGGCGCCGATCTGATAGAGCCCCGGCGGGGTATCGCTGTTGCGGGATCGCCAGTCGGTCTCGGTTGACTGGCCCCGGGCCAGCGCTGCCACCCGCCAGATCTGCCGCCCCTTGTGGTCGAACGCGGCGATCGTCTCGGCCCGGTCATCCACGACCAGGTGGTGGTCGCCGGGCTTGAGATCTGGCCGCCGCTTTGGTCCCACCATCCCAACCCGTTGGGGCTCGGCCGCCGGTGGCGGTTTGATCGGGCTGGATGGTGCCGGGGGCGCCGCGGCCGGGCTGCCGGCGGCTCTCCAGTCGATCGTGAACGCCCGCCGCTGCTCAGGCGTGAGAGCCTGATCCAAGGCGGAGAAAGCGGCCAGCTGATGGGGGAGCAACTGGCCACGCTTGGCCACCTCCTGGGCGGCGTCGCGGACTGAGGCGAGGGTGGGGGAGGCCATCGATTACAGCTCGGCGCTAAACGACGTGACGGAAAGAGTTGCCTGAAAGATGCCCGCCCCAGTGGCGGTGAGGGATGCAACCAGGCCCCAGGGGGACGGAGAGTAGCCGCCTGCTGCTGCGTTGGTCCCGGCAGTCCATCCGCCGGTGAAAGTTGGGGTCGCCCTCATGGTGACAGGAAGAGAGAAAGAGGCGGTAATGCTTAAACCTGCCGAAGGTGCATTGCTTTGATAGAAGATATTGGCGCCAGGGGCGTAAAAATACCTCTGACACATCGCCAACTCTGCAGCGCAACTCCGTCGCTCAAACTGCGTCGCGTTGGCCCCTGGCTCCAGCTGCGGCAGCGAGAACGTGCCTCCGCTGAATCGAACTGTGGTGTCTACTCCGCCGGTCAGGGTGACGCTGCCGCCTTTGGTGACAGCGACGCCTGCAACAGTGGCCGCAGCGGTGCCGGCCCAGCTCAGCGCATAGGTGCCGGTGATCAAGCTGCTTCCCTCAATTACCTGCTCGATCCCGCCGGCTGGCGCGTTGATCGTGCGGACGTTGCCGCTGTCGGACCAGGTGACCGATTGCCCTGATGTGACAACCCGCCAGCGGTCAAGGGTGTACTGGTTGGCTGTCGTAGTAGCTGTCCCGGAAACGTAGGCCCGCTGATTGATGATCGGGTTGGCGTTGATCAGCGCGTTGCGCGTGCCGCTGCTCGCTGGCGACAGGTTGCCCAGGTTGGCCACGCCAAGCTCGCCAATGGGGACCCAGGCATTGTTGGCCGCGTTGCGCTGCCGGAGGGTGGGCGGCGTCGAGCCGGTGTCTGCCCAAGGTTGATAGGGGTACGTCGTGCTGGGCGCCGCCGCGCCGCTGTTGTTGCTGACGATTGCGGCCAGCGCATTGTTCAGATCAGCCAAAAATGCCGAACCAGATGCGTCGCTAATGGAATAGTCGTGTTGCGCCATTAAGTGACCTCCCGGCCAAATCCAATCGCAGTATAGTTAAATTGTCTGGCGACAGCTGCGCCACTGCTGTTGCTGAAGGTCACGCTAAACCCGGATCGGGTGATGCTTGCGGGGTCGATCACCCAGTAGTCACCCGCGTTCATGCTGTAGGCCGTGACACCGATGTTCGGCACGTCGTAAAAGCGCTCAGCGAATGTGACCGCATAGGTGCTGGCGGTAGCTGAGATGGTGCCGGATTGCTCGATGCGCTGCTGTAGCTCCAGCACGGCGCCGAGCTCTTGGATGATGATGTTCTGCGCCAGGTCGTAGCTGCTGGCGATGACCTTGAACTGAAAGGCACGACCGCGCACGATCCCATTAGCCAGCTCGTTCCAGTCCGACCACTGAGGGGCCACATTTGGATCCGTTGGCGTTGAACGGACCAGGAGCGCGGCGTCAACGTCGCCAGCATCGGCACCCACGATTGACGACCAGCTGCTGACCAGGCCCGGCCTACCGGCGATCAGATCGAGCTGATTGAAGGTGAAGCTGACAAACCGCCGCTGTATGTTCACGTCAAACACGCCGCCCATGTCATAGGTGGAACCAAACTCGTATTCACCCTTTGCCACTACCGGCTGCGTTAGCGAGGTGTCTGCACCGGCGATTGACGACAGGGCTGCAATGCTGGCGTGTGAACTGATTAAAACACCACTGCCCAAAACAAGCGCATCGAAATAAGTGCTATAGAACATGTCAATTCCGTTGCCATTGAACGGCGGGCTCTCCTGATCCTCTGAGTATTCCTTGACCAGCAGGCGCGGCTGCGGCTGTGGCAGGTCGGTGACCACGTAGGTCACCTCGGCGGACTGGCGCCCGCCGTCATCTTCAAACCTCAGCAGGTAGCTGCCCTCCAGGAGCGGCACCTGCTTTTGAACTTGGTTGCCGCCGGCTGCCTGGATGATGCTGATCGAGTCACCCCATGCCGGGGTGTCGAGGCGCGTGCTGTGCCTGATCAAGACACGCCCGCCAAGGCGCACGTCAAGGTCGGGAGCCTGATCCCAACTCAGGATGGCGCTGGCCCCGTCGATCGGCATCAGCGACGCGCCGGTAACGCTGGCCGGCGGCGCCGTCTTCCCCACGCAGTTGAACCACAGCCTGGCCGGCTTGCTGAGGATGATGGCATTCTTCACGGATGCCATCAGCACCTCGTATCTGCCCTCTTGCGTGTCCAGGATCTCAGCGGATGGGCCGCTGACGGTGGTTTGCTGCCAGTTGTCGTTCCCCCGGCGGTAGCTCACCCGGTAGCTGCTGACCCCTGGCACCAGGCTCCAGCTCAGTTGCAACTTAGCCAGCGCCCGACTGCCCGCCTCATAAAGCACTTCCACACCGCTCAGGTTCTGCGGTGCGTCGGGAACAATGTCTAGGTCGGTCACATCCCGCTTGGTCAGCGCCCAACCCTGTTCGATGTAGTTGTATTTGCTGGGGTTGTAGGACAGCGCAGTGACCGCGCAGCCCACGCCGTCGCGCTCCTCGACCGCCAGGACGCGCCACAGGGATGCCTGGATGTTGGACGTTTCGTAGATCCAAATGCTGTCAGGCTGCGGCGCTGATGTGAAGCCCGGCGAGACGGTGACGACGTTGCCGGCGATCGAAACCACCGGCCGGGTCTGCACCGTGCCATCGGTCAGGATCACTGAGAGGGTTGGGCTGTTGGCCATGGTGAGGCCGGTCGCGTCGTCGGTGGTGATCGCGGTGGAGGTGGCTGCTGCGATGGCACCACCCCGGCGGGAGCCGCTGCGCATGGGATCGGCCACGCCGATGATCTGCCCGGGGCGCACGGCCACACTGGCGGCCAGGTTGCTGGTGAAGCTGCACGTCTCGCCCTCGTTCTGTTCCGAGTAGAGCAACCATTTCCCGAGCCGATTCGCTTGGCCCCGGCTGGTGCAGGCGAAGGCGTCAATTTCAGCTTTGATCGCGCCATAGCGGGCAATGCCTGCAGCGTCCTCGACAATCTCAAAGGCGGCGTCCCGAAGATCCAGGTCTTGATAGCGCACCACCGCCACGGTGGGCCGTGATTTGACGCTGCTGTTGGAGTAGCTGAATCCTTCCTGACCGACGTTGGCCAGGGTGAACAGGAACGATTGATCAGCCGGCCGGTCTTGGCTGATCGTGAGCGCACCGGCCGCCCAGAAAGGCATCACCCGCAAAGTGGAGCACAGATCGTTGATCAGCCGATAGGCTCCGTCAAGTGTCTGAATGTTGGCGTTGCAGCTGAACCGCGGCTCGTAGCCGCCGAACCCATCGGGCACCAGGGCAGAGGCGTACTGGGAGCCGGAATAGAACGCCCAGCGGTCCAGGTTGTTGGCGTCCAGGTGATCGCCAAGCCCAAAGCGGCTATCAGTGAGCAATGCCCACAGGCACCAGGCGGGATCGCTCGTCCACTGCGCAGCGGCAAAGGCACCATTCCACACGCCGGAATAGATCAGCCGCCCGGTGGCGTTGTCCACCGTGGCATTGTTGGGGATCAGTACCTTGAGCCCCCGCACCCGGTAGCTGCGGGCGGGGATGGCGTTGAATTGCTCGGCGTCAAACCTCAAGCCAACCAGCGCCGAGTTGGGGTATGTGAGCTTGGCGTAAGTGATCGTCGAATAGCTCGCCCAACTAAAGGCGTTCGCAACCTTGGAACTGGTGCTGTCTGGGGTGATCCGGCGCACCCGAATATCAACAGGGAATGGACCGTAGAGCTTGACCAGGTACTGCCTCTGATACTGCTGCGATGTTCGACCGCTGATTGTGTCGTTGATGGCCGTGTAATAGCCGCCACCGTTGTTCTGAACGTCAATGTAGAGGTTTACATCTGAACCAAAAATGTCGCCTTTGTCGGTGTATTCCTGCAGCGCCGGCAGCGTCACGGTCACCCGCACATAATCAGCCGCTGCAGCAATGGTCCGCGTCACTGGAGCCGAGGCGGTGACGACCACACCCACAGCCGTCTCACTGGCTACCTCGTCAAAGCCGGGAATGTAGCTCTGGCTCTGCGTGCCGTTGCGCGTCTCAACCGTGACGCCATTAAAGTTTAGGCTGCCATCAGGGCCTTGGATGGGCGTGCCCTCGAAGTAAATCGATTGCAGGCCATTTACCAGTCCATCAATCTCACCCTCGCCGATCAGGTCAAGAGTCTTGGCATAGCTGGTTGAGAATAGATTGTTGGTTGTCTCAGTGGGGATGTACTGCGCAGGCTGCGCCGCCACCTGCTGCACCACTGCCTGCTGCGACTGCTGCGTTCTGCGTCCGCCTGATCCGCTGATCATGCCGCCACCTGATCCACGTCGATTGCGGCGGAGATGACCACAGAGCCCACGATCACTTCGCCAAATATCACGGGAACCGGCAGCCCTTGGCGGCTTGTGTTTTGAATACCTGAGAAGCTGAAGTTTTTACGCGGGTCGTTCTCGTCTGGCCTGGCAGCGTTTGCGCTGGCCATGGCCGCTGTTGCGCCTGGGCCTGCTATGCGCGGCACGGGGGTGAGCAGCTGGGCCACGCCGCCGAGGGCCAGGCTGGCGCCGACGCCGGTGATCAGGGAGAAGGCGAGCGGCCCCAGCCAAGGCTGACCGATGACGAAGGCAGCCGCCACCAACGCCACCCCGGCCACGATCCGCCCCACGGCGCCAGCACCGCCGATCACCGGCACGATGGCAATGTCTGAGCCGCCGGCCGGTTCGTGCAGCTCCTCAGCGTCAAGAGCCCGAGCACCGATGCTCACGCGATAGTGCTGATCCGCCATGTGCTTCTCCACCTGGGGGAAGTTGGCCAGCAGGAATCGCACGGCCTCGGCAGCGCTGGCCACCTCAGCGCGGAACGTGCGGCGCTTCAGGAACTTCGCCAGCCGGCCGTAAATGCGGATGGTCCTCATGGCCTCAGTCTGCCGACCCAGCCGGTGCACTTCTGCAGCCAGCCGCCGTACACGTCCCTGCTCGACAACCTGCCCCGAAGGTGATGCAGCAGCAGCTGATCACCGACGTAAACGCCGACGTGATTGAGCCTGGCGTTGCTGATTGCCATCAGCACGGCGTCGCCCTCCTGCATGTCGGCCGGGTCGATCTGCTGGAACCCAGCCTCTTGCCATAGGGCCTCAAACATCGGCGCCGCCTCGAAGTCGTCGGGCCTGGCAGGCCGCTGCCAGTCCGGCAGGGTGGTGCCCTGCTCGGCGTACCAGTCGCGTACCAGCGTCCAGCAGTCCTGCGCACCCCAGACCCATTCCCGGCCGATCAGCGGGGCCTTATAACCGCAGGGTTCCAGCTCGGCCCACGCCTGGGTCTTCGGGTTGCAGATCAGCCACGGCAGGCCTGATACCTCGCACGCGGAGCGATCCGCAGGCGATGGCTCGGGCGGGGTGATCGGGTGCGAGTGAACCACCGCCAGCACCTCCCCGTCGTCTTCGGCCTGGCGGTAGTCGTCGGGATCAATGGTGAACATGTCCCCCGGCTCCTCAGCGATGTTGCGGCAGGGCCGGTAGACCTGCCGCCCCGTGACCACCAGCACCAGCCCGCAGGCCTCGCGGGGGTCGTCCTGCTGGGCATGGGCCAGGGCTTGGCCCCTAATGGTGTCGTCGATCTGAATCACGAGGAATACGCTCCAGCGCCAGGGAAGCCACCGAACGGCAGCTCAGAGTTCGCGCCGAAGTGGGCGCGGCAGTCGGCCAGGCTTTTGGTGCAGCTGGGCAGGCCGCCGCTGTAGCCGCATTCGGCGGACCTGTAGACCCATGTGCAGATTGATGCGATCACCTGCCGTTTTGGGGCTCGCACGCCGGCCAGGTCAAACGCTGCAGCAAGCTCAAACTCCACCACCTCGCGGGATTCGCTGCGGCGGCGATCAATGAAGTAGACCTCGCGGGGGTATTCGGCCGAGGGGTCGGGAGTGCCGTAGGGATTGACGTTGTCAGGGAAATTCATCGCATCCAGGTAGCGGGCATGGGTGCGGATGCGTGTCACCTTGGCGCCTTCCAGCCCTGCCGGGAGAGTCAGCAGCAGAGTGGTGATAGCGCCTGCAACGTTGGCCACCCGCAGGGTCGGCCTGGGAAGCTGGCCGTTGCCGGAGTAGCTGAAGCCATCGGCATCAACAGGGAAGGCTAAGTAGCTGTTGCCAGCCCAAACAACGTCCCCCGCTCCCTTGGCATTGATGCCGGCGTGGAAGCGGTAGACGGCATTGGTGCCATGAATGGCGGCGATCAGCTCCAGCTCAAACAGCTCAATCAGCGCCGAGGGGGCGGGTAGCTGGGCTTCAGAGAAAGGGATGGGCATATCAGCTCCTGGCCACGATGTAGTCGCCGCTGGATGTCACAAGCCGCAGGCCGGCTAATGTCACGATATTGCTGTAGGTTGGATCCGGCGGCGCAAAGTCGTAGACCTGCCGAAACTTTGCCCTGATCTGATTGTTGTTGCAGTTGGTGGGGTCAATGTTCCATTCCTCGCACACCCAGCTCTTGTTGGTCTGATTCCATGGCGTTGTCCAGTTGAACGACTCGACGCCAGCGCGGGCCTCCAGGAAGGTGCGGATCTGATCGCGCTCGGCGTCGTCGCGGTTGTTGAACTGCAGATCCCAGGTCTTGGGGTCTGAGTTCAGGCCCATCCTGATGCGTTGCTCATAGCCATCGCCCAGCGCGGTCTTAAGCACTCGCGGCTGGCTCGACTCTGCCGAGTCGAACGATGGGATCCAGGTGAAGGTGGCCATGATCAGGCGGCGAGGAGTCCGCCAGGGCGGCGGTGGTGGATCAGGCGGTCATCGACGACCCGGGCCAGGTCGCGGGCCAGGGCTGCGCCGGTGCCGGCATTGCCTTCGGCCTTCGTGCCGCTGGCGTCCACGTTGATGGTGATGTTGTTGCTGCTGGCGGTGGCGGTCCGGGGGGTGCCCCGGGTGTGATCGATCACCGTTTCCCTGGGGTGCAGCATCGCCATGAAGCCGCCCTGGCCGTCGAGGCCGCCGGACCTGGCGCCGTCGCCGGTGTAGCCGCCGCCGGCGAAGCTGTAGCCGCCCGAGGGGATGAAGGCCTGGCCGGGCATCTCAAAGCTGCGGCCAACGCCGCCGCCGATCCCGCCAATCAGCGACATGATCGTCTTCAGCACCATCTGCCGGATGATCATTCGGCTGGTGTCAGCCAGCACCGATGCGGCAAATGCTTTGAAGTTGGTGGTGCCAGTGGTGGCCAACTCGGCCAGGCTGTTCTCAAGGCCGCCGATGCTGTCGGTGGTGAGCTGGCCCACGGCATCGCGCATGGTGCCGACCGACTCGACATAGCCCTGCAGGCCCTGCTGTAGCCCGGCGCCCACGCTGGTGCGGCTGCTCATCTCCTGCATGTAGGCCATGGAGTCGGCCAGGGCCTCGGCTCGCTGGCGCTCGGTGATCAACTGCTGATCGGCGATCTCCGCCATCTTCTTGTCGAGCTCCAGCTTCTGCAGGGCCCAATCGTTGATCTGAGCCGCCACCAGTAGCTCACCCTCCTGGGCGCTGCGGACGTTGGCGTACTTCTCGGCGTACTCCCGCATCCGCTCGGTTCGCGCCTGGTCGTATTCGACCTGCGCTTTCTCAAGTGGATCCATCGCCGCTGCCACCTGCAACCGAGCCTCGCTGGTGCTCAGCAGGTCGCGTGCGGCGGTGAGTTGCTTCTGGGTTTCCTCGGCTGCCTTGGCAGCTTCCTTGGCCTGATCCTGCAGCTGCTGCCCGTAGTCCGCCACGCCCGCGCCGGGGCCGCCGCCGGCGATCTCGCCGAACACCCTGCGCGCATTGGCCTGACGCTCGCCCATGGCCTTGACGCCGGAGCGCTCGTAATACTTGTCGAACAGGTAGGCCGCCTGCTCAGGGGATTGAGCGGTCTTGAGCTTGTTCAGGGATGCGGCTTCGGGCCCCATCATTTCCGAAACCAGGAAGCGCAGCTGGGTGGCCATGTCCCCGGCCTGGCCGCGACCACCAGCGAAGCGCACCAAGTCGGTCTGGCGGCTGCCGGTCCACTGGGCGAGGCCATAGCCGCCGACTCCGCGGGGCAGGCCAACGGCTCCGCCTTCGTTCACCCGGGGATTCAGGCCCGATTCGCGAATCAGGTTGCCGACGATGCCGGCGGCCTGGGCATCGGTCAGGCCCAGCGCAGACTTCAGGGCGTTGGCGATCTGGGCGGCTGCGCTCTGGCCTCTGGCTCCGGCAGATCGCCCGCCATCCCCGGCGGCCCTGCCTGCCCCAGTGCTCCTGCCACCGGCGCCGCCATAGCCGCTCAGGTCCAGTGCGCTCATGGCTGGTGCGGGGATGGCGGGCGATCTGCCGCCCTGGGCGCCGCCAGCACGTGGACCCATGGACATGGCACGACCCACCGCACCGATGGCATAGGAGCCGATCGGGCCGAACAGCGCACCGGTGGCGGCTTGCCCCACCGCCATGCCGAGCTTGTCGCGGATCGGCTTGGGGATGGCGTTCACCATGTTCTGAATAGCGCCTGACACCAGCCCCATGGCGGTGCGCGCCGCGTCAGCGATGAAGCCGAACGGGCCGGAGAACGCCTGGGCGATGCCGGATCCCATCTGCTGAGCGAAGCCGACCAGCTTGCTCCAGGTGCCGTTGATGAAGCGGCCAGCCCCGGCGGCGAGGTTGCCCATGACCTCCATGGCGCTCTTGAAATCACCGCTGATCACGTCGCCGAGATTGCCGACGAAATCACGAAAGGCGTCGTTGGTGGAGTAGACGTAAGCCGTCAGGCTCGTCAGCGCGGCGACGCCTGCCAGCGCCCAGCCCCAACCGGGGATCCCCAGGATGGCCACCTTCACCGCGTCAAGGCCGCCGGCCAGCAGGGGCATCACGCCACCAGCCAGCGCGGCCTGGTAACGCATGATCTCCATGGCGGCGCCAGCGCTTTTGATCGCCACGCCGCCCAGCTTCACGGCGCTGGTCAGCGGCCCCCACGCAATGGCCAGCGCAGCCGCGGCAACGGTGCCCTGCTGGAGCCCTGGCGGCAGGCTGTTAAACCCGGCGACCGCTGCGGTCACGGCGTCGGTGACGGCGTTCAGGGCAGGGAGCAGGGCAATGGTGAGATCCATGCCCAGCGCGCTGACCTTGCCGCTGAGAATCGCCAGCTTGTCCCTGTACTCGTCGGCCTTCTCCGCAAAGGCCTTGGTCATCTTGACGCTGAGCGAATCGATCGCCGCGCCGCCCATATTGAGCATCGGGATCATCTCGGCCCCGCTCTTGCCGAACAGGGCCATCGCCAGGGCCGTCTTCGTCACGCCGTCCGGCATGGCCTTGAACCGGTTGGCAACCTCCAGGGTCACCGCGTCGGCGCTTTTGATGTTGCCGGCCGCATCCTTGGCGCTGATCCCCAGGGCATTCAGTGCATCGGCCGCCTTCCCCTTGCCGGTGGTGGCCGCTTCAAACATGCCCTTGCTGAGCCGGCCCAGGCTCTTGGCTACGTTGTCGATGTCGGTGCCCGACGTGGCCGCTGCCTTCTTGAATTTCGCCAGGGCCTCGACGCTCACGCCGGTGCGCTGGCTCAGGTCGTTCATCGCGTCGCCCGCATCAATGGCGCCTTTCACCAGGCCCACGAGTCCGGCCGCGCTCATCAGCGGCAGCAGGGCGCCTAGGGAGCTGGTCAGCAGGGCCGACGACCCAGCCATGCCCCGCATCGCCACACTCGCCCCAGTGGCCGTCTGCTGCACGCCCTGCAGGCCGCGATTCAGCGCAACGATGCTGTTGGCACCTTGAACGTCGGTCTTGATTCTCAGCAGAGCGTCAAGGTTCGCCATCAGCTCGCAAGCTCCGCCAGCTTGGCCAGTGCTGCGTCTTCCATCACCTGAACGTCCTCCAGCACTTCGGTTGGGTTGGGCTCTTGCTCCAGACTAAGAAGGCTGAGCACAACGCCATAATCCAGGCCGATCCGCTGGCCATCGCTGACGCGCCATTGGGTGCAGCACTTCAGGAACATTCGGACCCCCTTCTCTGCGTCTGGGTGGATGTCGAAAATCTGCACCTCAGGCTCAGGCACGATCACCCCCAGCGCTGCGGCTTCCACGGGGTCTGGGCCTTCCTGCCGGCCGCCGGTCACCCACAACTCGGCGGCCTCGATCAGTTTTTTCGCTTGCCCTTCGCCAGCGATTCCAGCCAGGCCGCCACGATGGCCGAGGCCACCAGGGGGACGTTAAGGATCCGCTGGCGGCTGTTTTCGCTGAACGGCACCTCGGCGCCGGCCTCATCAAGGATGCCGCCCCAGCCGGTCAGCACCTGGTCGAGCAGCTCCAGATCAGAGATGGCGCCACCTTCGATCTTCTCGCCGATCTCGCGAAGGCGGTCCTGCGGGAGCCGCTTGAACTCGGCATCAAAGGTTTCCTTGTCGAACTTGCCGCCGTCAACCGGAAACTCGACGACGACGGGCCAGCGGTAGCTGGGGGATTGGCTGCGGAGCTGGAGGGGCATGGGTGGCGGTGTGGTGGTTCAGGCTCGGGAGTCTGATCAAGTCAGCGCAAGGCTGAACTCGTTGTTGCCGGCCGTGGTGGGCAACGCGACGTAGGGGAGATTGAGCATCATCACGCCGTCGGAATCCCCGTAGGTCGGGTTATTCAGGTCAGCCTGAGCAGCGGTGAACACCACGCGGTTACCGGCGGTGGTGCCATGGGTGAAGGTCAGGTTGCCGGTGGCGGAGTTGTTGGCGGCGGTGAAGTAATCCTTGGTGGCGATCGGCACGGATTCGATCATCACCTGGCCGGCGGGCTTGCGGTCGGTGATCAGGATCTCTCTCGTGCAGCCGATCAGCTCGCGGTAGACCATCTCATTGGCCAGGGCAAACGAGAACGACGACAGACAGCCGGAGTAGCTGAACAGACTGAACGACGTGGTGTTGCCCTGGGTGAAGGCCAGCGGGTCGGCCTGGCCGCCGTAGGTCACGGCGCCCACTGCAGTATCGGTGGGGGCGTTGTAGACGCCCATGCCGCTGAAGGCGATAACCGGGATCTGGCCCACTTCACCCCTGATCTCAAAGGTGCCGCGCCAGCCGGTGACAGCGTGCCGGATGCCATCGGCGAAGTAATAGATCGTCGCGCTGCCGAAGCTGGAGCTCACCGGCGCATAGGTCACGGAGGTGGACGCCACGGTGGTGGCAGCAGTCCCGCAGGCCAGCATGGCGGCGCCCCAGCGAGGGGCAGTGCCAGCGGCGCCGCTGCCAGCCAACTCCACCTCAAAGTTGCATTGAACCTTCAGGTTCGTGAGCAGCTGGGGGGAGTTGCCCAGGTATGGGCGGATCAGATCACGGCTCACCAAATCCGCGTCAATCGGCGACACGTCGATGCTGCGGACGGTCAGGGCATCAGCTGCGCCGGTCGGCACCGAATCGGTGCCATAGACGGACTCAGCCTTGATCAGGATGGTCCGCTTTCTCGTCAGGAAGGGCATCGGTCGGCTCGTTGGGGTTGGGAGCAGGAGCGGTGCGGGCGATCAACGTCCGCTGGCCGGTCTTCGGGTCGAGCAGGTATTCCCCGCCCTGTCCGTCGAACTCATCTGTGATCAGGCTAGGAACCTTCATTGGGTCAGATCTTCGGTGCGGGTCCTGAATCGGACGTTGTAGCTCAGGCTAAGGATGCCGATCTCGCCAGGCTCGCCCCTCCATTCCGTGGGGCCTTGGTCGATCGAGTGGGTGAGGCCGCCGAGGGTGCGATCAGCCATTAGGCGGGCGTGGGCATCCACCCGGATCGGATCAGCCAGGGCCGACAGCGGTGATCCGCTGATCAGGATGTCTACCGCAACGGTCAGGGTGTAGTCGGTGAAGGGGATGGAGACGACGCCGGGCTCTTCGCCGATTGGATCCAGGGAGATGCAAGGCATCTCGTTGCGGGCCTGGGCTTCCCAGCGATCCCGGAACACCCGGGAGCTGATGCCAGCCGTGGGGGCGAGGGCTGTGGCGATCGCCGCCAGGATCCGCTCAGACTTGCTCAGCGTCACGGCTTCGGCTCCACATCAGTCTCAGGCCGCCGACGGCGACCGATGCCCAGCATCCGACCAGCGGCAGGGATGGCGCCCTGCAGCGGCGAGGGCACAAATACAGCCAGCGCCACGTTCCAGCGCGCGTCACAGGCCGCCCAGGGATTGGGGGCCCGGTACTCGCAGACTCCGATGTAAGCAGCCACCAATGCAAATGCGGCCCAGTTCATGGCTTCACCTCCCGTTGCTCAATGGCAACCGGGATCACAAGCCTGAGCGTGATCCAGCTGCCCACGACCGGGAGGAGCATTGCAAGGACGGCGCCAAGGATCACGACCTGAGCCATGCGGCTCTCCAGCGCGCGCTGGCGGACAAGCAGGCTGTTGAGGTCTCCATTGATCCGCACCATGTCTTCCTTCCGCTCGGCCATAATCGCCAGGATTGAATCGATCTTGGCGCCCAGCTCTGCCAGGCGAACGTAGATCTCGCGGTGCGAAACGTCTTCCGGCGCCATGGGGCTCATCAGGCTGCTCTCAGTCTGCCTATACCCACGCCTCGTCCTGCGGCGTTGCTGGATCGTCAGCGATGAATCGGCCCTGCTCGTCGTGGGCGCGTTCGCGGTTGGGCTCCAGTGTCGCCACGAACTCCGCCGGCAGGTGGCAATCCTGGGCCGCTGCAGTCAGCGCCGCCAGGGCCTCGGGCTCGGCAGCACCAGCGGCGGCGACCACGGCCCAGCAGGCGGCAAACTCAGCGGGCTGTCCGCTGGTGGCCTTCTCCAGCGCTACAGGCAGATTGGTCACGGCAATTTCGCGCCCGGCAGCGCGAGCAGTCGCCATGATTTGCGCGACAGATTCGTTAATCAGTAGGCCGCCCTTGAATGTTGCCCAGTCCGGGGCAGGCGGGTTTGCCTCGTCATAGGCCGCGATCTCATCATCCGCTGCATCCCTGACGACCCACTGCTGGCGGTAGACGCCCTCGGCGTCACGGGCTGCAGTTGGCCCCTCGATGCGCTGCGTGCGCGGGTCGCAACCGGGCTGCGGCGTGGGGTGGACGTTGACGTGGCCGAACGGGGCCAGGTCCTCGTCGGTGGGCTCAGCGGGAAAGGAAACGTTCGGATTGGCCTGGCGCACCTCGTAGAGGCTGACGGGGTAGGCGTTGGTGAGGAGGTTGAGGATGGTCATGGGTTAGTGGTTACATGGAACTGGCCTTGTAGATGTCGCCGAAGCTAACACTGCAGTAAACATCGCTGCCTAGCGTTGTCATGCCAGTCCAGGATCTATTCACCTGGCCTAGAGGCAAAAAATTGCCAGTCCCCCCCGTCCGTTTGTAGATGTCGCCGCTGTAATGACTGCAATAAATATCGCTGCCTAGCGTTGTCATGCGCCACCATGTCCTAGCCGTCTGCCCCAAAGCCACGAAATTGCCAGTCCCCCCCGTCTGTTTGTAGATGTCGCCGTCGTACACACAGCAATAAACATCGCTGCCTAGCGTTGTCATTCCATTCCACCCCCTACTCGTCTGGCCCAAAGCCACGAAATTGCCAGTTCCTCCCGTCTGCTTGTAGATGTCGCCGCCGCCAACACAGCAATAAACATCGCTGCCTAGCGTTGTCATTCCATTCCAGGGCCTAGCCGTCTGCCCCAAAGCCACGAAATTGCCAGTCCCCCCCGTCTGTTTGTAGATGTCGCCGCCGACAACACAGCAATAAATATCGCTGCCTAGCGTTGTCAGTCCTTGCCAGAGCCTAGTCGCCTGCCCCAAAGCCACGAAATTGCCAGTCCCCCCCGTCTGTTTGTAGATGTCGCCGCTGTACACACAGCAGTAAACATCGCTGCCTCGCGTTGTCATGTCAACCAAGTT
>Ga0209298_10000535_pt1 | contig 25310 bp, 25 predicted proteins | sample S_140806_EF_Meta_FD_187325 | JGI IMG/M metagenome (GOLD analysis project Ga0209298, IMG submission 187325) | Freshwater microbial communities from Lake Simoncouche, Canada to study carbon cycling - S_140806_EF_MetaG (SPAdes) (version 2) | ecosystem: Environmental > Aquatic > Freshwater > Lake ...
CCAACACTACCAACACTACCAACACTACCAACACTACCAACACTACCAACACTACCAACACTACCAACACTACCAACACTACCAACACTACCAACACTACCAACACTACCATGCAGCGCGAGTTGGACGAAATAATTAAAACTTGGCGGCTTGGCGTGTCGCAGCTGTCAGCATTGCTGAAAGACGACTGGTTGGATGCCGCCATGGAACAAAGAGCCATTGACGCAGGCGCAGCAGCTGCAGCATTTCAATTGTGCAAACGCCTAAAACACAGTCAATTTTGCCAACCAGAACAACCAGAACAACCAGAACAACCAGAACAACCAGAACAACCAGATCAACCAAATCAACCAAATCAACCAAATCAACCAAATCAACCAAATGAACCAGACCGGCCAGATCAGCCAAATCAACCAGACCAGCCAGACCAACCAAATCAACCAGACCAACCAGACCAACCAGACCAACCAAATCAACCAAACCAACCAGACCAACCAAACAAACCATACCAACCAGACCAGTTGTGTGTGTTGTGCAATACAAAACAGTTTTTAAACGAGGTGTTTTGCGACAGTCCAGATCTGGAATTTCTGCTGACATGCACTGCTAGTCAAGCAGTGTGCTACTTGCGCAACAGAGCCACCAACATGCTCAGCAATTGTGTCGACCAAACCAGCCAGGCAGACCAAATGTACATGTTTTTAGTTGACTGCGAGTTGTACTTTTTGTATGGTGCAAAACTTTGTGCCGACCAAAAAGCAATCTTGGACCAACTCCAAGAATGCGTCCAGCAAGAATTGAACCAGCTGATTGCCGAGTAGTTATAATGTGTTTATTTATAAAACAAACCAAGCTATCTAGCTATCTAGCTATCAAGCTATCTACCAACTTTTTAAACTTGCATTGACTTGTTTGGTTGTGCGCAACATGTCGCTGGATGTGAGCCAGTGGTTGGACGCTGAAACCATCGCCATCGACATAGGCACCGACTATGTTGGCCAGTCAAGTGAGTTGTCGGGCTGCCGCAAGGATGCTGTGGCGATGCACGACCTGTTGGTGCAGCACGACTTGGTCAACAAGCAAGACATTGTGTTCATGGTGGACGGCAAGTCGCACACTGGATACGGCTCTGACCGGTGCGGCGTGCTGCGACCAACCAAGCAAAACATCTTGGCTGCACTGAACTTTTTGGCCGAGCTGTCGCATGCCAGCACCAAGCTTGCAGGTTTCGTGCTGACTTTCAGCGGGCACGGTGCCTACACCCGCCAGGGCGAGGAGTACCAGGAGGACGCGCCGAACGGGGTGGACCCTGCTACAGAGGACGACAAGCGCCAGGAGTACTTGGTGCCAGTGGACCACTCGGTCAACGGCATGATTCTGGACGACGACGTCAACGCGTTGCTGGCCAAGATCAGGCCGGGCGTGGAAGGTGTGGCGCTGGTGGATGCCTGCCACTCCGAGACGATCTTTGACCTCGAGTATCGAATGCTTGCCAAGTCGGCCAAGAAGGTGTCGTTTGTGCAGGAAAACGCAAAGTGCAAGGTGCAGTGCAAGCTGGTCAAGCTGTCGGGCTGCCGCGACAACCAGTACTCCTCGGACACCCAGCAGGGTGGTGCCATGACCGGTGCGTTCGTGCAGCTGGTGGCGCAGCGCGGCATCGACGTCAGCTGTGCGGACATTGCCACGCGCATCAAGTCGATGCTGGTGCGCCAAGGCTTTGACCAGAAGCCTCAGATTTGCTGCTCGGAGCAGATTGATCCAGCAAGTGCCTTTTTTGGCGGGCTGATTGCCAAGCGGGACGCTCGCCGTGCGGCGCAAAACCTGCCTGTGCTGGCAAAGAAGCTCGGATTGTTCAAGCCTGCCAAACCAGCCAAGCCTGCCAAGCCAGCCAAACTGGCCAAACCGGCCAAGCCTGCCAAACTGGCCAAGCCGGCCAAGCCTGCCAAACCAGCCAAACCAGCCAAGACCAAAAAGGCAGATCAGCCGGACCAGTCGGGCCAGTCTGACCAGTCTGACCAGTCTGACCAGTCGGACCAGTCGGACCAGTCGTCCAAGCGTGTGCGCACTGAAAAGTAGTCCAGAACCAAACAAAAGTGACAGAATAGACAAAATTGAAAACATTTGTAACATTACATTAATGCAAAGCACAACAAGCACAACAAGCACAACATATGTGTACAATACTTGAACTTGTAAAGTCATTTGTAGCAAATTATCTGACTTGCAGCTGTGTAGTTGTTGGTTTGTTGTTGTGGTTGTTGTGGTTGTTGTGGTTGTTGTAGTTGTTGTGGTTGTTGTTGTTGTACCATGTCCATCAATCCGTTTACAAAGCTGCCGTATTCGTCGTCGACTCCCAACGTGCTGCCTGTGCTGTCGCTGATGGGCAACGTCCGCGGGGTAGTCAACTACGACAGCGCAGCCAACACGACAATGTTTGTCAACGGCGATGCTGCGATGAACGGTGTGTGCCACATCAAGCAGCTTCGCATTGGTGGGCCCGAGTCGGTGTTGTCTGACGAGCGCTGCAAGAAGAACTTTTGGCACATCGAAAACCCGTTTTATGCATTGGACCGAATCCAAGGATACACGTTTGACTACCTGCACGACAACTCGTCAAGCATGGGCTTCAAAGCCCAGGAAGTCGAGCAGTTGTTTCCCTTTTTGGTGGAGCAGCACAACGACACCAAGTACGTGGCCTACCAGCCACTGATTGCCTGCGCATGGGAAGCCGTCAAGCTGTTGAACAACAAGGTCGACCAGCTGCAAGGCCAGCTGACAGAGTTGCACACGACGAAAGAGTCGGCCGAAACAGCCAAAACAGCCGAAACAGCCGAAACTAACCATTCACACCAAGCCATGCAAGCCATTACATCAACTTGCCAATCTGGTCGGTTGGGTCGGTTCGATCGGTTTGGTCGGTTTGGTGGGTCTGGTCAGTTCGGTCGGTCTGGTCAGTTCGGTCGGTCTGGTGAGTTTGCCGAAACAAAACATGTATGTCCAAGTCGTCCACCACGGTTGGCACGGTTGGCACGGTTGTCACGATTGGCATTTTGGGCCAAGGCGCATCGCGGCAAAATGCTTTTCAAAACAGCTTTGCAGAGCAAGTTGTTGGATTAACACTTTTAGTATTGTACAACCACATGTGTTTGCATCACAACACAACCAGGTTGGTCAGCTGCACTGCCAGATTGGTTGGTTTGGTCAGTTTGGTTGGTTTGGTTGGTTTGGTTGGTTTGGTTGGTTTGGTTGGTTTGGTTGGTTTCGTGTCCGACAAGCTTGGTCGACACGACTTTGCACCGTGACAGCTGGACGTCAAACGTCTGGCCGACATTGACCACCATGTTGTAGCTGTGTGTGCCCAGCCATTGCCTGATCTGGATGGTCGCTTCTTGTACATCACTTGGCGCAAAAGCTCTGAAAAAGCTGCACTGCACTGCAATCGAGTCCAGATTGGCAGGCTTGTTTGCCGCAACAACCTCGCCAACCTCGCCAACCTCGCCAACCTCGCCGACCTCGCCGACCTCGCCGACCTCGCCAACCTCGCCAACCTCGCCGACCTCGCCGACCTCGCCAACCTCGCCAACCTCGCCAACCTCGCCGACCTCGCCAACCTCGCCAACCTCGCCAACCTCGCCAACCTCGCCAACCTCGCCAACCTCGCCAACTTTGCTTGTATTGCCAATCAGCTTGGCAATTCGTGGGTTGGCATACATCTGGTTGTTGGTCAGCAACTTGGACGGCATGGCGCTAAACACCAAGTCGCGAATACTAACATAAACTGGCTGTCCCGGCAGTCGCAACAGCATGAACTGTTTTGGTGACAACCACACACAGTTGAACTGGTCCAGATGCGACACCTGTCTGTCCGACCGGGCCGACCGGGCCAACCTGCCTGTTTGGCCCAAACGCTGCTTGCCAACCAGTTGGTAGCACATGTTGGTTGTCCGGTTTGTCTGGTTTGGCCGGTTCGAAACGGCAATATGCATTTATTCTCGTTTGGTCATCATATGTCGTGCTACGCAGTGCGCACCAGTGATTCCAAACAACGTTTTTGACCTACCATACAATAATCTTGCTGGCGCAAACAGCATTTTAGGTTGATCATTTTGTCGAACCAAAACATCCTGCTTTTCAAACCAAACGCTTTCGCAAAGCTACGCAAAGCATGGGCAACTTGGTGTTGACACAAGAAAGTGCCTGGCAAAGACTAGTTTAGGTTACGTCAACGCATGCATACGAATTTGAAGTATTCATCGCAAGAAACTCCCGCGCTGGTACGCGTGCACCAACGACCAACACCATGGCTTCTTCAAACTTGTAGGCATCCATAGCAACCAAACAGTCGTGTACCGCCAACAATGATTCGGCCAACACGTTCGAAGCGCGTTTGGTCTTCAAGGCCTGCATCTCGGCGTCAACTTGGCGCACCAGAAAGTCAAACCACTTTTCCAGACTCATTCTCACAGGTTGATTGTCATCATTCAAACCCGTGAAGCCGAGTAGTTTGTGGTGCTTGCGGTCCACGCACAGCCAGTGCGACGAGTAGCATCTGCTAGTCTTGGTGACTACTGCAACTTTTTCACCAAAAGTGAGCGCCACGGCGTCGATGGTGCAAGCAACTTGCCCCAACAATTGCTTGTGCAGAGAAAACGTGCACAGCGAGTTGACATCCAGGCCTGCAAACTCGCGTTGACGCTGGTAGTAAGTCGTCTGTTCCCAGACTAGACGACCAAAGGCCAGCACGAAGTAGCTTGGACGGTTTTCTTGGTTTGGCCTCATGAACAGCACAATTTGGGTCATTGCCGCACAGTCCGCCTCGATGCTGCCTTCTTCGAGCATGATTTGCTCCAGCAAGGCGCGCAGGTCGCTCGGCGTCCTGACCGCCGGGTAGTGAAACGCGACACCCTCCTTCTTGGTGCGCGCCAACAACTCCAAACTGGTTTGTTCTTTGCTTGGTTGCACTTGTCCATGCTCTGTCAAGTTTGTTGAACAACAAACTTTGGGAACGCGAAACTCAAAACCGACCAACAGGTGTGTTGGATGCGCGCTTTGTGGCAGCAGACCAGCTCGGCCGGCGTCTGCCAAGTTCATCTCATCAAGGTTCATGTTTGCTTTGAGAAATGCAACAAGCGGTTTGTAATGGTTTTTTCGGTTGATGCAACATTTCAAAACTGTGTAGTTCGGCCAATCATGCAAACACATATGTCAACCGACAAGTAACCAGTTTCAATGCAATGACTGGTTTCTTTGGTTTCATCGGTTGTATCGGTTTAATGGTTTGGTTGGTTTGGTTGGTTTAGTTGGTTTTAATGTGTTTTGTTGCGTTGGTTGGTTTCGTTTGTTTACTTGGTTGCATCGGGTCGATTTCTGTCGGCTTTTGTTTGGTTAGTTGGTGCGTTGGTGACCAGGTTTGCATCATGATGTCAAGCGAGTGTGACAAGTGTGACAAGTGTGACAAGCGTGACAAGCGTGACGATTGTGGCAAGTGTGCCAAGTGTGACAAGTGTGCCAAGTGCGACCAGTGTGACGAGTTTGACCAGCGCGACGAGTTTGACCAGTGCGACGACTACGAGGAATGGTGTCCTGATGACGAGTTTGACACCGATTGGTTTGGCGAAATGTCGACTGAAATTGACCACATGGACGAACCAGGTCCAGCAATCCAACCAGTCAGACAAGTCCAACAAATGCAACAAATCCAGCCAGTTGCAGCAAAGCCAACTTTACTGATTTGCAAAAAGTTCAACGCCTCGGAGCCGCTGCGTATCCAGCTTTTGCGGCGTGCCTACCAACGCAGGATTGCACAAGTACTGGACGACCTGGACCAAGCTTGCCAAGCTCGCCAAGCTCGCCAAGCCCGCCGAGCCCGACAAGCCCGGACTGAACATACTGGCCATACTGATCAGTCTGAAATGCCAGTTTGCCTTCAACGCTTTGAGCAGTTTAGGCCAGGCTACTCACAGAGCTTTTAATGTCTAACCGATTTCAATCATTTGCAACAGTTTCAAATGTTTCAACAAGTTTGGTTGGTTGGTTGGTTGCTAGTTGGTTGCTAGTCGGTTGCTACTTGGTTACCAGTTTTGAACAAAAAACAAAACTATACTGGGAAGCCCAAGCACGATTTGGTGATAGGCCAGATCGGTGATGTTTCATACTCTGTAAGAGTTGTTGCTAAATTTTTGCTAACCAACCCCAAGTTTGGATTGTAAACTGTACCAGTTGATTGCAAATTCGACAAAAAACTGTTGCGCCCAGTGCAGTAGGCATCGAACCAACAATAGTAGTCTTGCTAAACAAGTTCTTGCACGTCTGCCTGCCAAAGTTGCCATCTACACTTGCAGTACAAAAAACAGAACTGTTGCACCCGGGCGTGTAGTAGGAGTCGAACCAACAATAGTTGTATTGCTAAACAAGTTCTTGAAAGTCTGCCTGCCGAGTTGCCATCTAAACACCAATTGCAGTTTTGCGATAAAAACAAAACAGAACTCAATGCAACCGTGCAAACTATGGAGTCGAACCATATTAAATTTTTCGTACAAAGAAATTCGTTGCTGAACAAGTTCTTACAACTTTGCCTGCCAAGTTGCCATCTAAACACCAATTGTAGTTTTTAGTGTCAAACTTGCAAACATCAATAACAACCGCGTGGTCATAGTCATTGCAAATCCTTGCAGTCGACACACATATGTTGAAACCAAGCACACACCCAGTCATGGTAAATTTGTTTGTCTGGTTTGGTTGCGCCGGTTGCGCCGGTCGGTCTGGTTGGTTTCGGTTGTGCCGGATGGTTTGGTTGCGCCGGCTGGTTTGGTTGCGCCGGCTGGTTTGGCTGGTTTGACCGGTTTGGCTGGTTGAACAAACCAAACTAACCAAATATCTGCTGCAAACCAGAATCCTGGCAAATCAAAAAATGGCAGAAAGCCGAGACGTCAAGCAGGACCGCGTCACTGGTCAGCGCCAGCGGGTCGACCAGTCCATTGAAATCAGAAAGCAGAAACGCATGGACGCTCTGAAAAAGCGCCGCAAGGACTCTGGCCACACCAGTTTGACCAGTTTGACCAGTTTGACCGACATGGTTGGTTCCGGCCAAACTGACCAGACTATCTTCGCCAACCTTCATCGCTACGTCCAGATGATCAACCAGTCGGACGACGCTGTGCTGCTCAAAGGTGTGCGCAGCATCCGCAAGATGCTGTCAAATGTTGACCAAGTGAACGCCATCGCGGCACAAGCAGTCGTCCAAACGAACATTGTTCCCAGACTAGTTCATCTGTTGAAGCGCATCGACAATCCTGGCTTGCAGTACGAGGTGATCTGGGCGCTGACCAACATCGCCTCGACCAACTTGACAGACTGCTTGGCAGTCGACCAACCACCTTCAAAGTGCAACGCCCTGCCCATTGTCGTGCAGCTGATGCGAAGCCCAAATCCAGACGTGCGCGACCAGTGCTGCTGGTGCGTCGGCAACGTGGCCGGCGACGGCGCCAAGCTTCGCGACACTATTTTGGCGGTGCCGAACAGCATGACCAACCTGCTGCTGAACATCACCAAGGCCAGCTCTGAGAACGCCCTGGAAAACGCCGTGTGGGCGCTGGCAAACATGTGCCGCTTCAAGCCCAAGCCCGACAAGAGTGTTTGGCTGCCTACTGTGCCGGTACTGGCAAAGCTGATTCTGCTTGAAAACAAACGGGTGCTGGCCGACACGTGCTGGGCACTGTCCTACTTGTCTGACGGCGACGACGAAGACATCCAGCACTTGGTGGACGTCGTGCCGACCAAGCGCCTGGTGGACCTGGCTGGGCATGCAGACACCCAGGTCGTGGCGGCTGCGCTGCGGTTCATCGGCAACATCATCAGCGGCACCGACTCGCAGGCCCAGGCGCTGATCGACACTGGCGGCCTGTTTGCCAGGATGTTCAGGCTGCTAGACCACCCAAAGAAAAGCATCCAAAAGGAAACTTGTTGGACACTGTCCAACATCGCAGCCGGCACCACCAGCCAGGCTCGCCAGCTGGCGCACTACGTCGAAGCCGGCGAGTCGATAGTCGGCAAAGTAATCCAGCTGGGCTTGGCAGCCGACTTTGGTGTCAAAAAAGAAGCTTGCTGGATGCTGGCTAACCTCTGCACCCGCAACGACCAAGTGTGCATCGCCAAGGTAGTTGGCAGCCAGCCGTCTGGCCTGGACGCGCTGTGCCAGGCGCTTCTCATGACCGACGAGACAGTCGTCCTGGCGTGCCTGGAAGCCATACAATCCATTCTCGAGCACCACATACCGAAACTACCCGACGCAGCTGGTCCGGGCGAAAAGTCTGTAGAGGAGCTGATCGAGCAGTACGGCGGCTTGGAAAACTTGGAAGTCTTGCAGGAAAGCGCCAACGAAAAGATTTACCTGAAAGCTGCTCATATTGTGGAATCCTACATCAACAACGACCAAGGCGAAGACACGGACGACGACGCGCCAGGCTTTACGTTTGCATGATGGTTGGTATGGTTGATATGGTTGATATGGTTGGTTGAAATTGCTTTCAGTGTAAACTAAACCGAACATCAAAATCAACTATGCAAACTATGCAAACCATTGCCGACATTGCCGACATTCGTTTAGTCAGCCAAACTAAACCAAACCTGGAACCTGGTGGTGCAACCAAACCTGCAAACCTGGTGGTGCAGCCAAACCTGCAAACCTGGTGGTGCAACCAAATTGGTGGAATTTTGGTGGAAATTTTGGTGGTACAGACCAACCAGACAATGCAAAGCAAGTTGGCAAAGCGCCATGTTGTTTTCAAGCATAGAATGGCCATACAAGCTGGCCAGATGGCCAAGCAGTACAACCTGCCCATACGTGCTGTCAAGCTGGTCGCACATGGCGACGACCAAGCCATGTATGTTGCACCGGACTGCACAACGTTTGACGAGTTTTTCTCGCTGGGCATGTACGACGCCAACCAGCTGGTTGCGACAGTCCAGCTGACCAAGAACTTTACAGACACCTACCAGCTCAACTGCAGGACTTTGCCGGCTTATCGTCGGCAAGGCAGGCAGCGCTTTTTGGTGGCAGTTGCTATGCTGCTGCTGCACCGGCTGGACAAGACGGCCGTGCTGGACTTGCTGTTCATCAATCAAGAGTTCATGACGATGTTTGGCGACTACACAACCGAGCAAGTGCAGCACAACAGGCTGCTAGTTTGTGCATCTGCAAACCAAGACACGGCACTGTCGTTTGTTGCCAAGTGGGTGCAGCATCGACTGGTTTGCATGACATTCGCGCCCAAACCCGCCACGACAACCACACTTTCCACACTCACCACGACGACCACACTCACCAAATCCACCACGACAACCACGACACCCACATCCGCCACGACAAACTGCATCTAACCACGACAATCACAATAACGACTAACAGTTACCAATTACTTGGACTTGCGGGATTTGTACACACCAGTTTTCCAGGGTGTGTCGATCTGTATGTCGGCACTTGTCGCACTGCCATGGTCAGTTTTGCCGGTTTTGTCAGTTTTGCTGGCAGCGTCAGCCGAGCCGGCATGGTCGGTTCGGTCAGCTGTGCTGGCAGTTTGGTCAGCTGTGCTGGCAGTTTGGTCAGCTGTGCTGGAAGTGCTGGCAGCGTGGTCAGATGAGCCAGCAAGGTCGGCTGGGTCGGTGTGGTCATCAGGAAAGTACTTGATCATGAGAGCTTGCAACTGACTGTACCAAAACAACATATTGCCGGTAGTATTGGCTGCCACTGGCTCATCGGTCTGTGCTGCGCCTGCCTTGACGAGAATGTCGGCGTAGTGTTTTATGCTTCCAGCGCTCGCGGATACCATCTTATATTGGCGTTGTTGGTCATGAGTTGCGTTCTGTTCATTGTCCGCCGGGCGCGTATAGGGCATAACAACTTGCAGCGACTTGTACCAGTATGAAATGTCGCTAGCAGCTTTGGCTATCACCGGGTTGTCCAGCTGAAAGTTCGCGTGGTCAAGTTCTTCAACTAGGTCGTTTGCAGCGTCTTTTACCTTTCCAGCACAAGTCGAGATCAACACAAGGCGTTGCCACTCAGGCATCGGTTTGGCAGTGTCGGCACGGTCAACACGGTCAACACCAACTTGTTTGTCGATACCAAGGCTGGACAACATGTTGTATATATTACCAACAACAGTTTGAAAGGCCAGGCTGTCCGGGTCGCCCAGTGCGCCCAGCGCACCCAGGTAGGCTGGTACTTTGCCAACCAAGGTGGGAAACGTTTGGGCAGGATCAGCAGTCTGGTCGGTCGGACTGGTTTGGTTGTCAGGTTCAACAGGTTCAACAGGTTCAACAGGTTCAACAGGTTCAACAGGTTGAATAGGTTGAATAGGTTGAATAGGTTGAATAGGTTGAATAGGTTGAACAGAATCAGGTTGAACAGGTTGAATAGGTTGAACAGGTTGAATAGGTTGAATAGGTTGAACAGGTTGAGGCGTCGCAGTGCCAGCAAGCCGGGCTGGCCCTTTATGCAGAGTCCAACCACCAGTTTGGTTGGTTTGGTCGTGTTGGTTGGTCGCACCGGGTTGGTTAGTTTGGTTAGTATGGTTGGTTGCACCAGTTTGGTTGGTTTGGTCGTGTTGGTTGGTCGCACCGGGTTGGTTAGTTTGGTTGTTTTGGTCGTGTTGGTTGGTCGCACCGGGTTGGTTAGTTTGGTTGTTTTGGTTGTTTTGGTGTTGTTGGTTGTTTTGTTCCAAAAACTTACGAATTGGTGACGGCCAGATGTGCAGCATAGCAGCACCTGCCACAACAAAAGCGCCAACAATGTACACTGCGTCGTATGCCGAGGATTCTGACGTCCCACTACACATCAACGACGCCAAGATCAAATGAGCTGCAAACCAGCCGGACAGCGCCAGTGCGTGAGCCACCCAATGGTTGGACAAGTTTTTGCAAAGCGACATGTTGGTTCGGTTTGGCTGGCTAGTTGGCTAGTTGGTTTGGTTGGTTTGGTTGGTTCGGCTAGTTGGCTGGTTTGGTTGGTTTGGTTTGGTTGGTTGGTATGGTTGGCTGGTTTGGTTGGCTGGTTTGGTTGGCTGGGTTGGTTGCAACTGCTTTTTTGGACAACAAAATAAAAAATGTTACTTTACATATGTTGTGTGTGCATTAATAGCAAAATGTTTGGTGCACCATGTCTGCATGCTCGACCGAGCAGTTTAGAAAGTTCACATTGGTGCTCAACACAGTCATGCTTGCTGGCTGGCCTTGGTGAACAATCACAATCGACAATTCGTCGACATTGCAAAACGCGCTGCCAACATCAAACCTGACACTGACTTTCTTGCTGTGTGCATCCATGTTGGCAGTTTGTTCGCCGACTAGGATGCTGCGGTCAATTTTTGCACCAAACATGCCCATTGGCAGACATGGTGTCATCATCAGCTTGCACGAAACCATGGATGCGCATTCGACTTCCAGTGTGACCAGGTTGGACGTGTAGCCCGGAAAGCCTACTGCTTTGCTGGAATCTTGGAATTCGTAGCGGTGCTGCGTGGTGTACATTTTGTACAAGCTGGGCAGCTGGGTCGGCAAGGACAGATAGCGCAGCCAGTCGATGTGGTGCGACACGATCCGGCACGGCTTTGACGTTATGGCAAACAGGTTCATGTTGCAGTCAAGCCGCCGAGGAAGGCACGACACGACATACACACCAGGCTTGTCGAACCAGTGGTTGACAGTTGCAGAACTGACATTAAAGTAAACGTTGGTGTTGGCATGCTCGACAAGGATGGTTGTAGCCAACATCTCGTACAGCTGGGTAGTGGACGCCGGCTTGAACACCAGCTTGTCTTGGCAGGCGCTCCACTGGGTCGACCCAAAAAAGTACTTGTTTATAATGTCGGTTGCGCGCTGCTGCTCGTCACATTCTTTGACAAAAGTATTCATGTGGTCAGTCCGGCTTGTCACTATTTCAACACCTAGATTCATGGTTTACTGGTTTTCTGGTTTTATGGATTTATGGATTTATGGATTAGTTGTATTGTATGTTTTGGTTGGTTGGCTGGTTTGGCTGGTTTGGCTAGCTGTTTTGATTGGTTGTATGAATAAATACACATCAACATATGTTGTGCCGCTTTAAAGTGATAACCTGCCAACCGACGAACCTACCAACCAACCAATTAACCAACCAACCAACCAACCAATTAACCTTGCAACTGCCCAACCGGCCAAACGCTTGGCGACAAACTAATCAGTAAACCAAGTCATTGTTGCGATTCCGCTTTGCAACCAACACAACCAACACAAACGACACATTTTAAATGTCATCTAGGTCGCGTCAACAATTGGTAAAACAACCAAACTTGGTTGTTTCGTCCGTGCTATTTGATCGTTTGCGGGGACTATGGGTCAACACATGTGAAATGTCAACACCATGACACCATGACACCATGACACCATGACATGACACCATGGCGTCACTGTCTGTCGAATCAGGTCAGACACTTCAAGTTGGTGCAGAAAACCACAATGTTTGCAGGCTGGCCATTGTGAACGATTTGCAACGTCAAGTCGTCGTGGTCGCCGAATGCAAAGCCAACATCGAATCTGATCTTTGGCTTGCTTGAACTACTGGCCGATTGCTCGCCCACTACGATACTGTGTTTCATCTTTGCGCCAAACGGCGTCATCACCAACTTGCAGGAAATCATGGTTGCACATTCAACTTCTAGACTGGCCAGATTGGAAGAACAACTTGGCAAGTTGATCGCATCGGCTGGAGCAAATTCGTAGCGGTCTCGCGCAGTGTACAGTTGCTTCACATACCGAAGCTTGACAGGCACGAATAGGTCGTCATGCGGTAGTATATAGTGTGACACAATTCGACACGGCTTGGACGGCTTGGCATACAAGTTTGTATAGGAAAATACTTCACGAGGAAGACACGACACCAAGTACGCACCAGGCTGGTCAAACCAGTAGTTGGTGGTGGCGCAGCCAACTTTGAAAAAGACGTTGGTGTCGGCATGCTCCACATGTATGGTTGTTGCCAACATGTGCAGCTTTGGCGACACCGGGTTCACAAACACCAGGTAATCACTTTCACTAGGCCACACGGTTGATGTAATGCCGCTTCGATGGATAAAGTTCATTCCGGCCAGTTGTGTTTGGCATGCTTGCAAGTATGTTTCCATCTGGCTTGGTTCGTTTGCAAACATGATTGCTTGGATGGTTTGGTCAGTTGGGTTGGTGTGGTCAGTTGGGTTGGTGTGGCTGGTTTGGCTGGTTTTGACCATCTGGTTGGTTGCATACATAAATACACACCAACGTATGATTGACAACATGTAAAATCAATTTCAAACCGACACCAAATTGTGCATTGGTAAGTTGTATTGTTGCACCATTTGGCCATGTGAAAACCAAACCAGCCAAAAACAGCCAAAACCAGCCAAAACCAGCCAAAACAGCCGCAAGTTGAAAGCAGCTCGGCAAATTAGCATGACTGCATCCGAACGACTAGTCGAGTCGGTCGTGCTGTTATTCTGGGCGTTTGCCACGGCATGTACTGCCGACATTGGTGGCAGGACGCGCGACTGGATGATCGAGCGCTTCAACCAGGGCTACTTCCGGACTGCCAAGCAGCACCGCGACTTGCTGCTCATGCTTGAACAACCCGACACGATTGTCGACCAGCTGACCGAGTCAGATGTCATGTCGGAAGAGTTTGGACGTTGGCTGATCGGCACGTGCTTCAAAGAGCCCGGACTGCTGCCGAAACACATCAGGCTGCTTGGCCACGTGGAGCGCAGTAGCCGGTACGGCAGTCGCACCCATGGACACGAAAAGTTTGATAAACTGCGCGACTGGCTGCAACGGCAGCACATGCCGGTTTCGGCGCTTTACAAGCAAAGACAAGAACTTGGCATGCAGCACAGCGATGTGGTGGAGTACCTGCACAACTGCAAAAAGTATGTTGCTGGCCTGATGAAGCACATGCTTGACAAACAGTCAAACTTGACAAAATACAAGAGCGACTACAAGTCAGTCCTGCTTCAAATTGCCGGCAAGGTCGGCAAGTCTGTCGCAAAACCAACTTGGGCTCAGCTCGAAGTTGGTGTGCACATGACGGTTGCCAGCCTTGCACACCAAGCCGTGCAGCAAAGCGAGCGTGAAGACTGCTTTACAAGCGCAAGCTTGGAGTTTGCAGCCCAGCTGGCCGAACCAGCCAAAACGGCCAAACCGGCCGAGCCCAGTGCGCACAGTGCGCACAGCGATGAGTAATCATGCCTAAGATTTAAACCAACAATGTACATTATATTTTCAAACCGACATAACGGCACAGGTCGACGGGTCGACATACATATGTTTATGGGACCAAACATCCATGTGGACAGTACAACCAAACAAACCAATCGTGTAAAACACAACACAGCCAGAACAGCCACACCATCACACCATCCGGCATCGTTCAGCATGACTGTATCCGAGAAGCTAGTCGAGCTGGTCGTGCAAATCTATTGGGCGTTTGCCACGGCATGCACGACCGACATTAGCAGCAAGACTCGCGACTGGATGATCCAGCGCTTCAACTTCGAATACTTTCGAACTGCCAAGCAGCACCGCGACTTGCTGGTCCAACTGGAACAACCCGGGATTGTCGACCAGCTGGACGAGTCAGATGTCATGTCGAACGAGTTCAAACGCTGGCTCAACGGCTGTTACTTCAATGATATCAAGCTGCTGCCTCAACACATGCGGCTGGTCGGCGACCTGGTGAAACTGGATGCTTATTACCACACTCGCATCAACAAAAACGAGGAGCTGGCTCGTCTGAGCGGTTTGCTGCAGCAAGTGCCGGCTGTGCCGAACAAAAAGCAGAAAAAGCAGCTCGGCCCGGACCCCGCGGCTAAGCAGTATCTGCTGAACAGCAAAGAGTATGTTGCTTTGGTGATCAAGATGGTGCTGGACCAGGCACATGTGTTGACAAAGTACCAGAACGACTACGAGTCGGTGCTTTTACAAATCACCGGCAAGGCTCGACGCCAAGTTGCAAAGCCAAGCTGGGCCGACCTTGAAGTCGGCGTGCGCTTGACTATCGTCAACTTATCGCACCAAGCTGGCAATCACGATGGTCAGCAATCTAGCAACTGCTTCGACTACGCAGTACAACAGTTTGCACATCGCACTCAACCTGCCCAACCGGCCCAACTTGCCCAACCTGCGCAACCTGCACAACCAGCTGATTCTGGCCATCCGGTCCAACCTGCCCAACCTGCGCAACCTGCCCAACCAGCTGATTCTGGCCATCCGGTCCAACCTGCCCAACCGGCCCAACCTGCACAACCTGCACAACCAGCTGATTCTGGCCGTCCGGCTGATCTGATCGAACCTGTCACGCCGACAAAGGTGCAACAAGATGCCATCGATTCCGAGTCCAACGATTTGTTTGCCTAACAAGATCGGTTTTGGGCGTTGGGCGTTTGGGCTTGCCGGATTTGGTTGGTTGCATAACAGTATTGGTTTATTTGAGTTTAAATATAACCACACTTTTCAGCTACTTGTCTGTCTGGAAAAAAGGTAAACGGCTTGCCACACCCGTAGATTTTCTGTTGCTGCACCAACAGCTCGCATTCTTGCTGGCTCGCATGGCTGGGAATGCCAACAAAGCTGTCTTTCAGCACGCCGCACCTAAACACTGAGCAAGCCACCTCGTTCTTGGCCACCACAATGGTAATCTGGCAGTGCGGACAACCAAATACATGAAACTGGTCAGACAGTTCTGGCACAAATGGTACAACTGGTCCAACTGGTCCAACTGGTTGACCCATCACAACTGGTCCAACTGGTTCAACTGGTTGACCCATCACAACTGGCAAACATGCATTGTCCATACTTGGATTGGCTTGCAAGTATTATTATTAGTACATGAATATAAAGCTGCAAACATTGTATAATGATATGTTGGCTGGTTGCACCGCCGGGTTAGTTGGTTGGTTGGTTGCACCGCCGGGTTGGTTGGTTGGTTGGTTGGTTAGTTGGTTGGTTTGTGGGTTGGTTGGTTGGTTGGTTGGTTGGTTGCTTTCAGACTGGCCTGACAGCCAGCAAGCCAGCATAGCAGTCGCCGAGCTCGCCATGATAGCTTGCTGCAAAGCGCAGGTACTCTGCCGACTGGACATTCATGATCTTGACGGCATCGCGGTAATGCCCACTGGCTGTCAACTGATCGGCCAACTTGCTGTATGCTTGCTCGGCATCTGCCAGGCTTGCATACATACACACTGCCTGGATGACTGGCTTGTAATACCGCTCGCGCGTTGCGTGCCACACCATGTAGGTTTGTTGGTTGGACGACATGGTGGTTGCACCACCGGGTTGGTTGGTTGGTTGGTCGGTTGGTCGGTTGGTTGGTTGGTTGGTTGGTCGGTTGGTCGGTTGGTTGGTTGGTTGGTTGGTTGGTTGGTTGGTTGGTTGGTTGGTTGGTTGGTTGCACCACCGGTTCGGTTACAACACCTGGTTGGTTGGTTGGTTAGTTAGGTGGTTAGGTGGTCGTCCAGTTGGTTGTTTGCAACATATGTGTACCATGTTAATTATTTCGGCTGTGCATCGTACATTTCGGATATGTACCAAGCAAAGTCTCCGTACGAGGGCAAACCCGACAAGCTTTTCCATGTGTGCACACCTGGCGCGTTGTTTGGGTTGTACTTTGTGTCGAAAAAGCCACACCATCTAGTTCCATTAGTGCCACTCAAAAACGCAATTTTGCCTGTGCCTGGTGGCAGTTCGCCAACCACATTTTCAATGTCACCCAGTGTGGCCATTGTTGGCTCCAACTTTGTGTTATAATCAACATACCACTGGTTGTCATCAAAGTAAACTACGGTTTGGCCAGCAACTCCGCGTTGAATCAAGTCAGGAGAACCGCCTCGCAAAACCATTTTTGACCAATACTTGACTGGTTTGTTGGCACGAAAGCCTTTTTTCACAATGTATGTTTGGCCAGCATGACGATGCTTGGAACCAAGTTTGCGATTTGCTGGACTTGGCTTTACATGTCGTTTGGATTTACCAGGTTTGTTGATTCTGGGTTTACTGGGTGTACTTTTCACAACACGTTTCTTGGCCAGACGTTTGGCCAAGCCGGTTGTTTTGGTTGTTTTGCACAAACGCTTGTGTTTCATTGTGTGTGAGCTGTGTTGTGGGTACGGTTGGTCCGGTTGGTACGGTTAATACGATTGTTGCGGTGTTTGCGGTGTTGCGGTGTTGACTGCCTTTCTTGTAACGTTTGTTTTAATTAATAATGCTATGTTAGTTTACAACCCAAGACTATCTATCTGTCAGTACTCGCAGCTGGCGAAACCGCGCAGCAGGCTGCTGTACACACAGTTTCGACCCATTTGGCCAACATAACGCCCAAGAACGTCGTCGGCCACGATGTAGGACACCACGTCCAACAACTGATCCTTGGTCTCGCAGGCTGCGCCGACTGCAAACAAACCCTGCTCTATGCAAGCCAAACTAGCGCGCTCTGGCTGACCGAATGTGCGCATCAGGTCGCGGGTCATCAGCACGACGGCTAGCGCCCACACATGTGCCTGCCGCGTAGTCTGTTGCTCTGCAAAGTCGTGCATGCTGGTCTGTCCTGGCCGAGCTGCTTTTCCTGCAACCTGGCCAACCTGGCCAACCTGGTCAGGCAGGTTCTGGTCAGACTGGTCGAACTGGTCGAACTGGTCAGACTGTCCAATCCACGCAAACTCGTCTGGGTCGGTGTGGTTAGTCTGGTCGTCCGGGTTAGTCTGGTCCCAGCCTGATGCCAACACGGCCTGGCGAGGTGAGCTGCACGGCTGGCTTGACATGTTTGGCTGGTTTGGCTGGTTTGGTTTGGTTGCCTGGTTTGGTTTGGTTGCCTGGTTTGGTTTGGTCGCCTGGTTTGGTTTGGCTGGTTTGGCTGGTTTGACTAGTTGTTTGCGAAAAATACAAATATTGGCAGATTTGACCAGCATGCAACCAGCCGACCAGCATGCAACCCGTCTGGTGATTCGGCTGCCAAGTTTAACAATTTATAAGCTGCATCGCGCTAAAGTATGTGTTGCACAGTTCGTGAATCACATAAAAGGTGCAATTTGTCTGAATGATCGAAATCATGATGTGTCCAAGCCTTGTCTTTGCAGATGTACCAGCCTGGCTGGGCCATCAAGTGGTCGTCGATGCTCACAACGCCCACAAAACCGCTGTGGAGGCTAAACTGCTGTTTGCCGACTACAATGTCGACCGACGAGATGCCAGTCGTAAAGTCGCTGGCATCCATGCCATTCTTGTCAAACTTGGCGTCGATGCTGCACAGCTTGTTGGCTGTCAGGTCACTGCACAGCGGGAAGAACGCGTTGATCCAGCCGTTGATGTCGTGGTAGGCACGATCGCAGCCTTGCCACACCTGGTGGTGGATCATGTTGTGCCAGAACTGCTGGTCGACCTCGCCTTGGCGCGCCAACACCAGCTTGTCCAGCACAAACTCCAAAATGGGAAACCAGTCGTCCAGCAAGCTGTACTGCTTGACCAGCTGCTCGGCTTTGCGGCGCAGCAGCTTCCAGTCGTGCAGGCTGCCTTCCAGGCGCACGCTTGGAAAGCCGCAGATGGTTTCAACTTCGTAGGTAAAGTAGGCTTTGCAGGCTGCCAGCATAGTCATCTTTGAAACCAGCTGCTCGACCGGGCTGGCAATCGAAAAGAACGGCTGGAACGTCTGGTAGAAACCTGGCTGGCAGTGCTGCTTCAGCTTGGCAGTCAGCAGCTCGACTGCCGACTGGACAGTCGGGCAAGAATCTGTCTGGACATTCAGATGAATCTTTGAATCCTGGTTGTGTTGGTTTTGTTGGTTTTGTTGGTTGTGTTGGTTTTCAGCAATGATTCGAGGTCGCAGCTTTGCAGCAACTGTTTCGTCAGACAGATGCAGCTGCAAGGCTTGCTGGATGCACAACCAGATGTGGTTGGCACGCAGCACCAGCCCGAGGTGGTGCGTGTAGGCCAGCGAGGCAGCTGCCACGAAGCTGTGCATCCAGCCGAGCTGGCCAGGATCAACAAACTCCTGGTCGGAATGGCTTGCAATTTTCAGCACGTTTTGGCCAGATGTGCGTCGCAGCGCGGCTCTGAACATGCTGGCTTTGCCCAGCTTGTCGACACGGCCCGGCTCGACATCGTGCACTGCCAGTTGCACAAACATTTTATGATTTGAAACCAAATGTGATTGCAAACTTGGACAAAAAACTGTGCAAAACTGTGCAAAGCTGTACACAACTGTACACAACTGTATTTGATTTATACAATTTTAGTACGCTCACCATATGATGGCTGTCTGGTTGGTTGGTTGCACCACGGGTCGACTGTGCCGGTTCGTTTGGTGACTCACTCAACTGACTTGGACTGAATTGACTGGTTCGACTGGTTCGACTGGTTTGATGACTGGTTTGGTTGCATCGTCTGGGTGTGGTGCGACACATCTGGCTTTTCTTGCCAGTACTCGACCTCAAACAGTTCAGCCGACGTCCATGATGAGGCGTTTAGCATTTTCTCGGCAATCCTTTTGAGGCTGTAATCCAAGTCGCCGTCGTATCGTTGTTTGCGGGGTATGTTGGCAATGTATTGTTGGCACTTTAGTGCGTCACCCAAAGGTATTTCACGAGCCTCCACGCCGAGAATGAATATGTTGCAGCAATACACCAATCGGACGTCGCCAATGTGGCTGGCTGCAAGTAACTCTCGGCACCAGGGCTCATTTTTCAGCTTGTGGTTGAACTGGATGGTCAAACCTGACAAGGCGTCGCGATATGCCTGGCCTTGCAACTGGCTGAGATCAGCACCAAACATGTCAATCAAGCTTTTTGCCACCACATCGGTGCGCAGCTGGATGCCGTCGTACAACATTGTCGCAACCGGTTTCGGACTGGTTTGATGGTTGCTTCAACCAATAAACCAACTTGCCAACTTGCCAACTTGCTGAATACAACCAGATTCGGAAAGTTTGTAACGTATTTTACGTTTGTTACGTTTGTTATGTATGTTAAAACATATGTTTGTCAACTGGCACATCTGGCTAAAACTTTGCAGGCATGATGTCGCTGCTGCTCACCGTAAAGTCCAAGTCTGGCCAGACAAAGTCAGCCAAATTGTTTTCTTGGGCGCGCATGGCGTAGTACGTGGTTCGTTGTGCAGGATTGGCCATTGCCAAGATCCGCTTGTCTTCCAGCTCACATCGCCACTGCTGCGTCACTGCTACTGGATCGGTGTCAGTCTCGCCGCCACCACCACCGCCACCACCACCGCCACCACCGCCACCACCCCCGCCGCCACCACCACCACCGCCACCACCACCGCCACCACCACCACCACCACCACCACTGTCTGCCGCGCTTGACTTGACAAACGTCTTGGACGTGCGGAGCGTGACGCCGAGCCAAAGCTGGCTGTCTGCCTGGTCTGCCTGGTCTGTTTTGGCAGACCCAATCTTTACAATCTTGTGCTGGAACTTGCGGTTGGTGTCGAGCGACCACACAACCACCATGTTGTGCAGCAGCACAATCTCAAACACAGAACTGTCCGACTGGTCGGCTTGGTTGGTTTGGTTGGCTTGGCTGGCTTGGCTGGCTTGGCTTGCATTGCAAGTCTTGGCTCTGATGACCAGCTTGCGCGTCGGCAGCGCCTCTGCATCGCTGTAGCACGAGTACAAAGCAATGTGCGAGCCAGACTCCAAGTCCTGCGCCTGGTCTGTGTGAAACGCCATCTTGGTGTAGCTGTCGTCGTAGACCTCGACAAGCGCGTTGTTGAGACCATGCGGCAGTTCTGCAACCGCACCGACGCGGCTCGCCAGGCGCTCGTACACAGTCGGGAAGCAAGCCGCTGGGCGCGCGTACGCCAACGTTGTGCGCACGATCGGCGTGCCGCGCGCGGGGTCCGGCTTCACCAGCACCGTTCCACGTCGGCCCTTGCAGACGTCTTCAAATGTCGCAGCCGCCATCAGCTCCGCAAAGACGTCCCTGCTGCTGCTGCCGGTGGCGACGTTATAGGTGGCGAACTCGACCTCGGGCCGAGCGTAGTCTCCGGTGTTCATGCTGAACATGAAGCGGTCGCCGTAGTCGACGAAGCCCGACGTGGCGTTCTCGTCCTTGTACGCCGCCCGCAGCTCCTTCACCCCGGCTGAGGTTGGCGGCACCATCTTGGCAAAGCGCATGCCGTCGTGCTCGAAGACCCCACGCAGGTGCTGCTGTTGTGGTTGCGCCTCCTCACGCTCGCCCGCCTTGCCCTTGATTTGCAGATAGGTTTGCCCGTCCTTGGCCAGCGATAGCGCTTCCCTGTTGGAGCAGCGGACCACGTAGCAAGATTATGTACGAAAGTGCAGCCATTCCGGAATGTCTAGTTTGCAGAAATCAACAAGTTGGCCAACAATGTCCAGCCGGTTTGGTTGTTTGGCTGGACCGGCTGGACCGGCTGGACCAGATTGGTCCGATTGACCCGGTTGGTTTGATCGATCAAACTGTTGAAACCAGTCGACGATTTCACTTGTAGGCTTGTCCAGCAGCCAGTATGCCAGATGTGATCTGCTGCATGTTACCAGGCCAAGCCGGCCAAACAGCTTGGCGTCCGGGTTCGCATTGACAAGCAAGTGACACACATCGTTCAACGGATGTGTCGGCAGTCTGGCAACCAGCAACCAGTCGAAAATGCACTGAAAGTCTGGGCATCCAATCATGTCCAGCGTCTTGGCTGGCTGGCTCACCAGCTTGTGTTGCTCGATAAACTGCTGGTTGGTTTTTGCGCATTTGTCGCACACGTCAATGTCGGCATCCAGGTCGTAAAGTGTGTGGCTGTAGGTTGGTTCGTTACACAAGTCGCATTCCCGACCTGGAATCGCAGGTTGCCAAACAAAGCCGGCCTGATCTGGCTTGCTTAGCTTGCATGTTTGGCAGTAGCACTTGCAGTTGGCCAAGTCTATCCATTCGGCAGGCTGGTCGCACTCGCAAATCAAATGTGTCGGGCGGCGGTTGACCAGCTCAACTCGACAGTCGTCAAACATCATCATTGTGGCGATCTGGTCGTAAAAGTCGACTTTTCCAAAAAGTTGGCCGAAAAAATCGACCAACTTTTCGTCCAACACAAACTGCTCAGCAAAGTCTGTGCGCAGGTAGCAGTTGTCGTCGTACCAACCAGTTGTGAACTCTTCCTGGAAGTATTTTGCTTTCAGGTGCTGCCAGTCAGTAATGTGATGCCAATACTGCTTGGCATTGTAGTTGGGCAGGTCTTGCATTTTTGACAGTTTTGTACAGTTTTGTTCAGTTTGCAAGTTTGCAAACTTTTCTACACAGTACCATTTTACATGTTTGGCTGGTTTGATGAAACGCAGAGTGTTGCAAGTCCAGTTTTTTACAACTTTCAAACCGAATTCAAACATCATTGATCAATAAAATGTGTTAGTTTCATGTTGTTGCATGTTGTTGCGCAATTGCAGCGATCATGGCACGCAGAGCTGGCGCAGCGTACGTGCTTGGCCAAGCATACCTGTGCTACAACTACCTGTTGCCAGACGAACCAGATGATGGTGAAGCGGTCTGGCACGTGGCGCACGATGATGGCGCCACCCAGGTGTACCAACTGACCAAGCCCAGAGGCATTCTCATGTCATTCTTTGCGCAAGGCTGTGCCCAGCTCGTCGATTCAACCAAGCCCACAGGCAATTGGGTCGGCTTGCAACGCAAAGTTCTGTTTGAGTACGCATATGGCGCCCAACGCTACCCCGACATCGGCGACAAACGTTACGGCAAACGAGTAGTTTGCTATATTGGGTCCCAGCCTGGTGTCAAGCAAGACACCTGGACACGCGCGTTCGACCACATCGAAGCAACAGCATCAAGTAACAAGCCGACCAGACTGTTCATTGACTTTGAGGATTGTTGTTCGCTGGACCATTGCATGCAGCTTCGGAAGCGAGGATTTAAGTTTGACTGGTATGATTACTATGACGAGTGGAGCGAAGAGCTGATGAGCAAACTTGTGGCATAAACTAGCAAGTTGGCTGCAAGCCTGGAATCCAGTTGTTTAGTTGTTCTTAACTTTTTAACCGAATCCCAAAACCATTTGTGTAAATGCTGTCATAGTCGGCCAAGACAGGCCGACACACATGTTGCGCCGACAAACATGCCTGCAACAGACGGCAAGGCGTTTCCGGCCAAGCGCAACGATTGAGCGTTGAACGCTTGGCGTACATGTTGGGTTGCCCGCCAAGTCGACAAACAAAACACACCAGACGACGACAAGCAACCACTCGCTGACACTGTCGCGTCTCGGTTGTGCCATGGCTTGCGTTGCGCGTACAGGAACGCCGAAGTCGTCGTCAAAATGCTGGCCGCAGCAACCATTGCGACAAGTGGCTTGGCAGGTTTGGCTATGTTGACCATTGTACATGAAGCATACCATGCTGGAATTGCAAGGAATGCAGTTGTTAATGCACCGCCCGCACAAAGTGCTTTTTCAAGATCTTGTCGCATTGCTCTGTTGGTTAGGTTTGGTAGGTTTGGTAAGTTTGATTGGTTTGATTGGTTTGATTGGTTTGATTGGTTTGGTAGGTTTGGTTTTGGTTTGGTTTTGGTTTGGTTTAGTTGGTTTCGGTTTGGTTTGGTGGTTTGGTTCAATTGGTTCAATCCAGGTCAATTCAACACATCATTTGCAACAAACTGCTTTTTACCAGATGGTTTAAATATTACAGCATTCTTGCCAGTTCTTGACCAACAAGCTGGTGCATCGAATGACTTTATGCATACAGACAGGCTGCCATACCCATTGCGCCAGCAGTGGTGCATGCAACAGCCGGCACGGCACGGCAAGCCAAGCGCCATGATTGCGCACGAACGGCGCGTTCAATGTGACCAGCTGCACGGCCACCTGCAAAACTGAAAACACCAAGAGAGGATACATAACCACCAACGCGCAATGCGTAGTGTTGATTATCTTTTTGACACGTTTGCGAGTATAGGTATGCAGATCTCATCGTCAGAATGCTTGCAATGACGACAGCCGCAACATGCGGCCCAGCAGGTTTACACACGTCCGTCGCAGAGTGGTAAGACACAACCCATCCTGCGGTGGCAGCAGTAGCCACTGTCAAGCTTGAGCCAGCGAACAAAGCGTCTTCAACGGTCATAGTTTGCGCCAAAATGCGAGGTTGTTGCGTGTGTGAGGTTGCGAGGATGTTGGGTTTTTGGGCAGATACTGGTCCGACAAACATCTTACAATGATCTTCAACATATGACTACCAACCAACATTCAGTGTTTGATTTAATTTTACAGATGTGATGTATGTGATGAGTTTGATGAGTGTGACGGTGAGTGTGCAGTTCTGAGGGTGACAATGCGGTGTATATTCAACGGGTCGTTGCCGACAACGATTGCGTCAACTGTTGGCGGCCATATTGTCATAACCGGCGTGGTGGCTGTGTCGACCGGTTCGGCAACATGGATTGGATGGATTAGTTGGTCGGATGTGTCTGGTTGCACATATGTGTCTGGTTGGTCTGGTTGGTCAACTGTGCGTCGGCCTAGTTCAGACAGACTTTGTCTGGCATGGCAGCAAAACCGCCAGATCACGTACACCACTAGCGCAACAAGACCGCCAGAGGCCAGTGACACCGAAGTGATGGCAAACGCCAACAGAGCAGACATGGCTGAATGAAACAATTAATCAACCAATCAACCAATCAACCAATCAACCAATCAACCAATCAACCAATCAAACAATCAATCAACCTATCAACCAATGAACCAAACATCCTGCAACAAACCAATAAACTTGCAAGCATCATATGATGTGTATGACACTTGCTGTGTTTGTTTTGCTAAAAAAAGTAGTATGTATAAAACAACCAACTTGCCAGCCAAAACAACAAAACAACCAAACAACCAAACAACCAAACAACCAAACAACCAAACAACCAAACAACCAAACAACCAAACAACCTCGCAACCCTGCAACCATTTGGTGCAACTAACCAACTGACCAGACATGTCGGCCCAGCAAACTGATTTCGTTGACCGCCAGGTTGGTCAGTCGCAGTACAGTCTGCTGGCCCACTTGCCGGGCAAGGATGACCCGCTGAACCAGATAAGGCATTTGGAGTATGCCAAGCCGCCAATCGTGCTGCCCAGCAAACCGCCGCGCCCGGTGGTGCAGCAGCACCGCCTGGCCAGCCACTTCGACCTGGACAAGAAGCCGGTTTACGCCACCATTTGGAACGCCCAGACAGTCAACGAGCAGCACGCCCAGGCCAAGCGGGTCGATCCTGCACAGCAAACCAGAGTAGACGAGCAGTCGA